>Ga0208458_1000004_pt1 | contig 360430 bp, 275 predicted proteins | sample AD_UKC085_MetaG_FD_184432 | JGI IMG/M metagenome (GOLD analysis project Ga0208458, IMG submission 184432) | Active sludge microbial communities of municipal wastewater-treating anaerobic digesters from USA - AD_UKC085_MetaG (SPAdes) (version 2) | ecosystem: Engineered > Bioreactor > Anaerobic... | reverse complement strand
CGAAGATGCTCTCGGCCAGGATCGTGGCGGTGGTGGTCCCGTCGCCGGCCACGCTGGAGGTCTTCGAGGCCACTTCCTTGACCATCTGGGCGCCCATGTTCTCGTAGGCGTCTTCCAGCTCGATCTCTTTGGCGACGCTGACGCCGTCCTTGGTGACGGTGGGCGAGCCGAACGATTTTTCGAGAATCACGTTTCTGCCGCACGGGCCGAGTGTAATCTTGACGGCGCCGGCGAGCTTTCGGACGCCTTCCCGAATGGCGCCGCGTGCGTCGGTGCCGTATGCGATCTTCTTAGCTGCCATATCTTGCTTTCTCCTTCATTTGTCGTCGATCCGAGTGCGTGATGCTTCGTTTCGTTGCCTTCGGCGGTTTACTTCTCGATCACGGCCATGACGTCCGACTCGTCCATGATCAGGTACTCCTTGCCGTCGACCTTGATCTCGGTGCCGGCGTAGCTGGTGAACAGCACCAGATCGCCCTTTTTGAGCTGGACCTCTCGCCGGGTGCCGTCTTCGAGCAATCTGCCTTCGCCCACGTTGACGATTTTGCCTCTCTGGGGCTTCTCCTTGGCCGTGTCCGGCAGCACGATCCCGCCGGCCGTCTTGGACTCCGCCTCCACGCGCTCAACCAGCACCTTATCCGCCAATGGTCGAATGTTCATCTGTCCTTACTCCTTTCCAGTTCCGTTGCATGGGGTTGACCGTATTCTCGTATCCATATTCGCGTTTTCGCGTAACATCCAATCTCTGGGGCACTTAGCAATCACGATGCAAAAATGTCGCTGTTGTACTTCTTCAGGAAAAGCCGGTTGAGAAGCTGATGGAGCACCTCCATGTTCACCGGCTTGCCGATGACGCCGAAGACGTCGAGCTGGAGCGCCTTGCCCAGCACATCCTGGTCCACCCGGCTGGTCAGCAGGATGCACGGCAGCAGCGGATGGTCCATGCGGATGATCCGGATCGTCGCCAGGGCGCTGGACCGCTCCGAATCCATGTCCACGATGGTCGCGTGCACGCGGGTCCGCCCGAGGATATGTACGAAATCCCCCGTATTCTCGGCCACCATCAGGTTGATGCCCCGAGGCTTGAAGAGGCTGCGCAGCGCCTCCGGCCAGGCCCAGTTCGCCGCACTGGCCACCACGTTGACATCCGCAAGTTGGGATCGTTCTGCCATCATAGTCATTCCACCGCTGCCCCAAATTGCAAATGCCGTGCCAACACCCCCGCCTTCCACCAGATCAACCGTAATCCTTTCCCCCAAAAGACCTTACGAAAACCCCTCCCACGCACACCCCCTCTGGCAAAATTGCAGCCCGCCCCCAACCCCCTGCCACCCTGGCAGCCAAAACCGACCTGCTGCTACCTCGCCATTCCAGTGGAAGCTTGTTTCCAGCCGCCTTCTAGCGTCATAATAACGGAATACGAACAGAATGCTTACAACCGCAGACCAGGGGCCGCTGCTTGGAGATTGGCTGAATCATGGACAGAATGGTCTTCGCAGAATCCTGGGAGTCGTACTTCGCTGATCGGAACCTGCGCCGCTTCGACGACCTTTACCGCTATCCCGAGACCGTCACCGTCAACCGAAACCGGAAGCGGGATGTCCTCAAGCTCACCCTGGGCGAGGGGCCAGAGACGAACGTCGCATCTCCACCTCATGGCACCGGAGCGCAACATGAATGGATTGAGACCAGATCAAGCAACAATAGGCATCGTGAACTACAGGACTTTGGAATGCATCCGCTTGTGTCTGCGGAGCATTCGTAGGTTCACAACGTATCCCCATGAGGTAATCGTCGTCGACAACGACTCACGGGATGCCTCGCTGGCCTACCTCAAGGGCCTGCCCTGGATCCGCCTGGTCGAGAGGCAGAGCGAAGACGGCGAATCTGGTGCACGCGCCCACGCCAGGGGATTGGACCTCGCCTTGAAGCACTGCAACACGGAATTCTTCGTCGCCATGCACTCCGACACGTTCGTGCAAAAGGAGAACTGGCTCCGTGATATCCTCGGGCATTTCGCACACAATCCGGGCTTGGCGTGTGTCGGCTCAGGCAAAATCGAGTTGCGCCCACGTTGGCGTCAATGGCTCAAAGAGACTACAGATGTTCGCACCTTTAAGCGCAGGTTGCTCAAGGAGCCGGACCCACTGGGCATTTATCGCTATTACAACCGTACGATTTGTTGCGCCTATCGCACAGAGGTCTTGAGGCGGGAAAGACTCTCGTTCGAAATGGGCCAGGACCAAGGTCTGACACCCGGAAAGAAACTGTATTTCGAGCTCCTGGACCGTGGATACCAGACCGTGGAGCTACCGCCGCATACGATGTCAAAATCCCTTGTCCATCTCGCCCATGCCACCCAGGCATTCAATCCCGACCAGTTCCGCCTGCGTGACAAGACGGTTCGGAAATGCTACAGACTCACCCAAAAGGTGCTCGCGGCGCCTCCATTCTGCGAAATTCTTGCAGATACATCGCTGGATCGATAGGCAGCGGTTCGTCCAAGAAGGACAATGCATGCCATCGGAACGCGCTATCCACCATGCAAAAATCGGCTTCTCTGGAGCATGCGCCCGCAGTACTTCGACGAAAACGATCGGCAGTTGCTGCTCGACACGTACTTTGCAGACCTCGACGGCGCCAGCCGGCAGACCCTGGTCCGCCGCATCGAACGCTTCGAAGCCACCCTCACCGCCGCCACACCGCCCGCCGCTACTACAAGACCAGCCAAAACCAGTCCGCTCGCTGATAGTGTGCCGGGAGGCTTGCGACACCTTCCGGTCTTCGCCCGCGATGCACACCGGCAGATGGCCGGTTTACCCTGCGCGATGAGCGCCGATCGTGATAGAATAGTGTCATGGATAGGATGGAACGACAACGTGTCCGACAGTGGATCCGGAACTGGGAGGTAGCGGGGGCCATGCTGGAGCAGGCCCGCGTCAGAGCCATCCGAGAAACAGACACCGCCACGGCAATCGAGCAGCTTTCCGACGCCTTCGAATCCGCCCGGCTTCACTGGCAACCCCCAACCACCTCAGGCCTGGTGGAGCAGCAACGCCTGTTTGCGAGGCTGGGCGGTTGCAGACAGGGGCCCCGCGGACCGATCAGCGGATCAGCTTGATGATCTCCTGGAGGTCGTTGGGAGCTTCGATGGGGGCGTTGCTGAACTGACCCTGGTTCTCCTTGTGGTAGTTGACGGTAACGTTGGGGTCCTTCAGCGCGTGGCCGGTCAGGACGCAAGCGACGCGGTCGCTCCTGGCGACCGTGCCGTCGGCCAGCAGGTGCTTGAGGCCCGCGATGGTGGCGGCCGAGGCCGGCTCGCAGCCCAGTCCGTACTTGCCGATCAGGGCCTTGGCGTCGCAGATTTCCTCGTCGGTGACCGCCAAGACAACGCCTTTGCAGACGTCGATCGCGCGGAGGCACTTCTTGAGGTTCACCGGCCGGGAGATTTCGATGGCGGAAGCGCACGTGTGCGGCGAGAAGTGCCGCGCCGTCAGATCGGCGTAGTAGTCGTCGATGATCTTCTGGTTCACATGGCCGCCGTTCCAGACGAGCTTCTTGTTGTTGACCAGGTCGGTCAGCGTGTCGGCGCCGGTGGCGTTGACGATCGCCATGCGCGGCACGCGGTCGATCAGGCCGAGCTGCTTGAGCTCCAGGAACGCCTTGCCGAACGCGCTGGAGTTGCCGAGGTTGCCGCCGGGCACGACGATCCAGTCGGGCGCCTGCCAGCCGAGGGCCTCGATGATGCGGTACATGATCGTCTTCTGGCCTTCCAGCCGGAACGGGTTGAGCGAGTTGAGCAGATACAGCCCCAGTTCGGTGCAGACCGCCTGCACCTGCCTCATGCAATCGTCGAAGTCGCCCCGGATCTGGATCGTCTGGGCGCCGTAGTCCATCGCCTGGCTGAGCTTGCCGAACGCGATCCTCCCCGAGCCGATGAAGACGGTACACTTGAGGCCGCAACTGTGGGCGTACAGCGCCACCGACGCCGACGTGTTGCCCGTCGAGGCGCACGCGCACGAGGTCGCGCCGACCATCATCGCGTGGCTGAACGCGGCGGTCATGCCGTTGTCCTTGAACGAGCCGGAGGGGTTCAAGCCTTCATACTGAAGATGCAGCGCATCGGGTTTCATCCCGAGGTGCTCGGCGATCTGGCGGTTCTGCTGGAGTATCGTCTGGCCTTCGCCGATGGTGACCTTGTATTCGTCGGGGCAGAAGTCCAGCAGCTCGCGGAAGCGCCACACGCCGGAGAAGTCCAGCCGCCGGTCCCGCGTCGCCCAGCGCTTGCCGAACTCGCTGAGCCTGCCGGGCACGGGCACCCGATCCCAGTCGTACTGCGCGTCGAGCAGGTCCCCGCACTTGGGGCACTTGAAAATCGCCTGCCCGCAATCGAACTCGGCGCCACACGCCGGATTGATGCACCTCTGAAACGCCACGTCAGCCATATCGAATTCTCCAGTCGTACAATGGACCGGGCATTATAGCCGATCCACGGGCTCCCCGCCAACCCATGTGCCAAGCCCGAAATCGAGATGTCGAAGCCTGAGGGGTGGCAGCCTCAGACTCGAAGAGCTTGGGGATGGCGGCGACGCCGTTCGAGTATGACAATAGGCAGAGGCGTCGCAAAGAAATGGCCCTTCACACTTTCTTCGGCAGCATCTTGAACGAGTTGCGGTGTCGGCGATAGGATAGATGGGAGATCTCCGGCCGGTTGCCGAACACATGTAAGAGATGTCCGGGAGGGAACTGAGATGGCGGACGAGACGAAAGTAGACAACGGCATCAGCCAGGAAGAGGGCGGCGAGTCGCCGGTGTGCATCCGGTGTTTTCGGCCGGTGGACCCAGTGGCGCACTATTGTCCCAACTGCGGCGCCGCGACGGGGCAGCTCACGCATTATCTGCCGGTGGAAAGCATTCGCTGGCAGGCGAGCGTGTGGGGCCAGGCGTGGCGTCAGATCCGGTACCGCGACGTCTCCCTCGCGGGCCGGCTGTTCCGCCTGCTCATGGTCGTGTGGAACGTCCCGATCATGCTGATCGGTCTGCTGTTCCGGTCCACTGACAAGGCAGAGGACACCCCGGATCAGGACGACAGCGTGGACCGCAGCGAATGACCCGCCAACAGAACTGATGCGCGAAGGGAACGGCGATGAGCACAGGAAGAACGAGCGTGATTCTGGTGTTGGTGCTGGTCTCGGCGATGGCGGCAGGGGGGCAGCGGCGCTGGATGATCGAGGATTCCAACGACATCGTTCACCTGTCGCAGATCTACCTGCGGGACGTGTGCATCTTGCCGGACGCGGCCAGCGGGACCTACTACATGGTCGGCCCCGGCCTCAACAGCGTGCGCATCTACACCAGCAAGGACCTCAAGACCTGGCAGGGGCCCCGGACGATCTTCCGCACGCCCGACGACATCTGGGGCGACGTCCGCGTGGTGAACATCTGGGCGCCTGAGATGCACAAGTACAGGGACAAGTACTACCTGTTCCTCACGTTCGACACGCGCAACCGCTTCGCCGAGCAGTGGCGCGACTGGCTGCCGCGCGTGACGCGCGGCTCGCAGGTCCTCGCGTCGGACCGGCCGACCGGGCCGTTTGCGCCGTTCGCCAACCGCGCGACCCTGCCGACCGACATGATGACGCTCGACGGCACGCTGTGGGTCGAGGATGGCACGCCATACATGGTCTTCTGCCACGAATGGGTGCAGATCAAGGACGGCACCGTCGAATATGTCCAGCTCACCGACGACCTGTCGGCCACGGTGGGCGAGCCCAAGCGCCTTTTCCATGGCAGCGACGCCAAGTGGAGCAAGAAATCCGACCAGTATGGTTGTCACGTCACGGATGGTCCGTACCTGTACACCAGCAAATCGGGCAAGCTGTTCATGATCTGGACCAGCGGAGGCTACAGCGGCTACACGACGGGCATCGCGATCAGCGACTCCGGCAGGCTCGCCGGACCCTGGCGACAGCAGGATGAACCCATCTACGCCAACGACGGCGGTCACGGCATGCTCTTCACCACCTTCGATCCCGGCGCGCCGGGATTGATGATGGTCCTGCACGCGCCCAACAACCGCGAGGCCCAGCCGCACCTCTTCGAAATGGAAGACACCGGCGAAACCCTCCGGATCGCCCGCGAATTCACCGGCGAATAACCGCCACATGATGCGACACTGCGCCGGGGAGCGGAAAGCGACATGGCCGTGAAAGCGAAGGAACACTCAGCGCGACTTCGTCATTCCGAACAACGTCGAGAGCCTGTCCTGAGCGAAGTCGAACGGAAATCTGGGCGCGAACGCGGCCCACTCCGCATCCGTGGCCAGACCCCTCGACTGCGCTCGGGGTGACAAACAGGGATGCAGGCGTGGGCAAGACGCAGCAAGAAGACGCGCCAGACAGGACGTCTCGCCGCTTTGGAAGCCGTTTGGGATGCTCTGCTGGAAGGCGTAAGATATGAAACCCCGAATCATGTATGTCGAATTGAAGACACATGGCGGTGGTCACGACGACAACGGACCCGCCTGGATTTCCCGTGTCACTTTCTCCAAGACCGGCAGAACTGTCCACTGGCGTAACAAGCGGCTCCGACGCGGCAAGCGAGGATGCGCGAATCACTTCGATCTCGACACAGGAGACACGTACTGGATATCAGGCCCGAAGAAGAACGGCGAAGACCGCTACCCGTGGGCCGCGGAGAAAGTCAGAATCGACCCGGATGTCCGGCAGGAGTATTGGACGCAGATCAGAAGACAGCCAAACAAGGTAAACGAAGAGTTCGCCTGACATCAAAGAGCGCCTGGACTATTCTCACTTTCGTTCCTCAGACACTGGGCGTACGCACAGATCATTCTTGGATAGACCTGGATGGCACGCGCGAAACGGACGGTGGTAGTGGGCATCGATCTGGCGGGTTCGCCTCGGCGGCCGACGGGGCTGTGCGTGCTGCATGGTCTCAGGGCGCGGACCCAGGTCGCGCATACTGACGAGGAGATTCTCGGTGCGGTCGAGCAGGCCAGGCCCGACCTCGTTCCGATCGATGCGCCGCTGAGTCTGCCGCCCGGACGCACGAGCATTCACGATCGCAGCGGCGAGCACCTTCGCGAATGCGACCGCGAATTGCGGCGTCGCAGGATCCGGTTCTTCCCCATCACGCTCGGCCCGATGCGCATGCTGACCGAACGCGGTCTGGCGCTGAAGGCGAAGATCGAGGCGATGGGCTTTGCGGTCGTCGAATGCTACCCCGGCGCTGCGCAGGACCTCTGGCACATCCCGCGCCAGCACCGTGACCGAACAGGGTTGCTGCGTGGTCTGGCCGATCTCGGCGTCAAGGGCCTGACCGCCGAGATGACCGGCGATGAGCTCGACGCCGTAACCGCCGCCCTCGTCGGACACTGGCGCCTCAAGGGCAAAGGCGAAATGCTCAGCGGCGACGCCGGTATCCTCGTCCCCCGGTTGCCGTAGGCGCAGCGTGTGGCAGCCTCGCGGCTTCGTAGGGCGTGCACTGCACACCAATCTGTACCGTTCACGCGCAGCTCTGGCAGCGCCAGCCGTCGCCGAGGTAGATCGGCAGGCTCCGCCGGCGCTCGATCAGCAGATAAAAGGCCTTCAGTTCCAGCTCGCTGAAGTACCCCAGCTCGATGATCTGCGCGCCGCAGTCGTAGTCGTACGTTTCCGCATACGCAGCCATGTGCATACCTCCTGATGCATGCGGCTCCATTTCGCACACATTCACGATCCCGTCCGCCCCCCCATCATTACCACCGCGCAAGATTTCGATATGTCTTCCATAAACAGCGTCCCCCGCCTTGCAGAAGGCAGTTGAAATTGGATTGGCGGGAGTTTAGTGTGGTCGGCGCGTGGGGCGGTTGGGTCCGCCGGGGCGAGGGGAATTGAGATAGGACAAGAAAACGAAGGAGGTTCCGCATGGGCAGGCATATCACGGGGATTGGATTCGTTGTTCTGGTCTCTGTCGTTCTGTTTGGTATTGGGGGGCGGGTGGCTTCCGGGCAGGTGGCGGGGCGGGTGCGGTGGCAGCATCTTTCGAGCACGACGGGGCAGATACCGACGCCGGACGTGGGGCGGCAGGTGGCGACGCTGATCCTCGACGTCGATGGCGACGGGGTCAACGACTTCATGGTGGCCAGCTATGAGAAGATCGCGTGGTTTCGACGCAGCGCCGACGGCTGGACGCGGTACGCGATAGAGAACGGTGCGCAGGGCGTGCGTCTCGAAGCCGGAGGCGACGTCCTCGACATCGACGGCGACGGCGACCTCGACATCGTCATGGGCGCACAATCGACGGCGGGCGAGATATGGTGGTGGGCCAATCCCAGCCCCGACTTCGACGCCCAGACGCCCTGGAAGCGGCACGAGGTCATTGCCGTCGGAGGCACGCACCACGACCAGATCTTCGGCGACTTCGACGGCGACGGCAAGGTCGAGCTGGCCTTCTGGTACAACGCGGGCAAGCAGTTGTACCTGGCGGAGATTCCTGCCGACCCGACGCAACGCTGGCCCATCACCGAGATCGCCAGGCTCAGCGCCGACAAGGCCAACCCCGAGGGTTTTGCCAAAATCGACATCAACGGCGACGGCAAGCTCGACATCGTCGGCGGGGGCCACTGGTTCGAGCACGTTGGCGGCACGACGTTCAAGGCCCACGTCATCGACGACGACTATCAGTTCACCCGCTCGGCGGCCGGCGACCTGATCGAAGGCGGCCGGCCCGAAGTGGTGATCGGCTCGGGCGACGGCGTTGGGCCGCTGGCGCTATACGAATACAAGGATGGCACGTGGGCCAAGCGCGTGCTGATCGAAGGCGTGGATCACGGACACAGCCTCCAGGTCGGCGACCTCGACGGAGACGGCCACGGCGACATCTACACGGGCGAGATGTACAACCCCGGCTCGGGGGCCAGGTGCAGGCAGTGGGTGCTCTACGGCGACGGCAGGGGCAACTTCGAGACGCAGTTGATCTCGACGGGCATCGGCTGTCACGAGTGCCGGATCGGCGATCTCGACGGAGACGGTGACATGGACATCCTCCAGAAGGACTTCCAGCAGGACCGGCGCGTGGACGTCTGGCTCAACGGCGGCACGCGCCCGGGCGCTGCCGGCGTCGGCGCCGGCGCCGATTTTCGCGGCCCCGTCGGCCTGCAGCTCTACAGCCTGCGTGACATCTTCAAAGACAACGTCGCGCTGGGGCTCCAACTGACGCAGAACTTCGGTTTCGTGGAGGTCGAGCTGGCCGGCACATATGGCCTGACACCCGCCGAATTCCTCAAGCGCCTGGCGTGGCACGGACTCAAACCGATCGCGGCGCACTGGTCCTACGAGCAATGGGAGAAGGACCCGGCGGCGGTGGTGGCCGAGGCCAAGGCGCTGGGCCTGGCCTATGCCGGCTGCGCGTGGATTCCCCACGATGGTCCGTTCGACGAGGCGCTGTGCCGTCGTGCGGCGGCCGTGTTCAACCGCGCCGGCGAGGTCGCCGCGGCGCAGGGCATCAGGTTCTACTATCACAACCACGGCTACGAATTCGTCCCGCATGGCGACGGCACGCTGTTCGATCTGCTGCTGGCCGAGACGAAGCCCGAGCTGGTCACGTACGAGATGGACGTGTTCTGGACGGTCCACCCGGGCCAGGACCCGGTCAAGCTGCTGCGCCGCTATCCGAACCGCTGGGAGCTGTTCCACATCAAGGACCTGAAGAAGGGCGTCGCCACCGGCAAGCTGACCGGCTCGGAGGACGTCCGCAACGACGTGGTCCTCGGCACCGGCCAGATCGACCTGCGCGCGGTCCTGCGCGCCGCCCAGGAAATCGGCGTGAGGCACTACTTCATTGAGGACGAGTCGCCCACGGTGATCCAGCAGATCCCGCAGAGCCTGCGGTTCCTCGAATCGCTGTCGTGGTGAGGCGCAGCGCGTTCCGAGACGCTCAGCCGACATCGAGAGTGAACACCTCTGCGGCGTCGGGATCGGCGGCGATGTGCCAGGTGGTTCGCGTCAGCGCCTGGAGGAATCGGCGGTCGTGGCTGACCAGCAGCAGACTGCACGGGCAGTCGCCCAGGGCCGCTTCCAGCGCCTCGATGGAGGGCAGGTCCATGTGGTTGGTCGGCTCGTCCATAATGATGATATGCGGGGCGCCGAGCATGCCCAGCGCCAGCAGGAGCTTGCGGGTCTCGCCCGGGCTGGGGTCATCGCTGGCGAGCAGACGGTCGGGGCGGGAGCCGAGCCGGCTGACGATGGTCATCAGGTGACCGAGCCGGTCCTTGGCCAATCGCCTGACCTGATCGAGCATCTGCCGCGATCGGCCGGCGTCGATCTCCTGCGGCACGTAGGTCAACTGTCCCGGCGAGACCTCCAGTTTCGCCAGCAGATGCCGCACCAGCGTGCTTTTGCCCGAGCCGTTGACGCCGGTCAGCGCGATGCGGTCCGTCGGGCGGATCGTCAGGTCGGGATACGCAAGCCGTCGATGCTCACCCAGAGGGAGCGAGCCGGCCGGCAGCTCCAGCAGCGCGTTTCGCTTCGACGTCGAACCCGGCAGCCAGATGCCGATCTCGTGCTGCTTCTTGACTCGTGTGGTCTGCGACCTCTCCTCGGCGCCGGCGAGTTGCCCGCGAAGCTGCCGCCGGAGCTTGCCGCCGACGCCGTCCTTGCCGCTGACGCGGGCGCGGTCCTTCTTCTCTCGCGCATCGTGGTCCCTGATCGCCAGGTGCCGCTTCGAGCGTCGGCTCTGGGCCTGCCTGGCCAGCTCCTCTCGGCGGACCGCCTCCCGCCGGACCTTCTCGTACGCACGCTTGTTGTGGTCGTGCTGCCTTTGCGCCGTCTGCTGCTCGAGCCTGGCGGCCTCGGCGCCCTTCGTGACACCGCCCGGCCGGACCGTCACATCGGGCGGGTCGATGAACACGCACTGCGTGCACAGACTGTCGAGCAGCTCTCTGTCGTGACTGACCAGAAGACCCACGCCGCGAAACGACCGCAACGACGTCGCCACAAGGTCCCGCGCGAGCGCATCGAGGTGGTTGGTCGGCTCGTCGATGGCGAGCACCTCGGGTTCGAGCCACAGGGCGGTGGCAATCTGGGCGCGCTTGCGCTCACCATGCGAAAGCGTATCCCAGCGATTCGCCCAGTCGCCCTCGACGCTCAACATCTCGCGGATGGTCCAGGCGGATTTCGTCTGGGCGCCGGCGAACTGCCCGAAGCGGTCGGGCACGTCGTCCGTTCGCTGCGGGCAGTAGACGGCGCGCGCCGGCATCTCGACCGTGCCCGTATCCGGCCTCAGTTGACCGGCGGCGAGTCTCAGAAGGGTGGTCTTGCCTGTCCCGTTGGCGCCGACGACGCCGGACCAGCCGCGCGGAAGGTGCAGGGACAGATCGCGAAACAGCGGCTCAGCGGCGGATGGATAGGCAAACGTGATGTTGTGGAATCGGACAAATAACCGGCTCATGGCTTCGTTCCCGACGGTCTGACGACGAATCGGCTCTCCGCCGACGACGTCGCCAAGAGAAACGCCCTTCTTGGGCAGGCTGGTCGAACTACGGCTCGGGTTATCTGTCTAATTCCGCATGTACTTGGCTCCAGGACATCACAGGAGATTCAACTCTTCCTTACAGATTTGCCGGCGCGCTGTCAAGACCGTCGTCACTTCAGGAGGTGGCGGCGGAACCAGTCGCGGGTTCGGCGCCACATCTCGGGTGAGAGGACGTGGCCGGAACCGGGCTCGATGTAGTGGGTGAAATGCTCCGGCGCGCCGGCCCGTTCGTAGGCGCGGGCGATGGTCTCGATCCCCTGGCGGACCTCGTCGATGGGGCTGCCTGTGTCGCGTTCGCCGAAGTTCAGATGGAGCGGTCGGGGCGCGATGAGGCCGGCGATATCCGGCGTGTCGCCATATTGGAACCAGCCGGGGATGAAGTTCGGGAAGCAGTGCAGAATGTGCGTGCGGTGAATCGCCGCATACGTGGGCAGACAGCAGTTGGCGACCAGGCAAGCCAGCCTCGGCTCCCACGGCCCGACGAGCCAGGTGTGGGTCGCGCCCATCGAGTGGCCGTAGCAGCCGATGCGGTCGGCCCTGACCTCGGGCCTCGAACAGAGATAGTCCACGGCCCGGCGCATGTCGAGGATGTTCTTCCAGGCCATGCACTTGCCCGCCACGACGTAGCGGAGAAACTCGAATCGCTCGAAGTCGCCGCCTCGCAGCCTGTCGTTCTGTCTTTCCTCGAAGCACAATGCGTCGGGGCAGAGGACGACGTATCCCTCCTTGACGAGCGCGACGCCCGTGTGGTGCATCGGGTCGCCCGCCAGTCCGGCTGGCTCGCTCTTGCCCAGATGATACTGGCCGTTGTGCTGGTGCCAGAGGGCCACCGCCGCAGCGGGGTGGTTGGCATCGACACCGTCGGGAACCAGAAGCATTGCCGGCACGCGATCGTCCGGCTCAACTTCGTACGTCACCGACTCGATGCAGTAGCCTTTCTTGCGGATGGTCTCGCGAACGACCGGCCGCAGGTCGCAGGGGTCGGGCCACGGTCCGCCCAGGCAGGCCAGCAACTTCGTTTTCAAATCGTCGGATACCATCGCTTTCTCCTCACCGCAGACCGGGCTGCCGAAGATCTCTGAAGCCGCCACTATGGCAACCCCTGTCGCTGACTGTTTCAGAAACTGTCGCCTTGAGATTCCGTCCGGCGGTTTGTGCGCCGTGCTCATGCCTTGCGCTCCAGGTAACATCTCCAGATGGCGTCGAGCGCAGGGCTGGCTCGCATGGCCAGCCGCATGTCAACCAAGTGGGTCACGCGGCTGACATCCGGATTGATCTCGACGGTCGTCGCTCGCAACTGGGCGGCAAAACGCACCGGCTCGGCGATGTACGGAAAGACGCTGCTCGTGCCCACGGAGAAGACGATGTCGAAGCCCTTGTTCAGTTCGTTGAAAAGTTGCTGGACCTTGTCCTCGTCGAGCATCTCGCCGAACAGGACCACGTCGGGCCGCAGGATGGCGTTGCAGTCAGGGCATCGCGGCGGAAACGACAGTTCGCTGTAGTCGTCCACGGTGCGCCGATACGCGCAGCGCGTGCAGAGCAGGTGGTGCAGGTCTCCGTGGATGTCGATGATGTTGCGTGATCCGGCAGCCTTGTGCAGCCCATCGACGTTCTGTGTCAGCACCCAGAGCCGCTCGAAATGGCCCTGCATCTCGGCGATCACCTGATGGCCCCGGTTAGGCCGGGCGCCGCGACAGTTCTTCTCGATCTGGCTGAGGTATTTCCAGGTCAGCTCCGGCCGCTCGTCCATGATCTCGCCGGAGAGGGCCCGCTCGATGGGCATGTCGTCCTCGGTCGTATTGACGTTGTAAAGCCCCCCGATGCCGCGATAGGTCGGCAGGCCCGAGTCGGCGGAGATCCCCGCCCCGGTGATGAACAGCACGCTGCGGCTCCGCGCCAGCCTGGCCGCGATGCGTTCGATGGCCTCGTCGTTGTTGAGTATGGATTCCATGGGTTGCCAGAAACCGGGCATACGCGGCCCCGGCCGGGAGCGGCGGTATGCCACCAGCCATAGACTACCCCACCGGACGGCAATTGCAAGGCCGTTCCTGCACAGCGCGTTGGACCCGCTGGCGGGTGTGCAGAAACGTCCTGGCGTACGTGTGGCAGCGGCAAGCGAAGGCTTGCCGATGGTGATACGCATGCCGTCAAAGCCATCGGCAAACTCCGCCTTGCTCCGTTTGCCGCTGCCACACACGGCTTTCTATGCTTGAAACAGGCCTTGCCTTGAAGTCGGTACAGACACAGCGCCGCCAAACGGCGCGGAACGACGATTGACAAGGGCGAGCCCGACCTGCATACTCAGGGTTTCGCGCGGCGGGCCGGGCCACGAGAAGTGGGCCTCGGAGAAGGAGGAGGGCGTTCTCGGAACAGGATGGACAATGAAGACCTATGAGCAGATCAACCAGCGGATCGAGTCGGGCAAAGCGGTGGTGCTGACGGCCGACGAGATTATGGACTACGTGGACAAGAAGGGCCTCGAAGCGGCCGCAGAGGAAGTGGACGTCGTGACCACTGCGACGTTCGGCCCGATGTGCTCTTCGGGCTGCTTCCTGAACTTCGGACACTCCAAGCCGAAGATCCGGATGACCGAGGCCTGGATCGAAGATGTGCTGGTCTACACGGGCATTGCGGCGGTCGATGTCTACCTCGGCGCCACGCAGTTGCGCCACGGCGATCCGGCGAACATGTACCCGCCGGGCGAATTCCGCTACGGCGGCGGCCACGTGATCGAGGACCTCGTCGCCGGCGCGACCCTGCAACTGTTCGCCCTCTCCTACGGGACCGACGACTACCCCCGGCGAGAGATTCGCACCTACTTCACCATCGACGACCTGAACCAGGCGATCATGGTCAACCCGCGCAACTGCTACCAGAACTACAACGTCGCGGTCAACGATTCGGACCGGACGATCTACACGTACATGGGGACGCTGGAGCCGAATCGCAAGAACGCCACGTATTGTTCCGCCGGACAGTTGTCGCCGCTGCTGAACGATCCGTACTACGAGACGATCGGCATCGGGACCAAGGTCTGGCTGGCGGGGGCGCACGGGCACGTCTACGCCGAAGGCACGCAGCACGCCGGCGCCTGCGAGAGGACGCCTGACGGCGTGCCCACCGAAGGAGCCGGAACGCTGGCCCTGACCGCCGACATGAAGCAGATGAAGCCCGAGTTCGTGCGGGGCGCGAGCCTGCGCGGCTACGGAATCTCGCTCGCCCTGGGTGTGGGCGTGCCCATACCCATCCTCAACGAGCAGATTCTCAAGCGGACCTGTGTGCGCGATCGCGATATCTTCGCGCCGGTGATCGACTACAGCGGCGATTACCCACAGAAGACAGGAAAGACCATCGCGAAGGTCAACTACGAGCAACTGCGCCGCGGCGAAATCGAAATCGACGGCAAGACCATCGCCGTCGGTTCCCTCTCGTCCTACTTCAAGGCCCTGGAGATTGCCAACCTGCTGGCCGACGAGATCCGCAAGGGAGATTTCCTGCTGGCCCAACCGATGGCCATGCTGCCCAGGGACAATGCGATGAAGCCTCTGGCAATACGGGAGAAGGCATCATGAATGAAACCGTGACCCAGAAACTGATGCTGTTCTTTCCCAAGTGTGAATGTGAGAAGCCGATCATCTACCATCTGGTGAAGGACTACAATCTCATCGTCAACGTGTATCGCGCCAAGGTGACGCCGGAAGAGGAAGGGTACCTGGTGCTCGACGTGACCGGCACGCCGGCAGACATCGAGAAGGGCATCGCGTTCGTCCGCACCTTCAACGTGACGGTCAACCATACCGGCAAGGGCGTCACGCGCGATGAAGATCGCTGCACGCATTGCGGCCAGTGCGTGGCCCACTGCCCGACGAAGGCGCTGCACATGCCGAACAAGGCGACGAGAGAGGTCCTCTATAACGAGGCCGAGTGTATCGAGTGCCTCGCCTGCATCCGCGTCTGCCCGTTCGGCGCCTGCGCATCGGCGTTCTGACCCCAGAATAGGTTCTATCGGTCGAATACGACCTGTGGGTGCCGTCATGACCAAGCGAACCTATCGAACGTTCACTCACCACGAGGCGGTGCTGCGCATCTGCTGCGAGGCGTTCGACGCTGTCACCGAAGAGGTCGTGCGCCAGCGCCGGATTCTGGAGGACTATATCCTCCGGCATCCGGCGTTCGGCACATCGTTCGAGCCGGTCGAGCTGCTGCCCGATGCGCCCGAGGTCGCGCAGCGCATGGCGCGCGCGGCCCGGTCGGTGGGTGTCGGTCCGATGGCGGCCGTCGCCGGGGCCATGGCCGAGCTGGCCGTCGAGGCGGCCCTGAAGGCCGGCGCCGCCGAGGCGATTGTGGACAACGGCGGCGACATCTTCATGCGAGCGACCTCGCCTGTCGTCATCGGCCTGCACACGGGAACCGTCAAGCTGGCGGACCGCCTCGCGTTCTCTCTGCGCCCGGAGGATACGCCGATCTCCATCTGCTCCTCGTCGGGCAGGATGGGTCACTCCACGAGCCTGGGCCAGTGCGACCTGGCCACCGTCGTCGCCCGCGACGGCGCCCTGGCCGACGCGGCCGCGACGCAGGCGGCCAACCTCGTCCGAACGGCCGATGACGTGGATGCCGCACTCGAACGCATCATGGCCATCGACGGCATCGACGGTCTGGTTGTCGTCAAGGACGACCGCATCGGCTTGGCCGGCCGCCTGCCTTCTCTGGTCAAAGCTCCACGGTAGTCTGCCCCCGCGCGTGGCAGCCTCAAACGCGCCAGCGTTTGGGGATGGGGGACTTGGTTACCACACGATCCGTACGACAGATGGGTGACATCCGGCGCCCCAGTTGCTATGCTATGGCAGCACAGATCGGGCCGGCGCTGGGCCGCCAGACAACCGCCGGCGGAATCGTTTTGCGGATGGGTATCTTCAGTTGAGGAAAGACACGATGGATGCGAACGCACACGGAATCAGAACCACATCCTTTCCATTGCTGATCGGGTTGCTGGCACTCCTTGGGTCCGCCGGAGCCGGGCGGGCGGCGGTCACCACCGGCTCGCTCTTCGAGGAAATGATCGACATGGCCGGCCTGTCGAGCTTCCCGGACCCGGCGTATCGCACCGTGCAGTTCTCCTCCACCGATCGTCGCAGCCGCCTGCCCGGCGGACCGGACTGGTTCGCCAATTCCGACGGCTTCGGCGGTGAGCCGATCCCGAATTTCGAGAAGGTGCTCCGCGAGCCCGACGCCGACGGGATCGGTGAGTACCTGCTTGCCGACGTCGCCGGGCCCGGCGCGATCGTGCGCCTGTGGACCGCCGCCATCGCCGGCCAGGTGCGAGTGGTCCTCGACGGTGCCGAGACGCCAATCTACGAGGGCAGTGCCGACGACTTCTTCCGTCGTCCGTACGAACGTTTCGGGCAATTCAAAGAGATCGACGCGGAGGCGTTCGGCAGGACCGTGTACCAGCGCGATGCTTCGTACGCACCGATTCCATTCGCCAAGCACCTTCGCGTCGTGTGGACGGGCAACGTCAAGGAGATTCACTTCTACGAGCTTCAGGTGCGGCTGTACGACAAGAGCGCATCGGTCGCGTCGTTCCGACCGGAGGACATTCACACGTATCGCTCGACGATCGACCGCGTGACAAAGGCGCTCGACGACCCGGACGAGGGCGTGAAACCTCGCTCGCAGGCCGGCGCCAAGTCGTTTGACGTTGCCGTGGCGGCATCGGAGAAGAAGACCGTCGCCGAGTTCGAAGGCTCGCAGGCAGTCGAGCAACTGACGATCAAGCTGAAGGCGGTCGATATGGACAAGGCCCTCCGGCAGACGGTCCTTCAAGTGACGTGCGACGGCTATCCCTGGCCGCAAGTGCAATCCCCCGTAGGCGACTTCTTCGGCGCCGCGCCGGGCGTCAATCCCTATCAGTCGCTGCCTTTCACCGTACGGCCGGACGGGACGATGATCTGCCGATTCGCGATGCCCTTCGAGCGCTCGTGCAAGGTCGAGCTGGTCAACCACGGCGGTCAGAGCGTCGAGGCCACCGGCGCGGTCACCGTTGCGCCGCGAACCTGGGATGAGCGATCCATGCACTTTCGCGCGCGATGGCGCGTCGATCACGACCTGATCGCATCCAACCGCGACGTGCAGGACCTGCCCTTCCTGCTGGCGCACGGGCACGGCGTCTACGTAGGGACGAGCGCGTATCTGCTGAATCCCGCCGAGGTGCCCACGCCCTATGGCAACTGGTGGGGCGAGGGCGATGAGAAGGTGTTCGTGGACAACGAGCCGCGGCCGTCGATCTTCGGAACCGGCTCCGAAGACTACTTCAACTACTCGTGGTCGGCGCCGGACATCTTTCTCTATCCCTACTGCGGCCAGCCCCGCAACGACGGCCCGGGCAACCGGGGCTTCGTCACGAACTACCGCTGGCACATTCTCGACGCGATCCCGTTCCGGCAGAACATCCGGTTCTATATGGAGCTGTTCAGCCACGAACGGACGCCGGGCATGTCATACGCCCGCATCGGATACCACTACGCGCGTCCCGGCGTGACCGACGACCATCTGGCCATCATGCCGGCGGACCTGCGGGCGCCCGAGCTGCCCGTGGGCTGGCAGCCGGCGGCCCGGATGGGGGCGGCCAACTCAGTGTTCTTCGCCAGCGAAGAGTGCCTGACCGACAAACAGAATACGCGCCTGGACGCCGGGGCGCTCTGGGCGGGCGGCAAGCTGCTCGTCTGGACCCCGAAGAGCAGCGGCGAGCGCAAGAGCTTCAAGCTCGCCATCGACAGCGCAGGCAAGAAACAGATCAACGTCGCATTCGCTCTGACGCCGCGATCGGGAAAGGTCGCATTCTATCTCGACGGTCAGCCGCTCAAACTGGCGGACCGGGACGAGGAGGTCGATCTGCATCGGCCCTATCGCACACTGCTGCGTCGCGTCGCACTGATGCCCGGCGAACTGACCGCGGGCGAGCACACCCTGACGCTCGAATGGAGGGGCGCGGGCGAAGATGTCACGCAGCCGGAGGTCGGAATCGACTTCTTCTGGGTCCAGCGGCAGTAGTCCACTCGGAAAGGAGATCCGTGAAGGCGATGACAACACGACGGACGCTCTTGAAAGCCGCCGCAGCCGCTGTCGCGATGGTCACATCGGGTGGCAGCGGCAAGCAGAGCTTGCCGACGGTTTCCAGAAACACCCCATCCCCAAGTCCTGCGGACTTGAGGCTGCCACCCGTCGCCCCGCAGGGGCGCCCCGTGCCGATGATCCACGCTACGGACCTGTTCCGCCCGCACTGCGACCCGGACGACCATTGGGACCTCGCCAGCGTCTTCGCGCTGGCCTACACGAGGCAAATCGACCTCAAGGCGGTCTTGATCGACTTCGAGCCGCACTCCACGAACGACCATAATCCGGATGTGATGGCCGTGGCGCAGATGAACTACGTCACGGGACTGCACGTGCCCGTTTCCGTGGGTACGCCGCGTCCGATGCGCTCCCGCGATGACAGCCAGGCCGATGCCGGCGCCAGCGATCACATCGGCATCGACATGGTTCTGGACATTCTGCGCCGCTCGCCTGAGCCGGTCGTCATCAACGTCATAGGCTCGTGCCGTGACATCGCGGTCGCGGGCAAGAAGGCGCCGCAACTTTTTGCGGAGAAATGCGCGGGCATCTACCTCAATGCCGGCACCGGCTCGCCCGACAAAGAGAAGGCGGCGAAGCTCGAATACAACGTGAGTCTGGCGCCACTCAGCTACGCAGCGATCTTCGATCTGCCCTGTCCGATCTACTGGATGCCGTGCTTCGAGCAGATGAACTCGGACCGGCCGATCATGGAGTACGGCACGCACTACTCGTTCCGCCAGGGCGAGATCCTGCCGCACCTGTCGAGCCGCGTGCAGAATTTCTTCCTGTGGATGCTCGCGAGAAAGACCGACCACAACTGGCTTCGCTCGCTTCTCGGACCCGTCGATCCGCAACTGCTCGATACCTTCGGCGCGCAGGATCGGCACATGTGGTGCACCGGCGGCTTTCTCCATGCGGCCGGACAAAGCATCTTGGCCGACGCGACGAATCAACCGGTATTCTCGTTCGATCCGATCCGGGTGAGCTGCTCGGACGAGGGTGTCACGAGGTGGACGCACGATTCGAAGGCCAAGGACCGCTACATCTTCCACGTACGCGACCTGGACCGCTATCAGGCCGCCATGACCGGGGCCTTGAAAGCGCTCCTTCTGAAACTCCCATGACCATTCTGCGCGACCTCGCGGAGGTCCTTATGGGCAGGACGTTGGCACTTTCGATCTTGAGTACGGTCGTTATCATGGCGGCGCAAGCGAGCGGCGCGATGTTCGTGCTCGACGCGGACGCGTTCCGCCGTCACGTCGATTTCTTCAACGGCATGGAGCCGGAGAACATCGTCAATCACATCCCGAACAGTGAGGCGTGGGCCTGGATGGTCCGCAACGTTCCGTTCTTCGAGTGCCCTGAGAAGGGGTTCGAGCAGATCTACTATTTCCGCTGGTGGACGTTTCGCAAACATCTCAAACAGACGCCGGACGGGTTTGTCTTCACCGAGTTTCTCGACAAGGTCGGCCACGCCGGCAAGCACAACACGATCAGTTGCGCTCTGGGCCACCACATTCGCGAAGGGCGATGGCTGCGCGACCGGCGGTACATCGACGAGTACGCCAGGTTCTGGTACAAGGGCCACGAAGGTGATTTGCAGCCGCACTTCCATCAGTACAGCAACTGGGCCACGTGGGCGTTGTACGAGCGGTACCTCGTTGATCTGGACAAGGCCTTTGTCGTGAGCCTGCTCGACGCCTTCGTCCGCGACTGCTGCGCGTGGGAGAAGGAAAGAGGTCTGGAGAACGGCCTCTTCTGGCAATACGACGTGCGGGATGGGATGGAGGAATCGATCAGCGGTTCGCGCCGCGACAAGAACGCCAGACCTCCGCTGAACAGCTACATGTACGCGAACATGGTCGCCATCTCGAAGGTTGCGGCGCTGGCGGGAGATGACGCAACCGCCAGACACTATGCCGAGAAAGCCGCCCGACTTAAGGCGCTCATCCACGAACTGCTGTGGGACGAGCAGGCGGAGTTCTTCAAGGTCCGCCATCCCGACGGCGTGCTGGCCGATGTGCGCGAGGAGATCGGGTTCATTCCGTGGTATTTCGACATGCCCGAGCCGGGCTGCGAAGGAGCGTGGCGGCAGCTCACCGACCCTCAGGGGTTCAAGGCGCCGATGGGGATCACCACCGCCGAGCGCAGGCATCCGGACTTTCGCAGTCACGGCGTCGGAACGTGCGAGTGGGACGGCGCCGTCTGGCCCTTCGCGACGAGCCAGACGCTCGTGGCTTTGGCCAACCTGCTGCGCCGCTACGAGCAGTCCTACGTCACGAAGGCGGACTACTTCGATGCGCTGCTGACCTACGCGCGGTCGCATCAGTACCGAGGCAGGCCCTACATCGGCGAGTATCTCGACGAGGTCAACGGCACGTGGCTCAAGCCCGATTCGGACCGCAGCCGGTACTACAATCACTCGACCTTCTGCGATCTGGTCATCAGCGGGCTGGTTGGGCTGGTTCCGCGAGAGGACAATCTCGTCGAGGTCCATCCGTTGATCCCGCCGGATGCATGGGACTGGTTCTGCCTCGACGGGGTGCTGTACCACGGGCGAACGCTCACCATCCTCTGGGATCGAGTGGGCTCGAAGTACGGCAAAGACAACGGATTCCGCGTCTTTGCCGACGGCCAGCAGATCGCCCATTCGGACAAGCTGTCGCCTCTCAAGGGTTCACTGCCCTGATTGCTGCCTGCGCTATCCCTGCTTCGGCGGGTAGAATTCCTCACGGTGGCGGTTTGCGTACTGCCGGAGCCTCGCAGCGACCTCGGGATACCTGTCCAGCACGTTGGCGGTCTCGTGCGGATCGTTCTCCATGTCGAACAGGGACAGGCCGATGTCTTCCTGGCGGTACTTGCCGGCGGCGCCGTCGCGGCCCGGCGTCACCAGGATGCGATACTTGTGCGGCAGGTGCAGCTTCCAGCGGCCGTCCCCGCTGATAACGCCTTCGAAGGTCTCGCCCGTCGAGAACGGATAGTAGTCATGCGGGTTCGTCGCGCCGCCCTTGCCGGCGATCAGGTCCCATACGTTCCTGCCGTCGACGGGATTGGCGGGCATCGCGGCTCCGGCCAAATGCGCCAGTGTGGCCAGGATATCGATCGAGCAGAAGGCCTTCTTCGAGACTGTGCCTGCCTCGATCCGCCCGGGGAACTTCATGATGCACGCGCTGCGTGTGCCGCCGTCGAAGCTGGTGCCCTTGGCCTCGCGGAAGGGTGTCCTGCCGGCGTGGTTGCCGTACGAGATCCATGGACCGTTGTCCGAGGTGAAGATCACGAGCGTGTTGTCCTCGAGTCCGTTGGCCTTGAGCGCCTGCGTGATCCGGCCTACGGACCAGTCGAGTTCCATCATCACGTCGCCGTAGAGGCCCACGCCGGACTTGCCTTTGAACTTGTCGCTGCAGAACAGCGGCACGTGCGGCATCGAGTGTGGCACGTACAGCAGGAACGGCTCGTCCTTGTGACGCCCGATGAAATCCACCGCGTGCTCGGTGTACCACGTCGTGAGCATCGGTTGATGCTCTTTCGTGACGCGATCGATCGTGACCTTGCCGTTCTCCCAGAACTGCAGAGGATACCGACCCCAGTAGTCCGGATTCTCCGGATGGAATTCCCACATGTCGTTGGAGTACATCAGCCCGCACGACTCGTCGAACCCTCGGGCCGTCGGGCGCGTCTCGGGCTGGTCGCCAATGTGCCACTTGCCGAAGACGGCGGTCTTGTAGCCTTGCTTCTTGAGCACCTCGCCCAGCGTGGCGAATTTCGGATCGAGCCCTCTGGCCCCCGGCCCGTGCGCGCCGAAGACCTTCGTCCGGCCCGGATAGCAGCCGCTTAGCAGCGCCGCCCGCGAGGCCGAGCACACGGCCTGGGGCACGTAAAAATTCCGATAGCAGCAGCCCTCTTTCGCCAACTGCTCGACGTGGGGCGTCGGGTAGTCCTGCGTGGCAAACGGCCTGAAATCCGCCCATCCTGAGTCATCGAGAAAGACAACGACGAAATTCGGCGATGTGCCTCGCTCCCGCCCCTTGCCCATGCCGGGCCATCCCATCGTCGCGACAGACAGCGCCGCCGCCTTCAAGAACGTCCGTCGTGTGGGCATCGTCGGCATCTGTCGTATCTCCTCTTGCCAAACGGCTGGGCATCAACAGGCTGATTATGCATCGGAGCCGACGCGATTTCAAGTCTTCCAGATCAACGCCGCATAAGGCCTATTGGGCAGGGCGCTTACGCCCCCGAAGGTCGCTCCAGGACGGATAAGAGGGTCTCCCGGGTCAGTAGGTTGACATCGCCAGGGCGTTCGAGGAAGGGCTTGACGTCGTCGACGACCTGCTTCCACTGGAGGGTTTCGATGCGCCGGCGGATGAGGCCACGCCAGTTCTCCGGGGTGACTTCAGGGTCCTGCCGACCCGTCTGCGCCAGGGCGTTGTTGAGCAACTCGAAATTCGGGACAGGCCAGGTGCGGTCCGACAGATACCAGATCAGATCGTAAATGTCGCGACCCTTGGTGTAGGGACGCGCCAGGATCGCGTGCAGCTTGCCTGCCAGCAGCGACGCCTTGTCGTAGTGGCGCAGGTTGAGGATGACGTATCTTCTGACGAGAGACGAAACGATGCGCGCCCCGGCGGGCGGGTGCGAGTCCACTTCCACCTTGACCGAAAGCGTCTCGGACCGGTGCGGCGAGAGCCCCAGTTCATACGGCAGACCCCGCAAACGCACGAACGCGGATTTGACTGTCTTGGTCTCCTTGATGCGAACGTCGACATCGTAGCCCTCGGCTTCGAAGGTGCGGCGGCAGCCGGTGACGTTTTCGCCGAAGCGAGCATCGATCTGCGGCTCGACCAAGGCGAAGTCGAGATCCTCTGAGAATCGCGGCATCGCATAGAGAAATCGCAGCGCCGTCCCACCCTGAAAAGCCCACGTGGCGTACGCGCCCTGGTCCTGCAGCGACTGGAGAAGCCGGGCCTGGAGATACTCCGTCGCCACACGTCGCGCCACGTTTGCGTCGGCCGCACCAACGAGAATCTGTCTGAGGTAGTCTTTCATCGTCTCTCCCCGGTCTCTTCCGCGACCAGTCCGGCAATCCGTCGCGCGGCGCGACACAGCTTCGGACTCTGCGCTGCCTCTGCCAAAGTGATCAAGGCGTCCATGTCGAGCGTATCCAGATTCTGGAGGCGAAGCTCGGACAGAAAATCAAGGCTGTCGGCGCCCGCGGTCAGGTGTACCAGATCGAGCAGCGCCTTTTCGGGTGTGGCGATGAACGCCTGCTGACGATTCCCGAAGTCGACCTGCCTGTAGCCGTGGAACCAGCTTGTCTTGATGCACCGAAATACGAACACCCCCAGGGGGGTTTCGACCCGTTGGGGTCGCTGTGTCGTGACACTCGTCACCGTGGGAACGTGCTCGGGGATCATCCCGAAGTGCGCCAGCGCCGACTGGAGACTCACGTACGAGGCCTTCTTCATCGCGTTGGCAAGGACGAACGGATGGATGCTGATCTTGCGGTAAGGCTCGGCCAGTGTATAGAGTCCCTTGGCAGGCTGGATCAGCTTGCCGGCCTTGACCCAACGGCTCAGTTGAAGTCGCAGAGCGGGCAGGCTTTCGGCACCTGCGGCCAGAAAACCCGTGCGGAAGACCGGCACATCGGCCACCATCTTGAGCAGTTCATGCCATTTCATTGCAGTATTTTATCATATATGATAATCTGTCGCAATATACTTCGGCATTTCCGGGTCTTCGCTTGAAAGGATTTGGCCACTGGGGAGGCGGCTTGCCGGCGTTCAAGTCGGTCAACGGCGTGACGGGCGGAGGCACCGTGGCCTTAAAGAGGCAGAGGCGCAGAACCATGCGTCCTGACATGGCGCGCCCGGGACATGGCGGTTGCCGAAGAAATAGGACGCGATAGAATGGGCCGGCAAATGACGACGTCGAATGAAGCCGGAAAGAAAGGCGGGGCGTAACGATGCGGACAACACGTGGGAATCGAGGCCAATGGATGGGCAGGCTGTTGCCCGTGGTGATGGCGTTGTCGGTCCTTCTGGTCGCGGCCGGATGCGCGCACCAGAAGGCATACAAGAAGGGCGCCCGGCTCTCGCAGGAGGGCCAGTACGAGAAGGCCATCGAGGAGCTGGAAGAGGCCGTCGCCCTGGCGGAGAAGGGCAACAACAACAAAGCGGCCGATCGCTATCGGGAGAAGCTCGAACAGACCAAACAGCAGGCGGGCCAGTTCTACTATCGCGAGGCGGAACTCTGCTTCGGGCAGGCCGACCTGGCGGGCGCGCAGAAGTTCATCGAGCGCTGCGTCCGCTATTGTCCGGCCGAGCCGTTGTATCGCTCGATGAGCCAGCGCATCGCCGGCGCTGCGGCCGACGCCGAACGGATGCGCAGCGAAGCGATGTCGCTGGCCGAGCAGGGACAGTGGAGCGCTGCCGTCGGGCGAATGACCGAGGCGTTGCGCCTCAATCGGACGATGCCCGGCGGGCAGGGCGACCTCAAGCAGATTCAGGAGCGGGCGTATCAGTATTACCTGGCGCGGGCCAAAGACCGCCTGTATGCGAACGACCTGGAGACGGCGGTGACCGAGGCCCAGACGGCGCTGAACTACCGCGGCGATGGGCACGAGGCGAAAGACATCCTGCAGACCGTGCAGAACCGGCGCGAGGCGACGGGGCTGGTCGCGCGAGGGCAAACGCTTCTGGGACAGGGCGACTGCGAAGAGGCGCTGCGCGTTCTGGAGCAGGCGCAGCAATTGTATCCGCTGCATCCCCAGCTTCCCGGTTTGCTCGAGCAGGCCAGGCAGGCGGTGTGCGACCGCTGGATCGGGCAGGGCCGCCAGGCCATGGCCGGCGGCGACTACGCCACAGCGTTGCGGCTGTTTCTGAAGAGCCAGGACCTGCTCGGGGGTTACGGCGGTGCAGCGACTCTTGCGGCTGAAGCGCGAGCAACGTTGGCCAGTCAACATGTGCAGGCCTCTCAGCAATGTGCGCGGGACGGCGCCGACGGCTGCGGCCTGTTTCATGCGGTCGTGGCGTTAGGGTACGAGCCTGACAACTTCGATGCCCGGCGCCTGCTCGGCCAGTGCGCCGGCCAGGTGCAGCAGGCAGTGCAGTATACGGTGGGGTTCGTCGGCTTTCGCGCAACGCCGCAGCAACAGGCGATTGCCGATACGCTCGCATCGATCTCGCTGGAGCACCTGACCCACGCGCGACCGGCCAACATGATGCTGGTGGAGCGAGGCGACCTTCAGACCATCCTTGATGAGCAGCAGCTCAGCGCCACAGACCTGATCGATCCGCAGTTCCGCGTGCCCGCCGGCAAGCTGCACGGTGTCGATGCGCTGCTCGTCGGCCAGGTGCTCGAAGGCAACGTGACGAGCCAGACCAGGCAGACCGGCCAAGGCGAATCCACCTACCAGGATGGATTCGTGTCCCAACCCAATCCGGAGTATGGCGAGGCGATCAAGACTCTCGACCACGCGCAGAGAGAACTCGACAGGGCACGACAAAAGCTGGCCGAGGCCGAAGCGAGACTGGCGCGGTACGACCACGCCGACCCGCACGATGCCGGCGCACAGGCGGCGAAGCGCAGGGCCCGCGCCGAGGTGGACGAGGCCAAGCAGCGTCTGGTGAATGCGGCGACCGACTTCGGCGCCGCCCAGATGCTTGCGGCGACCACGCCGAGGGAGGTGCTCGTGCCGCACATGGTCACGTTCCAGTACCCGATCCAGACGGCCACCTGGACGGCCAAGGTCGGCTGCATGCTCAAGATGCTCGACACCGCGACGGGCGAGGTGCTGCTGGCCGAGCGCGTGGAGGGCCAGCACGCTCAGTCGGACCAGTTCGTTTCACCCGATGCGGCGCACAACGTCCCGGAAGACCCACTGGTTTTGCCCGACGAGGGGAGGCTTCTCGAAGCGGCGGCCAATGCGGCGGTCGGCAAGCTCAAGAAGGCTCTGGAGACGGCCTGCGGCAAGCACGGGCAGCGATTCGCCCTGCAGGCCCAGCGAGCCGAAGCCGCCGGCAACACCACCGGCGCCGTCGATGCCTCGATCAAGTACCTGTTCGCTTACCCCAAGAACAATTCCGACACGGAGAAGAGGGTGACCGCCCTGCGCGGCTATCTCGGCTCCGAAGCCGGCCTGGTGGACATCCGCGAGCTGCTCCGGACCCACTGCCACGTCCTCCAGAACTGACCGGCGCTACCGTGATATCGCGTGGCTGCCTCAAGTCCGCAGGACTCAGCCGCGGTTCGCGTATGACCCATCCCCAAAGCCTTCGGTTTTGAGACTGCCACCCGCCGAAGGACCCCTGTGAGATCCCCTGTGCACAAGAGGCACAAATCATAGAAGCGAACCCACCAAGCGCTATGATGGCGCCACTGTCGCCTCATGGTGATTCTTGCGATCGAGCCCTTTGAGCCAGCCGAGCCAGGGAGTTCACACACTCAAATGTTCCAAGCGCGGGATACTCTTCAAGAATGTGGATGGCTTTCGAAGAATGCGATGAGTCCGACGGAAAGAGATCTCGATAGGTTCTGGCTTCGCGAAGCACATGATAAGGGTAGCCGTCTTTCGCAGTGCTCCTCTCTTGGCCGAGAGCCACGACATGGAAGTCGATCTGCTCCTCGATAAGCTCGACCGCCTCTTCGGTCTCTCCCAAACGGAGATGGCTGACTGTTCTCAACTGCCAGGCGATGTCTGCGGCCTGGTTGGTCGCGGTCCAGGAGAAGACGTACTTGTGATACAAGTACGCCGAAGCGGCCAGGCCAACAAGAGCGCCAACGACGAACGCCAGCAGGAACATTCCGGCCCGTCCAATTCTCTGTCTCAGCAGCATCATTTGCCAGGACTCCTTACGCACACACGTTTCACTCAGTGTCGCTCTCCCATGGAGGCAACATTCCCTGGAGCAGCTGAGCATCCTGCATGTGAGTACGTCATGTCTTACGAGAACGTACCCCGTTTGGGATCTGCTTCGATCGGGCGAGGCCCCGGGGGCAGGGAGCGAGGGCGCTTGCCCGGCAGGTCCACTTGCGGGCCATGCAGGAGGCAGGCTCGTCGTCCATCGTTTATGGCTCATCGCCCCAGATGGCTTTGATGGTCTCTTCCTGGCCGAAGCCGGTCGGCACGGCGTCGCTCGGCGTGTTGGCCCAGTACCAGTGCACATCGCCGACGGGTGCCGCGAGCGTGCGGCTGCCGGGCATCTGCAGGTAACCGTTGCGGTCGTGCCGGCAGATCCAATCCCAGGCATAGCGAAGCCACTGGTTGCGGTATTCGAGGCTTTGGTGAGCGAACCAGCAGATCTCGTCGTAGCCCCAGATCCAATGGTCGCCGATGTTCTGCCCCTCGCGTCCGCTTCGTCCGAAGTTGTCCAGCTCGACCAGATACGGCAGGCTCTCGCACGACCATCCGCTCGGGGTCACGCCGCCCTTGCTGCGGCCGAAGAGGCTATCGAGATAGCCGACCTTCAGCACACCCTCCTGGGGCCGCTCGACGACCTCGTCGATCCGCAGCGGGAACGAGTGCAGGTCGAACATCAGCTCGCCCTCGTGAACGATGCCTCCGCTCGGCACGTGCGCGTCGCAGATGACCATGTGCCGCCGAGCGGGCCGGCGGGCATATTGCCGAACGCGGCGCATCATGTCACGCCAGTGGACGTGGTCGGGATCGCGGTCGTCCATGATCTCGACCTGCCCGAAGTGAATCGCCTCGACGCCGATGTCGATATAGCGTTGGCAGAGGTAGGTGAACCACATCCGCGTTTCCAGCCGGCTCATGTCCGGCACGGATGACCCGCGCCCCCACTGGTCGACCCGGTGCCCATCCGGATAGAGCATGTTCTCGTAGTGGAAGTTCCGCTCTTCCGCTTCGAGGCCGAACTCTTCGAAGAGGCTCGCCGGAATGGGAATCCGGTTGACCTGCTCGCTGACGATCTCGAAGGCGGCTGCCTGGAGGATGATGTTCGGATCGATGGCGTGCATCCGCTCAGCGATGGGCCTGGCCGTGGCGAGCAGGTTCTCCAATCCGGCCTCTCCGCCCCAGCGATAGATGGCCCGGCCGATGAACTTGGCGCCGATGTTCCCGAGCATACGAAGGTTATCGTCCACGTTGCCCTGTCCGTGCAGGACTTCGCTCATGGTGATCGCGCGCGACAGGTAGTTCTCCAGCACGGCGCGGGAGATCGCACCGTCGAAGTGGTAGTTCCCCCTGCCGCCGATGTACTTGGCGGGGCTGGCGGCCGACGGCAGCTCCGGCGTGATGGCGAAGGTGTCCTCCGCCAGATCGATCGTGACGGTGGTGCCGTCGGCGAAGGTCGTGCGCTGCTTGCGACGGGACTCGTCGAGGAACTCGTGCTTCGTCATCTCCAGAAGTCCGACGCGCTGGTGCAGAGCGCACATGGTGCGAACCTGCTCCAGCTCTGCCTCGCCCGGATCGAGCGACAGATAAGGAAGGCCCGCGTTGGCCAGACCGTGCAGATAGCCCAAGTCGGTCTCAGGAATGCCCCAGGCGCCCTTGCTCAGCGACCAAGGCATCAGCAGCGCATCGTGATAGACGAGGTTGAACAGCGGGATCGGAACGCCCATGGCCGGACCCTCGCCCGGACCCGGCGTCAGGGCGTACGGCCCATGGTGAACCAAATCAAGGTGCGGAATCGCCCAGTCGGCCGGCTCCTCGGAACTGACCACACCCCCGGTCGAGCGGATGAAGTCGAAGCACATCCCTCGATACGTCAGGCAGTCGGCGCGCGTCGCCGCATGTTCGGGACTGTAGCACTCGTCGGGAGGCACCACGGCAAAAACATCCAAATAGGCGCCCCGCACCTTGATGCCGTGGTCCAGCAGGGCGCTGTAGTTCTTCTGCACGTGTCCCGGCGCCAGTCGCGGGCAGAGAATGGACTGCCGGCCGCCGTACCATAGGCCATACAGGGGCCGCTCCCCGTTGCGGTCGACGATGGTGTGTCTCGGATCGTACGATTTCGCGTCGCAGTAGTAATCCCGGTACTGGTCGTGGATGGCGAACACATAGTTCAGGTCTTCGCACGTCTGTGCGAGCCGCTTCATCCCGTCCCAGCCTCCCGCCTCCGGGCTCGGCGGCAGCACATCGGGGTGCAGATTGTCGTAGCCACGGAAGCCCCATCCGTCGAGATGGACGTACGCGCGCGGCACGCCTTTGCCGGCCACACCGCGAAGGTACGCGGCCATCTGGTCGAACGTCGTGAGGATGTGATTCTTGGAGGGGTCGTCCTTGCTGTAGTACTGCGACTCGGGCTGGATGTGAACCAGGATACCCGCGTGGATGACGGGGCCGCCGACGAGTTTGGCCACGAGCGGCGTGCGGGCGATCTTCTCCTGGAGTGAGACGAAGTGGCCAATCTGGCGGACATACGTGCGGTAACGCTTGGCCATGTCCACGTAGTTGCCCTTGTCGAAGAGACAGAGGCGGACGCGTCGCGGGTAGCGGAACCGGCCGAGGGAGTGGACCCATCGCAGTTGCATCCGGGTCGGCCCGCCCGCCGGATGATCGAAGTGGCAGCCCCCATCGTCCGGCGTCTCCAGCACCACGAGCAGGGCCGAGTCGGCTTGTTGATGTCCCCACCACGGCATGTACAAACCGCGCCCATAACTCAGCGTATCATACAGGTAGACCTTCTGCGGCCAGTCCTTGGGCAGGAGCATCCCCTGCATGAACGGAACGATCGTCGTATCGAATGAGCTGTCGGCCAGCGCCGGCGGCCAAAGGCACTCCATCACTTGGCAACGGCGCTCGTCAGCAATCAACTCGCAGACGAGGTCCTCCCGCGGACCTTCCAGGCAGGCGGATAGCGCGATCGAAAGGCCGATCTCCGTCCCTTCGTGAGCGAAACCGCTTAGCGCGATCTTGACGCCGGTCTTGAATCCGGTCTGGTAAGGCGACACTTCCCTTCTCTTCGCATCGGCCAGGCGGAGCGCGTACGTCTTTCCATCCGCTTCGACAATCAGATCGCCTGCGGCCGACGCGATGGTGGACCAGGTGCGACCGCCTGCGCCGAGGGTCATTTGCAGATCGGACGGATTGACCTCGACGCGGCTCCTGCGGCCTTGCACGACCCATCGCCCGTCTTCCTGCCGGACTTCCACCGCGGGCGCACCGTAGTCGTCTTGCGTCGCTTCAACGGCCCAGGCCAGGGACACGAAAGACAGGACCAGACTGAGAATCAAACAGGATGGCTTCATAAGCGGAACCTCCGAAAGCAATCGCGTTGCAGGATTGGTCTATCGATGGCGCGCAAGTTGCGCGACAGCGCGTCTCATGCGGTCGAGGCCTTCGCGCAGGGTCTCTTCCGGACATCCGAAATTCAGCCGGACGTAGCCGGGCCCCAGGAAGTCCGCGCCGTCCGAGAGTCCCACGCCCGCCTGCTCGAAGAACTTCGCCGGCTCGGGCAGACCCAGTTCCGTGGTATCGATCCACGCCAGGTAGGTCGCCTGGACCTGGTCCATCGACAGCCCCGGAATCTCTTCGTTGACGGCCCGGTAGACGAGACGGCTGTTGCGGCGGAGAACCTCGATCAGAGCCGCCCTCCACGGCTCGCCGTCGCGGTAGGCGGCCAGACAGGCGGCGTAACCCAGGGCGTTGGTGCCAGGAACGATTCCCTCGCGGGCCTTCTTGAAGGGCTTTCGCAGTTCCACGTTCGGGATGATCGCGAAGGCACAGTTGAGTCCAGGGATGTTGAACGTCTTGCTCGGGGCCATCAGGGTGATCGTGCGAGCGGCGATCTCCTCGCTGAGTGTGGCGATGGGCACGTGCCGGCCGCCGTCGAGGACGAGGTCGCAATGAATCTCGTCCGAGCAGATGACCACGTTGCGACGCAGGCAGATCTCGGCGACGCCGCGCAGCTCGTCCGGCTCGTACCGCCGGCCGACGGGGTTGTGCGGATTGCACAGCAGCAGGACCCTGGAGCGATTCGACAGCTCGCGCTCGAACCGTTCGAGGTCGAAGGTCCAGCGGTCGCCGGCCCGCCGCAACGGGACCACCTTCATTTCGCGGTGCACGTGCCCCGGCGCCGCGAGAAAAGGCGGATACGCCGGCGTGAAGGTCAGCACCTCGTCGCCGTCGTCGCCATAGGCCCGGCTCGCCAGGTTCAGCGCCGGAACGAGGCCGGGTAGCCACACGATCCACGAAGGCTCGATCCTCCATCCATACCGCCGCTCCACCCGCTCGACCACCGCCTCCATCAGCCCCTCCGGCGGTACCGCATACCCGAACACCCCATGCTCGACCCGTGCATGCAGCGCCTCCAGCACACACGCCGGCGCCCGAAAGTCCATGTCCGCCACCCACATCGGGATGATGTCCCGGCCCTGGTAGCGGCGCCACTTGAGGCTGTCGGTGTTCCGCCGGTCGGGCACGGTCTCGAAATCAAAGCTCATGTCGATGGATTCTCCTTCTCTGGGAAATTGTGTCGCGGATGGCCGCGACGACAGTCCGATCTCGCTGCATCCTACCACTTTCGATCGCGATAGACCACGCCCATTTGGCCGGCAGGCCTGTGCTGTGTGAGAAGGAAGCGCACGTCAGTGGATGACGCCGAGGTAGCGGCCCATCCAGTAGGGCAACAGGTAGATATCTCCGCTGAATTCACGCCGGCCGCCCTCGCCGCCGTCCAGGCGAAAGGCGTTGCCGTTGTACTTGCTCATCGGCCGTTCGTCGGGCGGCAGAACCTCAGGCGTGGACTGCTCCCGGAAATTCGGTTCCAGGAACGTGAGGTCTCGCCGGTCGCTGTTGCGGATGTCCCAGCCGATCGTGTCGAGAGGGAACTGCTGCAGGCTCCAGATCGACTCGGCCAGGTCGAACTGCTCGGCCCCCGTATCGGCGTAGATGAAGTTCCACAGCGGGTTCTTCTCAGGCCGCTCGATCTGCCAGTGTTCTTTGATGGTCCGGCGATACTGCTCACGAAGATGCTCGTTGAAGGCGTAGCGGTACAGGTTCCAGTAGCTCAGGAAGGCCAGCTCATCGTCGGAGTGGTTCCATTCCGTCGTCAGATCGATCCCGGGCACGCGGCCGATCTCCCAGATCGGGATCATGATGTTGTCGAGGTAGCCGTGCTTCTCGAACAGCTCGAAGGCCTTCTGCCGGTAGATGTCCTTGCCCGTGAAATGCCAGGCGGTTTGGAGGAACGCGATGATCTCGACCGAGTTCAGCCGCCGGTCGCCCACCTGACGAGGGAACCGGTTCACGTATTCCGGGTGCCAGCGACCCCACTGCGTGGGCTTGCCGTTGTAGTCCACCAGGTACCAGTCGTTCCGCACGATGTGGTCCATGATGGCGTCAATCAGCGCCACGGCCCGGTCGCGCCAGCTCTGGTCCGGCACGATCTCGGCGAAGATCGCATAAACGAAGAAATGTCCCACGATCTCGTCGCTGCTGGTGGTCGCCTTCCAGACCCAATGTGCGTCCGCCGCCGGTTGCCAGCGCGGCTTGTCGGCCACCTGATAGCCGGCGCGGTCGAAGGAGCGGGCGGGAAAGCCCTCCATCGGCGTGATCTCGGTGAGCCGTTCCATGGCTTCGAAGGACTCATAGCAGTTGCGCAGCGCCTCATCCGATCGGGTGACGGCGTAGCGGAACAGCTCGCCCGCCAGGTACATCGACGTCCAGAGCCCGTCGTTGTCCTCGTCGATCAGCGTCCCGGTGGACAGGTCGCCTGGCTCGCTCATGGCGAACGCGCTGTTGAAGCCATAGCGAATGTGCCGCCGGCGCGTTAGCTTGTCGAAGTGCTCGGCCTTGCCGGCCAGCGTCATCGGCTCGAAGTGAATGATGCTCAGGCCGGTCTTCGAGAGGATCAGCACCGAACCGTCGGGCCCCGGCGCGATGTCGATCACCGCATCGTCCACCAGCCAGCGATTCGACGCATAGTAGTCGATCGTGCCGTCGCGATTCATGGCGAATGCGCCTCGCGGCGTCCCGAACCACGTCTTGTCGCCGATGGGTCGGATGCAGAGAATCTCAGTGCAGGGCACCTTCGTTTCGATGTCCGACCGTTGCTCGAACGACCTCCGATCGAGACGCAGGTAGCCGTTTGACGTGCCGATCCACGAGTCCTCGTCCGTCAGCGCAAGGCAGTTCATTTGCCCGTGCCGAAAGACAGCGGCTTGCTCCCCGGCCGATGTCACGCGCCATAACGCGGTCTCTGTGAGCACGAGGAATTGCTTTCGCACAGGGTCGAAGACGGCTTGTCTGACGCCGCCTTCGGTGGATAGCTCGCGGACCGCATCCGGCCCACGAAAGCAGGCGACACGTTCGCTCCCGGCGACCAGGAAATCGAATGCTGTCCCCATCGCCAATCTCTCGGCAGCGCGCATCTTGTGGCTCGCGAGAAATCGGCCAGCCCAGGCGTTGCTCAGGACGTGCTTGTCGGTGAGAAACACGAATTGGCCCTCGTGGACTTCCATGTCCCTGATGCGCATATCCGCCAGAGGCCGATGAAGCCGGTCCGGCTTGAGCCTGCCTTCGTGGACCTGCAACAGCCCTTTGTCCGAGAGCACAAGGACTCGGCCGTTGCGGTCGGCGCGGACCTTCCGCAGTTGGGCGCCGTGAAGCTCAGATGCCAGGGGGACCCTCTCGCTGTAGTCCTGGAGGAAGGACTCGTCGTGATACGTTCTTGCGGCCTCCTTCGCGACAAGAACACCCCCCGTCACCAGCACACAGCACAGAATCGCGATGGTCGTCTTCATATCGGGCCCCGCTCATGGTTGTCATCTTGGACTGTACCCGGGTCTAGTCTTCGCGGATCATGGGGCAGTGTTCGATGTTGGCCTCGGTGAAATTCTCGCCACAGACGCGGAACCCATGCCGGGCGTAGAAATCGCGGACGGCCAACTGGGCGTTGAGCTTGAAGCGGTTGGAGCCCATCCCCCGAGCGACGTCCATGGCAAAACGCACGAGCTGGTCGCCGTAGCCCCGCCCGCGATAGGGTTTTCGCACGGCAAGCCGTTCGAGTTTGGCAAACGGGCCGGTGAAACGAATTCGCCCGGCGGCGATAGGCTCGCCGTCGAGCTCGCCGAGGATATGGATGGCGGCATGCTCGTGCTCGTCCATTTCCTGGCCGTAGCGCACGTGCTGCTCGTCCATGAAGACGATACCGCGAACGATGAAGACCTTGATCAGATCGTCCAGCGAGCGGGCAAGGCGGAATGTCGGTCGGTTCTCCATGGTCGCTCGGGATGTCCATCTCCAGGCGTTCGAGGTTGCCTGCGAACCACGTCACCGCGATCCGCAACCGACGGCCATTATAGACGGGCCCGCCTGCCGGTCAACCCGCGTAGGGGCGAATGATTATTCGCCCCTACCGGCAGGCGCCCGATCGGCGAGGCGGCGACAAAAAGAGTTGCCGCCCAAGGGCGGACCGATAGAATCGTCTGAAGTGACGCCATCAGGCGTTATGCCCTGCGGGCACACTGCGAACGGCAAGAGCGTCGTGCCGGGCTTTTAGTGCATCGAGTCGTTTGGAGTTAGAGCAAAAGTGCGAGTCGCTCTGGGCCAATTCAACGCCACCGTCGGCGATCTGTCGGGCAATGTGGAGAAGATGAAGACGATGTGGGCACAGGCCGTCGAGGCCGGAGCGGACCTGGTGGTCTTCCCCGAACTGGCGGTCTGTGGCTACCCTCCCGAAGACCTGGTGTACAAGAGGCAGTTTCTGGAAGACAACTGGACCGCAGTCGAAACCTTGGCGGGCGCCTGTCCCCGGAAGACTGTCGTGGCCGGCTTCGTCGAGAGCGTCAACGGCACCGCGTTCAACGCCGCGGTCGTGATCCAGGAGGGGCGCATCGCTGAAACCTACCAGAAACGCGAGCTGCCCAATTACGGCGTCTTCGACGAGCGTCGCTACTTCAAGCCCGGCAACCGTCCCGTTCTCATCGAGATTGGCGGGCTGAGAGTCGCCCTGACCATTTGCGAGGACCTCTGGGAGACCGAGACTCTCCGGCGGTTCTTCGCCGATGTCGATCCCTTCGATCTGCTGGTCAATGTCTCCGCCTCGCCCTTCCACATGGGCAAGCTCGACGAACGGGGCCGTATCATCGCACGATGCACGAAAGCCTTTGGCTGCGGCGTGGCCTACTGCAATCTGATCGGCGGACAGGACGAACTGGTCTTCGACGGCCGGAGCATCCTGGCCGACTCCGCCGGTCGGATCGCCGCCAGGGCCAGAGCCTTTGACGAGGACCTGCTGATCGCCGACGTGGCGCGGTCCGCCGGCACCGTCACCATCGCCCCGGTCCGGCCGCCGGTCACAGGGGCCGAGGAACTGCTGGACGAGGTCTATCAGGCCCTTGTCCTGGGCACGCGGGACTACGCGAGAAAGAACGGGTTTCGCAAGGTGCTGCTGGGCATCAGCGGCGGGATCGATTCGGCGGTCACCGCCGCCATCGCCGTGGCCGCCCTCGGCGCCGAGAACGTGCTGGGCATCACCATGCCCTCGCGGTTCAACAGCCCCGAGACCATCGCCGATGCGGCCAAGGTGGCCAACAACCTGGGTTTTGTGCTGCTGACAATTCCCATCGAGCCGATCCTGACGCCGTTCAACAAGGCGCTCCAGGGGGACCCGACCTGGGACGAGAAGGGTCTGGCCTACGAGAACCTCCAGGCGCGGATTCGCGGCACGATCCTGATGTCCCTGAGCAACCAGGCCGGAGCGCTCGTGCTGACCGCCGGCAACAAGAGCGAAACCTCCGTCGGCTACAGCACGCTCTATGGCGACAGCGCCGGCGGATTCGCGGTCATCAAGGATGTGCTCAAGACGGTGGTCTATCGCCTCGCTGCCTACATGAACGAGAAGGCCGGCCGCGAGCTGATTCCGTCCGCCGTCATCACGCGCCCGCCCAGCGCCGAGCTGCGGCCCGATCAGAAGGACGCCGACTCGCTGCCGGATTACGATCTGCTCGACGAGATCATCAAGGGCTACGTCGAGAAGGACCTGTCCGCCCGCGAGCTGGTCGCCTCCGGCCTGCCCGCCAAAGACGTCGAGCGCGTGATCCGGATGATCGACCGCAACGAGTACAAGCGCCGCCAGTCCCCGCCCGGCGTTCGCATCACCCCCAAGGCCTTCGGCAAAGACCGCCGATTGCCCATCACTAACCGCTACGCCACCACGATCACCAAACCCTGACGCGCGTTTTCAGCGAACGCGCCGACGGCGGCTCGTGGCCGGCCAGACAATACTGCAGAAAAGACCTGCGTGGTGCCGATATAAACACAGGTTGGACAAGAGCCCGGAGGGTGTGCGCTTCCGTGGCGTTGGATTTTATGGGACCCATTGAAGGGGGTGCGGTACGGTGGCCACGAACAGGAAGTCACGAGCGAAGAGGAACAGGCACAAGATCATCGGGGCGGGGGTTCGCCTGGCGCTTCTGTGCATCGGGGTCGTTGTCTGTCTGGTGCTTCTGTTCAGTTGCCTGAGCTTCGACATTGCAGACCGTCCGAGCACGTATTCGTATCCGCCGAACGAGCCGGCGACGAACTGGTGTGGCTCGATAGGCGCCTTTGCGGCGTTCTATCTTCTGTACTACGTCGGTCCCGGCGCCTTCGTTTTGCTCGGATCGCTGCTGTGCTACCTGCTGGCGCGGATCGCGGATCGCACCGTCAACCAGGTCGTCTTCCGCTTCGTGGGGATGGTGCTGCTGACGATCGCGGTCTCGACGACGTTCTACTTCTTCTGGCCGCACAAGGTCTACGCCTTCCCGCTCGGCTCGGGCGGGGTGCTCGGGGTCTCGGCCGCCACGTTCTTGCGGAGCCGCTTCGCGGTCCTGGGCACGTTCATCCTCGTCTCGGCGACCTGGGCGGTCGGTCTGGCCCTGCTGGCCGACAGCATCATCATCGGCGTGCTGGCCGCCTGCGGAATCGCCGTGCGCCGGGTCATCGGTTTCGTCGTGCCCGCCTGGTCGGTCGCCAGGGAGCACTCCGAAGCGCTCAGCGAAATCTGGCAACGGCTCAGCGCCAGGCAGAAATCGCTGGCCACGGCCGGCGGCGGGACGGCCAAAGCCCGTGAGGAAGTAGAGGACTATGCCGACGACGAGGCCGAGGCCGAGCAGGACGAATACGAAGACCAGGCGGCAAGCCCGGAAGAGGACGAAGAAGTCGAGGAAGCCCTTGAGGCTCCGGTCGCGCGTGCGGTGAAGCGTCCGCTGCCGATGGAGGTGCGGCAGCGCGTCGAGAAACGCCCGCCGCCGCCCTTCGTCCAGCCCTCCTACGACGACTACACCCTGCCTCCGATGGAGCTGCTGGCCGATCCCGAGTATGGCTACGCCGCCATCCAGGAGAAGGTCGTTAAGGCCAAGGCCAGCGCGCTGGAGAAGCTGCTGAGCGAATTCAACATCAACGCGCGGGTCGTGGCCGCCGATACCGGGCCGGTCGTGACGATGTTCGAGCTGGAGCTGGCCGCGGGCATCAAAGTCAGCCGGATCACCAACCTGTCCAACGACATCGCCCGGGCGCTGAGCGCCGGCGCCGTCCGCGTCGTCGCGCCGTTGCCCGGCAAGCACACCATCGGCATCGAAGTGCCCAACAGCGCCAAGGAAAAGGTCCGCATCAAGAGCCTGATGGACCTGGGGGGCACGCGAGCGAGCAAGATGGAAATCCCGCTGTTCCTCGGCAAGGACTCCGCGGGCGAGGCGCTGGTCTCCGACCTGACCCGCATGCCGCACCTGCTGATCGCGGGCACCACCGGATCGGGCAAGAGCGTCTGCATCAACAGCATCATCGTCAGTATCCTGCTGACCAAGCGGCCCGACGACGTGCAGATGATCCTGATCGATCCGAAGATGGTCGAGATGACCGCCTTCAGCACGGTCCCGCACCTGATGTGCCCGATCGTGACCGAGACGCAGATGGCGGTGCAGATCCTCGAGTGGGCAACGGTGAAGATGGATGAGCGCTATGCCCTGCTGGCCGAGGCACGCGTCAAGAACATCGCTGAGTTCAACAAGCTGGGCGCCGAAGAGGTCGTCGCGCGATTTGCGCCGAGCACCCCGGACGAAGAGGCGCAGATCCCCAAGAAGCTGCCCTACATCATGATCGTGATCGACGAGCTGGCCGACCTGATGATGACCGCCTCGAAGGAGATCGAGGCCTACATCGTCCGCCTGGCCCAGAAGAGCCGTGCCGTCGGCATCCACATCGTTCTGGCGACGCAGCGTCCGCAGGCAACGGTCGTCACCGGCCTGATCAAGTCGAACATGCCGTGCCGCATCGGCTTCCGCGTGGCCGCCCGGATGGACAGCCGGATCATCCTCGACCAGAACGGCGCCGAGACGCTCCTGGGCGAAGGCGACATGCTCTTCCTCAAGCCCGGCACCAGCGACCTGATCCGCGCCCAGGGCACGTTCCTCGACGAGGCGGAGATTCGCGGCATCATCAAGCACCTCAAGGACGTCGCCGAGCCGCAGTTCCATCCGGAGCTGACGCAGCTCAAGCGCGTCGACGCCGGCGAGATGCCGCGCGATGAGCTGTTCGACCAGGGCGTGCGCGTGGTCCTCGAGAGCAAACGAGGCAGCGTGTCCCTGCTCCAGCGCAAACTCAGCGTCGGGTACGCCCGCGCCTCGCGCATGATCGAGATGATGGCGGCTGCCGGCATCCTCGGCGAGTACAAAGGCAGCCAGGCCCGCGAGGTGCTGATGACGCTGGAGGAATACGAGGCGATCCGCAGCCAGATGAGCGACGACGGCGAGGCCGGCTACGCCGATCTGGCCGAGGAAGAGGAGGACCCGGAACCCGCTCGCGCCTACGCCAGCGAAGGCCAGCAAGGCTACATCTCCAGCACCGCCGACGACGATTGAGCCGCAAGCCCGTGCCCCGGATGGAGGCGACACTGTGAAACGCACGAGTGTCATTGGAATCGCGGCCCTCTGCCTTCTGACATCGGGACCGGTCTGCAGTACCCAGACAACCTCGCAGCCGTCACCGGCCTTGTGGACCGTCGATGCGAAGACGCCGGAGGGTCTGAAGAACCTCCTCCGGCACGATGGCCAATCGCTGCACTTGGTCAGCGCCCATCGCGGAGGCGCGGGAAAGGGTCTTCCGGAGAACTGCATCGCGACCTTCGAGAACACCCTGCGGCACACGCACGCGATGATGGAGGTCGATCCCCGCTACACCAAGGATGGCGTCATCGTGCTGCATCATGACCCGACGCTGGAGCGGACAACCAACGGAACCGGGCGCGTGGTGGATCGCACGTGGGAGGAACTGAAGGCGCTGCGGCTGAAAGACGCCGCGGGAGTCCTCACGGAGTATTCGATTCCCACGCTCGACGAGGCGCTGCAATGGGCGCGGGGCAAGACGATCCTCGTGCTGGATCAGAAGGACGTGCCCGTCGAAGCCCGCGCACGGAAGGTCGCCGAGCACAACGCCGAGGCCTACGCCGTTCTGATTGTGTACAGCTTTGCCGATGCGCAGCGGTGCTACGCGATGAACCCGCATGTCATGATGGAGGTGATGATTCCGAACGCCGAGCAGGTGGCGGCGTTCGACCGGACCGGCGTGCCGTGGTCCAACATCGTGGCGTTCGTCGGCCACTCCCCGCCGCAGGAGCCTCAATTGTGCGAGATGATCCACACCAGAGGCGCCAGTTGCATGGGCGGCACCTCTCGCAACATCGACCGCCTGCTCATCGAGCGACAGGTCACGGACGTAAACGACTTGCGCCGGCAATACCGTGCGCTGTTGGACATGGGCATCGACCTCATCGAGACCGATCTGCCTCGCGAGGTCGGCCCCCTGCTCTACGGGCGGCATCCCGTCCCCGCGTCACGAGCGCCCTTCCTCCAGAGTGGACCGCGTTAGTCTCTGCTGCTCTGTCACATCATGAGGGTCGTCCCGTGGGTCAGCCCAAAGCCGGCTATTCCTTTGCCTTCCGGCGGGCGATGAGCCAGGAGCACTCGGCCCACCGGGCCAAGAGAGCCGTTCGCCTGCGAACATCCGATGTGGTAGAATGCGGCGATGAGCAAGGACCTCAAGGACATGACGTTGGGCGAGCTGGAGCGGCTCGTGGTGGAACTGGGGCAGAAGGCCTACCAGGCGAAGTACATCTTCAGCTTCGTGCACGCCAAGAACGCGGCGGCCGTTTCGGATATCACGCCGCTGAGCAAGGCGTTTCGCGAGACGCTCGGCGCGCGGGGTTATTTCATTTCGCAGCTCAAGACGCTCGACTGCCTGGCGGACCCGGACGGCTCGCGGAAGTACCTCTTCGAGCTGGCCGACGGCGAGCGGGTCGAGGCGGTGCTGCTGCGCGATGAGCAACGGCTGACGCTGTGCGTCTCGACGCAGGTCGGCTGCGCGATGGGCTGCGCGTTCTGCGCGACGGGGCGGATCCAGCTCCGCCGCAGCCTGACCGCCGGCGAGATCGCCGACGAAGTGAATCAGGCGGAGCAAGACGCGGGCAAAATCAACAACGTGGTCTACATGGGGATGGGCGAGCCGTTCGAGAACTATGACGCGGTGCTCAAGTCCGTCCGCATCCTGAACCACGCCTCCGGCAAGAACATCGGGATCCGGCACATCACGATCAGCACGTGCGGCGTCGCGCCTGCGATCGTCCGGCTGGCCGACGAAGACGTCCGACCCCGCCTGGCGATCTCGCTGAACGCGCCGAGCGATCCGCTGCGCCGCCGCATCATGCCCATCGCCCGCAAGCACCCGCTCGCGGAGCTGCTCAAAGCCGTGCATACCTACCAGGCGCGAACGCAGCAGCGCGTGACCTTCGAATACGTGCTGATCGACAAGCTCAACGACTCGACCGCCCATGCCCACCTGCTCGTCAAGCTCCTGCGCGGCATCCCCTGCAACGTCAACCTGATCGAGCACAACCCGTACCCGGGCTGCGAGCTGGCGGGCAGCAGCCGCGACCGCATCGCCCGATTCGCTTCGGTCCTCACCGACGCCCGCGTCGAGACCGTCACCCGCTTCCGGCTCGGCCGCCAAATCCAGGCCGCCTGCGGCCAGCTCCAGGCCGGTTACGGCCGCCCCCGTTCGTAGTTGTTTGTAGTGACGCCGTGAGGCGTTATGCTCTTACGAGCACACTACAAACAGGATGCCCTTACGGGCACACTACGAACACGCTGGACAAGTCCCGGCGGATGTGCTATGATTTCTAATAGAGTTGAATGCCGAGATCGGATACGGAGGGAGCACCATGATGCGGAGGATCGTTCGGAGAGTCGCATTCGTCGCGGGAATCTTTCTGCTGATTGTGGGCGCTGCCCCTGTAGGCGCCCAGCGCATCGTCTACGTCGATGACGACGCAATCGGAACAGGCGACGGCCGGTCCTGGGCTACGGCGTATCGGTTCCTCCAGGATGCCCTCGCCGATGCCGAAGCCGTGGGTGAACCCGTCGAAATCCGCGTCGCGCAAGGAGTCTACAAGCCCGACCGAGACCGTCGGAACCCTGATGGGGGGCGCGATCGGAGTGTTTTCTTCCGTCTGAACAGTGGTATGAGTCTCCTGGGAGGTTACGCCGGGATTGGTGCCGACGACCCGAATCGGCGGGACAGTGAGACATGCCAGACCGTGCTCAGCGGGGATCTGCTGGGCAACGATGCAGAAGTGACCGATCCGGCGACGATGCAAGACGACCCGACGCGTACGGACAATTCAAGTGTGATGTACATCTACGGCAACGGATCGCGATTGGACGGATGTGTCATAACGGGCGGGCGTAGCCCCATTGGCGCGTTGCAGGCCGGCAATGGCAGCAGAGTGAGCGGCTGCACCTTCCGCGCCAATTGCGGTGACGACTATTTTCCATCTTCCACAGGAGCTGTCCGGGCTGTACCACAGAAAGCGCCGGCGGTCTTCGAGCGATGTAGATTCCTCAGGAACGCCGGAGAATCCGGAGGGGCTATCCAAGGGAGTAATCTTATTCTGGACCACTGCACGTTCGTCGAGAACTACTCATGGGGACATGGAGGTGCCGCTGACTTTGGGGGGGCCACTGTCAACGACTGTGTCTTCACGGAGAACCGTGCCAGACAGGGAGGGGCACTTCGCCTGGGCGGGGTCCTTACGAGTGTCCACACGGTGGTCCGCTGTGTCTTCCGTGGAAATACCGCTGCGCCCTATGTGGGAGGCGCAATCCTGTGTGTGGGCAACGCGCGTATTGAGAGCTGTCTGTTTGTGGGGAACACCGCCGTCTCAGGCGGAGGAGTCTGCCACAGTCAAGGTGGCGACGTAGTGGTGGTCAATTCGCTTCTGGTCGGAAACCAAGCTGGCGGGCGTGGAGGGGCATGGAGCACACGGGAGGGCAGTTCTCTGGAGATCGTCAATTGCACCATCCTGGAGAATCGCGCGCCGGAGGCCCCGTTCCTTGCCGTAGACATCAACAGCGATCCATGTTCCAGCCGTGTCAGCGTGGTGAACTGCGTTGTGTCCAATGGCGGCCCTGAGATATGGAGCAATGATTCACCCGTAGAGATTGCCTATAGCTGCATTGAGCAGGGGATCATTGCCCTGGATGAGCAAGAGGACTGGCTCGTCTTGGGGCCGGGGAACATCAACGGCGATCCGTGTTTTGTCGATCTGGGGCATTGGGACACCAATGGTACGCCCGAGGACTCGAACGACGATTTCTTCGTCGAAGGGGATTATCATCTCAGGAGCCAGGCTGGACGATGGGACCCGAACAGTGCGAGCTGGGTCCAGGATGATGTCACCAGCCCCTGCATCGACGCGGGCGACCCGAACAGCCCCATCGGCCATGAGCCTTTCCCCAATGGCGGGATGATCAACATGGGGGCCTATGGCGGTACTGCCGAGGCGAGCAAATCCTATTTCGGCGCACCACCCTGCGAGACGATCATCGCCGGCGACATCAACGGCGACTGCCGCGTGGACATCGCCGATGTCATCATCCTGCTGGACCATTGGCTCCAGAGCGGTTTGTAGGAGCGTTTGTAGTGACGCCGTGAGGCGTTATGCTCTTACGAGCACACTACAAGCATATTAGCGGAGTTTGAGGGTGGCCAGGGCGAGGGCGGCGAAGGCGGCGGCCATCAGCCAGAAGCGGACGACCACCTGCGGTTCGCTCCAGCCGGCCAGGTGGAAATGGTGGTGCAGCGGCGCGCAGCGGAAGAGCCGCTTGCCGTGGGTGTACTTGAAATAGCCCACCTGGAGCACCACGCTCATCAGCTCGATGACGAACACGCCTCCGATGACCAGCAGCAGCAGCTCATTGCGCGTCACGAGGGCGCCATAGCCCATCGCCGCGCCGAGAGGCAGCGAGCCGACGTCGCCCATGAAGGTCTGGGCCGGATAGCAGTTGAACCACAGGAAACCCAGCACCGCGCCCAGCACCGCCGCGAAGAAGATGCTCAGCTCGCCCGCCTGCGGGATGTGCGGCAGCAGCAGGTAGCTGGCCCACGTCATGGGCGTCATGCGTGACATCGTCTCGGACGCGACGTAGCAGAGAAAGGCCAGCACGAGACTCATGATCGCCACGCAGCCGGAAGCCAGTCCGTCCATGCCGTCGGTGAGATTCACGGCGTTGCTGGTAGCGGAGATATAGAAGATGGCAACGACGACAAAGGGCCAAGTGCCCAGCACCAGACCTTTCTTGTAGAAGGGCACCCACAGCAGCTTGCCGTCGGGGATCGCCCTGAAATCGTAGAACAGGAACAGGGAGATCAGCACCGCGCCGCCGATCTGGAAGATCAGCTTCTCCCAGGCGTGGAGGCCGTCGCGGCCGCGCTGGCGGGTGGCCGCCGTAAGCTTGAGCCAGTCGTCGATGCCCCCGAGCGCGCCGAACCACAACAGCACGAACAGCGCCTTCTGGACGAACGGGTTGTTCAGCTTGGCCCACAGCAGGGTGCTCACGGCCGCCGAGAAGAGGATGATCAGCCCGCCCATCGTGGGCGTGTTGGCCTTCTCCTTCGTCAGCTCGTTGAGTGCGGCGTGGTGGAACTCGGGCCGGTCGCCGATCTTCTTGCGCATCAGCCAGCGGATAATCCGCGGGCCGATCACCAGCGCGATTGCCAGAGACGTCAACGTCGCCATGACGGCGCGAAACATGACGTACTGGTACGCATAGAAATGCAGCGTCTCGGTCAGGAAGTCGCTGAAATGACGAAGCAGATGGTAGATCATTTAGAGTGCAAAGATCAAAAATCAAAAGGCAAGACTGCGAGACTCAAAACCGCAAGGCCCTCAGTTGGCCCTCATGCCGTTTGACATTTCACCTTTGATATCCCTTTATCAATCCCTGAACGACGGTCTCCAGCCGGGCCGCACGTGAGCCCTTGACCAGAATAATGTCGTATTCCGTTATGATCCTCTCCAGATTATCACAAAGAGAAGCGGTGTCGTCAAAACAAACTGCTCGCAGATCGTATGTCGCGGCCTCGCGGGCGGCTTCGGCGGTGGCTCTCGTCGGCCCCCCGACGGCGACGAGCAGGTCCACGCCCGCGCGGGCCACCTCGCGCCCGAGTTCGGCGTGCAGCGCTTCGCTCTGTGCTCCGAGTTCGGCCATGTGCCCGCAGACGAAGACCGTGCGACGCTTCGCACCCGCCTCGGCACGCAGACCGGCGAGAATCGCCAGGGCGTTCTTCATCGAGGCCGGGCTGGCGTTGTAGCAGTCGTTCAGCACAGTCAGCGTGCCGAGCTGCAATGGCTCGACCCGCATCGCCACGCCGGAAAGCGTTCTTACAGCACGCGCGAACTCCTCCACGGTCAGACCGAACTGGCTGCACACGGCCCAGGCGGCCAAAGCGTTCTCGACGTTGCCCGGTCCCGGCAGTGGCAGCTCCACCGGCACCTCTTCAATGACGAAGCTGCTGGTCAAACCATGGTGGGCAATGCGGTTGGCGCGGTAATCTGCGTCGGGCGACCTTCCGAACGTGCGGAAGGGCCTGCCGAGGCTGCGGCAGGCAGCCGTCAGGATCTCCATGTCGCCGTTGACGATGAAGACGCCGTCGTCGGCCAAGCCCCGCGCGATCGCGGTCTTCTCTCGGACAATCGTGTCGAGACTGCCAAAGCCCGCCAGGTGGGCCGGGTGGACGTTCGTCACCACCGCCACGTTCGGCTGCGCGATCCGCGTCAGATACGCGATTTCGCCCAGTTGGTTGGCGCCCAGTTCCGCGACGATCACCTCATCGTCGGGCCTGGCGTCCAGCAGCGTCAGGGGCAGACCGATGGTGTTGTTGAAGTTCTTCTGCGCCTGGTGCGTCCGAAAATGTCGGCTCAGAACATGGTGAACGATCTGTCGAGTCGTGGTCTTGCCGACCGAGCCAGTGATGGCGACGACCTTGAAAGCGTGCATCCTGCGGTACTCGCGCGCCAGATCTCCCAGAGCGACGATCGTGTCGGCGACCTTGAGCAAAGGGCCCGGCGCATCGACGTCGCGGCTGACCACGGCGCAGGCCGCGCCCCTCGCGAACGCGTCAGCGACGTGGTCGTGCCCATCGAACCGCTCACCCGGCAGGGCGAAGAAGCAGTCGCCCGCCTTCGTCGTGCGCGAGTCCGTGCTGATTCCCACGATGGATAGCCGGCCCGAATCGCCCGGCGCGATCGGCGCGTTCAGGATGCGGCCCACGATCTCAATGGAAAGCTGTTTCATCGGCGTCCTTTGAGGCACTCACGGGCGACTTCCTGGTCGCTGAAGTGGATCTTCTCGGCGCCGATGATCTGGTACGTTTCGTGTCCTTTGCCGGCGATCAGCACGATGTCATTCGGCCTGGCTTGGGCGATGGCCAGCTCGATGGCTTTCTTGCGGTCGGGCTCGACGGTTACCGTCGCTTGTCGCTCGTCGCTCGTCGCTCGCCGACCCTCTGCGGGGTCGAAGCCGGCGACGATGTCGGCGATAATCGCATTCGGGTCTTCGGTGCGCGGGTTGTCGCTGGTGACGATCGCGACGTCGGCCAGATGTTGGGCGACCTTCGCCATGCGGGGGCGTTTGGTCTTGTCACGGTCGCCGCCGCAGCCGAAGACGACGATGAGCCGGCCCTTGGAGAGGGGTTTGAGCGTCGTCAGGACGTTGTGCAGGGCGTCGTCGGTGTGCGCGAAATCGACGAGGACGGAGAACTCGTCGCCGCCGACCTTCTCGAGGCGACCAGGAATGGTCTTCAATGAGGACAATCCCGCCGCAACAGTGTCCAGATCGAACCCGGCGGCTAGGCAAAGCCCGGCGGCAGCCAGATGATTGGCGATATTATAGGCTCCGAGCAGCGGCGTGACCACGCGAGCCTTCCGCCCTCCGTGTCCGAGCGTAAATCGCGCGCCGTCGACCGTCATCGACTCGACGTGCGCGGTGATGTCGGCCGGCTCATCGACGGCAAGCCACCAGATGCGGGCATGGGTCTGCGCGGCGATGGCGTGGGCTTCCTGCGCCTGCCTGTTCAGCACGGCGGTCGCGCCCGGAGCAAGCCCGGAGAACAGGCGCATCTTGGCGGCCAGGTAGTTGTCTTTGGTCTTGTGGTAGTCGAGGTGGTCGCCCGTCAGATTGGTGAACGCGGCGGCCTGGAACTCGATGCCCGCCAGGCGGTCCTGATCCAGGGCGTGGCTGCTGGCCTCGATCACCATGTACTCGGCGCCCGCTTCGACCATGCTGTGCTGCATCCGGGCGACGGTCAGCGTGTCCGGCGTCGTCAGCGAGGCGGGCGTGACGCCCGAGCCGGTGTCGTAGACGACGGTGCCCATCAGGCCGCACCGCTTGCCGGCGTGGGTGATGCACGCGTGTACGAGAAAGGCGACAGTGGTCTTGCCGTTGGTCCCGGTCACCGCCAGATTCGTCAGCTTCGAGGCCGGCCGGCCATAGCTCGCCTGGGCCAGCAGCCCGGCCGCCCGGGCCGAGTTCTCCACCACCACAGTCGTGGCCGACGATGAGGAGTGGTTGGGCCTCTGGCAGACGATATACCGGGCGCCGTTGGCGATCGCCTGGTCGATGAACCTGTGACCATCCGCAGCGCTGCCGGCGATGGCGACGAACACGTCGCCTGGCCGCACCAGGCGCGAGTCGGTGCGAACGCCGGGAGGGACATCGCCGCAGACAACTGCCAGCAATTCGTCGAATGTCATGCTCGTATGTTCCCTGTCTGCGACGGCGCAGACGAACCTAACTACTGTTGAAAAGCTATCTTACGTCGAGTGCGTCGAAGGTGCAACGGCACGCAGCCGGTGGTCGAAAAGCGCAAACCTTCACCCGCTATACCTATCGGCATCCGACGCGATTTGGGATGAAAAACAACGCGGCTGCCCGTACAATCGGCAGGGCGCGGCGAACATGCTCCGGCGCGGCCGGTATGGAACAGGGAATCGAACGACAAGCTCGGGCTTTGTCGGCAATGTCTCGGGAGGAATACGACAGCCATGAAGAAGACGCTAACGATCGTCCTGCTGCTTGCGGCATGGTGCTCGCCTGCGTGGGCGGCGGAAGAGACGGAGTACCTCGCGGTCTTCATGCAGGGCAAGAAGGTGGGCCACGCGGCGTGCACGCGATCCGTTGAGGGCGACCAGGTCACGACGAGCGAGGACGTGAGCATCACGATCAGCCGGCTCGGCATTCCGCTGACGGTCCGCATGACCGACATCAGCGTGGAAACCACGACGGGCAAGCCGCTGAGCTTCGAATCGATCCAGGTGCTCGGCACCATGACGGTGATCAAGGTCACCGGCACGGTCGGCAGCGACGGCGTGGTCGAGCTGGTCAGCACCTCGATGGGGGCGGAACAGAAGACCACGATCCCCTGGCCCGACGGCGCGGTCATGTCCGAAGGCCTGCGTCTGGTGACGCTCGAGAAGGGCCTTACACCCGGTTCCGAGTACCGCGTGAAGATTTTCGATCCCTCCGTCACGCAGGCCCTTGATGCGGTTGTTTCCATCGGTTCCAAGCGGGAGGTGGACCTGCTCGGCCGGGTCGTCAAGCTGACCGAGGTCACCAGCACGCTGGCCATGCCTGGCTCCGGCCCGATCACCAGCACCAGTTACGTCGACGACGACATGCAGGCGCTGAAGAACACCATGTCCATCGCGGGCATGAACGTGGACATGATCGCCTGCCCCAAGGAATTCGCGATGGGCGAGAACGACGTGCTGGAACTGATCAACACGATGTTCGTCGCGAGCCCGACGCCGCTGGGCAACCCGCGCAGGGCCTCTGCAATCACCTATTGGCTGGCTCCCAGCGGCAGCGAGGAGTTCACGATCCCGACGACGGACAACCAGACGGCGGAACGGCTCGACGAGGGCGAGGTCAAGCTCGTGATCCGGCCGGTGGCGGCGCTGGAAGGCGGGACCTTCCCCTATGAAGGCAGCGACCCGGCGTTGCTGGAGGCGGTCAAGCCGACGCGATACCTCCAGAGCGACCGCAAGGAGATCGTCGAGCTTGCACGCAAGGCCATCGGCGACACGAAAGACCCGGCGGAGGCGGTCCGGCGGATCGAAGCGTTCGTCGCCGACTACATCGAGGACAAGAGTCTGTCGGTGGGCTATGCATCGGCGGCCGAAGTGGCGGCCAGCCGCCAGGGAGACTGCTCGGAATTCGCCGTGCTGACTGCCGCGCTGTGCCGGGCGGTGGGCATCCCCGCACAGGTCGTCGTCGGAATCGCCTACGTGGAGGACTTCGCCGGCCACGAGGGTTTCGGGGGCCACGCCTGGACGCAGGCCTGGGTTGCAGGCAAATGGGTCGGCCTCGATGCGGCATTCAAGAGCAGCGGTCGCGGCGGACACGACCCCGGACACATCGCCCTGGCCGTCGGAAACGGAGACCCCACCGACTTCTTCAACATGGCCGGCGCGCTGGGCCGATTCAAGATCGAGAAACTTGAAGTCGAGCAGGCCCTATAGGGCCGACCAGAGCTATTCGAACTGGACATCGAGGGCGATGAATTCGACGTTGCTGTTGCCGTTGTAGTGGTTGATCTGGGCCTCGAAGGCGACGTTGAAGAACTCCTTTTCGAGCATCTTCTTTTCGAGGTGGCCCATGCGGAATCCGACGCAGCGTGCGGCGCCGGTGTTGTCGCTGATGGTGAACTGGAGATGGTCGCTCTTGGCGCCGACGCGTCGTGGCGTGGCGGCCAGCCGCACACCCTTGGCCGCGAAGATCGGCTTGGGATTGCCCTGCCCGAACGGGCCCAGCAGGTTCAGTTGCTCGACCGCCTCGCGCGTGAACTGCCTCAGCGGAGCGAGCGCATCGATGTGGAGCTTGGCGACGACGTCGGCTTCGTGCAGGTGGTCGGCGGCGTAAGCCTCGAAGGCGGCGGCGAAGTCGTCGATCCGCTCCGGCTGGATCGTCAGGCCCGCCGCCATCGTGTGACCGCCGAACGTCGCCAGGTGGGCTGAGCAGGCCCTGATCGCGCTGAGCAGGCAGAAGCCGGGGATCGAGCGAGCCGAGCCTTGGGCGGCGCCGTTCTCGCCGGGCGCCGCGTTGATCATGACCGTGGGCCGATAGTATCTATCGACCATCCGCGACGCGACGATGCCGAGCACGCCGGTGTGCCAGCCCTCGGCGGCCAGGACGATGCTGCGCCGGTCGGGATGGTTGAGCCCCCTCTGCACGACCATGTCGCAGGCCTCCTTGACAATCTTCTTCTCGCACTGCTGGCGTTGGGTGTTCTGGTCCCTGAGGTACTCGGCGATCTGCATGGCCCGCAGATCGTTGGTGCTGGTCATCAGCTCGACCGCCAAGCGGGCGTGGCCCATGCGGCCGGCGGCGTTGAGCATCGGCGCCAGGCGAAAGCCGATGGCGTAGCTGTCCAGGCCCTGGCCGGTCAGTCCGGCCGAGGCGATCAGCGCGCGAAGCCCACACAGCTTGCTCTCGGGCAGCGACCGCAGTCCGAAACTGGTCAGGATGCGGTTCTCGCCTCGCAGGTCCACCACGTCCGCGACGGTCCCGATGGCTGCCAGGCTCGTGGCGTTGAGCATGAACTCGCGCAGCTTCGGTTCGAGTCGAGGTCCGCGACTGAACTCCTCCGCCAGCGCCCAGGCAAGCTTGTAGGCGACCATCGCTCCGGCGGAGTCCTGGTTGGCATACGAAGCCTCCAGGACCGGGTGCACGATGGCGACTGACTCGGGCAGCGTTGCTTCGGGCGTGTGGTGATCGGTGACGATCAGGTCCATGCCGAGCGTGTGGGCCTGGGCGGCGGCCTCGATCGCGGTGATGCCGCAATCGACCGTCACCAGCAATTTCGTGCCGGACTGGGCCAGCGAGCGCACCGCGTCGATATTCAGGCCGTAGCCTTCGTCTATCCGATGCGGAATGTAGAAATCGACCGTCGCGCCCAGCAGCGTCAACAGCTCCCACAGGATCGAGACGCCCGTGATGCCGTCGACGTCGTAGTCGCCGTAGAGGGTGATCTTCTCTTTGCTTTCGATGGCCTGCCGGATTCGCCACACCGCCGGCTCGATGCCGGGCATCTTGTCCGGGCGAATCAGCTCGGTGAGCTTCGGACGAAGGAAGACGCTGCCGTCGCCGGCTTCGGTGATCCCCCGATTGAGCAGGACCTGCGCCACCAGGGGCGAAACCCTCAGCGATTGGGCCAGCGGCGCGACCCGCTGGTCGGTCGGCCGGACCACCCACTCGTTTTTCTGCGTCCTTGCGGATAACAGCATCTAACCCACACGCCCAACAGTCGCGATTGAGAGCGATATCCCGGCGCCCCTTATACCACAACGCACGTCCCCTCTCAAGCGGGTAGGGGCGAATGATGATTCGCCCCGACGAAGGCCGCGCATCAGTCCACGCCTGGCATCTCGTAGCGGGCCAGCGACGCGGCGTCTCCCATCTCGGGACTGTACGGCCGGATGCGGAACCGATACGTGTAGGGCTTGGCCGGCAGCGTATATTCCGGGTGCGTGCGGGCGCCCCAACTGTCGTCGCCGCCGACGCCCATCTGCCTGTAGTCGAGGTTCAGCGTGACAAAGCCGCGCCGGGGCAGCTCGTTGATGTGCGTGGCCTTTTCGAGGTCCGCCATGCTGAACGGCCAGGCGCTGGCGCTGAGCAGCGGCATTCCGACCGCCAGCAGGCCCCTGCCGCGCTGGTTGGTCAGCGCGATCCAGCGCACGTCGGTCTTATTGCCGTTCTCCTGCGGCCGCACATAAGGATGAATCTGCTCCTCGACCGGCCCGGAGTACAGCCCAACGGCGGCGCCGGTCTGGCGGTCCCAGTAGGTCTCCTGCGGCCCGCGCCCGAACCATGTCATCGTCGAGAATTGCCCCGGAATGGCCATCTGCATCCCGTATCGCGGCAGGTCCGGAATGTTGTCGCCGGAGGGGGTCAGGCTCATCGAGACGACGATGTCGCAGGTGCCGTAGATATCGTAGGTCGTGACACACTGTGTCTCGTCGCCGACCGGCAGCGTGGAATCGACGGTGATGCGGGCCATTTTGGGATTGACCTGCTCGGCGCGCACCGAGGTGACGGTGCGGTCCGGCCCGGCCGTCCGCCAGACGCCTTGGCGTCGCGGCATGCCGTTGCCGTTGTCATTGTCGATCGGCGGCCGCCAGAAGTTCGGCGCCAGCGGCGCCGCTACCATCTCGAATCCCTTGAACACCAGCGATTCGAGCGCGCCGCTGCGGTTGCCGACCGTGACCTTGAAGTCCGGACCGCTGACGCTGTACGCCTCCGGCTCCTGATTCAGCGTCACCTCGGGCATCAGACGAAGGTCTGCGGCCGTCGGCTTGGGCGTCTCGACGGGGACCTGGAACTGGTCCCATGCGACGATATGGCCTTTCGGCCCCCAGCGGTGATCCTGGGCCAGCGCGAAGGTCACCTTCAGCCAGTACTCGGCGGCGCGGTCAGGCGCCGGCATGGTGAACGGAATCCTCATCTGCTGCGTATCGCCGGCGGCAACGGTCAGCTTGGGCAGTTCGCCTTTCTGGACCACGGTCCCGTCGCAGGTCAGTTCCCACGTGACATCGACGAAATCAAGGTCGCGGAAATCGTATTCGTTCGCAACGGAGACGAGGCCGGCGCCCGCATTGTCCGGCGTGATGTGGATGCGCTGGTAAACCTTCTTGACTTCGTAGAGCGAGGGGTTGGGCCGGCGGTCCGGCTGCACGATCCCGTTGCAGCAGAAGTTGCCGTCGTTGGGATGGTCGCCGAAGTCGCCGCCGTAGGCCCAGAACATCGAGCCGTCGTCCGCATATTTGCGCAGTCCCTGGTCGGCCCAGTCCCAGATGAACCCTCCGATGAGGCGTTTGTGGGCCCGGATCGCGTCCCAGTAGTCCTTGAGGTTGCCGACGGAGTTGCCCATGGCGTGGGCATACTCGCAGAGGACCATGGGTCTTTCGTCGCGCGGATCGGTCGCCATCGCAACGATCTGGTGGATTCGGGCATACATCCGGCTGCGCATATCGACGTAGTGCGGGTCCCTGGGCTCGCCGACGGCGCCTTCGTAATGGATGGGCCGGGTGGGGTCGTAGTCGCGGATCCAGGCGGCCATCGCCGCATGGTTCGGGCCGCAACCGCTCTCGTTGCCCAGCGACCAGAAGATCACGGACGGGTGATTCTTGTCGCGCTCGACCATGCGGACGGCGCGGTCCACAAAGGCGCTGTGCCACGTCGCGACATTGGCAAGATAGCCGCCCTGGCCGTGCGTTTCGAGATTGGCCTCGTCGATCAGATAGATGCCGTACAGGTCGCACAGCTCGTACCATTGGGGGTCGTCCGGATAATGCGCCGTGCGGACCGCGTTGATGTTGTTCTGCTTGAGCAGCTTGATGTCCTGCACCATGCGGGCGAAGGGAATTGCCCGGCCGTGGTCGGGATCGTGCTCGTGACGGTTGACGCCGAAGAGCCTGACGGACCGGCCGTTGACCAGGAGCTGGCCGTCCTTGATCTCCACCTTGCGGAACCCCACCTTGCAGCTCTCGGCCTCGACTACCTTGCCTTCGGAGTCGTGCAGCGACAGGACCAGCGTGTAGAGGTTGGGCGTCTCGTCCGACCACTTCCTAGCCCCTGGAACCGTCGTCTGCATCAGCGCGAACGGGACGTTGTCCCTCTGCGGATATTGCTCGTTCAGGACGGCGGCCGCGTCGACCTTCAGCGGCTCGGAAAGCACGGATTCCTTGCGGTCGTTGAAGAGCCTCGCCTGCACCGTCCAGCCACGCGTCGACACGTCCGCGTAGTTCGCCAGCTTCGGGCGGATCATCAGGATGCCGTTCTGGTAAAGATCGTCCAGCGTGCTGCGAACGAAGAAGTCGCGGATGTGCACCTTGGGGGTTGCGAACAGGTAGACCCTGCGGAAGATGCCGCTGAACCGCCACATGTCCTGGTCTTCGAGATAGCTGCCGTCGGACCAGCGATAGACCTCGACCGCGAGGATGTTCTTGCCGGGGGCAAGGCACCGGGTGATGTTGAACTCGGCGGGCGTCATGCTATCCTGGCTGTAGCCGACCTTGCAGCCGTTGACCCAGACGTAGAAGGCGCTCTTGACGCCGTCGAAGTGCAGAAAGACCTCGCGCCCATCCCACGATGCGGGAATCTCGAAGACGCGCCGGTAGGAGCCAACGGGATTGTAGTCGTGCGGGATGTGCGGCGGATCGGGCGGAAATGGATACCTTATGTTCGTGTAGATGGGCCGGCCATAGCCGAACTCCTGCCAGTTGGCGGGCACGCGGATGTCGTCCCAGCCGCTCACGTCGAAGGTGGGCTTGTAGAAATCCACGGGCCGGTCGGCCGGCTTGATGACCCAGTTGAATTTCCACGTTCCGTTGAGCGACTGGTAGAATGGCGACGCCTCGCGAATTCCCTCCACGGCCGATTCGATGTCCCCATACGGCGTGAGCGTGCAGTGTCCGGGCTCCTTGTTCAGCCCGATCATCTGCTCGTTCTCCCAGTCCAGGGGCAACAGAGAGTCTTCGCCTGCGGTCACCACCGCACACACCGACAGCAGGAAAGCCGAAAGCAACATCACGCTCGACAACACCGGGAATCTGGGCAGCTTCGACATCGTAGTCCTTCTCCATAGCAAGAGGTTTGGTCACGGCACATGGCCAAGCGGGCCTCCGTCCGCCGTGCGTCCGCAAGGCGGACGGACCGCGGGAAAGACGCCGTTGGCCGACGTCCATGGGATCAAGGTATACCACTTCGACGGCAGTTCCGCAACCTTGCGCTGGCGGGCGCCGAACCGGCGATCCGGCATCAGCGCTTCTGTTTCGGGACCTCTTCCTTTATAATCAGCCCTGAAGAGGACTTCGTTGAGGTGCCGCAATGGGCAGCCGTTTGAAGGACAAGGTGGCGATTGTGACCGGGGCCAGCCGGGGCATCGGCCGGGCAATCGGTGTGGCCCTGGCCGGCGAGGGGGCGACCGTGGTCCTGGCGGGCCGGGCCGAGGCCGATCTGAGCGAGACGGCCAAGCGCATCCGCCAAGTCGGAGGCACGCCGGAAATCGTCCCCACGGAACTGACCGAAGAACAGTCCATCCAAAACCTCGTGGCCAAGACTTCCGAGCGCTTCGGGCGGCTCGACATCCTTGTCAACAACGCCGGCATCACGCATTCGGCGCCGCTGGAACAGACGCGGACGGAGGATCTGGACCGCTGCTGGGCGGTCAATGCCCGGGCGCCGTTTCTGCTGTGCCGCGAGGCGCTGCCCCTGCTCCGCAAGGCCGCGCGGGCCACCATCGTCAACATCTCCTCGGTCGTCGGGGTCAAGGGCTATCCGCTCCAGAGCGCCTACACCGCTTCGAAGCACGCCGTTCGCGGGATGAGCATCGCCCTGGCGGAGGAGCTTCGCGGCTCCGGCGTCCGCGTCCACGTGATCTGCCCGGGCGCAGCGGACACCGAGATGGTCAGCCGCGTGCGTCCTGACATCAATAAGGTCGAACTTATCGGACCGGACGAAATCGCCGAGCTGGTGCTCTATCTCGTCGCGCATCAAGGCAACGCGGTCGTCGACGAGCTGCACATCCGCCGCGCGACGGCAGCCCCCTGGTTTGGTTGAGAGGACAGATCGAATGGTTGACAAATCGATGTGGGTGCGGGCCCTCCTGGGCGTACTGCTGGCGAGCGCCTGGGCGAGCGCCGACGAGACACAGGTCCTCTACCTCTCCGGCCAGGGCAAAGACGACCCGGTGACGTGGGAGTTCTTCTGCACCGCCGGACGCAACAGCGGCCAGTGGACCACGATCGGCGTGCCCTCGAACTGGGAGTTGCAGGGGTTCGGCGCCTACAACTACGGCAACGAACGGAGCAAGAGCGACGAGCAGGGCAAGTACCGCCGCAAGTTCACGGTGCCCGATGCCTGGGCGGACCAACGCGTCTTCATCGTCTTTGAAGGCGTGATGACCGACGCGGAGGTGCGGATCAACGGCCAGTCGGCCGGACCGAAACACCAGGGAGGCTTCTACCGGTTCAAATATGAGATCACCGACCTGATCAAGCTCGGGGAGAATCTGCTGGAGGTGGACGTCAGCAAGGTTTCGGCCGACGCGAGCGTCGAGCAGGCCGAGCGGCAGGGCGACTACTGGGTCTTCGGCGGCATCTACCGGCCCGTCTACCTGGAGGCCGTCCCCGAGACGTTCATCGAGTCCATCGCCATCGACGCGCGGGCCGACAGTTCGTTCCGGGCGGTCGTGAACCTCCAGGGGATCGGCCCAGATGATGCTGTGAAGGCCACGATTATCGGCCGCAACAACAGCCCCATCGGCGGGGTTGTCACTCTTGCGGCCCCGCTCGAAGACGGCCAGACCACTGCATCGCTGACGGGCAAGGCGATCGGCATCGAGCGTTGGACCGCCGAGACGCCCGCCCTTTACGACATGGAGATCAGTCTGACCAGAGGGCGCCAGATCGTCCATACGGTGACGCAGACGTTCGGCTTCCGCACGTTCGAGGTCCGCCCGGGCGACGGGCTGTACCTCAACGGGCAGAAGATCCGCCTCAAGGGCGTCTGCCGGCACAGCTTCTGGCCCGACTCGGGCCGGTGCCTCAGCCGGCAAATCAGCTACGACGACGTGCGCCTGATCCAGTCGATGAACATGAACGCGGTGCGGATGTCGCACTATCCGCCCGATACGCATTTCCTCGAAGCGTGCGACGAGCTGGGCCTGTACGTGCTCGACGAGCTGGCGGGCTGGCAGAAGCCGCCTTACGACACCGAGATCGGCAAGAAGCTGGTCCGCCAGATGGTCACGCGGGACGTGTGCCATCCCTGCGTCCTGTTCTGGGACAACGGCAACGAGGGGGGCTGGAACCGCGAGTTGGACGACCAGTTCGCACTGTACGATCCGCAGAAGCGGACGGTCCTGCACCCGTGGGAGAGCTTCAACGGCATCGACACCGACCACTACGAGAGCTACGAAAGCACGCTGCGAAAGCTCTCCGGCTCGACGCTTTTCCTGCCGACGGAATTCCTGCACGGCCTCTACGACGGCGGTCACGGGGCCGGATTGAACGACTACTGGAAGGCCACGGTCGCCTCGCCAATGGGCGCCGGCGGCTTCCTTTGGGCCTTGGTCGACGAGGGCGTCGTGCGGACGGACCGGGACGGCGCGATCGACGTGGCCGGCAATCAGGCCCCCGACGGGATCGTCGGCCCGTATCGCCAGAAGGAGGCGAGCTTCTACACGATCAAAGAGATCTTCTCGCCGATCCAGATCGGGCTGGACAAGCTGCCGCCGGATTTCGACGGCCGGCTGGAACTGGAGAACAGCTACGATTTCACGAACCTGCGCGACTGCCGGTTCGAGATCCGGCTCGCCGAGTTCCCCGGACCTGACGGGCGCGGCGAGGGACACGAAACGCTCTTTGGCCGCACGTTCGACGGACCCGATGTACCCGCCCATGGCCGAGGCGCGCTGGACCTTGGATTGCCGGCCAACTGGACGCAGGCGGACGTCTTGTGCCTGACGGCCTTCGACCCCGACGGCCAGGAGGTCTGGACATGGTCCTGGTCGGTGCAGGACCGGGACTACTACCGCGACCGGTACGTCGCGATACGGGCCGACGAGGACCCGCGCGTCGAAATCAGCGGCGCCACCAACGAAATCCACGTGCAGGCGGGCCCCCTGGTCCTGGCCTTCACGGGCAACAGCGGCCAGCTCGCCTCCGTCACCCTGGCCGGCAAGCCGATCGAGTTCGGGCTCGGGCCCAGGCTGATCGGCGGAACGGCCGAACCCGCGAAGGTGTCATTCTCCCTCAAGGGCGATGGCGTGGTCCTCCAGGTGACGTACACCGGCGACATGGACAGCGTGCTCTGGAACATCTATCCGACCGGCTGGGTCCTGCTGGAGTACCAGTACCAGCTCGAAGGGGCGCGCGACGCTTTCGGGATCGGTTTCGAGTACCCGCAGGAGCGCGTCAAAGGCGTCCGCTGGCTCGGGCGCGGGCCTTACCGCGTGTGGAAGAACCGCACCAGAGGCGGCACGCTCGACGTCCACCGCAACACGAACAAGAGCCACACGCCCGGCCTGACGTGGGATTTCCCCGAGTTCGAGGGCTACTACCGCGACTGGCACTGGGCGGTCCTCGAAACGGACCAGGCGGCCATCACGATCGTCAACATGACCGAAGACCTCTTCCTGGGGCTCTATCGTCCCGACGACGGTCCCGATCCGAGAACCACGAAGCTCGACGTGCCCGAGACGGGAATCGCCTTCCTGCACGGCATCCCGGCGATCGGGACGAAGTTCCACCCGGCCGAGGCGCTCGGGCCGGAAAGCGGCAAGAACATCGCTTCGGGCAAGTATCGCGGGGCGGTCTGGCTGCACTTCGGCGAGCTGGATGCCCGCCGCAGGCCGCCGGCTCTTCGGCCGGATACGGCGCGAAATTGACCACAACATGTAGCTCGATCTGGGAGGCCAGATGAGGGCAGTAATTCAACGCGTCACAGAAGCGAAGGTCGAGGTGCAAGGGGACCCGGTCGGCCGGATCGGGCCGGGACTGCTCGTGTACCTCGGCGTCGGCAAGGACGACACCGAAAAGGACGCCGAGTTCATGGCCGACAAGCTCGTGAACCTGCGGATCTTCTCCGATGAGGCGGGCAAGATGAACCGCAGCGTGATCGACGTCGGCGGGGCGGTCCTGCTGATCAGCAACTTCACGCTGCAAGGCGATTGCCGCAAGGGCCGCCGGCCCGGCTTCGACGCCGCCGCTCTGCCCGAAACCGCCGAGCCCCTCTACGAAAAGGTCGCCGAGCTGATCGCTCGCAGCGACGTGCCCGTCGCCAAAGGCTCCTTCGGCGCGCACATGCACGTCAGCAGCGTCAACGACGGCCCCGTCACCTTCCTGTTCGACAGCACACGCCTGTTCTAGCCCGGCCGCCGTCAAGGCCAAGCCCGCCGAGTACGAAAAGGGCTGCGACACCGCGTCGCAGCCCTTTGTTGCACTTCAGACATCCCCTCGCCGTCGCGCCAAGCCCTAATACAGCTTCACGATCTCGATGTGATCCGAGCCCTCGTACAGCACAGGGCTGGTCGGAAACGCTGCCGCGTGGACGCGCAGATAGGCGGTGCCGCCCGGGAAGGGGTCGGGGTCCAGGTCTTCCGGATCCATCGTGACCACCACCAGCAGGTCAAGCCGCCCGTCGTCGTTGACGTCAAATTCCGTGGACAGGTACCTGTCGCCCCATCCGCAGATCTGCAGAACACCGGCCCCGGCCAGGAAGATCTTCGCCGGGTCCAGCGCCGTGGCGTCAAAACCTTCCGTCGAGAAGATCGCCACAGGAATCACCACAGGAATAAACCTCGGACACCAAACATAGATGCGGTTGCTCTCGCTGCCCGGCCTGATGTCAATGTCGATGCTGCCTGAATTGACAGTCACCGTGACCGTGGCGCTCGCGGTGCCCCCGTTGCCGTCGCTAATGGTGTACGTAAACGCGTCGATTCCAACGAAGTCCGCATCCGACGTGTAAGTCACGACTGCCCCGTCCGTCGTCGCCGTGCCGTTCGCCGGGTCGCTCACGCCAGAGATCGTCAGCGGATCGTCCTCAGGATCCTCGTCGTTGTCCAAAACATCAATCGTGACAGAAGTATTGATCGTCGTGGAGGCACTGTCGCCATACGCCTCCGGAGGGCTATTCGCCGGGGGCGTGCCGCCGGGCGGCAGCAGGTTGATCGCGATGTTGCTGTAGAACAGCAGGCTGATGGGAGAGTCATCCTCATAGGACCCTGTCAGCGTCCCGCTTCCGCCAACCGGGGTCCACTGGCCATCAGCAATCGTGCCAGTGGTCACCGCGAAATCTGTCCCGTAGACGGTCACGGTCCCACTGGTGAAAGAGATCCCGTTACCGACAGATCCACCCGTGATGTAGGCATCGCCCCCCTGTACATAAAGACGGCGCGTGATTCGGCCCGAAGGCGCGAGGTTAACCGTTCCCCCACCGAAGGCATACACACTCTCTGCTGAGTACGTTGGATTGTCAGACAACTCGGTGGCATCACTCCCGGCATAAGCGATCACCTTGTCCGGGCCAACGTCGAGCCTGTCGTATGTTTCGCCGGTGCCAATTTCGATTGCTTCGCTCACGCTCGCACTTGCCGCAACGAGCAACACGGCGACGAGGCTGACTCCCAGCCAGCCTGACTTTCGGGCTACTTTGCTACCAGTCATGGAAGTACCCTTTCAAAGAGGTCTCTGTTGCTGCGTCTGGGGTCATTACCCCGCGATCCTGCTCACCTTCGTTGCAGAGGTTTATCGGTCCTGGACTGCCAATTTCTTGAGGCCAAGGGCGCCATCGTGTCCCTCCTGCCCGCACGTCCGGTAATGAAGCGTCTGAAAGACGGCAAATGTTGGCGCGTTTCTTTTCAGAAAACCTTTTTTTTTTTCCGGATTCTGGGTGGCCGGGCCGGTGTCAGGCCCTGTGACAGATGGATTCTTGGCCTTGCGGCGAGGATTTCGTAGATTTTCCTTAGGCGGGCGGGGTACCCCGTCCGCCCGGAGACCATCGTGGAGTCTTCCTGAGGAGGTCGGAACGATGCGAAGAAACGGCTTCACATTAGTTGAACTGATGATCGTCGTGGCGATCCTGGGCATCCTGGGCGCGATCGTCTTTCCCACATACCAGAGCAATACCGCCGAGGCCAAGGCCTCCTCCGCCAAGAGCAATCTGAGCATCCTGCGGACCCAGATCGAGCTGTACAAAATGCAGCACAACGGGGCGCTACCGGGCTCTGCAATGGGAGGGCCGATTGCGGAAGGCCTGCTTCCGGAACAGTTCTTGGGAACAACCGCCATCGACGGTGACTCATCACCAAGCAAGACGCCGTCGGATCCCTACCTGTACGGCCCGTATCTGCGGACGATCCCGACCAACCCGTTCAACAGCGAGTCGAACATCAAGTACTCGACGGACTTTGCGACAGATGCGGGCGTCGTCGTCAGCGGGTGGCTGTACAACACCGCGACCGGCGAGATCTGCCTGAACTACCCCGGCACGGACACCGAGGGCGTCGCGTACATCAGCTACTAACCCCCGGGCCCGCCGCCTCTTGTGACATTCCTCAGGATTCGAGACGAAGCGGATTGCGCGCACCTGCCCGGCGTCCTGTAGCGTCAGTCAAACCCGACCAGCGCGGCATGCCCCTCAAGTGTTTTCGCCATATCGCCGATTTCCATAGACAGGCGGAACCACGGCAACCGTTGGTTTCGGAAGATCTGTAGGCGGAATTGAGGAGAGACTACGATGAGGCACGCAATTGGCCTGGCGGCGATTCTGGTCGCCCTGTTCTCCAGCAACGTCTGTGCCGGCGGCGATCTGGGCGTTGGCGTGATCGTCGGCGAGCCCACCGGCCTGAGCGTCAAGTGCTGGCTCGACGGCGAGCGGGCCATCGACGGCGCCGCAGGCTGGTCGTTCTCGGGGAAGGACTCCTTTCACCTTCACGCGGATTATCTGGTCCACCGATTCGATCTGTTCCAGAACCCCGAAGACGCCCAAGGCCTCGCAGGAACGGCGTTCTACTACGGCGTCGGGGCCAGACTGAAGGACAAGGACCGGGACGGCGACACGGCGTTCGGCATCCGCATCCCGCTGGGCATCACGCACCTGTTCGCCGAGACCCCGTTCGACCTGTTTGCGGAGATCGTCCCGCTGGTCGATCTGACGCCGGATGTCGATCTGGACCTCAACGTCGCCGTCGGTCTGCGGTTCTACTTCAAATAGCGGCCCACCGGTCGTAGTAGGGGTGCGGTCAGGCGTCGCTCCGGCCGAGCCACTGATACGCGACCCCCGCCAGCAGTGCGCCGACGATGGGAGCCACCCAGAACAGCCACAGTTGGCTCAAGGCCCAGCCGCCCACGAAGATCGCCGGCCCCGTGCTCCGCGCGGGGTTCACCGACGTGTTCGTCACGGGAATGCTGATCAGATGGATGAGCGTCAACATCAGGCCGATGGCGATCGGGGCGAAACCCTGCGGCGCCCGTTTGTCGGTCGCGCCGAGGATCACCATCAGGAACATGAACGTGAGCACCAGCTCGGCGACGAACGCCGCGAGCAGCGAATAGCCGCCGGGCGAATGCGCGCCGTATCCGTTGGATGCGAAACCGCCGGCGAGACTGAAGCCCGTCTTGCCGCTGGCGATCACATAGAGAACCGCGCCGGCGGCGATTCCCCCGATGACCTGCGCCGCGATGTAGGGCACAAGCTCCGAGCCTGGAAACCGCTTGCCCGCCCACAGGCCCAGCGAAACCGCCGGATTCAGGTGGCAGCCCGAAATGTGGCCGATCGCATACGCCATGGTCAGCACTGTCAGGCCGAAGGCCAGGGACACGCCCAGCAGGCCGATTCCCACGTTGGGAAAGGCCGCCGCCAGAACCGCGCTGCCGCAACCGCCGAACACGAGCCAGAACGTGCCCATGAATTCCGCAACCGAACGCTTCGCCAGTGACATAGAACGACTCCTTTCCTTCCTGCTCCAATGGAACCCGTCCCGCACGCGTGCTGCAGCCCGCGCTGTGCGCGGGACGACGGGCCGGACACCACTCAACGAGCAGGTCCGGCCCATCGACTGCGCTTTCTACACACGGTGAGACTTCTGACCACCACCGGGCGGATTGGAGCAGGGGCGAGCCGTGGTTCGCCCCTGCGTCCATCGAGAATCCATCAGTACTGCCGCGTGGCTTCCGTCTCTTCCACCGGGCGTCCCAGCTCCTGCGTGTTCATCGTCACGCTGAAGCGGATATCGCCGGCGCGGAGAGCCTTGACGACCACGCGCCAAGTGGCCTTCTGCTTGGCCGGCAGAGTGCCCAACGGCGCGAAGCGAATCGTCCGGCCTTCCACGGTGGCTCGCGTCGGACCGTCCGAGGAGACGTACTCCTGCGCATCTTCGAGCACGCAGGTGATCTGCACGTTGTGGTCCAGCGCCGAACCCTGGTTCGTCGCGGTGATCACATACGTCTCCTGCCCGCCCACCTCGATCGGGTCGGAGATATCGACCACTTCGAGCAGCACGGCGGCAATGCCCTCGACGCTGGTTCGCGCCGAGGCAGTCACGGCGTCCGCACAGGCAGCCACCGCCGTAACGGTGTTGACCTGCGGCTCCGCCGTCGCCGGCGTGTACGTCACACTGAGCGTGCGCGAGGCGTTGATCGCCAGCGTGCCCAGTTGCCAGACGACCTTGCCGCCGGAAACCGTGCCACCCGTGGAGGCCTGCACCTGCCGTACTCCCGCAGGCAGCGTGTCTTCGACGACGGTGTTGACCGCCGGAGCGTCACCCTTGTTCGTGACCGTGATCTGATAGGTCAGCGGACGGCCGAGGAACAGTCTCTCCGGCCCGGTCTTGGTGATGGCGAGCACGGGCTGGTGAACGATCGTCCGGGTTTCCGCCTCGGCCTTCAGGCCGCTGGCCGACGTGGCAACCGCTCTGTTGATGTACGTTCCCGTTCTGGCAGCCTTGAGGTTCACAGCGAACTTCTTGGACTGTCCGGCCGCGAGCGTGCCGGCGTCGACCGCGATCTGGTTCTTGCCGTCGGCTGTTTCCAGTCCGGGCGGCAGCGTATCGAGAACGCGCACGCCCTGGATGTCACCGGTGCCGCTGTTCGTGACAACGAAGCTGACCGGGATCGGATCGCACAGCATCACCTCCGCCGGCGCCGTCTTGGTCAGCGCCAGTTTCGGCTCGACCACCTCGATGTTGGCGCAGGTCGGGACCACGAAGTCGACCGTCGCGCAGTGCCGCAGACACTCGGCGCTGGTGGCCATGCCCATGACCTTCATCTCGCGACTGGCCTTCGGGTCCAGAGAGCCCAGCGCCCAGATGAGCTGGCCGTCAGTAGCGCTGGCCGGCGGGTTGGACCCCTGAAGACGGAAGTTCCCCGGCAGGCGCTCCTTCACAACGACCTCGCTGACCATCACGTCGCTGACGTTGGTGGCGCGGATGGTGAACTCGAACGGCGCGTTCAACGCGACCTGGGGCGGCGCCTGCACGTCCAGCCGGACGGCTCCCTGCGCCGGGTACATCTGCGAGGCCACCGACGAGCCGCATCGACCGCCGGCGGAGGGCCGAGCGCCGGTAGAGTCCTGCGCCGTCAGCCGGGCGGGAGCGGGAGCGGGCGCCGGGGCCGTTTGCCGAGCGGGAGCCGGCGCGGGCGCCGGGGCCGGGGTCGGCTGCTGCGCGGTCGTGGTGCGCCGCGGCGGTCCTGTGACTCCGCCCGATGAACAGCCTGCCAGTAGCAGCGCTGCCACGAGCAACAATGTCAATAGCGATCGTATCGCCGTTCGTGATTCCATGGTTTTTCTCCTTTCCAAGCGCTGGGTCGCCGGCACGGTGCCGGCCTGAATGTCGAAGAACAGAAACGATATCCCCCGCACTCTGCTCACCGCCTGCGAAAAACCCACGGCCACTCCGACGGTCCCCACTTGATGGTAGACTCGGTTCGTGCAGAAACGCTCTAAGGAAATTCCCCGATTTACTTCGGTATTTTGTCGCTGGCCGCGGCATGCGCAGTCATGGACGCCCCACGATCGATCGCAGGTCTCAGGCCCCTTCCTGCGAAAACCGCCGGTTCATTGTGGAAACTACGTATACCTTCAGAGGTATCGCGCACGCGACATGCCGCGCATCGGCGGCTCAGTCGATGAAGAGGGGCCGCAGGTGACGGTCGTAAATGTTCGTGGTGACCTGTTCGGCGATGGTCCGTTCATGCCGCTCCAGGGCGTCGAGGAATCGCGGGCCCATCTCGGCGGCGATCTTGTAGCCGACGTGGAGCAGTTGCCGGAAGTGGTGATTGTAGTACGCACAGAACGGGTCGTGCCGCAGCGCTTGGGCGAATAGCGAGCCGTCCCAGTTGGCGACGACCCGTGGATCGGGCAGTCGGCTCCTGTCGATGGCGATGACGGTCGCGTAAGGACCGCACAGCTCGTCCATGCGCGCCAGCGCCTGATTGTAGACCTCCTTGGCGATGGCCAGCCCAGGGTCGCCGGCCAAGGCCAGCCCGATCAGCTCCTCCAGCCATGTCGTGCCGGCGGTCTTGACGTGCAGGCCCGCGTCGCACCGCTTCAGAGCGTTCTGAATCGGTTCGTAGATCGAGAACTTGTCGCTGCCGGAATGAATGCTGAGCTTGAGGTCCGCGGGCAGGCCGAATTGCCGGACGGCATACGCGATCACCGCCAGATCCTGCTCGAACTCGGCGGTGAACGCTGCGAGGTCGCCCATGTAGTCGACTCCTTTGTTGAATCGCCCGCTGAACTTCGGCGCCACCGTCTGCGCGGCAATCCCCTCATCGGCGACGGCCGCCAGGATCATGAGCAGCTCGACCGGCGTCTGCGGCGCATCTGTCTCGTCCATCGACACTTCTGTGATGAAGCGGCCGGCGCCCTTGCGCGACTGGATGTGCCGATAGATCCGTCCGGCTTCCCTGACGGCGGCCAGATACTTCGAGGCGATCGCCTTCAGCCCGGCGGCCTCGATTCTCAAAGCCTTTGGGAGCCCGTCGATCTCCAGCGTGCCGATCAGCGACGCGTGTCGCGAAAGGAACGCATCGACTTCAGCCTGGGCCGCCGGTTGTCCGATCCAATCGGCGACGTCAAGGGTGAAGAAGTCACTGGCTTCGATGAAGTGGTCCACGTTGCGCAGACCGATGTGGTCGGCGTCGACGAAGTAGGGCCCGGCCCAGCCGCACGCCGCAACCGCCGCATCGGCCTCGCGACGCACGTCGGCAGGCTCGGTCCCGATGATGCTGTGTTCGCGGTGCGACTTGTTCCAGACCGGCGTCACGTCAACGCCGGCCTCCTTCGCCTTCTGCAGCGCCGCCAGTTGGGCCCGCCCCTGATGACCGAACCGATCCCCTATCCCAAACGAGTACTTTCCCAGCATCATGAATCACCTCATAGAAGCCGTCGGTTTCCGTCATACCGGGCGCAGTGGCCAACGCCGGACGCCCGCACCGCCGTCACGCCAAGCCCTCGGCAGGGCACATCATCCAATCCCGACCCGCGCGAAAGCAATAAAAAAAACCCCGCAGCGCATCCCTTCGCCACGGGGCAATGAAAAACGATGGAGACATCGTGCTCGTTCGTTGTCTGAGAGACTGGTGAACCGACTCTACTGCTTCTTCTCCATGGTCATCGGGGGCGCCTCCGGCGATTCCACAACGACTCCGAGCCTGCCCAGCGCGCCGGAGACGTCCGGCTGGCGCGGATTCAACTCGAAACTCCGGCTCAGATACTGCCGGGCCTTCGCGGTGTCGTTCTTGCCCAGATAGTAGAAGCCCACCTGTTTGTTAACGTCATAGGAGTCCGGTCCGACCAACAGCGCCTGCCGGAAGCAGCGCAACGCGTGCTCGTCGAGACCGACCCTCTCAAACTCCCACGCCAGCCGCAACAACTCCTGATCGTTCGTCGAAATCTGTTGGATATAGGCCGACGCATACTGCTCGCCCTTGGCCTTTTGGCCCTGGTCGATGAACAGCTTCACTACCCCGGCCTGGGCCGCCCGCAACGCCGGGTCGAATCCCAATGCCATGTTGTAGTGATATTCGGCCTTCGTCCACTGCCCGCTCTGCGCATACACCCGTCCCAATTCGTAATGCGCCTGGGGGTTCTCAAATTTCTTCCCGATCTCTGCGAGCAATTCCCTCTCGCCGCGTCCGGACGGAATCACACCGGTGGAATCAACGGAACTCTGCGTGCTGGTGGGCTGGCAACCCGCAACGAGGATCACAACCGAACAGACGAGCAAGAACACACGCGAGCCTCTGGCCGCTGGCGTTCTCATGCCTCTGCGTTCCCTCGTCATCCAGCGTCTCCCTATCCTAACGGAGCCCATCAAGCGGTAAATACCTCATCCTTCAACCGACGCACCGCATTTTGCCAACGGCGTTCACAGATTGCAAGCGAAAAAACAACGCGCTTCCAATAAAGTCGCAGTTTTTTTCGCGACAGCGTGACATTCGCGCGCATCCATCGCGTGCCGCACATCCTTGTAATAAAATGGGCGCGCGAATCGACTTAGCTGTAGTGGCAAGATGGGCAGGTTCGGTATCTTGCCGCGCGCGACGTACCCGGGTGAACGCGCACGAGTGGAAAGCAAGAGGTCGCTGTTTGCAAGTGCATGATTGGAAGAGAATTACTGAAGAGCATGCGTCGGCGGTTTGGCAGACCGCATATCGTCTGCTGCACAATCAAGCGGACGCGGCGGATTGCCTGCAAGAAACGTTCCTGGCCGCCTTCGAATTGGCGCAGCGTCAGCGCGTGCGCAACATTCGCGGCCTGCTGCTGCGTCTGGCGACGACGCGACCGATCGACCGCCTGCGCCAGCGCACGCGGCGAGCGCGCCGGGAATCGGAGTGCGAAGACTGGCAGCAGCTCGCCAGCGCCGAACCAGGGCCCGACAGCGAGGCGCAATCGTGCGAACTGGCCGCCCGCTTGCGCGCCGCCATCGGGCAACTGCCGGCGCAGGAAGCCAAAGTGTTTTGCCTGCGGCACTTTAACGAGCTGAGTTACCGCCAGATTGCCAAAGAGCTTCAAATCACTACCGGCGCCGCGGGGGTGCTGCTGCACCGCGCCAAGACGAAACTGCGCGAGCTGCTGGCGCCGGTCGAGGAAGAAACGAGGTTGCCCTATGGAACATGACGACGACATTCTCCAACGCGCGATCGAACAGTGCCGGAACGAGGCCATTCCTCCGCATCCGCCGCAAGCGGTGGTCGATGCAGCAGTTGCGACGCTGGCGGAAGCCGCCGCACGTAAGGCGGACTCGCCGCGTCAGCGAAACACGCACGTCTTGCGGCTGACGACGAGATTTGCCGCCGCCGCAGCCGTGTTGATCTTCGCCGGCTACGCTGTGGGCAGACTCTCGGCGCCTCGAACCCTCGACATCGAACAGTTGCGTCAGGCAGTGGAGGCCTCGCTGGCCACCTCGATCGAGCCGACCGTGCGCCAAAGAGTGATCGAAGACCTCGGCCGGCAGTGGCAGGCGACGCTCGAGACGACGTATGTCGCGCTGCGAGAGGACCTTACTGTGCAGTACCGACACGAGCTTGCGCAGGTCGCCGTCCAGACGCTGGCCGCTTCCAACGCCAACACCAATCGGCTGCTTGAAAACCTGATCGAGTCGATCAACGTCGCCGACATGCAGAAACGTCAATGGTTTGCGGCCGGCCTGGAACAGATCCACACGGCGCGCCGTCAGGACAACACGCAGTTCGCCGACGCGCTGGTCAGCTTCGCCAGCGCCGTGGGCGGCGAATTCGAACGCACGAAGCAAGATATGGTCAACCTGCTGGCCGAGACGCGCGGGGGTGCCGGCGCGCCCGATCAGCCTGATTCAGCCACCAAAGACTAAAGGAGCAACAAGATGAATCTGATTTGCCGAACGTCCGCCCTCGTTACCACCGTTATTCTCGTTCTGGTCTCTCCTGGCAGCGCCCAAGTGGCCTCCAGCGGCGGGGAGTCGGCCCCGACCCCCCCGACGACCCTCAGCATGACTGTCCCGCCCGCCACAGACCGATTGCGCAGCGTCTTCGAGCTGAAGACCCTCGGCTCCACGAACCGCTCCCCGGCGGTGTTCATCGTGCCGGACAGGCAGATGACTACCGACGAACTGACGAACATCACCGAGGACGTCACTGTGATGAGGCGTATCCTGGAGAACAAGCTCCGGCAGGCCAACCTTCTGCCACCCGCCGGCCCGTTCTCCCACCTTGTCGGGTACGCTTACCCGTACTTCGCCGGAGGCGACGGCGACGCAGGGCGGAGCATGTATCTCCAGGGCTACGGCCTTCTGTACGTGATGGACGTCGACTATCCGCTCGCGCCGGGACTGCAGGCCGAACCCAACGAAACACCCGAGCCGAAATTGGAGGGAGATCCGCTATGGGCCAGGACCCGTGACGAGATCTACCAACCGCAGCGGCTGGACCGCAAGAAGGGCGCAGGCGAGTCAAGGCCGACTTACAGCGCAGAAAAGGTCGAGAACCTCACGACGGCGGTCGTCCAGACGCTCGTCCACGCCGCCAACATCCGGTGCCTGGCGCCGGAAGAGTCGGTCATCCTAAGGCTGACAGGAAGCCCTGAATCCGCCGGCGAAACGATCGCGATAACGGGAACAGGCCAGATCGTGGTCAAGAGCAACAACGACGTGCGCATTGTGGAGGGCCCTTTGGCCGAAACGGCGCAGACCGTGCTGACGATCCGAGCCAAACAGGCCGACATCAAGGCTCGCGCGGAAGGCAAACTGACCGACGAGCAGTTCCGCCAGCGCGTCCAGATTCTCTCACAGCCCGTGCTCGGTGCGGCGATGGACATGCTGCCGGTCTCCCCCGGTGCGTCCACGAGTACCGGTCAGCGGCGTACCGGCAGTCGTAGCCGTTGATCCACGCATGGTGCCTGCGACGCCCGCGGCGCGACCGGGCCGTGGGCGTCTTCTTTCGCTACACGTCGAGGTTCTGCACCTCTAACGCGTGGTCCTGGATGAATTTGCGTCGCTTGTCGACGTCGTCGCCCATGAGGATGCTGAAGAGCCGGTCGGCCTCTCCGGCGTCGTCGAGTCGCACGCTCAGCAGCGTCCGCGTCGCCGGGTTCATCGTCGTTTCCCAGAGCTGATCGGCGTTCATCTCGCCCAGGCCTTTGAACCGCTTGATCTCGATGCCCTTGCCGCCGATTTGGCGGATCGCCGGACAGATGCCCGCCAGCGAAGCGATGTCGTAGCCGTCGTCGCCATGCGTGAGCTGGAACTTCGTCGGCAGCGATTCGCCCGATTCGCTTTTCTCTTCGGTCAGCAGGAAATCGTTCAGGTCGAGCTGGAAGTCGCTGCGGAGCTTCTCGCCGATCTGGTTGATTCGGGCGACCTCGTGCAGTTCCTCGGCCATCACACGCGGCTCTTCCCCGTTATCGCCGTTCTCCGGCGTGTGATGCTTGCCGTTGCCAAGCTCGTCGAGGCGCTTCTCGTAATCGGCGGCCTCATAGAACGCCTCCTCGCGCCCCTCATAGCGGATCACAAAGCGCGGCAGCTTCTGGCCGTCGTAGTGCGCCTGGTGGAACTTGCTGAAGCTGATCCCGCGCCGCTCCAGAACACTGACGATGCGCTCGGCGTCGGCAAGGATCTTGACCAGCTCACCGAGCTCGTTGTCCGTCAGCTTGCGAAGCGTGAACGTCGGCGCCTTCTTCGGCGCGCGGTCCCCCGCGTCCCCGACGGACAGTCCTTCGCGGACCGCCAGCGACGTGCCCTCCAGCCCGCGGTCGATCATGCGCCGGCGCATCTCGTTTTCCGTCAGCACGTACTCGGACTTCTTCTTGCCCTTCGAGCGAACCTCGTAGAGCGGCGGCTGCGCGATGTACACCATGCGCCGATCGAACAGCGCCGGCATCTGGCGGAACAGGAACGTCAGCAGCAGCGTGCGAATGTGGGCGCCGTCGACGTCGGCATCGGTCATCAGGATGATCTTGCCGTAGCGGCACTTCTCGACGTCGAATTCATCCGTGCCGATCCCGGTGCCGAACGCGCTGATCATCGTCCGAATCTCCTCGTGACCGAGCATCTTCTCCAGACGGGCCTTCTCCACGTTGAGGATCTTGCCCCGCAGCGGGAGAATGGCCTGGATCGTTCGGTCGCGCCCGCCTTTGGCGGAGCCGCCGGCCGAATCGCCCTCGACGATGAAGATCTCCGTCGTGGCCCTCTCCTTGCTGGCGCAGTCCCAGAGCTTGCCGGGCAGGTTCGCGTTGCCCAGCGCGCCTTTGCGGCGGGTCAGCTCGCGCGCCTTGCGCGCCGCTTCGCGCGCGGCGGCCGCCTGGATGGCCTTGTTCAGGATGCGCTTCGACTCCGGCGGATGCTCTTCGAGGTAATGGCCCAACTGCTCGTTGACCACCATCTCCACGAAGCTGCCGACCTCCGGATTGCTCAGGCGCACCTTCGTCTGCGCCTCGAAGTGCGGGTCGGCCAGCTTGACCGCGACCACCGCGGTCAGCCCCTCGCGCAGGTCGTCGCCGGTGGTCGCCTGGCCCTCTTTCAGAAGACTGTTGTTTCGTGCGTAGGCGTTCATCGTCCGCGTCAGCGCCGTGCGGAAGCCCGACAGATGCGTGCCCCCGTCGATGTTGCGGATGTTGTTCGCGAAGACGAGCACGTTCTCGTTGTACCCGTCGTTGTACTGCATCGCCACCTCGCAGCTCAGGCGCGCCTCCGGATCCTCCTTGCTCATGTAGATGACATCGTTGTGCAGGATGTTCTTGCCGTCGTTGAGATGTCTGACGAAGGCCTTGATCCCTTCGGGGAAGTGGAACTCCTCCTTCTTTTTCGCGCGATCGTCGCGGAAGGTGATCTTGATGTTCGCGTTGAGGTACGCCATCTCGCGAATCCGCTTGAGGAGCGTATCGTAGTTGAATTCGACGTCGCCGAAGATCTCCTCGTCGGCCTTGAAGGTGATCTTGGTTCCACGTTTCGTGGTCGGGCCGATCACCTCGACCGGGCCGCGCCGTTTGCCCCGCTCGCACTCGAAGTGGTAGTGCTGGCCGTCGCGGTAGACATCGGCCTCGAGCCATTCGCTCAGGGCGTTGACGACGCTGACGCCTACGCCGTGCAGCCCGCCGGCGACCTTGTAGCTGTCGCTGTCGAACTTGCCGCCGGCGTGCAGCGTGGTCAGCACAACCTCCAGGGCACTGATGTTCGCCTCTTTGTGCGTCTCGACGGGAATGCCGCGCCCGTTGTCTTCGACTGAGCAGGTGCCGTCCGCCTGGATGCGAACGGTGATCTCGTCGCACGCGCCGGCGAGGGCCTCGTCAATCGAGTTGTCGAGCACCTCATAGACCAGGTGGTGCAAACCTCCGATGCCGCGGTCGCCGATGTACATGTCGGGCCGCTTCCGCACGGCCTCCAGGCCGCCCAGGATCTTGATGTTGCTGGCATCGTACTTATGTGCATCCATATTCGTCCTCGAATGCAAAATCCTTGTGTTTCGTCGCTCGGCTCGTGAAACGAGGCAAGACCTGTTCCCCGGTGGAGTTCGGGTTCATCCCCCCGGTCGGCACGTCTTACCGGTGGCGCTGCGCCATCGCGACGACGATCCGCCGCACCGCCGCACCCGGACACAGACGCTGGAGCTCCGTCAGGAGCTCTGCCTTGCACAATTGCAGCTCGTACATATAGCTGGCCGCATCGACCACGATTCTCAAGGAACCGCCAACGACGCTCTCGATGCGACAGTGCTGGCGCATCGGCGCCGGCAGCACCGTCTCCCACGCCTCGGTCAGCGAACCGCAACGAGCATGCAGCGGCGCGAGGCGTTCCACGAAATCGCCGACCGCGTCCCCCAACCTGCATGGCTCAAGCGCTCGCGAATTCGGGTTCACGTGACCCTCCTGGTCTCAGACCGCGTGGCTAACCAAGGTTGATGGGCATCAGGACATACAGGAAGTCTGCGCCGCTCTTGATGAGCCCCGGCCGATCCGCCTGGCCCAGCTCCAGTTCAAACTCAGGCTCGCGAACGACCTTGAGCACGTCCATCAGGAAGACCGGATTGAAGCCGATGTCGATGGCCTCACCGCTATACTCCACAGGCATGCTGACCTCAGCCGCACCCGCCTCCGGCGAGCTACCGGAAAAGACCACTGTGTTGGGTTTGACCGAGACCTTGATCCCCTTGGACTCCTCGCTCGTCAACAGCGATGCACGGCGCACGGCGCTCAGTGCGATCTCCGTAGAGAGCTTCAGCTTCTTGTCGTAGTCCGTCGGAATGATGTCTTCGTATTTCGGGAAGTTGCCTTCCACCAGATTCGAGCTGATCACCACGTTCGCGCAGCGGATGAGGATCTGGTTGTCGACGAGCTTGACCGACACGCTCTCTTTTTCGCGTGGCGGAAGCTTTTCGAGCAGGCCCATCGTCTTGGCCGGAACGATGATCTTCTGGGTGCCCTTTTCGTCCTTCGGCGCTTTCTCCAGCGAAACGCGGCAGCGCGCCAGGCGCCGTCCATCAGTGGCCACCAACAGCAACTTCTTGCCCTTGACCTCCCAGAGCACGCCGTTGATCGCGTACCGACTGCTCTCCTTGGCGGTCGCGAACAGGCACTGCTGGATCCCCGACTGCAGCTGCTCCAGCGTGATCGTGATATCGACGTCCCCATCGTCGAGCGAAGGGACCTTCGGGTATTGCTTGGGGTCCTGGCCATAGATTGTAAAGCGGCTGTCGGCGCCGCGGATCTCGCAAGTGCTCTCCGCCGCGTCAAGCACCAGGACGTCCTCGGCGCTGGCCCGCACGATGTCGGCAAGGTGACTGGCCTCGACGACCACTTCCCCTTCGCGGGCGATCTCCACCTCGGAGACCAGATAATTCAGGCCCATTTCGAGGTTCGTAGCGCAGATGCGGACCTGCTTGCCGCTGGCAGCGATGCGGACACACTTCAAGACGGGTTTCGGCGTCCGGCTCGGGACGACGGAAATCACCAGTCCGAGGGCTTCGGCCAACGCGGAACGGTTGAATGTAACTCTCATGGCAGACCTCTGCGCTAAGGGTTCCTCAGGCTGCAAAGATGCAGCGGGGTATCACCAAAACAGCCCCACAGTTTAATCGCTGTGCGCCTTGCGGACAATCTTTTTCCGCGAAAACCTCGCCCCCGAGGCGTTTTGGAGAACCACGGGACTTGCACGCCACTACAGACAGACCGCCACCGAATTGCGACATTGCAGGCGATCCCGTTGGAGAACCGGCGTGTGGACAGACAACTCAAATAAGAAGGATAAGAAGGAAATAAGGTAGTAGTATTAGTCATATAGGCGGCCCGATTGTTAGTACTGCCAGATATGGTTTTATAAGCCCTTGTGACTTCGGGAGATGGCGACACGGATAGCCGTCTTGTTTGTGTGGAAAAACTGTTACGTTGAGAGTGGGTGGACTTGACAATACAGCCGGTTTTGAGTAATCAACAGCCTTGCGTGTCTGCTTCTAACAGGAAGGATCATAAGAACTAACAGTCGACGCATCGTTTCTGCAGAGCCAGGCAAAGTGCCTCCCTATTAGGGGGCTGGCGCTGGAGGACTGTGCGATTTGGGCGGCGTCCTGCGTCCGCGCCGATGGTCTGTAAAGCGGCCGGATCGAAGAGCCTCAGCGGCACACGAACATACGGATGGATAAAGATGCAGGTGAACGACAGCGTGCACTCGAACAGGCGGACCGGCAAGGGGAATCTCTTCGCAGGTATTGACATCGGCAGCAGTGCCTTGCACTACATTGTGCTGGACCGGGATGGATCGGTCTTGTATTCGCCCGCGCCGATCATGCACTTCGCCAATCCGCTCGGCGCCATGGCCGAGGCCTGGCGCGACGTGCTGGCGCGGTTTGATCGCAAGACCATTCGCAGCACGGCGCTGACGGGCAGCGCCGCCCAGAGCTTTCCGAGCGTGATGGCGGGCGCCCTCTATGTCTACGACAGCGTTGCCATCCCGAAAGGGGCGGAGGTGCTCGCGCCACAGGCGCGTCACGTCTTCCACATCGGGGCCAAAGACGCGTACTTCTTCACGCTCGGCGCCACCGGCGGCCGCCAGATCATCCGCGAGTGGCGCACGGGCACGAAGTGCGGCGGCGGCTCGGGGATGCTCATCGAGAAGCAATGCCGGCGCTTGTTCCAGGGAGATGTGCCAAGCCCGGAGCTGGAGGACTGCGGGCCGGCCGAGGATGAGCCGCACCGAGCGGCGGTTGCCGCGCGCAACCGGCGGAAGCTCCAGGATCGCGTGGAGGAGATGTTCCGCCGGGCCGAACAGGAAGCCGCCAGGAGCACTGAGCCGAGCGAGTTCCTCGCCCGCTGCGGCGTGGTCGTCCAGTCCGATCTGATCCACAAACAGAACGAGGGGGCCACCCGCGTCGACAACCTCGCGGGCCTGTTCCGCACGGTGGCACGGAACTATGTGATCGACGTGCTCGGCTCCAGCGAGTTCGGCGGCGCCGGCGGCCAGGGCCAGGCCATCTCGACCGGCGGTGTCTTCTCCAACGACCTGATCCGCGCCAACCTCGCGGACCTGCTGGGGATACCGATCGTCCGGCCGGAGCACCACCACAATATCGCCGCCGCCGGCGCAGCGCTCAAGGCTCTCGAAGAAGGCAATGCCTTCGTCCTGGACCTCGATCAACTTGCGAAGGTCGCCGAGCATAGTCGCCAGAAGAGAGCGTTCGCACCTCCGCTGAGCGCTAGTCTGGCGCGCGTGCGCGAGCGAAGTGAAACCCTCGCCGCTGCGATCGCGCCCGGCACGGAGGTCGTGCTCGGCATCGACGGCGGCAGCACCACGACCAAAGGCGCCATCGTTGAACTCCAGACCGGCAAGCTCCTCGACAAGCTGTACATCAAGACGCATGGCAATCCCGAAGAGTCGCTCAAGCGCGTGCTGCGCTACCTGTCGCGCCACAAAGACAATGTCATCATCAAGGGCGTCGGCGCCACGGGATCGGCGCGCAAGCTCTACGAGAAGATCCTGCTGAGCAAGAAGAAGGCTCAGCAGCTCGCTGAGCACGGCGTGACGTTGGCTGATCGCATCACCGATGAGATCACCTGTCACGCGCTGGGCGTCAAGCACTGCAACCCCGAGATCGACACGATCTTCGAGGTCGGCGGCCAGGACATGAAGTTCACCTGCTTCTCGCCCGATGGGACCGTCAAAGAAGCGAAGATGAACTACAGTTGCCAGGCTGGCTCCGGCCAGACGCTCGAGAACATGGCCGACGTGATCAACCTGGATGTCGAGAGCACGCTGCAGGAGGCCGCGCTGCAAGCCAGGCGCGTCCCGATCATCGACTCGACCTGCGGCGTGTTCATGGAAATGGACGAGAACCGGCTGATTGCCGAGGGCTTCGGGCGCGACGAGATCGCCGCCGCCATCCTGCGCGGCACCGCCGGCAGCTATTACTACAAGTTCGTCGGCGGCGCCCAGCACGTCGGCAGCAAGTGCTCCGCGCAGGGCGGGCCCGCGCTGGGCAAGGCGTTTCTGGCCGCGCTGGCCCAGGTCACCGACGGCGTCGTCGAAGCCTACCCGCACCGCGAGATGTTCGGCGCCTGGGGCCAGGCCCTCGATATCATCAGGCACATCCGCCAACTCGAACAGCAAGGCCGGACGCACGGGACGGCGTTCCGTGGCTGGGAAATCGTCGATATGCCGTTCGCGAAACGCAAGGTGGCCTGCCGCGACCTGTTCGGCGAGCGCTCCTGCGGCATTCGCGACTGCCAGCTCGAAGTCTTCCACATCGAGGACGACGAGATCATCACCGGCGGCTTCTGTCCGCTGGGCAATTCCGAAGCCGTCAAGAAGCCCAAGACCAACTACGTCGACCGCTACCATCGCATCTACGAGAAGCACTTCAAGAAGCAGGGTTGCATCCAGACGGAGCTGCGTTCCGCCGAGCCAACAGGGCCGACCGTCGGCATCAAGCGCAGCATGGCGACCCTGGGCGAAAAAGGCATCTGGAGCGCAGCGCTGTTCCGCAAGCTCGGCTTCTACCCGGTGGTGTCGCCGCGCAGCAACAGCGAGATCGCCAAGATCGGCGTCGACAATTCGCGCACCGAGTTCTGCATCGCGCGCAAGCTGGCGACCGGCCACGCCGCCGTGCTCAACGACGACCCGGCCATCGAGTATCTGTTCAACCCCAGCTTCATCGAGCAGCGCAGGCCCGAGCGGCCCGACCTGAAGTACTGCATCTACACCGAGTCCGAAGGCTACGTCCTCAACGACGTGCTCAGCCTCGACAAGATGCGTCAGATCAACCCGATCCTGCACTTCGGCGACCTGCCGCTGCTGGTCGCCGAGATTCGAAAGGAATTCGCCCGCGTCGGCTTCTCGTTCAACGACCGCCAGATCAAGAACGCCATCGCCTACGCCGAGAGCGCCGAGAATCAGTTCAAGAGCGACCTCTATGCCGAAGGCGACCGCTTCCTGCAGCGCGTCGAGCGCGAGGGCGTCAAGGCCTACGTCGGCATCGGACGCGACTACGTCCTGCTCGACCCCGAGGCCAGCTCCAATTCCGGGGCGATGTTCTCGCAGGTGCGCGGGCTGGATTACATCCCGCAGCAGTTCCTCGAACACAAGTTCCTGGGGCTGTCGATCAAGGAGTTTGTCGACAACGAATTCTGGGTGCAGAGCGTCAAGATTCTCAAGGCCAATCTGTTCGTCGCCAACCATCCGAACCTGTTCCCCATCCGCATGATCAATTTCGCCTGCGGGCCCGACAGTCTGAAGATCTACCAGGAGGAGAACATTCAGCAGGCCGCCGCCAAGCCGCTGCTCGTGCTGGTCACCGACGCCCAGACGAACAACGCGCCGTTCGTCACGCGGACCGAGGCCCACGAGCGCGTGGTCAACGAGAGCCGTCCGGTGCCCGTGGACGCCACGAAGCTCAAGGGATATTCGGCGAACAGCTACAACAAGCGGACCTGGCTGATCCCTTACATGGGTGATGCCAGTTACATGGGCGCCGCCGGCCTGAACTACTTCGGGATCAGCAGCCAGGTGCTGCCGACGGACACGCCCCGCGGCTACGAAGTCGCGCGCAAGCACATTTCCACGGAGGTCTGCTATCCGCTCAAGGGTGTCGTCGGTGACGCCATCGGTTTCTTGCAGGAGCAGATCGAGAAGACCAGCCGGCAGGAGGTCGAAGACAACTATCTCGTGATGCTGCCGACGACAAGCGGCCCGTGCCGGTTCGGCAAGTACACCGAGCTGCTCCAGGAGTTCATGCGGCTGGAAGGCCTGGAGAAGATCCCCGTCGTCGGCCCGTCGTCCGAGACCGACTACATCGACATCCCGCTGCCCGAAGACCTGCGCCCGTCCGACCGGATGAAGATGCAGCAGATCCTCTTCAAGGGCATCAACGCCTCCGATCTGCTCGAAGACATCCTGCGTCGCTTCCGCCCGTACGCGGCGGACAAGGCCGAGGCCGACGCCCTGAAAAAAGAGCGGCTCGAAGCGGTCAGCGCGATCGTCGCCGCCGGGGCCGACACTGACAAGATGGTGGGGTGGGGACACGACACGGTCGCCATGTTCCAGGCGCTGCCGCTGGCGCACCGCGAGCGGTTCCCGCTGATCCTCTACATCGGCGAGATCTACATGCGCCAGCACGACCCCTACACGGACCAGGTCGTTCGCCAGCTCGAAGACCGGCAGTTGGAGGTGGTTCGCGATCCGATCACCGACTGGCTGCTGTACGTCAACCGGATGAACGTGCGCAACAACAAGCGCGACGTGCGTCTGGGCCTGCGGTCGCTCGACGTGGGCCGCGCGTGGCGGTCGAGTGGGCAACTGGGCAAGTCGCTCCTGAAGTCGTGGTACATGAACCACGTCGCCGAGAAGCTGGCCGCGCCGTTCCACGAGGTGCTCGCCGGGAGGCACGTGCTGCCGCATCCGATGGAGATCATCGAGAAGCTCGAACGCGAGCACGAAGGCCATGGCAACATCGAGGGCGAGTCGCCTCTGAGCACGGGCATCGCGTACTACTTCATGCACGACCTGATCCGCCCGCACGGCGACGCCTATATCTCCGGCATCTTCCACGTCGGGCCGTTCACCTGCATGCAGGAGGGCGTCGCCACCGCGAAGATCGAGGCGATGATGAAGGAGTTCCGCAAGAAGAACCCCGATCTGGTGTTCCCGATCATCCACGCGTTTTTCGGCGATTCGCCCAACGCCAACCTCGCCGCGGAGATCGCCGTCTTCCGGGAGCAGTGCTACCAGAAGCGCGACCTGCTGCGCGGCCGCCACGGCGGATCACATCCGCACGAGGTCCGCAGCTACACGCCCAGCCGCACATCTGCCGATGCGAAGGCCTCACCTGCCCAGCGCTGATCGTTCAGAGTGGCAGCCTCAAGCGCAGCGCTCGCCTGAGCCTGCCGAACGGCTTGGGGATGGTGCGCGCCGATCACATGCTTTCCCGACAGGGATGCGGCAGATGCATTGCACGTTCGTAGTGGCGTCGTCCGACGCTGCCTGTGCACGTCTCCTGTAGCCCCGTCCCGCGCCCACTATAAGTGGCTGGACAAATCCCGTCGGAGGTGCTATGATTGCTGACAGAGTTGAATGCCGAGATCGCATACGGAGGGAGCACCATGATGCGGAGGATCGTTCGGAGAGTCGCATTCGTCACGGGGGTCTTTCTGCTCATGGCCGGCGCCGCCCCTGTAGCCGCCCAGCGCATCGTCTACGTCGATGACGACGCGGCGGCGAATGGCGACGGCCGGTCCTGGATCACGGCGTATCGGTTCCTCCAGGATGCCCTCGCCGATGCCGAAGCGGTGGGCGAACCCATCGAAATCCGCGTCGCGCAAGGAATCTATAAGCCCGATCGAGATCGTCGGAACCCTGATGGGGGGCGCGATCGGAATGTCTCCTTCCGTCTGAGCGGCGGGATGAGCCTTCTGGGAGGCTACGCCGGGATTGGCGCGGACGATCCCAATCGGCGGGACAGCGAGACGTACCAGACCGTGCTCAGTGGCGATCTGCTGGGCAACGATGCAGAAGTGACCGACGCGGCGATGATGAAAGACGACCCCACGCGTGCGGACAATTCAAGTGTGATGTGCGTCTACGGCGATGGATCGCGATTAGACGGATGCGTCATAACGGGTGGGGGATCGAGCTTCGGAGCGTTGCAGATCCTGGGCAACATGACGATCAGCAACTGCACCTTCTTCGCCAATTGCACCGACGGCCGGCATCCCTACTGTTCGGGGGCAGTTCGTCTCGTGACATGGGGAGCGTCTGCGGTGATCGAGCGATGCCAATTCGTCAGGAATGCAGCGGAAGAAGGAGGGGCTTTAAGAGGTGGCAATGTTGTTCTGAACCACTGTGTGTTTACCGAGAACTATGCGTGGCGGAAGGGAGGTTCCGCCAGCTTGATAGGGGCTGGCGTGGTCGTTGGTTGTACGTTCGCAGACAACCGTGCCAGACAGGGAGGGGCGCTGTACCTGGATGGGATTTCAACGACCAATACGGTGGTCCGCTGTGTCTTCCGAGGAAATGCCGCTACACCCTATGTAGGAGGCGCAATCCTGTGTGAAGGCAGCGCGCGTATTGAGAGCAGTCTGTTTGTGGGGAACACCGGCGTCTCAGGCGGAGGGGTCTGCCACAGCCAGTTTGGCGATGTGACACTGGTCAATTCGCTTCTGGTCGGAAACCAAGCCGGCGGGCGTGGAGGGGCGTGGAGCACGCGGGAAGGCAGTTCCCTGGAGATCATCAATTGCACTATCCTGGAGAATCGCGCGCCGGAGGCCCTATTCCTTGCCGTGGACATCAACAGCGATCCGAGCTCTAGCCATGTCAGCGTAGTGAACTGCGTTGTGTCCAATGGCGGCCCTGAGATATGGAGCAATGACTCACCCGTAGAGATTGCATACAGCTCCTTTGAGCAGGGGATCATTGCCCTGGATGAGCAAGAGGACTGGCTCGTCTTGGGGCCGGGGAACATCAACGGCGATCCGTGTTTTGTCGATCTGGGGCATTGGGACACCAATGGTACGCCCGAGGACTCGAACGACGATTTCTTCGTCGAAGGGGATTATCATCTCAGGAGCCAGGCCGGACGCTGGGACCCGAACAGCGGGAGTTGGGTCCAGGATGACATCACCAGCCCCTGCATCGACGCAGGCGATCCGAACAGTCCCATCGGGTATGAGCCTTTCCCCAATGGCGGGATCATCAACATGGGCGCCTATGGCGGCACCGCTGAGGCGAGCAAGTCCTACTTCGGCGAACCTCCCTGCGAGACGATCATCGCCGGCGACATCAACGGCGACTGCCGCGTAGATATCGCCGACGTCATCATTCTGCTGGACCACTGGCTCGAAAATGGTTTGTAGAACCGTTCGTAGTGATCCCGATGCGCATCGGGATAAGGTGTTACTATGCATGCTCTTACGAGCACACTACAAACAGGATGCTCTCATACGGATTAGGAAAAGTCCTTGCGCGGAAGTGACTTTGTCATCCTGAGCCTCGCGAAGGATCTGGTCATGGCATGAGACGTTCTTCTCATTCGCCGCCCAGATCCTTCACTTCGTTCAGAGCCCGCCCTGAGCTTGTCGAAGGGACGACAAGACGGAGCGCACGAATAAATCCCAATCCGTATTACGAGCAGACTACGAGCGACACCCCGAGCAGTTTCGCCGCAGGTCGTGGGTAGCACACTATGGCTTAGCGTTGGCGTCGGTGATTCGCAGGACGATGGGGTTGGGCCATTTCGAATCGTTGTAGATTCGCTGGGCGCGGACGACGGAGACGTGCAGGCCGTCGGCCTCCTGGCTCCAGCGGGCCTCGGGCCGGGCGTTGACGTTGTACTCCAGCACGCGGCCGGTCTGGCCCAGCACGCTGACGGTCGTCTCGGCTGTCGCCCTGACGCTGCGGAGCGTGAATTCCTTGCGGTCCCCGCGTTTCCAGTCGGGCAGTCTGGTCAGGAAGGCGTAGACCGTGTCGTCGTCTTTCGCTTTGCTGAACCAGATGTTGCCTTCGCGGATCACGTGCCACGGGCGAACGCTGTGGATCGCCTCGCCGTTGATGAACATCCACAACGCCAGCTCGCGAATGCGTCGCTCCTGCTCGAAGGGAATCACGCCGTCGGGCTGCGGTCCGACGTTCAGCAGGAAGTTGCCGCCCTTGGCGCGGATCTCGATGAGCATCTCGATCAGTTGCGTGCCGGACTTGTAGGTTTCGTTGGTCGGCTTGAACTGCCACTGCGTGCCGAGGGTGTAGCAGGCCTCCCACGGGCCGGGCATCGGCTCATCCGGCGTGTTCTGCTCGGGCGTCTCCATCTCGCCCCGCGTGATCACCAGGTCGTCCTGAAGCTCCCACGCCAGCTCCTTCAGCTCGTTGGGCTCGCCGTCGATGAACAGCACGTCGATCGGGCCGTACTGCGTCAGCAGCTCGCGAAGCTGCGCCTTGTTGTGCGCCATCAGCTCCGGATTGTTCTGCGGCAGCGCCTCGAGCCGCCGCCGGCTCACGTCCTTGCCCTGCATGTGCAGCATCCAGAAATCGTCGGGCGAAAAATACACCCCGACCGCGATGCCGTACTTGCGAAGGCTCTCGAAGAGCTTGCGGGTGATGTCCTGGCCATAGGGTGTATTGGCGATGTTGAAGGGCGTCGTCTGCGCGTGGAACATGCAGAAGCCACTGTGGTGCTTGGTCGTGAAGACCACGTACTTCATGCCCGCCAGCTTGGCGAGGCGCGCCCATTCATCGGGGTTGAACCGCTCGGGATAGAACGTCTCCGGCAGGTCGTTGATGAAGCGGCTGAGGTAGTCGTCTGAGGCGCCCACCATCGAGTGGCTGATCACCGAGCCAAGCTGCGAGTCCACGCTCCAATGCACGAACATCCCCAGCCCCTGGTCCATGAACCACTCGACGCGCTCCGGCCGATTCGCCGCACCGGCGCCGGCGGCCATCGAAAGCGACATCACTACCACGACAACCAATCGAAAGGTCATCATAGCGATTCCCCCGGCGGGGCCGAGGCATGCCTCGCCCCTACAACTGTTGTTTGAGTCGTTCCTTGCGCTGCTGCACGCGCACTCTTGCACTCTCGTACCGTCTTCTTTCTTCGTCGGTCTGGGGCACGAGCGGCGGTGCGGCGGTCGGCTTCTTCTCCTTGTCGAGCGCCACGAGCGTCAGATGCGCCGTCGTAGCGATCTGGCGGTCGCCGCTCGTCGGGTTCTCGCGGGTGACGCGGACGCCGACCTCCATCGAGGACCGGCTGACGTAGTTGACCGCCGCTTCGAGCACCACGTGGTCGCCGATGCGGATGGGCGCTTTGAACGACAGCGAGTCGATGCCCGCGGTGACGACCTCCGTGCCGCAATGCCGCTCGGCCGCCATCGCCGCCACCATGTCGATCCACCCCATGATCGCGCCGCCAAACGCGGTCCCCTGGGGATTGGCCTGCTGCGGCATCACCAGATACCGCGTCACGACCGCACTGTCACTCGGCGTCTTGCCGGTCTGGCTCATGGGCGTGTCCTTTCCGCGCTATTGGAGGGCCTCGCGGAGGAGGTCGAGGTAGAGAGTGCCGTAATCGACGTAGTGCTGGCCGCCGGTCAGCGCGGTTCCGCTGTCGGAGTCGTCCTTGGCCGTCGCCGGCTGCGTGCCTGCCGTCGCTTCGATCTGCGTGTCCTCGTACCACTCGTTGAAGCTCGTGACCATCATGATCCGCCCGCACTTGGGGTCGAGGTTCGGCAGCGCCACGTCTGCGATCATCGCGCGGAAGATGTCACCTTCTTGCGAGTCCTCGACGTCGCTGAAGTATCGCGCCCGGCCCGGATGGCCCCGGCGTACGGCCGTGTCGTTGTAGCCCGGTGCGATGGTCGGCATGAACGCGACGCCGACGCTGTTGGCGGCCGCTCTCGCGGTCGCGTAGTTGGTCGCGAGCGCTTCAATCGCCGCGTGCGTGCCGCCGAGCCGGCCGACAGACTGCCCGTAGACGTCGTACGCGGTAACCGCGTCGAAATTCTTCGCCCATTCCGCCTTGTACCCGGCTCCGAAGACGTCGTCGCCGACGAGGTACAGGTTCGGGAACGTCGCGCGCATCTGGCGCAGGGCCTCGTGGCCCTTGTTGCGGAAGTACTCGCGGGTCAGGTAGACGAACAGCACCGGCCGGCCGTCGATGCGCAGGTAGTACGGATGCTCGAAGTAGGTTTTCGCCAGATAGGTCAGGTCGTCGATCCACCGGCTGTAGTCGGGGTTGACGAAAGTGCCCAGGCGGCCCGTCGATTCGTAGAGGATCGCGTACTTGAGCTTGCCGGCGTCGGGGTGCTTGAGGATGACGTCGCGCAGCGTGGTGTCGGTGTAGTCACCCGGCCGCCACCAGCTCGACGCCCAGAACGCGATGCCGCCGCGAACGCTCTGCGCGATGTGGTCGCCCACGACGTTCGGATCGCTCGAATCGTAGCGGCCCAGCTTCGGCGCCTGGGCCGGCACGAGCCGCTGCCGCAGCGCCTGCCGCCAGTTGCTCGCCCGGCTCGTACCCTGGGCGCGGTACCACGGATAGTAATACACGCCCACCATCGGCCTGGCCTGCGGCGCGGAGGCCTCCTGCGCCCGCCCGGTCGCCGGCATCCACACCAGCGCGGCGAGGATCGAAACGAACACCCGCCGGCCCATCACCCCCCACGGCGAGCACGTCTGCACCCTTGCCTCGATGATCCGGTCCCCCATGAGTCTTGGCTTGTGATTTCTCATGCCGACATAGTGTCGCGCGTTGCCGCCCAAGTCAAGCCGCCACAGTCCAATGGGAATGCCGATCGCCCGCCTGATGTGTATCGCGCTCGCAATCTGCGAACGGTCCGTGTGCGTCGTGTTGCGCTGAGTGCAGACCCGCGATGTACATCGAGATCAGGGCCTCAGGCCGGCCTCCGAGCAGGCCCGTCGCCACAGATCGCAGATGCCCAGAGCCTGCGACCATCTGAGCAGGTATTCCTTATCCAGGGAATCGCCCTGGACCTTGACGACACCGAGGATATCGAGCCATTGTCTCTCCGAGACCCTCTGGCCCATCTCGTACCATTGCAGCTTGCTGAGAATGACATCTTCGGGCGACGCCAGGCACACCACCGAATCCGGGTCGTCATCCACCAATCGATCCGTGAGCCTCCGGGCCAGAGCGGCCTGGTGGTAGGCATCCTTCTTCGCCATGAACACGTCAATCTTCACCATCGTTTCCAGGTGGATCAGATTGAAGGAAGACGCGCTGGCGATGGCGTTCGTCATCGCGGCCTCGGCGACGTAGTATTGATCCTGCAACGACGCGACCAGCCCAGAGACCTGAACGATTGCCAGATCGGCAACGAGATCCGCATCCATCGTCGCGCGAGGCATGCCATAGGCCGAACTGGCGATCGACCCGCCGATGTAGTACGGGATCGCCAGGCGGTCGAACGCGTCGATCACCGGCTTGAGTGCGGCGAGCAGATCAGGCTTCTTCACGGCTTCTGTCTTTCAGGTACTCTCGGAAGCGATCCGCCAGTTCGGCTCCGTACAGATGGTGAACCAGCAGCACTTGCAGTTCGGCCTCCCGAAGGTGCCCGTTTCTGCGCGCAATCGCCCTTCGTGACAGGCTCAGCGTCAGCTCCGACAGGGACCGGACCTGCGCGAACTTCCGCGCCGGCGTCGCCTCTTGGAGCAGCGCGATCCACGCCGCTTCTGTTTTGCTGTCGGTATCGGTCGATTGGGTTCTCATGGCAAGTTTCCCATTGGCACCGCCCGGTATAGGGCCAGGACAGGCAAATGTAAAGCACGAAGGGCACGATTTCCCTGCCTCCTGGCATCTTCCCCTCCGCTTTGCCCGATTCTGCCTGCACGAGCGCGCCAATTCTCCTTCGTCTGTTTCGCGGATCAGGTCAGGCCGCTGGGTCAGGCTTCGCGGTTCGTGGGTGGCGGACGGTGCCAAATTGGCAGCGGCGGGTGCGGCGAAGGGCCGCGAAAATGCGCGTTTTCGGCCAGCAAACGGCCTCTCGGCCGGCCCCGCGCCGTCTGGCACGCGATTTGCACAAGGCTATAGTGGACAAACAATGTGGTCGAAAACCGAAAACGAAATGAGTCGTGGTCAAGAGAATGAAAAGGAGGAATGACTATGGCACTGCTATCGTTGAACAAGCGAAACCGAGGCGAACTGGCCAGACTGCATCACGAGATGGACGACCTGTTCGACAGCTTCTTCCGCGGCCTGGATCGGCCGTTCGGCGGCTCCAACGCCTGGCCGGCCATCGACGTGGCCGAGCAGGATGACGCGGTCCTGGTGCGGGCGGAAGTGCCCGGCTGCAAGGCCGACGACATCGACATCAGCGTCTGCAACAACACGCTGACCATCTCCGGCGAGAAGAAGGAGACCCGCGAAGAGAAGGACAAGGGCTACTACTACGCCGAGAGCAGCTATGGCTCGTTCCGCCGGGACGTGAGTCTGCCCGCCGAGGTCGACGCGAACAAGGTCGAGGCGACCTGCAAGGACGGCGTGCTGTCCATCACGCTGCCCAAGGCGGCCAGGAGCAAGGCCGTCAAGGTCCAGATCAAAGACTAAGCATCCACTCGCATCTTCACACGCAGCGCGTAGCCGGGCCGCCATCGAAAGGCCCGGCTACGGTCGTTTCCGGCCCCCGTCTTTTTTTTACTTTTCCTGAAAATTTTGTTGCAGATGCGCCAAACATCGTGTAGTTTGTAAATTGCTTCGCAGCAGCGAGGCGTTTCTCGCCCAGCAGGGCAAGGTGGTGCCGTGGGCGGCCCGGGTGGCCGCCCGAAACCGACGATAGACCCGCACGTCGTAGGGGCGAATCATCATTCGCCCCAATCCACGTGCGCGCGAGAAACGCCGGAGGAACCCATGCGAAGCTGCCGCAACTGTGCCTACGCCCACTGGAACCTCAACCACTGCCGGATCGCCCCGTTCGGCACGTGGACCAGCAACCTGATCTGCGCGAACTGTGCCGAGTGCCCGGGCCACCTGCGCGAGGTGACGATTTCCAAGCCCTGTGCGAACTACCGTCGCCGGCGGGAAGAGCCGGTCTGGACGGAGGTGCCCGATCCGGCCGACGACGAGGTCCGCTACATCCCGCTGACCAAGGGCCTGTTCGCGGTCGTCGACGCGAGCGACTACGATTGGCTCAGCCAGTACAAGTGGACCGCCCAGATGTCGTGCGGCAAGGTCTACGCCGTTCGCAACGACCGGGGCAAGGCGATCCTGATGCACCGCGAGATCATGCAGCCGCCGGACGACATGGTCGTGGACCACATCGACGGTTCCGGCCTGCACAACTGCCGCCGCAACATGCGCGTCTGCACCCGCCAGCAGAACCTCTGCAATACCCGCCCTCGCGGCGGACGATCGCAGTACAAGGGCGTTCGCTGGGAGAAGCGGCGCAACAAGTGGGTCGCCGAGCTCACCTGCAAGGGAAAGAAGTACTACCTCGGCTCCTTTGACGACGAGATCGAAGCCGCCAAGGCCTACGACCGAAAGGCCCGCGAACTCTTCGGCCCCTTCGCCCGCCTCAACTTCCCCGATGCCCCGGCCGCAGCCGGACCGTAGAAGCGTAGAAGCGTACAAGCGTAAATGCGTAGATGCGTCCCGCAGGCCGAGCGGTCCATCCCGATCCCGATCCATCGTAGGGGCGAACCATCATTCGCCCCTACCCCGGCCCGGCCCCGCCGTACGCCAAATCCCGTCCCCCGGTAGGGGCGAGGCATGCCTCGCCCTTGCACACGAACGACGGCCGCATAGCCAGCAATCCTTTTCCGCAGTTTGACAGGGCGTCGGGAACGCCTATCATGGGCACGGTGCGCAGGTTCCCACGCCGGGAAGAAGGGGCGCCGAATCTGTGCGATGACGATACGAGCTCTCGCAGCGCGATGTGAGGCGGACCGTCCATGTCGATCATCAAATGGTTTCGTGTGTGTTCTCGCCCTGAAGGTAGAAACGGGCCCTGGACGTACGGGTGGGTCTTCCCGTCGGACTCCCTGCCGCGCGCCGAAAAGACAATTCAGCAGGTGTGCCATGCCAGGGATAAGGAGCCGTGCGAGTACTGGGTGAAGGAAGTGGACCCCGGCGACTTCGACCATCCCGAATGCAACATAGGTCGAGAATAGTCCGTATGGGTTGCACGCCACCGAAGAAGAGTGGCCGCGCACATCCAGGCGTACCCGGTTTTTGCTGGGCGCATACGCCCTTCTTGCCGATAGTATGAACAGGAACAGCCTGGCGAGAAAGTCTACGTAAGGCTTGCCTTAGCGAATCCCAGGTTGAGATTGTCCCTTTAGGGGTATCTGCGGTCCGCGGTACGATTGCATCGACCTCGTGAAATCTGCCACGAAGACAGATTCTGAAGTGCCGAAGAACCGGGAAGTGCCCATGACTCTTGACGAACGCATTCTGGACACGATTACAGCCAGCCCTGGACAGAAGGCCAAAGATATCGCTGCACAGCTCGGTGTTGATAGGAAGCTTGTGAACTCAATGCTTCATGGCCGACTGAAGGCGAAGGTGCAACAGGACAGGGCGTATCGTTGGTACCTCAAGGGAGCCTCCGGAATCGACACGCGCGAAGAGGAAGGCCCGAAGCGCCTTGAGACTCCTTTAGCTAAGCTCTGTCGCTATTACCTGGATTGTTTGAGTCATGATGATGTCGGTGGCGTGAGTGAGTTCGCTTCGTCAAAGTACGCCCAACCCAGCTACGTCGAATTGCCGTCGCTACCGATGTTTGATGAGTCCTGCAGTGATCCCTTTGATTCCGAGGAGGGACGTCAACTCCTCGCGAAACTTCGGCGTGATCGCAACCGGAAGGCTATCTTCTTGGGCTACCCGGTTCGCCTCAACCTGATCCGCTCGCGCAAGACTAATTGGGAAGGCTTCAAGGTTGAGCCTCTCCTACTCTTCTCGTTCCAGGATGGTGACAGTAGATATGCAAATCCAACCCTGAGTAACGACCTGCCGCAGATCAACTTTCAGGCTTTGCGATCCCTGTCTAACACAAGTGAAGCGAGCCTTATGGACGAGGCCATTCAGCTCGCTGAAGAGCTTGGCTTGGGCACTGGGACGGGTGACCAGCCTGACATCGACGAACTGATTGCGCGCCTACGGGAGGTTCGGGGAGATTGGGATTGGTTGGAGGAGACCGATCCGTATGCCTTGAGCAGTGGCATTTCTCTGGCCGAATTGCAGCAACAGGGCATTTACAATCGTGCCATTCTTGTAGCCGTTGAACGCTCTCCCTACACAAGGGGGCTTGAGTGCGAGCTTGGGATGTTGCAGTCGGTCGAAGAAGGCAAATATCGTGACACTGTCCTCGGTAGATGGCTGACCAGGCAGATCATAGAATCTCCGCCAGCGGACCAGCAGCCCCTTCTTGAAGTCTTGCCGCTCAACACCGAACAGCGACAGGCAGTGAGACAGGCTCTCTCCAATCCCCTGACGGTCATCACGGGCCCGCCCGGGACAGGCAAGTCACAGGTCGTAACGTCGATCCTCATCAACGCTGCTTGGCAAGGTAAGACGGTCCTGCTCGCAAGCAAGAACAATAAGGCTGTGGATGTCGTTGAGGCACGGGTGAACTCGTTGGGACCTCGACCGCTATTGCTCCGCCTCGGCAGAAATGAGTACCAGGCACGCCTCGCAGACTACCTCGTGTCCCTGTTAGCCGCCACCGCTACGGAGGATGATCGCGAGAGATATCGGGAGTGCATGACGGCACACGCTGCGCTTCAGCAACGATCCGATGCCTTGGATGCAGCATTCGAGTCGGTGGTCCAACTGCGTAATGAAGTCGATGCCCTTGAGCAGCGCGTCGAGCGAGCTCGTCACGACATGGGCGAGGAGGTTTTCAGACGGTCTCGGTCGATGGACCTGCGCGAGATTCAACTGGCGGCGGGATGTCTTCAGACATCTGTCGATCAGGCGGACAGAGGCAAACAATCATTTCTGACGCGGCTCATCTGGCCGGTCATTCAAACGAAACGTCTCGCGCGCTTAGCAGAGAGAGTCGGACCATTCCAGGAAATGGCGCAACAGCTTGCGTTGCCGATGCCTAGGGAATCGCCCGATTCGGCAACGATCAGCGAATGGATCGAGTTTGGGCACAAGGTGGCTGACAGGGTTGTGCAGTTGGCTGAGGCTCAGACATATTTCACAAAGCTGGCGTCGCTAACGGACAGTTCTTCTATTGAGCAACTGAGCGGTTCTCGAAAGGAGCTTACGACCGATTTGGCGGCGAACTCTGAGGCATTATGGCAAGCATGGCTGCGACTTCAACCGGCGCGCATGAGCCCTGAACAACGCAGATTGCTGGGTGACTATAGCGCACTGCTTCAGATGATCGTGGCATCCAACGAGCAGAATCGACAGCTCGGACGAGATGTCTTCCGCCGGTATTATCAGCTATTTCCGCAGATCGCTTCGGTCCTTTCGTGTTGGTCTGTTACCTCGCTTTCGGCACGAGGACGCGTGCCTTTTGAGGCCAACTTCTTCGACCTGCTTGTCGTGGATGAGGCAAGCCAGTGTGATATAGCTTCGGCGCTCCCCCTCCTATTCAGGGCGCGGCGTGTGGTTGTGATCGGTGACCCGATGCAATTACGCCACATCAGTACGCTATCGAAGCAGCAAGATCAACAACTGTTGACTAAACACGAGTGCGTGGATGACTATCCTGGATGGGCTTACTCCACGCGATCGCTGTTCGATCTCGCCAGCAGCCTCTGTCGGAATGAGGATATCGTGGCTCTGCGCGATCATCACCGTTCCCACGCGGACATCATCGAATTCTCGAACAAGGAATTCTATGAGGGGCGACTAAGGGTGGCTACCAACTACGACCGCCTGCGACGTCCTTGGGCTGGTCAGGCAGCGGTGCGGTGGGTGCACGTTCAAGGAAAGAGCATTCGCCCAGGAACAGGCGGAGCTGTCAACGAACAAGAAGCACGCGAAGTAGTTGCCGAGATTGAGCGCCTGGTCAGCCAAGGCTATCGCGGCAGCATCGGTGTTGTTAGCCCATTTCGAGCCCAGGCAAATTTGATTCGCGATCTGGTTTATCAGCGAGACGGTCTCTTGGCACACTTGGCGAACGCCGATTTCCTGTCCGACGCCGTACACAGCTTTCAAGGTGACGAACGCGACGTGATCTTCTTCTCCCCTGCGATCGGCAATGATACGCCGCGTGGCGCCCTATGGTTTCTCAACCATTACCCCAACCTTTTCAACGTGGCCATCACTCGGGCACGGGCCGCTTTGATCGTTGTGGGCGACCGCGCGGCAGCGATGAACTGTACCGTGGATTATCTGGCAAGGTTTGCTTCTTACGTCGACAGGATTTGCAGCGCCGGTCAATTGCCTGAGCCAAGAACGTCCAAGGATTACGGCCCTGAATATCCAGCGGTGGCACGTCCAGAACTCGTCTCGGCATGGGAGCGGCTTTTCTATAGGTCGTTGTATGTAGCTGGCATTCGTCCGATGCCCCAGTATCCCGTAGAGAAGTACATATTGGACTTCGCTATCGTCAGTCAAGACAGACGCCTCAACGTCGAGATCGACGGCGAAAGATACCACCGCAACTGGGACGGCGAATTGTGCCGCAGGGACCAGATCAGGAATCAGCGCCTCATGGAGCTTGGTTGGGACATCATGCGCTTTTGGGTCTACCAGGTGCGCGATGACCTGGACTCTTGCGTGTCCAGAGTCGTGGCATGGACGAAGAGGTGATGAGAAGGATGGAGACGCACATCTACGCGGCAGGTGTGCATGTCTATTGGAGCGACCTGGGATCATTCCGGTGGAACTGATGCGAAGGGCCGCCAAAAGCGGCGGGGTGAGTACACGGGATGTGGTGGTCTAGGGCACCGCATGCCTCGCCCGGGATGGGCGCGATATGACCTGCGATCCGACGTAAGGGCGAATGATGATTCGCCCCTACCACGGGGGCGGGTGCAACGGATGGCGATGCGGGTTGAACGGGGTGCGGTGGGGGTGGTATGATGGGACATGGCCGGAGGGGCCGGCCGGGAATGTGCGGGCTAGGGCGACGCATGCGTCGCCCCTACGGAGCGTGCGGGGAGGACTGGTAGGGGTGAGGCATGCCTCGCCCGAGACGGGACGGGAGCGAAATGACCTACGATCCGAGGAAGCACCATCGTCGGTCGATTCGGTGGTTTGCGTATGACTATGCGCAGGCGGGGGTGTGGCTCGAAGGCAGAGAGCTGAAATCGCACATGAACTGTAGGGTCGACCCGCCAGCCAGTTGAAGGAGTGATTCGTAGCGTCCAAAGGCGCTCCATCTGACACCTTACAGAATTTCTCGTACGAGAATTCCTGTAAGCAATTGGCCAGGATCGCCCCTACGGAGCGTGCGGGGAGGATTGGTAGGGGCGAGGCATGCCTCGCCCGGAACACGAGGGGAGAGAACTGATGTACGATCCGAGGAAGCACCATCGGCGGTCGATTCGGTGGTTCGCGTATGACTATGCGCAGGCGGGAGCGTACTTTGTGACGATCTGTACCGCGGATCGGCAGGGGCCGTTGGGACAGGTCGAAGGGATGGAGGTCCGGCTGAGCGCGCTGGGCCAGATCGCGGCCGCATGCTGGCGGGCGATCCCGGACCATTTCGAGGACGTGGAGTTGGATGCGTTTGTGGTGATGCCGAATCACGTGCATGGAATCGTTGTGATTGGCGATGGGAGGGCGAGGCATGCCTCGCCCCTACCAGCTGCGCCGATCGGGTCCCAAAGACAATCGCTTGGGTTGATTGTGGGGGCGTACAAGTCGGCGGTTGCGAGACGAGTCAATGAGACTGGAGGCACGCCGGGCGCAGCGGTCTGGCAACGGAACCACTACGAGCATGTCATTCGCAGCGAGCAGCAGTTGAGCCGGATCCGTCGGTATGTCGAGGCCAATCCGGCGAACTGGATGTTGGATCATGAGAACCCGCAGGGCAACTGCTACGGGCAGAGCGAGAAACAGCAAATCTTCACTTATTGACAGGACTTGGGCGAGGCATGCCTCGCCCCTACCACTCGCACACCACGCTGTCGCGGGGTGAGATCATTCGCCCCTGCCAATACGTTGGCGGGGCGGGGGCACAGCGGATATTCCTTGGCGGGGAGGGGGTTGACGTTGGGTTGGGGGGTGTCGTATGATGGCGGCGGAGGTGGGATAGGACTACGCGCAACGGGTGTGTCGCGGGCCGGTGGGCTTGCGGGCCGCCGGTATGGGGCGGGCGTTGGCGTCCTATAATAATAAGACTCTTAACGTCGTGTGCGGCGTGGCGGCCGGCGAGGCGCTTGGGGCGCTTTGGTGCGCGGTGCCCGCTTGGCGGGCCGAAGGGCGGGGCAAAAAACGGGATTATCAGTGCCGATAAACGGGTCCAATTGTGAAGTTTGCGGGTCTTTTTATGGGCCGGTCCCATAAAAGGATAAAGTTTTCGGCAGATCCTTGCCGAAAAGAGAATATGCGTTACTATCCGACGCATCAGTGCTAATAGGCGGGTTTCTGGAACGCTGGTCGCCGCGGCCCTCGGGTCAAGGACGGCAGTATCGAAGGTCATAGACGGAGACGAAGATGAGAACGATCGCGGTGGTCAATCAGAAGGGCGGTTGCGGCAAGACGACGGTGTCGATCAATCTGGCCAGCGCCCTGGCGGATTTGGGCAAGAAGGTGTTGCTGGTGGACATGGATTCGCAGTCGCACTGTGCGGTGGGGCTGGCGGTGCCGGAGGAGCAGATCGAGCAGAGCATTTATGATGTGCTGATCAGCGAGAGCCGGAACGAGCCGATGCGGTTGAGCGAGATTCTCTGGCAGATCGGCGAGCGGCTGGAGCTGGCGCCGGCGAGCATCGACCTGTCGGCGTTCGAGCAGCAGATGGCGGGGATTCCCGACCGCGAGACGTGCCTGAAGAAGGTGCTCGACGGCGTGACGAACGACTACGATTTCGCGGTGATCGACTGCCCGCCGGCGGTGAGCCTGCTGACGTTCAACGCGCTGCGGGCGGCCACCGACGTCGTCGTGCCCGTCGAGACCGGATATTTCGCGCTGCACGGGCTCAGCAAGCAGCTCGAAACGCTCAGCATCCTGTGCAAGCGCTGCCAGCAGCAGGTCTCCGTCCGCGTCCTCGCCAGCATGTACGACATCCGAACCAAGATGGCCCGCGAGATCCTCGCCGAGCTCCGCTCCCACTTCTCCGACCGCATGTTCAAAACAGTGGTTAACTTCAATACCCGCATAAAAGAAGCGGCGAGTTTTGGGCAGCCGATCAACGAGTACGATCCGGCGAGCAAGGGTCAGCAGGACTTCCGGTCGCTGGCGCAGGAGCTGATCGGTGCCGACGAGCGTCTGGTGACGAAGAGCAAGCGTCTGGTGGACACGCTGGCGGACCAGTTGGAATCGATCGGGGCCAGCGCGACGGAGCTGCTGCGGACGACGCAGCCGCAAGGGCCGGCCCGCCCGGCATCGCCCGCGCCGGCGATAGGGCAGGCAGCGTCGTCGCCGACGCGCACGCCGCCGGCAGAAGCGCCTGCCAGGCCGCCGACCCCCGCGACGGCGCCCGTGCCGCAGGCGATCGCGCCGCCGGTGGTGAAGCCTCCGGTCGAGCCGGTGGCCGCGCCGGCCGCCGAGACGCCGGCGTTCGAGGACGAGCTCATCGAGCTGCCCGAGTCCGCGGCCGCCTCGTCCGTGACGCCCCTCGAGACCTTCGCCGCCGTCCCGGCGACGACCGACACGAAACTCTCCGACTACTACGGCGTCAGCCAGATCCGCGACGCCGTCGTCTTCGTCACGCTCTACCCGCGCGCCACGAACGTCCAGATCGCCGGCGACTTCAACAACTGGCAGCCGGCCGCCACCTCCATGGAGCGCGTCGGCAACAGCGGCGTCTGGCAGGCCAAGCTCAAGCTCCCGCACGGCACCTACCGCTACCGCCTCGTCGTCGACGGCCAGTGGCAGCAGGACCCGTACAACGAACGCACCGAGCTGAACCCCTACGGCGAACTCAACTCCGTCATCGAAATCCAGTAAACATCCCGAACGATACGCATCACGATGCCAACGGCGGCGCAGGCCCCTCGCGACCCGCGCCGCCGTTCGCATTTCGCCCGCAAGCGCATGTCACCGTTCGTAGTGTGCTCGTAAGAACCTGCCCCGAGCGGCGTCGAGGGGGCATATCGCCGTTTGCCGCGCGCAGGGTGGGCGCCGCCCGCCACGCCATCTTCGCTCGCGGACGAAATGCAGCGACAGGCCGGAGGCTGTAGGCGGCAGGACCTGAACAAACGAGATACGAACCCCGAGATACGAGGTACGGCCTCTGGCCGCACCTTTCTCACCCTTCTGCCCTTCGCGCCTTCGTATCTGTCGCGGGTCGCTCGGGACGGCCGCTCTTTTCCCCTTGCCCCCAGGCCCGTTCTTGGTGATAATAACGGTTGGAGCAGCAGCCAGGCGGCGGCAACGAGGCACCGAGACAATACCGCGAGAGGGAGATCATGGCAAAACGACCCAAACGAAGCACCAGCCTTGGCGACGACGCTATCGCAGAGCCCGAAGCGATGTCCATCGTCCCTGTCGAGCACGTTCAGAGCAAGATCCTGATCATTCGCGGCCAGAAGGTGATCCTGGACGCCGACCTGGCCGGACTCTACGGCGTGCAAACACGCGTCCTCGTACAGGCGGTCAAGCGCAATATCGGGAGGTTTCCCCCCGACTTCATGTTCCAACTCGACAAAGAGGAGTTCAACCGTTTGAAATCACAAACTGTGATCTCAAACGGGACCCTGGGACGCGGAGGCCGGCGCTACCGCCCCTACGCCTTCACCGAGCACGGCGCGATCATGGCGGCCGGCGTGTTGAACTCCGAACGAGCCGTGCAGGCCAGTATCTTCGTCGTCCGCGCCTTTGTCCGGCTCAAGCAGATGCTCGGACCCTACAAAGAACTGTCCGCCAAGCTCGACCGCCTGGAACAGAAGGTGCAGGGCCACGACAAAGACATCGTCGCGATCGTGGACGCCATCCGCCTGCTCATGCCTCCGCCGGAGGAACCCCCGCCAGAGCCCTTCGGCTTCCGCCGAGCCAGGAAGCACTGACCCCGATGCGACGACGAAGTCGAAGCCGCCAACGCCCGCCGAAATGAGTGAGCTGTCCCCCGATTCCCACCAGAGAACGTACCGCACTCCGCATTGGCCCCCAAGCTGCCTACCTCTCTCTTGACTGATGCCTACCTCTGCGTTTAGCATCGTGTCGACCATGATAGCTTATGAAAAAGGGAGGCCCATCAATGCGTAACGTACAACTTGTCGGCATGCTTGCAGTCATTGGCGTTCTGGGCTCGGCGGCCTGGGCCGTACCGGCCAACACACTGACCGCTGAGGAACGTGAGGCGGGATTCGTGCAGCTCTTCGATGGCAAGACGCTCACCGGGTGGGACGGGAATCCCAAGTTCTGGTCCGTTGTCGATGGCGCCATCGTGGGACGAACAACGCCAGAGAACCCAACGCAGGGAAACACCTTTCTGATCTGGCGTGAGGGACTGCTCTGCGATTTTGAACTCCGGCTGTCCTGGAAGATCGAAGGCGGCAACTCCGGCGTTCAGTATCGCAGCCGGGATTATGGCAACTGGGTCGTGGGCGGTTACCAGGCCGACATTGACGCCAACCATCGATATACGGGGATCCTCTACGAGGAGCGGGCCCGGGGGATCATGGTCAATCGAGGCGAAAAGGTCGAACGAGGTTCTGGCCAGAGCGTTGTCGTCGACAAGATCAGCAGTGACGCGGCCGTTGCCGAGGCGGTCGATCGGGATGGCTGGAACGAGTACGTCATCACCGCCCGGGGAAACACGTTGACTCAGACGCTGAACGGCGTACCTACCATGATGCTCATCGACAATGAGAAGGCCAAGGCCGCTGACTGTGGCGTTCTGGCGCTTCAGCTTCATGCCGGACCTCCCATGACCGTTCGGTTTCGTTCGATTCGTCTGAAGCGCTTTGCCCCGGAGGCCGGGGAGTCTCTCTTTGACGGCCAGACGCTGACCGGATGGAAGCGGCACGATGGCTTGCCGGACCATGGCGTTAACGGGAAATGGTACGTGGAAGATGGGGCGATTGTCGGTATGCAGGACCCGCCCGGCCAGGGGGGCTTCCTGACCACCTTCCGCACGTTCAAAGACTTTGAGTTCGAGTGTGAAACCCGGGTCGATTGGCCCTTCGACAGTGGAGTCTTTCTGCGTGTGGGACCTGATGGAAAGAGCCACCAGGTGACCATTGACTATCGGGACGGTGGGGACATTGGCGGCATCTATTGCCCCTGGACCCAAGGCTTCGTCCATCAATGTCCTGAAGGGATCAAACACTTCAAGAAAGGGGCCTGGAACCACTTGAAGATCTCTTGCCAGGGAGAGCCAGCCCGGATCCAAGTGTGGATCAATGGGACACAGGTAACGGATTTTCAGCACACGGCCGCATCGACTAAGGGGGTTCCTCCAGAGGGCACGCTGTGTCTTCAAGTCCACCCTGGTGGCGAAGGATACGATCAGAGCAAAGCCAAGTTCCGCAACCTTCGCATTCGCGAACTGCCCACGGGCATAAGATAAACGCCCGCATTCTCGCCGTGGGGAGATCGGTGGCCGGTGTCCACCCCTACGGCTGCTGGACCACCGATGGCGCTATGAGGCAGGCAGAAAAGGGACCTGACCCCGTCTCGCTTCCCGGCGAGCCAGGAAGCACTGACCCGGATGCCACAACGAAGTCGAAGCCGCCCAGGCCCCGAAATGCGTAAGCTGTCCCCCGAATACCGAGTATGCTGTCCCCCGAATACCCCCAACAACGAGCCCCAGCAGATCGGCTGCGCCGTCAGCGACGACGGGATCGCCTGGACCCGACTCTTGCAGCATCCCCTCTTGCCCAACGGCGACGCAGGCCAGTGGAACTCCAGCGAATCGGGCCATCCGGGCGTCTTCGCGGATCGGGATGGACAGATGTACCTGTTCTTCCAGGGCAACGACGACAACGGTGCGACCTGGTACCTGTCCATGATGAAGGTCGCCTGGGACGCGACGGGCCATCCTTACCTGATTCGCCCGGAGGACGGGCAGACCTTCCGGCGGAGGTGATCGGACCAGCGTCTCTGCCTCATCCGGCCTGCGAGGACCTTGCGGATGGAGAGCCAGAGATCGCAGGTCGATTTCTGGCAAAGGGAATCGATTGACGAAGGGCGACGGCGGGGTTAGAGTGTGGGTATGGAACGGTTGGCGGCGAATCGTTGTTGCGCGCGCTGCGCACTGGGTCGCGCAGCGTAGCCATCGGCGGTTGACGACGTTCTTCATCGAAGAGGACTGAAGCCGCGTATGGGGCACTGCGGAGCGAACAGTCTCCACGCTGCGGCGGAGACCTGAGAAACAGATACACTGCCCCCCCGATTTGAAGGGACGACCATGGAACGCAGGGACTTTCTGACGGTTGCAGGTTGCTCTCTCGGCATGTGCTGTTGCACAGGGGCCGCAACGACACAACCGGCTCAGCCTTCTGATAATCCGCAAGTCAGGGAACTCCGCCAGAAGGTGGATTTCATGCAAAAGAGCATGGCCCGTCTGGTCGCAGCATTGGATGAGCCGACCCGCAAACGGGTCCTGGAAACGATGGGACGTGAGTGCGCCAAGGCATCGCAGCGGGAGAGGGAGAAGTTCAAGGGTAAGCCCGCAGAATTCGTGGCGGCCTTGCGCAGACAATGGATTGAGGAGTCGTCTGAATACGACGAGCAGACGGGCCGCATGCGCATCGTGGGTAAGCCGAGTCCGTGCCCCTGCGCGTTCGTCCGCGTGGGACTGACGCCGCCGGAATTCTGCCAATGCTCCGTGGGCTGGTTGAAGGAGGTTTATTCCGACATTCTGGGCCGGCCCGTGGATGCCGAGATCGAAACCTCCACGCTTCGCGGCGGGCGGCAATGTATCTCTCGCATCCAGCCGTCGCAGACCGGCTGAACAGAAGGCGCATAAGTTTGCCGCTCCGCGAAGCACATCGCCGCGCAGTGCGAGTCAGCCCATGCAGTTAGGAAGCGAGTTGCGTCAATGATTCGTAGTTCGAGGTGTGACCCCATGCCCCTGCGAAATGACCGTTATCGAAACAATCAAGATGGGAGACAAGTGAAGATCAAAGCATACTGGAAATGGTTCGGGCTTCTGTCAGCCCTGGCATTGGCAACGAACGTCGCGGCGCAGGAAACGGCGAAGGTCACGCCAACCGATCCGGCTGTTGTAGCGCGTGATGCTGCGAGATACGTGCGCATTGAGAGGCTATCCAAGCGCGTCCTCCTGGCCTACTGGATCGGGACCGGTCGATGCAATCTGACCGCCATTCAGTCGGAGAAGGGCCTGGTGGTCATCGATACCGAGATGTCGCCTCGAATCATGGCGCCGATCAAGAAGCGGATCGAGCAGGTGTTTGGCCGGGATGATTGGCTGTACGTCATCAACACGCACGGCCACATGCATCACGCCAGCGGCAACTGTCTATTCAAGGGTGCGACGATCGTGGGGCACGAGAACCTGGCGCAGGATATGCAATGGCTCGTAGACGAGCAGACGGATCCCGAACTGCATCGTAAAGCCCTGGATCGAGCGGCCGCGAACCTGCGCAACCTGCGAGACGCTCTGCCCCGCGTGGCGGGAAATCGCGCGATGACCGAGACGATCCATGGCGAGACCCGGTTCTGGCAGTTGTACACCCAGGACATGAAAGAAGGCTACGAGGTGGTCAAACCCTCCCTCACGTTCGCGGACAGGCATACGCTGGACCTGGGGGATCTGACGCTGGAACTGGTCTTCTTTGGCAAAGGCGGCCACGCGATATCCGACATCCTCATCTACGTCCCGCAGGAGAGGCTGCTGGTCAGCGGCGCCATCATCTATCAGCGGTATCGATTGCCGTGGATCTTCACGACGGCGCAGGTACAGGATGTGAATCGTTTCATCTCGGTCCTGGATTCCTTTCTTCCTGACGATGTCCGGATCGATCACGTCGTCCCCTCGCACAGCCCGCCGCTGGTCAAGAACGACATCGTTCCGGTCCGTGACTACTACCGCAAGATGCTCACAGGCGTCCGGGCAGCGCGCGAAGAGGGCCTGTCCCTTGAACAGGTCCTGGAACGTTTCTCTCAGAAGACGATGTTTCCGTATTTCTATGAGCCGCCTCGCGGCGAGTGGGAACATGGCACGCATGAGCGCAACATAAGGAATCTCTGGGACATCCTCGACAAACGGGGACAGCCACTCACCACGGATGGCGACATTGGGCATTGATAGCCGGCCGTCCCCTATTATTGGAGGTCGGCCTGAAAAATGGGGCGCACTCCTGCCCCCGTGTTGACCTTGCAATCAAGAACACGGAAGATCGCACCCGGCAAGACAGGACGGAGAGCCGGATCGGGTCAGTGGCCATTGTGAACCGAATCCCAGTCTTTCCACTTCAGCTCTTGCAGCTTTGCCTTCAGCGCATTGGCGCTGGCCTGTCGGCTCTCTCGCAGGGCTTCTTTGATCCAATCAAGGATATCGACGAGAACCGTGTCATGACTTATCACCCGAATGGGACGACCGGCGGACTGCTTGAAATCATCAACGGCCGTCACTACGTTCGGGGGGATACACTCGCGGCTCAAGTCGATCGTGCCAATCCATCTGCCCGCGACATCGTCGATCTCCGCCTCAAGTGGACCGTCGATATACCCGGCGATTTGGTCACGTGCCTCGTTGTACTTCTCTTCGTCTGCGGACTGCGATTGGGCGAGCCGCTCAGACTCAGCTTTCCAAACGGCCATGTCCTGAAGCCCGCTGGTCTTCTTGCGATCCACGATCGAGCAGCCGGCTACGAGGTACACCGCGCTGCTAATGGTTACAAGTCTGAGGAGTTGTTTCAGCATCATCGTCGCACCCTCCTTTCACTCTATGAACGATCAGAGTTACGGTACGTAGAACATGCTTAGCCGATATCTCCCGTACGACCTTGGCAATAGTTGGGCAGGCACTTGTTCTGGCCTTTTCGCCTGTCATTTTCCCGGTTTTCTGTCGCTTCACACCCATTTGCGTTGGGTGTCCGGCCCGCAGACGGTGATATGGTGCATGTCGAAGGTGCGCCGTCGAAGTCTCAGTGTTGGTTATTATGGTTGGGAGGGTCGCGGAAGGCAAGGGAAAAATGCACGGAAGCAGGCCGGAGGCGGGCAGGGGAGCTTCTGACGCATGGTTTGAGAACCCACCCTACGAGCGCCGTCTCGGCTGGCTCCCCAGTAAGAGGTCTACGCAGGAGAACCAGGACAGAGTGGGCTTCGCTTCGACTTCACTCAGAGCTTGCCCCTTCGGCAGTGCTCAGGGCAAGCTCTGAGCATCGCCGAATGGGACAAGCTTGCCGGCGTGGGCGGCGAGCGACGCACGACGCTTCGCGCATTCACGCTCCCACGGCCGCCCCGCGGGGGCTGGAGGTGGCGTTGGTGTGCGGTGCACACCCTACGCGCGACGCACGACGCACGACGCTTCACGAGATACGAGCGACCAGCGACGAGGGACGAGCGACGCGTATTGGTGGCATGCATTCGTTTGGAAAAAAGCGCGGAAGCGGGATTTTGCGCTTGACAAAACGTCGGGTGCGAATACACTGAGAGCCAACAGTGATGCTCATTCGTATTGTGTTCAAACGGTGCGGGGTTTGACAGGGTACGAAGCATGGATGCTGTGCGTGTGCTTAGAACAGGGACTGTTTTCCCCGCTCATTTCCAAGCGGCTGGCCTGTCCTGCGGATGCAAGGATAGGCCGGAACCCGTCCGACTCATGGGTTGCACAAACCCATTCGTGGCGGCTGTCTCAGCGCTGCGCAAGCAAGCCGGCTTTTCGCTCCCGATCTCGCTGCATGGTTCCGGCGGCTCGTTCGCCCGGGAACCGGCCGCGACCGGTCGTCTCGGCGACCGGCGGGAACCGTAGAGGTCCACAATCAGGTATGTCCCGGCCGTCGTGACGGTCCGGGTGGAGGAGACAACTCGCAGGTTGGCGTGGAGGGTGTCTCTTGAGGTGACAACTCCGCGAGAGTGACGCTCTCGCGGCTGGAGGATAGACTCGGCGTGCGCTGAGGCGACGCTTCGAGCGCCGGTGGAACCCTCGCGGAAACGCGGGAAAGGGGTTCGCCGGCAGCGGTTCGAGGGCAAGCCCTCGGACCAGGGTGATGTTCATTGTTGCGCAAAGAGGCCTGTACGGATAAACCAGAGCCTTTGGCTCTCGAATATCCACAGCGTGACCGGGCGGTTTGCGCCGAATACGGAGAGAAGGGAAACGGTTAAGGAGAACGATGATGAAAAGACTCAGTGCCGCATTGATCGCTCTTGTGCTCACCGCTGCGGTTGCCGCCGGCAATACGACGTCGACCGGCAGCTACTACATGAACACGAACGTGCAGGCCAATCCCTCGCAGGTCCAGAACACGCAGGCCATCGGCGGGGGCAACGCCGTTTCGTCATCGACCTCCGACGCGATCGCCTGGGCGGGCGGCGGCTCGGCCTATTCGGAAGGCGCCACGAGCGGGTCGAGCTCGATCCTGGTGTTCAGCCCGACGACCAATTCGAACTACAAGTCGCGTACGCCTCCGCTGACGACGTATCCGCCGTACCTGCCGATGTGGAATCATGGAGGTTGGGGAACCATAAAGGCGTATTTTGCGAACGGCCCGACGAATAACGACAAGGTGTACGAGCGCGTGTACGACCCGACGAACGAGGACGACATACGTGAGGTGCGCGGGATCCTGCGGTCGCTGCCGTACACCGGTCCGATCAAGTTTCTGGGCGGTCTGTGGAACGGCGTGCAGACGCTGTTCGGCGGCCCGAACCAGTACCATCACGGTCGCGGGTTCGACATCGCCAACGGCCTGGTTCGCGACCGTCGGCCGGAGGGCAAACCGCTGCTGGTGTTCATCGACAGCTACATCGATCCGCTGCGGCTGGAACAGGAGGGCTATGCTTACGTCGGACGCATCAGCCTCGAAGGCAGCCCCGACCGCAACTGGGACCAGGTGTACAACGCGGCGGTCGCCGAAGCGCTGCCCTGGGACGTGGACATCCTGCTGATCTCGGGCGGCATGAAGGGCGTCACCGTCGGCGCGACCACGAGCATCAGCGGCGGCGGCGGGTACAGCCAGACGAACTACTCGCTCTCGCTGCTGGGCGGCAAGAGCAAGGGCGTCACGGAAGGCAAGGGCGAGGCCGTCATGAGCGTCACGGGCTACCGTTACTGTCCCGAGATGATCGAGCGGCGGCGGATTCCGGCGTCGCTGTACGATCGCATCCGCGTGCGTCCGCAGGTGGCCGCGACGGTGACCACGACCACGCCGATTCCTGCGGGTGGGGAAACCGTTCTGACGACGGTCACGACCACGCCGAGTCAAGGCACCACCGTGCTGACGTTGGAAGAGGAACACGTTCCGGTGTCCGAGACGGCGCCGCAAGGAGCAACCGGCGTCGACGTCAGTCAGGATATGTATCGAATGGCGTTCCCGTAGGCGACCGGCTGCGGGCAACGAATGGATGTCTCCGGAGAAGTAGTGTGGACAGGAAGTCAAGGTTGAGAGGGTCCGGGGGGGGGAAAGGAGGTGGTGGGCCCAGAGCAGGGCCAACGTGTCGGCAGCAAGACGGTGTTGTGATCGCAGACGCGGTGTCCGCGGTCCAAAAGGAGTGAACAACACAAAAGAGAAGGAGTCTACAACATGTTGAGAGCAACTGCAGTTTCAATGGTGTTCGTTCTGTTGATCGGTTCCGGGGCTTTCGCCAGCCTGCTCCACGAGCAGATGACGGGGATCGGCCTGACCAACGCGCTGGAGTTCATCCAGGGCGAGCAGCAAGCCAGTTCGTTGCAGAACCTGATCGTGGACAATTCGCAGTGCGCCACGGGGATGTGCGGCAGTCTGGCCAGCGAGAACTTCTTCGCCTCGATCGGCGAGGCCGCGAATGCGTGGGGCATGTGCGGCACGGTGGGCGTGCTTCAGGCCCTCGGCATCAACGGAACGCAAATGCAGGCGGTGGCCGAAGGCGTCGGACCCAAGGTCCAGGGCCAGTCGCTGGGCGTTGAGGTCGGCCAGAGCATTTCCAAGATGAACGGCGCCGGCTATGGCGACGCGCTGCACACGGTGGTGGCCAACGAAGGGCAGAGCGCCAACAACGCGGCCGGCTACATGGACGAGAGCGCCACGGTCATGGGGATGCAGACCTCGACCCTGTACGGCGAGCCCGGCGCCGCCGGCATGGTGACCGGCACGATGACCGTGCAGACGGTCCAGACGCAGAGCGCCATGTAATCGAGTGGGCCTTCCGGGCAGATCGGAAGACGCGTCTCTTCGAGGATTGGGCGGGGAGCCCTGAAGCGACCCTCGGGCCGTGACAGGGCACTGGGCCCCGGGGCTCCCCCTTGCACTGCGGCTACCGTGCCAGAGCCGCTGGTCAGGCCGGACCACTATGGAACGGCCGCCCCAGCCGCCTGGCAGACACGTGACAATGAAGTGACTGAGAAAAGGAGTTCGCAAAATGTTCAAAGGATTCGCAGTATCGCTAACGCTGCTGTTGTTCGTGGCGACTGCTGGGACGAGCGCCGGACTGTTTCAGGATCAGGGCGGCATGCTGATCGGAAACAACGGCGTGGCAGTTCTGGGCGACGGCGCTGCGGGCAACATCAATGCGTTGACCATGGATATCTCGCAGTTCGGCGTGGACGCCATGACGCACACGACCGCGTTCCAGGGCACGACCGGTGCGCTGCTTCAGAGCGCCGGCGCCGTGGGGATGGTCGGGCTCTTCAACGTCGATCAACACGGCATTGCGTGTGCCGACCAGACGCAGATCCCAGCCGTTGGTTACCAGAACCAGGATCTCAACGCCCTGCTGAATCAGGACGTCACCAAGGTCGGTGGCCAGGGCTCGGCGTTGGGTCTGCAGACCTTCCTGGGCGTCCAGACGCAGTTGACGTTCACCCCCTGGGGCGGCAGCGCCAACGTGCAGGGGATCGGCGTGAGCCTGTACGATGCCGTCGGTGGCGGCCCCGGTGGCAGCACGCAGGTGGCTGGTGGCGCCAATTTCAGCGCCGGCCAGCTGTAGTCTCATGGAACGACAGGTGGGCTTTCATCGGCAGCCGGGCGGACGAGGAGGCGTCGCAGGCCCGGCTGTCGGAGGGCCCCCGGCAGGTGGTTCGTGTCACAGCCGGTCCGCCCCAGGCGGACAAGGGAATCGGCAATCGCTCTTTGACAGAGGGCCTATCGGACGGTTTTTCCGAGGACGCTGATGTGTGACTTCTTAGCTTCTGGGTTCGTTAAGCGACAACCTCGTTCTTGTCCACAGGATGACCTAAGAGCCCTCTGGTCAGGCTTGCCGCAGTAGACCGCATTGTGGTTCAGGCTCCTTTGGGACACGGCGTGCCTGCACCAGAGGGCTTTTTCTTGCGAAACGGCGTCGGCCTCCGGCCCGGTCGGAGGGCGAGGCGTTCCCTGGAGAAGCGGCGTGAAAACAGTTTCAGATGCAGGAGGAGGGGAAGAGAAGGGAGGTTCAACCTCGGCCAGGTGAAGGGTGATCTTTCGTCGTGTGTACGATCGATCCGCCGGCGGCGGACCGGTCCGCAAAGGAGTGAACAACACGTAGCAGAAGGAGTCTGAATTATGTTCAAAGCAGTTGTGTCTTCCATGATCGTCGTCGGAGTCATCGCCAGCGGGGCGGTGGCCGCTTCGTTGCACGAGCAGCTCACCGGCATCGGGGCGACCAATACGATTCAGTTGCAGCAGGGCGACCAGACGGCCCAGTCGCTTCAGAACCTCGTGGTGGACAATCAACAGGCCATCGTCGGCGCCGCCAGCGAGAACTTCTTCGGTTCGATCGGCCAGGCGGTCAACGCGATCGGCTGCTGCGGTCTGATCGGGGCGACCCAGAACCTCAGCATCATCGGCAACCAGATGCAGAACATCGGGGATTGCGTGGCGGCCAAGGCGCAGGGCGCGAGCCTGAACCTGACCGCGTTGCAGGGGCTCAGCCGGGCCAACGGCCAGGGCGCGGCCGATGCGCTGCATACGATCGTGCTCAACGGCAGCCAGAGCGGCATCAATGCCGGCGGCTCGCTCGATGAAGCCACGACCGTGATGGGCATGCAGACCTCGGATATCTCCGGCCTGCCCGGCTCGGCCGGTGCGGTTCAGGCGGGGATGACGGTGACCGGCACGCAGTTGCAGAGCGCGCAGCCGCAGGTAGCCCAGTAGCAAATGCCGCTGTCACGGGTCCGCCGTGAGCGGATGCCGCGAAGCCCTCTGGTCAGGCCTGCCGCAAACACCTACGGTGATCAGGCTCTTCTCGACGCGGCGGGCCTGGATCAGAGGGCTTCTTCTGTAACGCACGAGGCCGCCGGGCCGAGGCACGCCTCGCCCGCCGCCCGTGCGGACGTAGGAGGGTGTGTTGGGAACGGTCGGCACGTGGCCGGCCGTCCTAAGGGATTGGACAACACACACAGGAAGGAGTCTCACAATGCATACGAAATGGATGGCGTGTTCGGCAGTCCTGGTCTTGTTGGCTGGCTCCGGCGCATTCGGGATCACCATTCAGAACCAGGTGTTCAACGTCGGGTCGGCCAACACCATCGACCTGACGCAGGGGATCCAGAGCGCCTCATCGGCCCAGAATCTCACGATCGACCTGTCGCAGGTCGGCAACGGTTCCGGGCTGAGCATGGCCAACGTCAGCCTGCACAGCGTCAGCGGCCAGATGGGCGCCCTGTTTGGCACCCCGAGCCTCCTGGGAACCTCGGGCCTGCTCGGAACCCCGAGCCTGCTCGGGAGTGGACTGATCGGCCTGAACCCCATCGTGGGGACCGGCGGACTGACCATGCCCCTCGGGGCCCTCGGTTCCCTCCAGATGGCGCAACTCCGAGCCCAACTGCTTGGACAGCTCCTGGCCAACTGAGCCCGAACAGCCCGACAACACCAAAACCCGGAGCCGGGCAACTGTCTCTTGGGTACTTCAGGTTTCTTTGGTCCTTCAGGCGCAAGAAGGGCCTGAAGGACCAAAGAGACCGAAAAGCGAGCCGGCCCCGCCTGTGCCGGATGACAGCCGCAAACCGCACCACAGCCCCGAATAGCCCGATAATATAGGCAACAATGCCAAGAATGTCTTGATCCCCCCATCCTTTACTGGTACAATCCTGCTTCTTGAGACTTTCTTCGTGAGAGACGCGGTGCGGCACAGCTCGAGGAGGGTGGTGATGAGGACACGAACGGCATGGGTATTTGCTCTGGGCGCTTCGATTCTGCTGGTGGTCGCTGTCTGGCCGGGCGCGGTCCACGCTGACCCGGTGGTCTCCTATGGGGGCCCCTTCGATCTGCCCATCCCCGCCGACTCCGACGCCACCAAGGGATCGATGGCGGACGCCATCATCGATGTCTCCGACCACTGCATCATCCTGGATCTCGACGTGGTCGTGAGCGTCTCTCACACGCAAGTCTTCGACCTGCAACTGCGGATTACCAGTCCATCGGGCACGACCGTGGTGCTGAACATGTACGACCCGTTCAACGACTACTTCGAGGGCGCCGACTACAGCAACACTGTGTTCGACGATGAAGCGTCTGTCTCCATCTCGGAGGGCCAGCCGCCCTTCGAGGGCCGATTCCGCCCGATCGATATCGAGGGCCTTTCGGCCTTCGACGGGGAGGACGCCTTCGGGCAATGGCATCTCCAGATCTACGATGCGTACTACATGGACACCGGGTCGCTGACGTTCTGCGAGCTGGTCATTACCGCGCCGGAACCGTCGGCGGCGCTGCTACTGCTGCTCGGCGCCGGTCTGCTGAGGCGGCGGCGTCAGCGTGACAGTGCCTCGTCCTTCTGACGGACGGTCTGTTCCTGTTTGCGTCGGAAGTCGGCGAGTTTCTGTCGCAGATCGGAGTCGTGGAGGGCGAGAATCTGCACGGCGAGGACGGCGGCGTTTTTGGCGCCGGGCTTTCCCATCGCCATGGTGGCGACGGGTACGCCGGGCGGCATCTGTACGGTGCTGAGCAGGGCGTCGAGCCCGCCGAGGCCGGTCTCGGCGACGAGGGGCACTCCAATGACGGGGAGCATCGTGCGGCTGGCGAGGGCTCCGGCCAAGTGGGCGGCCATTCCCGCGGCGGCGATCACCACCTTGATCCCGGCGGCCTCAGCGCCCTCGGCAAACTCGCAGGCCGCCGCAGGCGTCCGATGCGCCGACAGAATCCGAACCAAAGGCTCGATCCCGAACTGACGAAGCTGCTCGACGCAGCTTTCCATCACGCCAAGATCGCTGTCGGAACCCATGACCACCGCCACCAGGGGCTTTTTTCCGGATACCATTTGTCTTTCCCACCAGGCAAAATAGAATAGGACATGTTCCGCCTTTCCGCCTGCGGTGGACCGCAGGCGGAGCCCGATCATAGCGGCTCAGGGGAGCGAAGGCAAGGAATAAGGGGGTTCACATGCCCACGCGGAAACCGATCGTGGCAGGTCAATTCTACCCTGGCGATCGCGACGAGTGCCTCGCGGAGCTGCGGGCGTCTCTGGAAGAAGCAAATGGTCTTTCGCCGGTGCCGCCCGGCGCGCCGGGCTCTGTGCCGGCGTCGATCGTGGCCGGCATCGTGCCGCACGCGGGCTGGATGTTCAGCGGCGCGGTGGCGGCGTTGGCCTTTCGAGCGATCCGGAGCGCCGCTGCGACGGTCGAGACCTTCGTGCTGTGCGGGACAGCGCACGGGTATTTCGGGTCCGAGCCGGCCGACGACGACAGCGATGCGTGGGAGTGCCCGCTGGGCAGCGTGGCGGTCGATCTGTCGCTGCGCGAGCAGCTTGTCCAGCGCGGTGTAGTCCGGCTCGACCGGGCCGCCCATCGGCGCGAGCACAGCATCGAGGTGCAGGTCCCGTTCGTGGCGCATCTGTTCCCGCAGGCGAAGATCCTGCCGGTGACGGTTCCGCCGACGCACGCGGCGATCGCGCTGGGCGAGGCGCTGGCGGAGGCGATGGCCGAGAGGCCTGCGGCGGGCGGGCGGATGGTGTGCATCGCGTCGACGGACCTGACGCACTACGGGCCGCGGTACGGGTTCACACCCATGGGGAACGGCTCGGAGGGGTTGCATTGGGCCAGCGAGGTGAACGACCGTGCGTTCATCGACCTGGCTGTGGACCTGGACGCGGAAGGTGTGCTGGCGACGGGGATTGAGAACGGCAATGCCTGCGGGCCAGGGGCGGCGGCGGCGGCGGTCGCTGCGGCCAGACGGCTCGGCGTTCAGCGCGGATGCCTTCTGGCGCACACCACCAGCAACGAAGTGATGCTCCGCAAGATGGGCTCGGCCGGCCGCGACAGTGTCGGCTACGCCGCCATCGTGTTCTGATATTCTCGGGGATACACCGCATGCGGCGCATAAATTGCCCAAATTACCAACGCCGCTAAGCGGCCCAAGGTCCGATATTTATGATCCGTCTCCGGACTTCCTGCCGGGATATTTTCATTGACAGAGGCCTGCTTGGCCGATATCAACACCGGGCGGGGGTCGTTGCGTGCGCAAGGTAAGCCGAATCCAATTTGATTGGAGACATGAAGGATGGAGCACAAGATTCTGTTGAGAGAAAGCGAGATCCCTCGCCAGTGGTATAACCTGGCTGCGGACCTGCCGACCCCGCCGCTTCCGCCGCTCGGCCCGAACGGCAAGCCGATCACGCCGGACATGCTGGCGCCGGTGTTCCCGATGAACCTCATCGAGCAGGAAGCCAGCACGCAGCGCTGGATCGATATTCCCGAGCCGATTCTCGACATCCTGTACCGGTGGCGTCCGGCCCCCCTGCGCCGGGCGGTCTACCTCGAAAAACACCTCAAGACGCCCGCACGCATCTACTACAAGGACGAGAGCCTCAGCCCGGCGGGAAGCCACAAGCCCAACACCGCCGTCGCCCAGGCCTACTACAACAAGGTCGCCGGCATCACGCGCCTGACCACCGAAACCGGCGCCGGCCAGTGGGGCTGCGCCCTGGCCTTTGCCTGCGCCCTGCTGGGCCTGGAGTGCAAAGTGTACATGGTGCGAATCAGCTTCGACCAGAAGCCGTTCCGCAAGCTGATGATGCAGGTCTGGGGCGCCAACTGCGTCGCCAGCCCGAGCACGGAGACCAACGCGGGCCGCACGATCCTGGCCGAGATGCCGGACACGCCGGGCAGCCTGGGCATCGCCATCAGCGAAGCTATTGAGGCCGCCGTCACCGACCCGACCGGCAAAACCCGGTACTCCCTCGGCAGTGTGCTCAACCACGTCCTGCTGCACCAGACGATCATCGGCCTGGAGGCCAAGCAGCAGTTGAAGGTCGCCGGGGAGAAGCTGCCCGACGTCGTGATCGGCTGTGCCGGCGGCGGCAGCAATTTCGCCGGACTCGCCTTCCCCTTTACCGCCGACAAGATCAACGGCGCCAATATCGACATCATCCCGGTCGAGCCGACCGCCTGCCCGACGATGACCCGCGCGCCGTTCGCCTACGACCACGGCGACACCGCCTGTATGACGCCGCTGCTGGCCATGCACACGCTCGGCCACGCGTTCGTCCCGCCGCCCATTCACGCCGGCGGACTGCGGTACCACGGCATGGCGCCGCTGGTGTGCCAGGCCATCGTCGAGGGCCTGTTCGCGCCGCGGTCCTACCACCAGAGCAAGTGCTACGAGTCGGCGCTGACTTGGGCCAAGACGGAAGGGGCGATCTGCGCCCCGGAGACCAGCCACGCGATCGCGGCGACCATCGATGAGGCGGTCAAGGCCCGCGAGGAGGGCAAGGAGAAGGTGATCCTGTTCAGCTATAGCGGGCATGGACTGATGGACCTGGCCGGCTACGACAAGTACATGTCCGGCCAGCTCAGCGATTACGAGCTGCCCGAAGAGGTCCTCCAGAAGAGCACCAAGGTCCTGGAGAATCTGCCGAAGGCCCCGGCCAGGAAGACCGGGCGCTGGTAAGACGGAGCGACCCGCACGGCGCCAGAGACAATTCAGCGTTCGTCGTCCGATGGAATGGGAATGAGTAAGGAGAGATCGAAATGAGGCATTTACTGTTGTTGACAGCCGTCTTGTTCGTGGCGGCAACGGCAGGAGCCCAGGACTGGGAAGGGGATCTCCTGGGGATGGAGGCAGGCCAGCTCCACGCCACGCTGGGCGCCACCTTCGACAGCGAGTACGTCTGGCGCGGCTTCAAGGTGTTCGGCAGCAAGAGCGCCACGCACGTGCTGGGCGACGTGGACCTGTTCGAAACCGGCTTTGGGATCGGTGTGGCCGGCCACTACGCCAATGGCAGCGGCTATACCAATTGGACCCGATATGACTACACGCTGTACTACCAGAACGGCGTGTTCTCGGAGGAGCCGTACGCCACCAACTTCCGCGTCGGCTGGATGATGTACGACTATATCGACACCCCCAGCGACTTCGCCGATTTGCAGGAAGGCCACGTCGTTCTCTCCTGGCCGAACCTGCTGCCCATCAAAGGCCTGTGTCCGTCCTACGTGGCCGCGAAGATGTGGCCGTCCAAGGGCGGCTCATGGGTCGGTGGCAACGCCTCCGGCTGGTTCCACATCTTCATGCTCGACTACGGTTTCATCGTTCCGGGCGTCATCCCGCAGATTCCCGAGCACGTGATCAAGCTGCACGGCGAGGTCGTCTACAACGACGGCGTCCACCCGTATGGCTTCGATGCGGACCATGAACTGTCTCACTTCGTGCTCGGCGCCTCGACCGACCTGGACCTCGGCAGCGGCCTGGTGCTCACGCCGGCGGTCTACTACCAGCGCGCGCTGGACACCGGCATCGAGTGGTTCAACGACGGCGCCGACGAGCTCTGGGCCAGTGCGACCCTGAAGTACTCGTTCTGAGCCGCCCGTTTTCGTGCCAACCACCAGGGCCGCCCCATGCAGGCGGCCCTTTCTATTGACCTGCTTGGTCCGCCAGAGGCGGATCAGACGCTACATCCTCACCCCCCTGTATGCCCCTTCGGCTTCGCTCAGAGCCCGCCCTGAACACCGTTGAAGGGGCAAGCTCTGACGGGCCCACTGCGAACGGTTTTTTCGGCGGCTGTCGCGAGATTCTCTTGCATCAAACGGGCGAATCTGGTAAGAATGGGCAATCGGGTGTGGATGCTCACACCGGCACACGCATGTGTGCATGCTCTTGAAAGCTGCCTTATATGCGGGCCGTATCCTCGTACGGCCACGCTTTCGCGGCGGAATCGAGAGGCCCTGAGGCGGTGAAACCTGCCTGTACCCTAAGCCGCCGAGGGGAGATGACAGCGATGTTGCTGCTCACAGTTGCGCCCGGGGTGTGTCCACAGATGGATCGCGAGACTTCCTGGGCGAAAAAGGCGTTTTGGGGGGCGGTCGGGACGGCCGCTCGTCGGTGTTCACGTATGCCCCTTTCGGCAGGGGCAAGGCATGCCTCGCCCTTGAGGCCAGGCTCCTCGGCTGCACTTCGTTTCCCTCGGGTTGATAACAGCGTCGCGGGTCTCTTCGTGCACCGATTGTGGACCTGCCTGTCGGCAGTGAATTGCCTGTTCTCGCGACCGGCTCCACAGCCATACCGAGGTCTCAGGCCCACCCAGCCTCAAAACGGGGAATCGCGTCGCGTGGGGGATTGACCCGGACGCGGTAATTCTGGTAGACTGACTCTTGTGGGGTGTGGAAGCAATGGTCGGGCAACGGTCTGGAGCGCGTGATATCGTGAAGCATCGTGCCTACATTGGCGTCATCTTTCCTTCTGTCCGCATGCATGGTAGCTGTCCGTACGCACACCCAGGTGTCGGTCATGGGAGTCTTTCTGATCAATGGCAGTGAGGAGTGAATATCATGAGAATGTACAGAGTCTTGTTGTGCGCCGTCGTGATGGTCGCGTTTTGGGGATGGGGTCCGGGTTATGGACAGGACGTTGAGAACCTCCTGGAAAACGGGGGGTTTGAAGATGGCGTCCTGGCCCCCTGGTCTGTGTACGGCGACGTCACGGCCGAGGTGGTGGACGAAGGTGTTATCGAGGGGAGGTACTGCCTGCATCTGGTCGTGGGATCGGCGGGCGCCAATTTCTGGGACAGCGGTCTGAAACACGGCAACCACGTCTTTGAGCAAGGCAAACGCTACACGCTGTCGGCCTTTGTCAAGTGCCGCTCGGGCGAGGTCCAGATCAACTTCAAACCCGAACATGACGGCGATCCGTACACGGGCTACGGGGAACAAGCCTTCACCATGACGGAGGAGTGGCAGGAGTTCAGCATTACGACGCCCGATATGAGCGCCGACGTCGATCCGGCGGCCATCACGTTTCATATCGGTTATGCAGCGGCCGAATTCTGGATGGACTGTATACGTTTTTATGAAGGCGACTATGTGGCGCCGGTGTTTCGGGCCGAGACCCTGGCGACCGAGCCCCGTCCCGAGCACGGCGCGACGGACGTCCCGCGCGACGTGGTGTTGAGCTGGACGGCGGGTGAGTTCGCCGCGACGCACGATGTATACTTCGGGACTTCGTTCGACGATGTCAACGCCGCCAGCCGGAGCAATCCGCTCGGCGTGCTGGTCAGCCAGAACCAGTCGGGCACCACGTTCGATTCGCCCGATTTGCTCGATTTCGGGACCACCTACTATTGGCGCGTCGACGAGGTCAACGCCGCGCCCGACAACACGATCTATAAAGGCGGGGTTTGGAGCTTTACCGCCGAGCCGTTCGCCTATCCGGTCGCGAACATCATCGCTACCACCAACGCGACCTCGGACCCGGGGGCAGGGCCCGAGAACACGATCAACGGTTCCGGCCTCAACGCGGACGATCAGCACTCGATCGACGCCGGCGATATGTGGCTGGCCTCGCCCGGCGCCGAGCCTCTGTACATTCAGTACGAGTTCGATAGGGTCTACAAGCTCTACGAGATGCTCGTCTGGAACTACAACGTCCAGTTCGAACTGCTGCTGGGCTTCGGTGTCAAAGACGTGACCGTCGAGCACTCCGAGAACGGCGCCGACTGGACTGCCCTGGGCGACGTGCAACTGGCCCAGGCCCCGGCCCAATCGACCTACGCCGCCAACACGACGGTGGACCTCCAGGGCGTGGCCGCCCGGTTTGTCCGCCTGACCGTCAACAGCGGCTATGGGCTCATGCCCCAGTACGGGCTGAGCGAAGTCCGCTTCCTGTACATTCCCGCCCACCCGCGCGAGCCGCAGCCGGCCGACGGCACGATCGGCGTGAGCCCGGCAACCACGCTGAGCTGGCGCGCCGGACGTGAGGCCGCCTCGCACGAGGTGTATCTGGGCACGGACCCGGACGCCCTGGCTCTGGCCGGCACGGTAGACTCGGCCACCTTTGCCCCGGCGCTGGAGTTCGGCAGCACTTACTATTGGCAGGTGGTGGAGGTCAACGAGGCCGACGCCGTGACGGCGTGGGCCGGTGACGTCTGGAGCTTATCGACTCAGGAGTATACGCTGATCGACGGGTTCGAGACCTACAACGACGACCTCGATGCCGGGACTGCGATCTTCGACACCTGGCTGGACGGCTGGGTCAACGACACCGGCTCGACGGTCGGCTACCTCGATGCGCCGTTTGCGGAGAAGACCATCGTCCGCAGCGGCGTGCAGTCGATGCCACTGGCGTACGACAACGCGGCCTCGCCGTTCTATTCCGAGGCGTGGCGCGAGTTTGAGACCGCGCAGAACTGGACGGGCAACGGCGCCGATCGGCTCGTGCTGTACGTGCGAGGCAACGCGCCGTCCTTCAAGGAAACCGCCGACGGGGGCGTCATCATGAGCGCCATCGGCACGGACATCTGGAACACGACGGATCAGTTCCGCTTTGCGTACAAGAACCTCAGCGGGGACGGCTCGATGACGGTTCGCGTCGACAGCCTGGTCCGCAGCAACGAATGGGCCAAGGCGGGCGTAATGATCCGCGAGACACTGGAGCCCGGCTCGAAGCATGCGTTCATGTGTGTGACGCCGGACCACGGCACCACGTTCCAGCGTCGGCCGGTGGCCGGACAGGACAGCGCCAGCACCGACGTGGGCGGCTCGCCGGCGCCGCGCTGGGTGAAGCTGACCCGCACGGGCAACGTCTTCACCGCGCACGACTCGATGGATGGTGTCACCTGGACCGAGGTGGCGGTGAGCCCGGCGCTGGAGATCCAGATGGCCGCCAGCGTGTACATTGGCCTGGCGGCGACCAGCCACGACGCCGCGATTGTCACGGCGGCCGAGTTCTCGAACCTCTCGATGACCGGCAACGTGACGGGCGCCTGGCAGACGGCGGAAATCGGCGTGGCCCAGCCTCTGGGCAACTCGGTGGCCGAGCCGATGTACGTGCGGATCGAAGACGCGGCGGGCAAGAGCGTGACGGTGGTGAACGCGGATGAGTCGATCAACCTGCGTCCGTCGTGGCAGGAATGGGCGATTCCGTACAGCGATCTGGCCGGCGTGAATCTGAGCCGGGTCGAAAAGATGGTCATCGGCGTCGGCAGCGCCACCAGCCCGACCGCGGGCGGCACCGGAACGGTGTATGTCGATGACATCGGCTTCGGCCGTCCGGCGGCTCAATAGCAGTTTTGACGCGGCGGAACGCCCGCCGCTCAATCAGCATCGTACAGGGCCTGCCCCAACAGCCAGCGGGGCAGGCCCTTTTCGGCAAGATTCGCCCGTGCCCGTAGCGATGAGGCAGGCCGTGGCCTGGAGATTGCGGTTGAATTGCAGCGGCGGAATCTGCTATAACTATGGGCAAAGGGTTCTGCGGTTAAGACTGGCAATTGGCCTTAGAAGCGCGATGTCTTGAGTTGACTGAGGAGCGGACATGGCCGAGAACGCTGCTGCACGCCGAAACGCATCCACTGCATCGCAGGTCGTCCTGCGCCCTTGCTGCGCGCCCTGAGAATCGCTCTTCCGCCAGGGGTCTGAACGGACCCGACCCCGAGACGTCCTGCGTCTTCCGGAAGGGGTCGAGCCAGCCGGTGCTGTGCCGCCGTGTGCGCGGGCGAGCTCGCCGACACGGCGTGGGGAGAGAGTGTATTCGGTGTGTGGCCGGAGCATGGTCCACGTGAATCTCTTTCGAAGGAGGACAGCGATGTGCACGAGACGACTCTATTTGTTCCCTCTGCTGCTGTTGCTCGGTCTGACTGTGGCGACGCAGGCGCAGACCGACGACCCTACCCTCGCGGCCTACTGGCGCCTGGATGAAGGAGGCGGAACCAAAGCAACCGATTCCAGCCGCAACGGCAATGACGGAACCCTGAACGCCGGCGCCGCCTGGACCGCAGGAGCAAGCAAGACCGGTGTCCATCTGGACGGCGTCGATGACTTCATCGAAGTGCCCAACGTCCTGACCGAAAACTGCACCGTCGCGTTCTGGTTCAAGCCCGATTGGGACGGCTCGGATCCGGAAGACTACCGGCTTTTCGATGCGAGTCTGGGCGGCATCTACTTCTTCATCTCCAAGGGCGCCAACCATACCGACATCAGCCCCGATTACTTCGGCTTCTACCTGGAGGACGCCGCCGATACCGATTACCAGGCCATCGAGTTCGACCCTGACGGCGTCATCTTCGCCGACACGTGGTTTCACGTCGCGGTGACGTGGGAGTTTGACGGTGGCCCCGCCGTCCTGTACATGGATGGCAAGGAGATGGCGCGGGCGGCCAGTCTGGGGGGCTTTCCGGCCCTGAGTGCGAATCTCCGCTTCGGGCATGAGACGCTCACGTACATCCCGATGCGGCATGGCGCCATGGGCGTGATCGACGAGATCATGATCTACAGCCGGGCGCTGGCGGCCGAGGAGATTCCGTCCTTGATGGTGTCGACGCCGCCCGAGATTGCCTCCGACCCCCGACCCGCGGACGAAGCGACCGATGTTCCGCGCGACGTGGTTCTCGCCTGGAAGCCGGGAGCGTTCGCCGCTGCGCACGATGTCTATTTCGGGCCATCGTTCGACGACGTGAACGCGGCCGGCAGAGCCAATCCGATGGGTGTGCTTCTCAGTCAGGGTCAAACCGCTGCCAGTTACGATCCCGCTCCCGGCGCGCCGGGACTCGATTTCGAGACGGCCTACTACTGGCGTGTCGATGAGGTCAATGCTCCGCCGGACGGCACGATCTTTCGAGGATCGGTCTGGAGCTTCACCGCCGAACCGCTGGCCTATCCCGTCGCGAGCATCACCGCCACAAGCAACGGCGCCTCGGAACCTGATTGCGGCCCGGAGAACACGATCAACGGCTCGGGCCTCAATGCCGCCGGACAGCACTCGGCCCAGGACGCAGACATGTGGGCGGCCGCGCCCGGCGCCGAGCCCCTCTACATCCAATACGAGTTCGATCGCGTCTACAAGCTCCACGAGATGCTCGTCTGGAACTACAACTCGATGTTCGAGCTGGTCCTCGGCTTCGGGATCAAGAACGCTACGATCGAATACTCTGAGAATGGCGCGGACTGGACGGCCTTGGGCGATTTTGAGTTCGCGCGGGCCACGGCCAAGGCCACGTACACGGCGAACACGACGATCGATTTCGCGGGTGTTCCGGCCCGGTTCGTCCGGCTGAATGTCAACAGCGGCTATGGCATGATGGGCCAGTTCGGACTCAGTGAAGTGCGCTTCCTGTTCATCCCCGCCCACGCTCGTGAGCCGCAGCCGTCCAGCGGCGCCACCGAGGTGGAAGTCGGCACGCTCCTGGCGTGGCGCAGCGGCCGCGAGGCGGCCTCGCACCAGGTGTACCTCGCCACGGACCCCACAACCTTGACGCTGGCCGGCACGGTCGAGTCGGCCAGCTTCGCGCCGGCGCTGGAATTCGGCAGCACGTACTACTGGCGGGTGGACGAGGTCAACGAGGCCGAGGTCAATGCGGTCTGGGGCGGTGACGTGTGGACGTTCTCCACACAGGAATATGCGTGGATCGACGGGTTCGAGACCTACAACGACGACCTCGAAGCCGGGACCGCGATCTTCGACACCTGGCTCGACGGCTGGGTCAACGATACCGGTTCGACCGTGGGCTACCTCAATGCCCCGTTTGCCGAGCAGACCATCGTCCACGGCGGCCGGCAGTCGCTGCCTCTGGCATACGACAACAGCGGTTCGCCGTTCTACTCGGAGGCCTGGCGGCAGTTCGACACCGCGCAGGACTGGAGCGGCCACGACGCCGACCGGCTGGTGCTCTATGTGCGCGGCAACGCACCGGACTTCGTTGAGACCGCCGACGGAGGCGTCATCATGAGCGGCGTCGGCACGGACATCTGGGACACGGCGGACCAGTTCCGCTTCGCGTACAAGAGCCTCAGCGGCAACGGCTCGGTCACGGTCCGCGTCGACAGCCTGGTCCGCAGCAACGAATGGGCGAAGGCCGGCGTGATGATCCGCGAAACGCTGGAGGCCGGTGCCAAGCACGCATTCGTCGCGGTGACTCCGGAACCGGCGCATGGAGTTTCCTTCCAGCGTCGTCCCACGGCCGGACAGGCCAGCGCCAATACCGACGTCGCGGACGTCGCGATTCCCTGCTGGGTGAGGCTGACCCGCACGGGCAGCACGTTCACCGCGCAGCAGTCGGCGGACGGCGCCACCTGGACCGAGATCGTGGTCAGTCCGGCGCTGGAAATCGTGATGGCCTCCAACGTGTACGTCGGCCTGGCGGTGTGCAGCCACGATGCGGCGATGGTGACGGCGGCCGAGTTCTCGAATCTGTCGATGAGCGGCAACGTGACAGGCGCCTGGCAGACGGCGGAGATCGGCGTCGCCCAGCCTCAGGGCAATTCGGCGGAGTCGATGTACGTGCGGATTGAGGACAGCGCCGGCAAGAGCGCCACGGTTGTGAACGGCGACAGCGCCATCACGCAGCGTCCGACGTGGCAGGCATGGTCGATCCCGTACGCTGATCTGTCCGGCGTGAACCTCAGCCGGGTCGAGAAGATGGTTATTGGCGTCGGCAGCGAGACTGCCCCGACGGCCGGTGGCGCCGGCACGGTCTACGTCGACGACATCGGGTTCGGTCGCCCGGCCGCTCCATAGGACAGAACGGCCGGACACCTGCCGTTTCAACAGCATCAAACAGGGCCTGCCCCGACGAACCGCGGGGCAGGCCCGTTTGGGCGAGGCATGCCTCGCCCCTACCCACCACAAACGAGCCGGGCACACCCCGGACGCCGTGTCTGTGAAAATATCCTGGCAGCTGTGTGGCAGCGGCAAGCGCAGGCTTGCCGATGGTGATACGCATGCCGTCGAAGCCATCGGCAAACTCCGCCTTGCTCCGTTTGCCGCTGCCACACAGGGCGCTCCGTGGTGGAAAACGGGCCTTGCCGCGAAATTCGCACAGACACCGGACGCCGGCGGGGCCGGATTATCGTTGAATTGGCGGCCCGGAATCTGGTATAACTGGAGGCGAAGGTCTTGTGGTCTGGCCTTCACATCTGACCTTAGAAACGCGACGTTTTCAGTCTGCTGAGGAGCGGATATGGCCTGGAGCGGTGCTGCACGCCGAAGCGTATTCATTGCATAATGGATCGTCCCGCGCTGTTGCCATGCGCTCTGACAGGCGGTTTTCAGGAAGGAGGTGACCAGGAAAATACCCCCGCAGTCTTCCCATCGAGGAAGGATGCGTGAGCCGGCGTCGCCGGCGCCGACGTGTGGGGAAGGAGGACTCCCTGGCACGTTGCCCAGAGAGTATTCTTGGTGTGTGGCCGGGAGCGATTCACAGGGTTCATTCTGACTGAAGGAGGATTTGTCATGTTGAAACGATCATTTCTCGTGCTTCTTTGCATTCTCATTTTTGGTCCCGCCTGGTCGGCTTTCGCTGGACTCGACCCGAGCCTGGCGGCGTGGTGGCCCTTCGACGAGGGTGAAGGCAACGTGGCCTATGACGCCACAGGCAACGGCAATGATGGCGTGTTCAACGGCGACCCGCAATGGGTGCCCGGCGTACTGGGCAGCGCGTTGGAATTCAACGGCGACGACTATCTGAACTGTGGCAACGGCCCTACCCTCCAGATCCGGGACGCCATTACGATGGCTCTCTGGTTCAACGTCGAGGCGTTCCAGACAGAGTGGGAAGCCTTCTTCTCCAAGGGCGATGACTCCTATCGCGCCAGCCGGGGTGACGGCACCGGCAATGCCACCCACATGGGCATTTCGGGGACCTCGGTCGGCGGGGGCAACGGTTACTTCAATGGAACCGTGATCATCACCGGCGGCGAATGGCACCACTATGCCTCCACGTACGACGGCGCAGAGGGGCGGATTTACATTGACGGTGTGCTGGACGTGACCAGTCCGGGTACGGGCCAAATCAGCAGCAGCAGTTATGAGCTCTGGATTGGCACCAACTCACAGAATACGGGCCGGCTACTGCACGGTATTCTCGATGACATTCAGATCTACAGCCGTGCCTTGTCCGAGGCGGAGATCAGCGTCATCATGAAGGGTTTGGCCGACCAGGCGCTGGCGCAGAACCCCAGTCCGGCCGAGGAGGCGACCGATATCCCGCGTGACGTGGTGCTGAGTTGGACGGCCGGCGAGTTCGCCGCGGCGCACGATGTGTACTTCGGGACGGCGTTCGACGACGTCAACGACGCCAGCCGGGCCAATCCGATGGGCGTGCTGCTCAGCCAGGGCCAGACCGCCACGACGTTCGACCCGCCCGGGTTGCTCGACTTCGACGTGACCTACTACTGGCGCATCGACGAAGTCAACGCGCCGCCGGACAGCACCATTTTCAAAGGCGAGGTCTGGAGTTTCACCGCCGAGCCCTTCGCGTATCCGGTGCAGAACATCATTGCGACCAGCAATGGAACGTCGGATGCCGACACCGGGCCGGAGAAGAGCGTCGACGGCTCCGGCATCGACGCCGCCGACCAGGCCTCGACCGACAGCACCGATATGTGGCTGGCCACGCCCGGCGCCGAGCCTCTCTACATCCAGTACGAGTTCGATCGTGTCTACAAGCTCCATGAGATGCGGGTCTGGAACTACAACGTGATGTTCGAGTTGCTCCTGGGCTTCGGGCTCAAGGGCGTGACCGTCGAGTATTCCGAGAACGGCGCCGACTGGACCGCGCTGGGCGATTTCGAGTTCGCACAGGCCACGGCCAAGGCAACCTACACCGCCAACACGACGGTTCCGTTTGACGGCGTGCCCGCCAAGTACGTCCGCTTCAACGTCAACAGCGGATGGGGCATGATGGGCCAGTTCGGGCTCAGCGAAGTCCGGTTCATGTACATTCCCGCGCACGCCCGCGAGCCGCAGCCGGCCGACGGCGCCGTCGACGTCGAAGTCGGCACGGCGCTGGCCTGGCGCAGCGGTCGCGAGGCCGCCTCGCATGAAGTGTATCTGGGCACAGACCCGAACGCTTTGGCCCTGGCCGGCACGGTCGACTCGGCCACCTTTGCGCCGGCTCTGGAGTTCGGCAGCATCTACTACTGGCAGGTGGTAGAGGTTAATGAGGCCGACGCCACCACGGTCTGGGGCGGCGATGTGTGGACCTTCTCGACACAGCAGTACGCCTGGATCGATGGGTTCGAGACGTACAACGACGACCTCGAGGCCGGGACCGCGATCTTCGACACTTGGCTCGACGGCTGGGTCAACGACAGTGGTTCGACCGTCGGTTACCTCCAGGCGCCGTTCGCGGAGAAGACCGTTGTCCGCAGCGGCACGCAGTCGATGCCGTTGGCGTACGACAACTCGACCTCGCCGTTCTATTCCGAGGCCTGGCGCGAGTTCGACAGCGCGCAGGACTGGACCGGCAACGGCGCCGACACCCTCGTGGTTCACGTGCGTGGCAACGCGCCCGACTTCACGGAGACCGCCGACGGGCAGATCATCATGAGCGGCATCGGCACGGACATTTGGAGCACGTCCGACCAGTTCCGCTTTGCGTACAAGACCCTCAGCGGCGATGGCTCGATCACGGTCCGCGTCGACAGTGTGGTCCTCAGCAACGAGTGGGCCAAGGCGGGCGTGATGATCCGCGAGACGCTGGAGGCCAGCTCGAAGCATGCGTTTGTGGCTGTGACACCGACGGAGTCTCATGGCGCTTCGTTCCAGCGTCGTCCGGTGGCCGGCGGGGACAGCGCCAACACGGACGTGGCCGATATCCCGCTTCCTCGCTGGGTGAAGCTGACCCGCGCGGACAACACCTTCACCGCGCAGCAGTCGGCGGATGGCGTCGCTTGGGTCGACATCGCCGTCAGTCCGGCGGTGACGGTCCAGATGACCGACACCGTCTACATCGGCCTGGCGGTGACCAGTCACGACGCGGCGATTTCGACGGTGGCCGAGTTCTCGAATCTGTCGACGACCGGCAGCGTGACCGGCGCCTGGCAGACGGCCGAGATCGGCGTTGCCCAGCCCGTGGGCAACATCACAGCCGAGCCGATGTACGTGCGGCTCGAAGATGCGGCGGGCAAGAGCGCCACGGTCGTCAGCGCCGACGCGTCGATCGTGCAGCGTGCGACGTGGCAGGAATGGGCGATTCCGTACAGCGATCTGGCCGGCGTGAATCTGAGCCGGGTTCAGAAGCTCGTGATCGGCGTCGGCAGCGAGACCGCTCCCGCCGCCGGCGGAACCGGCATCGTCTACGTTGACGACATCGGATTCGGACGACCGGCGGCCGAGTAACGCCGACCCGACGGTAGGATATCTGCATCCGAACAGGTATCACATGGGTCCTGCCTCGACAGACCTCGGGGCAGGACCCTTTTCGCAGTCTGTCGCCCACGCCCGGTCAGCCAGCTCACGGCGGACGGCAAAGAACGTCTGATAAGGTGTTTCTCGGCCGTCTCGGCCTCAGATTCTCTTGCTCACCTCGGCCAAATCTGGTAGAAATGACTTCGGTCGACTGCGAACATTCTCATTGGCGCGCCATAGCGTGTATGCTCTCCAAAGCTGCCACGGCGTGGGCACTATACGTATGTGCCCATGCCTTTGCGGCGGAATTTGAAGAGGCCCCCAGGCGGTGCGATCTACCTGTACCGGCGCCGCCGAAGGGAGGTCAGGGTTTCTTAGTGTCCAAAAAAGACGCGGGCATTCTGTCCACGGATGGAGTGCGAAATCTCTTTGGCCGAAAAGACAGACCGAAGGAGGCGACCGTCGGACAGAACGGCTCGTGTGCCGTAAAGTGAACCGTCGAAGGAGTAATCAGGGTTCTTTGTGGAGGAATACCAATGAAACGATGCCTTTTGTTTATCGCGCTGGCCTGCCTGGCCTTGGCGCCCGTCGCCTCGGCGACGATCATGCGCCAGGAGTGGCACCAGGACATAGACGCCAGCCGCCCGGCGATCATCAACTTCCTGGTGGATCTGGTCAACCCGGTTCCGGTTCCTGATGTGGAAGTCATCATGGACGAGTCGTTCTACCACGGCGACCACCGGGACTACTACGTCGCCAAATTCTATGGGTGGCTGACCGTGCCGGAAACCGGCAACTACCAGTTCCACTACGCCTGCGACGACTACGGCATGCTGTACGTCAGCCAGGACGAAGAGATGGCCAACGCGGTGGAAGTGGCCTACGTGGACGGCTGGTGTGCGGATGCCGAATGGAACAAATACCCGACCACGCAGCACTCCGAGGTGATGACCCTGAAGAAGGGCCAGGTCATGGCGGTCATGGCCTTCTTCCAGGACGACGCGGGCGGCGACAACATGGACATCGGCTGGACGGGTCCTGGGCTCAGCAGCGACATCACGAACCCGACGTATCTGACCGACTACATCACGCACATCCCGCCGACGCCGACGTTGGCCAAGGGTCCCAAGCCGGAAGACGGCGCCATCGACATCCCGCGCGACGTCGTGATGAGCTGGACGGCCGGCAAGTACGCGGCCACGCACGACGTGTATTTCGGCACGGCGTTCGACGACGTTAACGCCGCCAGTCGGTCCAATCCGCTCGGCGTGCTGGTCAGCCAGGGGCAGGCGGCGGCCACGTATGATCCGGCGGGTCTGCTCGAGTTCGACACGACCTACTACTGGCGGATCGACGAGGTCAATGCCGCACCGAGCACCCAGATCTTCCGAGGCAAGGTCTGGAGCTTCACGACTGAGCCGTTCGCCTATCCGGTGGCGAACATCATCGCAACGACCAACGGCGTGTCGGACGAAGGGTCCGGGCCGGAGAGAACGGTCGACGGTTCCGGCCTGAACGCGGCGGACGAGCACTCGACCGAGGCCACGGATATGTGGCTGGCCCTGCCCGGCGCCGAGCCGCTGTACATCCAGTACGAGTTCGATCGCGTCTACAAACTCCACGAGATGCTCGTGTGGAACTACAACGTGCAGTTCGAGCTGCTGCTGGGCTTCGGCCTCAAGGGCGTGACCGTCGAGTATTCCGAGAACGGCGCGGATTGGACGACGCTGGGCGACTTCGAATTCGCGCGGGCGACGGCCAAGGCCAGCTACGCGGCCAATACGACCGTGGCGTTCGACGGCGTGCCGGTCAAGTTCGTCCGGATCAACGTCAACAGCGGCTACGGGATGATGGGCCAATTCGGGCTCAGCGAAGTCCGGTTCATGTACGTTCCCGCTCACGCCCGCGAGCCGCAGCCGGCCGACGGCGCCGCCGATGTGGAAGTCGGCACCGCGCTGGCCTGGCGCAGCGGTCGCGAGGCCGCCTCGCACGAGGTGTATCTGGGCGCGGACCCGGACGCCCTGGCGCTGGCGGGCACGGTCAGCTCGGCTACCTTCGCTCCGGCTCTGGAGTTCGGCAGCATCTACTACTGGCAGGTGGTAGAGGTTAATGAGGCCGACGCCGTGACAGCATGGACCGGCGACCTGTGGAGCTTCTCGACACAGGATTACGCATCGATCGACGGTTTCGAGACCTACAACGACGACATCGAGGCCGGGACTGCGATCTTCGACACTTGGCTCGACGGCTGGGTCAACGACACCGGTTCGACGGTCGGCTATATCGAGACTCCGTTCGCGGAGAAGTCCATCGTTCATGGCGGGTCTCAGTCGATGCCGTTCCAGTACGACAACGCGACGTCGCCGTTCTATTCCGAGGCGTGGCGCGAGTTTGAGACCGCGCAGAACTGGACGGGCAACGGCGCCGACACCCTCGTGCTCTATGTGCGAGGCAACGCGCCGTCCTTCAAGGAAACCGCCGACGGGGGCGTCATCATGAGCGCCATCGGCACGGACATCTGGAACACGACGGATCAGTTCCGCTATGCGTACAAGAGCCTCAGCGGCGATGGCTCGATCACAGTCCGCGTCGACAGCCTGGTTCGCAGCAATGAATGGGCCAAGGCAGGTGTGATGATCCGTGAGACGCTGGAGCCCGGCTCGAAGCATACGTTTATGTGTGTGACGCCGGACCACGGCACCACGTTCCAGCGTCGGCCGGTGGCCGGACAGGACAGCGCCAGCACCGATGTGGGCGGCTCGGCCGCGCCGCGCTGGGTGAAGCTGACCCGCACGGGCAACGTCTTCACCGCGCACGACTCGATGGACGGTGTCACCTGGACCGAGGCGGCGGTGAGCCCGGCGCTGGAGATCCAGATGGCCGCCAACGTGTACATTGGCCTGGCGGTGACCAGCCACGACGCCGCGATTGTCACGGCGGCCGAGTTCTCGAACCTCTCGATGACCGGCAACGTGACGGGCGCCTGGCAGACGGCGGAAATCGGCGTGGCCCAGCCCCTGGGCAACTCGGTGGCCGAGCCGATGTACGTGCGGATCGAAGACGCCGCGGGCAAGAGCGCGACGGTGGTGAACGCGGATGAGTCGATCAACCTGCGTCCGTCGTGGCAGGAATGGGCGATTCCGTACAGCGATCTGGCCGGCGTGAATCTGAGCCGGATCGAAAAGATGGTCATCGGCGTCGGCAGCGCGACCAGCCCGACCGCGGGCGGCACCGGCACGGTCTACGTCGACGACATCGGCTTCGGCCGACCCGCGGCTCAGTAACGCTTCGAAAAGGGCAGCACACCGGCTGCTTCGAAGGCATCACACAGGGCCTGCCCCCATACGATGGGGCAGGCCCTTTCTTGTGCCTCTGGCGTGCCCGCACGGGCAAGGCATGCCTGGCCCCCGCCGGTTCGCGCCAAAACGGGCAATCGCGTCGAGCCGATTCTTGACGACGCCCCCCCAGTTTTGCTATCCTGACGGATTACATCTTGCCTGCGGGTTGTTCCCGTGGCTTGTCTGGACGGAAGAACACCGAGAGATTCTGGGTATGTTGAAGAGAACGCATCATTGCGGCCAGCTTCGGCTGACCGATGCCGGAAAGAGCGTGGTGGTGACCGGCTGGGTCCAATCGTATCGGGATCATGGCAACCTGGTCTTCTTCGACGTGCGGGACCGGGAGGGACTGACGCAGCTCGTGTTCGACCCGGAGACCAGTCCCGAATCGCACCAGCTCGCTCGCACGGTGCGATGTGAATGGGTGATCGCCGCGGCCGGCACGGTCCGTCCGCGCGGCGAGGGACTGGAAAATCCCAAGCTGGCCACCGGACAGATCGAGGTGGTCGTCAAGCGGTTCGAAATCCTCAACATGGCCAAGACCCCTCCGTTTGAGCTGGACAACGCGAGCAGGACGAACGAAGAGACGCGGCTGATGTACCGATACCTCGATCTGCGTCGGCCCGAGGTGCAGCAGCGGCTTCGCGTCCGCCATCGTGTCACGTCGCTGGCGCGCCGCTATTTTGACGAGAAGGGTTTCTGGGAGATCGAGACGCCGATGCTGGCTAAGAGCACGCCGGAAGGCGCCCGCGATTTCCTCGTGCCCAGCCGCCTGGTGCGCAACACCTTCTACGCACTGCCGCAGTCGCCGCAGTTGTTCAAGCAGATCCTGATGGTCGGCGGCGTCGACAAGTACTTCCAGATCGTCCGTTGCTTCCGCGACGAGGACCCGCGGGCCGACCGCCAGGCGGAATTCACGCAGATCGACGTCGAGATGAGCTTCGTGGACGTCGACGACGTGATCGCGATCCATTCGGAGCTGGTCGCCCGCATCTGGAAAGAGGTCCTCGGCGTCGAGGTGGCCTTGCCGATCCGGCGGATGCCGTATTCGGAGGCGATGGCCGACTACGGAATCGACCGTCCCGACGTGCGCTTCGACATGAAGCTCAAGGATATCTCCGACCTCGCCAGGCAGACCACGTTCAAGGTCTTCACCTCGTGCATCGAGAACGGCGGAGTGGTCAAGGGCCTGTGCGCTCCTTCGGGCGAGTTCTACTCGCGCAGCGACATCGAAAAGACGCTGACCACCCTGGTGACCGACTTTGGCGCCAAGGGGCTGGCGTGGCTCAAGGTCAAGATGGAAGACGGCGCTCCGACGTTCATCGGGGGCATCGGCAAGTTCTTCAGCGACGATCTCGGTCGGCAGTTGGTGCAGCGGTTCGGCGCCAAGGACGGAGACGTGCTGATGTTGGTGGCCGACCAGGAATCCATCGCCAACAAGGCATTGGCGCCGCTGCGCTGCCGGATCGCCCGCGACCTGAAGCTGTACGATCCGAAGAGCTTTGCCTTTCTGTGGGTGGTGGATTTCCCGCTGTTCGAGTGGAACGCCGACGAGAAACGCTACGATTCGCTTCACCATCCGTTCACCGCGCCGGTGCCCGAGGACCTGGGCAAGCTGGAAACCGACCCGGCCCACATCCGTTCGCAGGCGTACGACATCGTGGTCAACGGCAGTGAGATCGGCGGGGGCAGCATTCGTATCCACCGGCCCGAAGTGCAGCAGAAGGTCTTCGACCTGCTGAACATCTCGCGGAAGCAGGCGGAGGACCGGTTCGGCTTCTTCCTCAAGGCGCTGGACTACGGCGCGCCGCCGCACGGGGGCATCGCTTTCGGCCTGGACCGGCTCACCATGCTGCTGACCGGCACGGAGAACATCCGCGACGTGATCGCGTTCCCGAAGACGCAGCGCGGCCAGTGTCTGATGACCGATGCGCCCAGCGAGGTGGACTCCAAACAGCTCGATGAGCTGAACCTGCGGACGCAGAAGCACCTGCACGCGGTGGAGCCCAAGCCGGAGAATTGATCCGCGATCGCGCCGTCGATCGTGGGAATCGGCCGACCCAGGCTGACCGGGCGCCCGGGCACGTCCCGGCCCCGGTCGAATGCAGGGGCGGATCATCATTCGCCCGTACTCTTCGATCGTCAGTAGAGAATGATGCGTATCGACCTGAGAGAGAGTCTCCAACGCGTTCTCCGGTTCCTGCACCTGACTCCTCTGTCGCTGGCGGAGAAGTGTCGGATCATGTTCGGGGCCGCCGTGCTGTTCAGCCTGAGCATCGCGCTGCTGCTGCCGTACATCTGGATGAGCCAACTGACCAAGAAGGTCCTGCTCGATACGAACAAGATGCGCGTCGAATCGGTCCTTCTTCGGACGCATTTCCAGTTGGAGGAGCTGTCGCGCATGACGCGGCCGGAGCTGAACAGCCAGGGGGCGATGCGAGATCCGAACGAGCCTGGCGTGCTGTGGATCCCTCTGCGCGGCCGCGCCGGCCAGGAGGGACTCGAACGCCTCAACAACGCGCAACGGAGACTGTTCGACGAACTGATCGCCGATGAAACCCGCGACGATGGTCTGGAGCTGAACCGCGTGGACGGGCGGTGGCGCAGCGATTACGTGCGTTTGTTTCGCGCGACGGAAACGTGCGTGAGCTGTCACAACGTCCAAGGGTCGGCCGGCGCGTTCGCGTTGCACGAGGTTGTGGGCGTTGCGGCCGTCCGGGCCCGCGGGATCGGCAGCGACCTGAGGAAGACGGTGTTCCTCAATCGCGTCTGGACGGTGATCGCGGGGCTGATCGGCGCCACCGGCGCCATGGTGGCGTTCTACTGGATCACGCAGCGGGTCATCCTGCGGCCCATTCGGCAGTTGCGGGCGTTGGCCAACAACGTCGCCGAGGGCAATCTGGACATCCGCAGCGTGATCGCGACCGCCGACGAGTACGAGCGGCTCAGCGAGGCGTTCAACCACATGCTCGACAACCTCCAGGCCGCCCAGGAGAATCTGCATCAGGCCAACCGGCAGCTCGATGCGAAGATTGCCGAGCTGAGCCAGCGGAACATCGAGCTGTACAAGGCCAACAAGCTCAAGAGCGAGTTTCTGGCGAACATGTCGCACGAATTTCGCACGCCGCTGAACGCCATTCTCGGGTTTGCGCAGGTGCTGCGGGAGAAGCCGGGGCTGCTGCGGCGTGACAAGGGACAGCGCTACGCCGAGAACATCATCAGCAGCGGCAACAGCCTGCTGGCCATGATCAACGACCTGCTCGACCTGGCGAAGGTGCAGGCCGGCCGGATGGAGCTGCGCATCGAGCCGGTGTCCCTGCCGCAGCTCTGTGAGTCTCTGGTCTCGGCGTTCACGCTGCTGGCGAAGAAGAAAAGGATCAGGATCCGAACAGAGGTGGACCCCGATGTGCCCATCCTCGTGACCGATGGGGGCAAGGTGCAGCAGGTGCTGTACAACTTCCTGAGCAACGCGGTGAAGTTCACCCCGGCGCGGGGCTCGATCGAGATTCGCGCCGAGATGCTCGATGCCGATACGGTGCGCATTGCCGTCACCGACACCGGTTGCGGGATCGCGGAGTCCGACCGGGAGACGATCTTCGAGAAGTTCCGGCAGGTGGACGGCTCGCTGACGCGGGAGACGCCGGGCAGCGGACTCGGCCTGTCGATCTGCAAGGAGTTGGCGCAGATGCTGGCCGGCACGATCGGCCTGGAGAGCCAGGTGGACGTCGGCTCGACGTTCTGGCTCGACATCCCGGCCCGGCTGTCCCCAGGCGAAGAGACGTCCCTTTTCGATTCCCACATGCGAGCAACCTCATTCGACGAAGAAGGAGACAATCATGCACAAGAACAGGCGTCGGACCTGTAGAGCGCGTGGAACCTGTTTCGTCTCAATCATCGTTCTGGCGTTGTCGATGGCGGTGGCAGGCGCACAGACGCCGCACCCATTCTCCATCCATGACATGCTCGCGATGGACCGCATCTCCGATCCGCAAGCATCGCCCGATGGGCAGTGGATCGCGTTCGTCGTGCGCACGACGGACCTGGAGGCCAACCGCGGGCGGACCGATCTGTGGCTGGTCTCCAGCGACGGCGCGAACCTTCGCCAGCTCACGTCGCATCCCGACTCCGATTCCAGTCCGCGCTGGGCTCCCGACAGCAGGACCATATGGTTTCTTTCGAGTCGATCCGGATCCTCTCAGGTCTGGCGGATTGCCATCGACGGCGGGGAAGCCCGGCAGGTGACGGACGAACCGCTCGACGCCGGCAACCTGATTGCTTCGCCCGACGGCAGGTACGTCGGCTTCACGATGGAGGTGTTTCCCGACGGCGCGACGGCCCAGGCCACGAAAGAGCGGCTTGACGCCGTTGCGCAACGCACCGCGAGCGGGCGCGTCTACGAACGGCTCTTCGTGCGTCACTGGGACCGGTGGAGCGACGGCCGGAGATCGCACCTGTTCGTCAAAGCCATCGACGGCGGTCCGGCGGTTGATGTCATGGCGGGCATGGACGCGGACACGCCCTCGATCCCGTTCGGCGGGCCCGAGGAGATGACCTTTACCCAGGACGGCAGAGGGGTCGTCTTCAGCGCCACGGACGCGGGCCGCGAGGAGGCGTGGTCAACGGATTTCGACCTCTACTACAGCCCGGTCGACGGCTCGGAAGCGCCGAAGTGCCTGACGGCGGAGAACAAGGCGTGGGACACGCAGCCGGTGTTCTCGCCCGACGGCCGGACGCTGGCGTACCTGGCGATGAGCCGGCCTGGCTACGAGTCCGACCAGTTCCGAATCGTGCTGCACGACTGGCCCGGCGGTTCGAAACGCGTGCTCGCGCCGCAGTGGGACCGCAGTCCGTCCTCGATCTGCTTTTCTGCGGATGGGCGCACGCTCTACGCATCGGCCGCGAACCTCGGCCAGCACTCGCTCTTTTCGATCGACGTTGCCAGCGGCAGCGTGCAAACCATCATCCGGGACGGGCACGTTCACGCGTTGAGCGTCGCCGGCGAGCGGATCGTCTATGCCTTGAGCACGATGCAGTCGCCGGCCGAGCTGTACAGCGTCGCCCCGGACGGCGCGGGCGCCAGGAAGCTGACTGACATCAACGGTGAACGGATCGCGGCTGCGAAGATAGGCGACTTCGAGCAATTCACCTTCGCCGGCTGGAACGGAGAAACGGTCTACGCCTATGTCGTCAAGCCCGTGGACTTCGATCCGGCCCGGAAGTACCCGGTGGCGTTTCTCATCCACGGCGGGCCTCAAGGCTCGTTCGGAAACGTCTTCCACTATCGCTGGAACCCGCAGGCGTACGCCGGCGCCGGATACGCCGCGGTCATGGTCGACTTCCACGGCTCGACCGGCTATGGGCAGGCCTTCTGCGACTCGATCCAAGGTGACTGGGGGGGCAAGCCGCTGGTGGACCTCCAGAAAGGTCTGGCCGCAGCGCTCGAGAAGTACCCGTGGATGGACGGTGACCGCGTCGCCGCCTTGGGCGGGTCCTTCGGCGGGTACATGGTCAACTGGATCGCCGGCAACTGGCCGGATCGCTTCCGTTGCCTGGTCAACCACGATGGCAACCTCGACGAACGCATGGCCTACTTCGACACCGAGGAGCTGTGGTTCCCCGAGTGGGATCACATGGGCACGCCATGGGACAATCCCGAAGGCTTCGAGAATCACAATCCGCTGCGATTCGTCGGGAACTGGAAGACGCCCATGCTCGTGATCCACGGCGCACAGGACTTCCGCGTCGTCGATACGCAGGGCCTCGGCACGTTCAACGCCCTTCAGCGGCGGGGCATCCCGAGCAAGCTGCTGCACTTCCCCGACGAGGGCCACTGGGTGCTCAAACCGCACAACTCGATCCAGTGGCACGAGACGGTCCTCGCCTGGCTCGACCGGTGGCTGAAGAACTGACCGGGTCCGACCGATCGCCATTCGTGGCCCACGCTGCCGGAAGCCCTTGCGGCGCCGGTGTTTGTGGGCCCACTCCTTCAGGGCGAACGCTCCTGCCTCCACCGCAGGAACCGCAAGTTCGAGCGGCCGAAACAGTGTTTGACGCTGGGTAGGGCAGGCGGGTAGAATGCCGGTTTATCCCGCCTTCCCGGGTTGCCAGTTGGCCCGAAGGCGAGGGTCTGGTCTTGAATCGACAGCCGGCCGACAAGGAGGGCCGACTTTGCCACTGAAGGAGAACAAACGGGCCTCGCGCGCAGCGACTGCTCCGGCGGCAACCCCGGCGGAGATGGCGATGCTGCGCAGTATACCGGAGTCGCTGCCGGCAGAGGCGGCGGTGCTCGGCTCGATGATCGTCGATCCTCGCTGCATCGGGGACGTGGTCGAGCGGATTGATCGCACGGCGTTCTACCACAGCGAGCATCAGATCATCTTTGATGCGATCCTGGCGCTGTACGAGAAGAATCGCGGCGAGGGGATCGACGGGCTTCTGGTCCGCGACGAGCTGGAACGCAACGGCCAACTGGAGACGGTCGGCGGGCTGGACTACCTCCGCCGGGTGATGGAGACGGTGCCCTCGTCCGCCAACGTCGCGTACTACACCGACGTGATCAAGGAGAAGATGCTGCTCCGCGAGACGATCGCGGCCGCGACCGACATCCTGAATGACGCCTACGACGAGTCGGGCAGTGCGGCCGAGAAGCTCGACGAGGCGGAGCGTCGCATTTTCGCGGTGACGGACAAGCGGATCACCAACGCCGCCGTGGCGCTGAAGGACCTGGTCACCAAGGCCTACGAGCTGATCGAGAAACGCGAAGGCAGTCACGTCACGGGCTTGTCGACGGGCTTCTACGAGCTGGACGACCTGACGTGTGGACTGCAAAAGGGAGAAATGGTCATCATTGCCGCCCGGCCCAGCATGGGCAAGACGGCGCTGGTGCTGAACGTCGCCGAGCGGATCGGCATCCTGGACAAACAGCCGTTGGCCATCTTCTCGCTGGAAATGGGCCGGCAGCAGCTTGCCGAGCGGTTTCTGTGCAGTTACAGCGGCGTCGACGCGCAGTTGGTTCGAAAGGGCATGCTGGACACGGAGCACTATCAGAAACTGGTCGAGGCGTGCGGGGCCATCTCGGAGGCGCCGATTTATATCGACGACACCTCGGCGCTGACGCCTCTGGAGATCCGGGCCAAGACGCGGCGGCTGAAGAGCGCCTACGGAATCCAGTGCGTCATGATCGACTATCTTCAGTTGATGCACCTGGGGACCACTCGGGTGGAGTCCCGCCAGCAGGAAATCTCGACGATTTCGCGCTACTTGAAGTCGCTGGCGCGGGAGCTGGATGTTCCGGTGGTGGTCCTGAGCCAGTTGAACCGGGCGGCCGAAGGCCGGGAAGGACATCGCCCGCGCATGAGCGACCTGCGCGAGAGCGGCAGCATCGAGCAGGACGCCGACGTGGTGATGCTGCTGCACCGCGAGGACTACTACCATCGCGGCGAGCCGGACTATGAGCCGAACAACAAGGCCGAGATCATTATCGCCAAGCAGCGTAACGGCCCGACCGGGACCGTGGAACTGACGTTTCGGGACAAGTGCACGCGATTCGAGAACCTGGCGCAGATCGAGCAGGAATCGGTGCCGTTTTAGCCCGTGGCCTCGCGACGCCGTCCGCCGCAGGCGGATCGCCGTCCACGAGAGAACCAATGCAGGACACGATTTTCGTTCTCCTCATATCGATGGTGTTGGCCGCTTCGAGCGGCGCGCGTGCCGGTGAGTCGGCCGAGGCGCCCGCCGGCGAGGCGGAAGCCCCCTCCGCCGCGGTCGACGCGCCCCCTCCGGATCGCGGCAGCATCATCAAGTCCATCGAGTTCGAGGGCAACCGCAAATTCAAGGACCACGTGCTCCGACAGCGGCTCGGTTTTGAACTGGGCGATCCACTGGACGCGTTTCTGGCCGAAGGGGGACGCCTGACCATCGAAGAGGTTTATCGCAAGATCGGCTTTGCCTTCGTGAACGTCTCGCTCGACCGCGACGGGATGTCGCGCGGCGATTTGCTGTACCGCATCGACGAAGGAACCCGGATTCAGATCGAATCGGTCAGCTTCGTCGGCAACGAGGTCATGGACTCGGGAACGCTGGAGAAGGTCGTCAAGACGACGGAGCGGAAATGGTTGCTCTGGCCCTTCTATTACACGGAAGACGCGGTGGAAGAGGACCTGGACCGTCTTCGCGAGTTCTACTACGACCACGGATATCTCGATTACAAGATCACCGCCAACACGGAATTCACGGAGGACCGGACCGGGGTCCGCGTGACGTTTGTCATCGAGGAGGGGCCGGTCTATCGCGTGGCCGACATCGTTCTTTCGGGCAACACGCATTTCACCAGCGACGAGCTGCGCACGATGATGACGCTGCGCGAAGGCCAGGTCTACCTCAAGCCGACGGCGGTTCGCGACGCCCGGGAAATCGCGCGGTTGTACCGCGAGATCGGCTACATCGACGCCGAGGTTCGTCAGCGACCCCGGTTCCGCCCGGTGACCGGGCAGAACATGGTCAGTGTGACGTTCGACGTCGTCGAGGGGGGGCGGTTCCGCATCGGTCGGATCGACGTGACGGGAAACGAAGAGACGCAGGACAAGGTCGCTCGCCGGGTGCTCGACGAGTATGACTTCACGCCGGGAAACTGGTATAACGGCCGGATCGCCCCCAAAGAAGGCGGCGGGCTGATGGAGCGATACGTCCAGCGGGCGGCGGTGGCCGAGGAGGTGCTGATCCGCCCGGTGACGCCGGAGAGCGGCGCCACGGACCGCAAGGACGTTCGCGTCGATATCAAAGAGGGCAGCACGGGCATGATCATGCCCGGCGTCGGCGTCAGCAGCGACAGCGGCGTCATCGGACGCCTGATCTATCGGCAGCGGAATTTCGATATCACCGACTGGCCCGACGACCCCAGCGGACTGCTGACCCCCTGGAAGTACTTCAAAGGGGCCGGCCAGAGCTTCAGCGTCACGCTCGAACCGGGCACCGAATACAGCCAGTACTACGTCGAGTTCGTGGACCCGTATTGGCGCGATATTCCGGTGACGCTCGACGTTCTCGGCCGCAGTTACGAACGCTACCGCGAGAGCCACGACGAGGAACGCCTCAAGGGCTACGTCGGTTTCGAGCAGCGGCTCAAGGGGCGCTGGAGCCGGAGCATCGGTTTCCGCGCCGAGAACGTCCGTATCGACGATCTCGACTACGATGCGCCGCTGGAGATCATCGACGTCCGCGGCCATACCGCGCTGTTCGGCGTGCGGTTCGGACTCGGCGAGACGGCCCTGGACGATCGCTACCGTCCGAGCCGAGGCCACGTGCTCAACTTCGAGTACGAGCAGGTGACCGGGGACTACACCTTCGGCATCCTCGAAGGCAGCTACGTCCGCTATTTCACGATTCATGAGAATCTGCTCGGACATAAGACGGTGCTGGCCGGCAAGGTCCGGGCGGCGACGATCGTGGGCGACGCGCCGCCGTTCGAGAAGTTCTACGGGGGCGGCACCGGGCCGTACGGGCTGCGCGGCTTCGAGTATCGCGGCGTCAGCACGCGCGGCCTCCAGACGAACGTCGCGTCGCCCCGGTACAAGGACCCGATCGGCAGCGACTGGATCTTCCTGGCCGGCGCCGAAGTCACGGTGCCCGTGATCAGCGACAACTTCGGCTTGCTGTTCTTCGTGGACAGCGGGACGATCGACACAGGCCGCTATCGTGTCTCGCTCGGCACGGGCCTCCAGATCATGGTGCCCCAGCTCTTCGGCGACGTGCCGATGCGATTTGAGATTGCCACCCCGGTGCTCGAGGACGACCGCGACAAGGAGCAGGTCTTCAGCTTCTCGGCCGCCGGCATGTTCTAACAGGAACCAGACGTCGTGCCGAACCGACGGGTCGGCCGACCGAACAAGGGAAAGGGGATTTCATGAACCGAAGAACGATCCTGATGGGCGTGGTGCTGAGCGTCGTGGCGGTGCTGGCGACCTTCGAGTACGGCCGCGCCGGGGCGGCGACCGCGTCCACTTCGCGCATCGGCGTGGTCAGCATTCGCACCGCCTTCAACGAGTGCCAGCAGCAGGGGCAGTATCGCACCCAGGCGATCGCCCGGCAGAATCGCGCCCGCGCCGAGCTGGAGGCGAAGGCCAAGAACATCGAGGCCGCCGAGGCGGAGTTGAAGACGCTCAAGGCGGGCACGGCCGATTACCTCAAGCAGTTGCAGTCGGTCCTGCAGGGCCGCGCCGAGCTGGACAGTCAGCAGGAGTTTCTCAAGCAGCAGCGCCTGACGGAAGACAAGCAGTGGATGGAGAAGCTGTACCAGGAGACGCTCAAGATCGTCGCGGCGGTGGCCCAGGAAAAGGGCTTGGACGTCGTGCTGGAACGGACCGATCCGGAGTTTCCGATCTCGAGCGAGGAATTGATGGCGACTTTCAGCACGCACAAGGTTCTGTATGCCGACGGGTGCGTCGATCTGACGAAAGAGGTGATCGCCCGTCTGGACAAGCTCAAAGACCTCAAGCCGTGAGCCGCAGGCGGCTCGGACGCATTCTATGATGTGGATGGATTTGGCGGGGTTCGAATGGCCTTGACAGTAGCAGAGTTGGCGAAGCGGCTCAGCGCCGACGTGGTCGGTGGCCCGGAAGGCCTGGACCGTGCGGTGTCGTCGGTTCAGCCACTGGCGGCGGCCGGTGCGGCCGACGTGGCCTTCGTGACGGATGCGAGGCGTGAAGCGGCGGCCAGGAAGTGCGCCGCGGCCGCTGTCATCGTCGGCAAGCCGATCGTCGGCGTGCCGGCGGTGCAGTTGGTCGTCCCGAACGTCAACGCGGCCCTCATCGCGGCGCTGGAGTGCTTCGCGCCCCGGCTGGCGCCGCCCGTCGAGGGGGTGGACGCGACGGCGCGCCTCGGCGTCGACGTCCGGCTCGGTGACCACGTCAGCATCGGCCCGCACGTGGTGATCGCGGACCACGTCGAGATCGGTCCCGGGACGGTGATTGGTCCCGGCTGCACCATTGGCGAAGGGACGAAAATCGGTGCGCAGTGCCGGCTGGACAGCCACGTGGCGGTCTACCATCAGTGCACGATCGGCGACCACGTGATCGTCCAGAGCCACAGCACCATCGGCTCGATGGGGTTCGGATACGCTTTCATCGACGGCCGCCAGCGGTTCGTCCCGCACAACGGAGGCGTGCTGATCGAGGACTTCGTGGAGATCGGCGCCAACACATGCGTTGACAGGGCGAAATTTGGCAATACGATAATCGGCGCCGGTACGAAGATCGACAATCTCGTCCAGATCGCTCACAACGTGGTCATCGGCAAGTGCTGCATGATCTCGGCGCAGGTCGGCATAGCGGGCAGCTGCCGGGTGGGCGACGGGGTGGTCCTGGCCGGACAGGTGGGCCTGGCCGACCACATCGAGATCGGTTCCGGCACGATGGTTGGGGCGCAGGCCGGCGTGATGAACAACGTGCCCGCCGGCGAGCGACTCCTCTGGTCGCCCGCCGTCAATGCGAAAGAGGCCACCCGGATCCTCGCGCATATGTTCCGTCTGCCCAAACTCGCGCAACAGATGAAGCGCCTGACGGCGAAGGTAGAGAAACTTGAAGCTGCAAACGACGATCAAGGGTGAGGAGAAGCTGGCCGGAAAAGGCCTGTTCGGGGGCGAGGAGGCGCGGGTGACCTTTCGTCCGGCGCCCGAAGACGCGGGTGTGGTCTTCGTGCGGACCGACGTCGCCGGCGCGGTGCGCATTCCCGCCGTCGTCCCGAACGTCGCGGAGCGCAGCCGACGCACGAGCATCAAGAAGGGCGAGGTCAGCGTCGAGACCGTCGAGCACTGCATGGCCGCCATCAGCGCCCTGGAGATCGACAACCTTCTCGTGGAGATCGACGGACCCGAGCTGCCGGCCCTGGATTGCAGCAGCGCCGACTACTTCCAGACGCTCAAACGCGCCGAGATCGTCGAGCAGAAGAATCCGCGCCGCGAGTTCGTCGTCAAGAAACCCATCACGGTCAGTGCCGGAGACGCCACGATTTACGCGCTGCCGTACTCGGACCCCGGGCTCAACATCACGTACGATCTGGATTACAGCGGTCACACGGGGATCGGCCGGCAGATCTACAGCTATCGGCTGACGCCGGACAGCTTCGAAACCACCATGGCGCCGGCCCGCACGTTTCTGCTCGAAGTGGAGGCCCGCCAGTTTCAGGCCCGCGGGATCGGCACGCATATCAGTCCGCGCGACCTTCTGGTCATCGATTCGGACGGACCGATCAAGAACACGTATCGGTTTCCGAACGAGTGCGTCCGGCACAAGATCGTCGATCTGATCGGCGACCTGGCGCTGGTCGGCCGGCCGATCGTGGGTCGGGTGGTGGCCTACAAAAGCGGCCACGCGCTCAACCAGCAACTGGCGCGCAAGCTGTACGAGCAGGCCGAGCAGCAGGACCGGATCGAGCAGTTCGGGACCGATGCGGTTCTCGACATCCGGCGGATCCAGAAGATCCTGCCCCATCGCTATCCGTTCCTTCTCGTGGACAAGATCATCGAGATCGAGGGCGACACGAAGATCCGAGGCGTCAAGAACGTGACGTTCAACGAGATCTTCTTCCAGGGGCATTTTCCCGGGACGCCGATCATGCCGGGCGTGCTGATCGTCGAGGCGATGGCGCAGGTCTCGGGCCTTCTGTTCGCCCAGAAGCTGGAGCACACCGGGCAGTTGGCGCTGCTGCTGAGCATGGACGGCGTCAAACTGCGCAAGGCGGTCGTGCCGGGCGACCAGTTGATCCTGTCGGCCGAGACGATTCGGCTGCGAAAACGAACGGCCCATTGCCGCTGTGTGGCCATGGTCGGCGACGCGGTTGCCGCCGAGGCCGAGATCAAATTCATGCTCGTGGACGACGACAAGATGTAGATGGGCGGCCGCCCGATTCTTTGTTCCAAGTGCAAGCTCCCTGAGAGGCAGGAACCGACAAGATGGCGAAGATACACCCCACGGCAGTCGTTGGGAAGAACGTGCAACTCGCAGAAGACGTGGTCATTGGGCCCCTGTCTGTGGTGGGAGACGGCGTGTCGATCGGCGCCGGGACCGTCCTCGACGCGCACGTCGTGATCGCCGATCGCGTCACGATCGGACAGGGCAATCGCCTCTATCCGAACTGCGTGATCGGCTGCTGTCCGCAGGTTCTCGGCTTCGATCCGGGCACGAAGATTGGCACGCTGGTGATCGGGGACCGCAACGTGATCCGCGAGAACGTCACGATTCATCCGAGCCGGTACGAGGACGCCAGCACGCAGATCGGCAGCGACAACCTCATCATGGTCGGCACGCACATCGGGCACGACTGCATCATCGAGAACCAGATCGTCCTGAGCAACAGCGTGCAGGTGGGCGGCCACGGCAAGATCGAAGAGGGGGCCTGGGTCAGCGGCGTGGCCGGCATGCACCAGTTCGTGACGGTGGGACGGTGGTGTTTCGTGGCGGGCCTGGCTGGCCTGACGCACGATGCGCCGCCGTATATGATGGTCAGCGGGCATTACCCGTCGTGCGTTCGCGGCGTGAACAAGCGCGGGCTGCAGCGGGCGGGGCTGGACGAGCAGCAGCAGGAGCGCATTTTCGAGGCGTATCGGCGTCTGTACCGCGAAGGAACGCCGCTGCTGGTGGCCGCCCGGGCGCTGGCCCAGGAAAACGGGCTCGATGCGAACGTCCGGCTGATCGTCGACGCCATTCTGCGGAGCGGCGAGCATCGCTTCGGTCGGTATCTGGAGAGTCTACGGAGATAGTGGATCGGCTTATATGGACGAGACAGCGAAAATACGCACAGCCGTCGTCGGCGCCGGCAAGATGGGGTCGATCCACGCCAAGGTCTACAGCCAGTTGCCGGACAGCGAACTGGTAGGCGTCGTCGACACCGATGCGAATCGGGCCGGGCAACTGGCGGAGAAATACGGCTGCACCGCTTACACGAATTGCGCCGACCTCCTCGGCAAGGTGGACGCCGTGACCGTTGCGACGCCGACAGTCACCCATCTGCAACTGGCCAAGCTCTTCCTGAAACAGCGCATCCCGGTCCTGATCGAGAAGCCTCTCGCGGCGAGCGTGCGGGAAGGACGCAAGATCGTCTCTCTGGCGCGGCGTTTCGACACAGTCGTCGCGGTCGGGCATTCGGAGCGCTGCAATCCCGTCGTCCAGGCGATGAAGCGGCTGAGCATCGAGCCGAAGTTCATCGAGGCGCATCGCGTCAGTCCCTATCCCTTCCGCTCGACCGACATCGGCGTCGTGCTGGACATCATGATTCACGATATCGACATCATCCTGTCGCTGGCGGCCAGCAAGATCCGGCGCGTCGATGCGGTCGGCGTCGGCGTGATCGAAGGGGCCGAGGACATCTGCAACGCGCGGATCGCGTTCGACAACGGGTGCGTCGCGAACATCACCGCCTCGCGCCTGGCGCTGAAGACCGAGCGTCGCGTCCGCGTCTTCTCGCGGCAGGCCTATCTGAGCGTCGACTATCTCAAAAAGAGCGGGATCGTCATCAAGACGGCGCCGAACACGAACGTGGTTGAATGGATCAAGCAGCAGCGCGAGAAGGGCGACTTCGACTGGACAAGCGTGAACTGGCCGGACCTGCTGCACATCGAGCAGCTTCCGATCGACGACAAGGAGCCGGTGCGTCTCCAACAGGAGGCGTTCCTGCGCGCCGTCAGGGACCGGTCGTATACGCCGGAAGTCAGCGCCGAGGAGGGTCTGGCCGCCCTCAAGTGCGCCCAGAAGATCCTCACTGCCGTCCGACGCCACAAGTGGGACTGATCCGGGCGGAGCCTCTGTCGTCTGTTGGAACAGCGAAGTGAAACCCGAAGGGCGGATCATCACGGTTGGGCTGTCGCCGGCGTGGGACGTCAGTTGCCGGGGGCGTGGGTTTGACTGGGGGCTTCATGCCCAGATCGACGAGCAGGTGATCCGGCCGGCGGGCAAGGCGCTGAACGTCTCGTCGGCGCTGGCCTGGATGGGCAGCGAGAGCACGGCGGCCGGTCTGTGGGGCAGCGAAGACCACGAGCAGATGTGCAGTAGCGTCGCCCGATGGGATCGTCGCGTGCAGGTCCGGATGACGCGCGCCGAGGGGCACACGCGGCTGAACGTCACCGTCGCCGACACGCGCGGCCGCCGGGAGATGCACCTTCGCAAGGCCAGCGAGTTGGCTTCCGCCTCTTCACTGCGGCGTCTGCGCTGCGACCTGCTCCGGTTCGTCGGGCGGGACGACATCTGCGTCTTCGCCGGAGCAATGCCGGCGGGGCCTCTGCTCGACCCGGTCATGGCGTGCGTGCGTGCCTGCCGCGAACTCGGTGCGCGACTGGCGGTCGACACACACGGGCCGGTTCTCAAGGCGGTCGTCGACGCGCAACTGGCCTGGCTGATCGCACCCAACGTGGAGGAGCTGGGCGAGCTGCTCGGCTCGCCGATACCCGACACGACGGCGAAACTGGCCACCGCCGGTCGGAGCCTGCTGGGGAAAGTGGAGGTCGTTCTGATCAGCCGGGGCAAGAAGGGCGCGATGTTTGTGACAAAGGATGGGGCCTGGAGCGGCCGCGCCACCGGCCGGGGCAAGGTGATCGAGACCGTTGGCTGCGGCGACTATCTGCTGGCTGGCTTCCTGGCCGCCGTGGCGGAACAGCGTCCGGCCCGCACCGCCCTGGAGCAAGCCCTGAAGGTCGCCACCGCCCGCGCCTACGGCTGGACCGATACCCAAACCTGGGCCCACGCCAGACGCAAGGTCGCGGCAGATGTACGGAACCTCTGACCGGACAACCACTTAGACAGAACCGGACAAGCCAACGACATGGTCTGCCGGCCTCGTTCTGCTGGTGTGTGTGAAAACACTCTGGCATGCGTGTGGCAGCGGCAAGCGAAGGCTTGCCGATGGTGATACGCATGCCGTCGAGGCCATCGGCGAACTCCGCCTTGCTCCCCCGATGGCCATCGGGACCGCGGCCACACACGGCTCTCTTCGCTGGAAGTAGGCGTTGCCGTGGAATTCGCAGAGGCACTGCGAAAAAAGGCGAAAAAAGTTGCATTGACCTGGACGATCCGGTATAGTTCTCGTTTCGCGGTAGTCTTGTCGCAACGGGTAGACTCGGGCCGGATAGACGGCCATCGGGGTCAGCAGGATCACGGCATGGCTGGCTCAAGCCTCCGGCAAGACCTTACCAGACCGCTCCAAAGCGGTCTCCGTGACAGCAGGAGTATCGATTATTGATGATTGATTAGTGATTATTGGTTCGCAGAGGAGATTCGCCTGCAAATCATCAATCGCCAATCATCAATTGACAATTTCCAAGGGCCATTACCCGGTGGTGTAATCGGCAACACATGGGTTTTTGGTACCCATATTCCAGGTTCGAGCCCTGGCCGGGTAGATGATAGAAATTGATAAGTGGTTATTGAATATTGGGTGTTGAGATTGATCGTAAGTGCTTTCAATGGAGTAAATTATCAATCAGCAATCATCAACAATCAATGGTCAATCTGAAGAGGGCGTATGGCTGAGAGAGTAGCGATACTGCTGGCGGCCGGGGTGAGCAGTCGGATGAACACCCAGTTGCCAAAGGTGCTACACGAGGTGACCGGCCGGCCGATGTTGGCCTACGTGCTCGACGCGTGTCGAAGTGTCGGCGTAGAAAAGATTTACGTCGTAGTAGGCTTCGGCGCAGATCAGGTTCAGGAGCGTTTCGCCGACGCGTCGGACATCGTGTGGGTGCCTCAGGACGAGCAGAAGGGCACGGCCCACGCCGTCAAGTGCTGCAAGGAGCATCTGAAAGACTTCCGGGGCCAGACGCTGGTCCTGTGCGGCGACGGACCGCTGATTCGCGCCAAGACGCTCCAGACGCTGATCGACAAGCACCAGGCCGAGCACTCGGCGGCGACGCTTGCCACGGCGGTCCTGGATGACCCCACGGGCTACGGGCGCATCGTTCGGGACGCCTACGGGAACATCCAGGGCATCGTCGAGGACAGCGACTGCACGCCGGCGCAGAAGGCGATCCGGGAGGTGAACCCGAGCTACTACCTGTTCAACAACCAGGCGCTGTTTTCGGCGCTGGAGCAGGTCAAGCCGGACAACGTCAAGCAGGAGTACTACCTGACCGATGCGCTGTCGGTGCTGATCGCCACCGGTCATAAGGTTGTCGCCATCACGGCGGTGCGCCCCGAGGAGGCGATGGGCGTCAACAGCCGGGCCCAGCTCAGCGTCGCCAGCAAGATCATGCAGCACCGCGTCCAGCAGGAGCTGATGGAGAAGGGCGTGACCATCGTCGACCCCGACAACACCTGGATCGACGCCCGGGCCCAGATCGGCCAGGATACGGTGATCGAGCCGTTTACCTACATTCACGGCCCGGTTCGAATCGGACGCGACTGCCGGATCGGCCCCTTCGCCTTTCTCCGCAACGAAACCGTGATCGAGAACGACGTCGTTCTGGGGGTTTTCACCGAGGTCAAGGATGTCGTCCTGGCCGATGGAGTGCGAGCGCGACATCACAGCTACCTGGGCGATGCGGTCATCGGACGGAACGTCAACATCGGCGCCGGATCGATCACGGCCAATTTCGACGGCCAGACCATCAACCGGACGGCCGTGGGGGATGACTGCTACATCGGCTCGGGCGCCGTATTGATCGCCCCGCTGGCGCTCAAGCCCGGCGCGCATATCGGCGCCGGGATGGTTGTTTCGCAAGAGAACGTCGACGAACTGAAAGAGAAGCCGAAACAGGGATAGCCGGAGGCGCCGGTTGCCCGACAGCTACGCCGAGAGGCCCACAGAAGATGTTTTTGAACGACAGCCTGAAGATATTTTCGGGAACGAGCAATCCGGCTCTGGCCGGTGCGGTGTGCAAGTACCTCGGCATCCCCGTGGGCGGCGCCAAGCTCAGCCGCTTTCCGGATGGGGAGAAGCTGATCCGGATCGAGGACGACGTCCGGGGAAGGGACTGCTTCGTCGTGCAATCGACGTGCAATCCCGTGGACGAGCACCTGGTCGAGCTGCTGATCTACCTGGACTGTCTGCGGCGCGCCAGCGCCAAGCGCATCACGGCGGTCGTCCCTTATTTCGGCTACGCCCGCCAGGATCGCAAGGATGAGGGTCGGGTGCCGATCACGGCGAAACTGGTGGCCAACCTGATCGCGACCGCTGGGGCCGACCGCGTGCTCGGGATCGATCTGCACGCGCACCAGTTGCAGGGCTTCTTCGACATCCCGGTCGATCATCTGACGGGAGAGCTGGTGCTGAGCCGGTACTTCCGCGACAAGAAGATCGAGAGCCTCACGGTCGTTTCGCCGGACGTGGGCAACATCAAGACCGCCGCGCGGTATGCCTCGCACCTTGGGGGCGACCTGGCCATCGTCCACAAGAGGCGATTCAGCGGCGATCGCGTCCAGGCCGACGAATTGATCGGCCACGTGGAAGGGCGCAACGTCCTGATGTGCGACGATATCATCGCGACCGCAGGGACCGTGTGCAGCGCCGCGGACCTGGTGAAGAGCCGCGGGTGCAAGAAGATCCTCGTCGGCGCCACGCATGGGGTTTTCGCCGGGCCGGCACTGGACCGGCTCGCCGCGGCGCCGATCGACGAAATCGTGGTGACCGACACGATTCCGCTGAAGGAGGAGGCCCGGAAGGTCAGCCGCATCAAGGTTCTCAGCGCCGCCGCGATGCTGGGCGAAGCTATCAAGAGGATTCACAGGGATGAATCGGTCAGCAGCCTGTTCAGCCAGGGCGTGTAGAGCCATGGATTGCGATCATGAGAGATTCGATCTGATAGGACTGTCTGAATCACGTTTTTTCGGGTGAAGAGATTATGGACAAGACGTTGTTGTTAGAAGCGCAGATCAGAGAGCACACCGGTTCGAAGGCGGCGGCGCGCGTCCGCAAGCAGGGCCAGATCCCCGGGATCGTGTACGGGCACAAGCAGGACCCGGTGGCGATTCTGTTGAACGCCCACGATTTCTCGGAAGGCCTGCACCACGGACATCGGTTGATGGACATCACGGTCGGCGGCAAGACCGAAAAGATGATCGTCAAGGAATTGCAGTACGACCACCTCGGCCGCAACATCGTGCACGTTGATCTGATGCGTGTCGACGTGACGGAGGCCGTTCGCGTGAGCGTGCCGATCGAGCTGAAGGGTACGGCCAAGGGGACCCACGAGGGCGGGATCGTCGAGCAGCACGCCAGCCAGCTTGAGATCGAGTGTCTGGTTACGAATATGCCCGAGTCCATCGTGGTCTCGGTCAAAGAACTGGGGGTCGGCCAGGCGATCCACGCCGGGGAAGTGGCCCTGCCGGAGGGCGTGACTCTGGTAAGCCCGCCGGAGATGTTGCTGGCGGCCTGCCACGTCGTCGCGGCGGCCAAGACGACCGAGGAGCTTGAGGCCGAGACCCCGGTGGCGCCGGAAGTCATTGGCGAGAAGAAGGAAGAGCCTGCGGAGTCCGGTGAGTAAGATGGAGGCCGTGAACGGCGCGCTGGATCGGAACCGATGGCGGATCTGAGATTGGTGGTCGGCTTGGGAAACCCGGGGCCGGAATATGCCGAGACGCGTCACAATCTCGGGTTCAAGGTGATCGAGGCCTTGGACGAGGCGCTGGGGATCGCGGTCGAGCAGCAGAAGTTCGGTGCGCGGATCGGTGAAGGCTGGTATCGTGAGCGAAAGGTCATGTTGATGAAGCCGTGGCAGTTCATGAATCGCAGCGGTCAGGCGGTGGCCACGGCGGTCGGGTTCTACAAACTCGGCTTTGAGGACCTGATGGTCATTACGGACGACAAAGCCCTGGCGCCGGGCCGGATTCGGATCCGGGCGAAAGGCTCGGCGGGCGGACACAACGGCCTGTCGGACATCATCGCCCGGCTGGGCAGCGACGAATTTGCCCGCTGCCGGGTCGGCATCGGCGACTGTCCGGGGGCCCTTTCGGTGGACTATGTGCTGGGCCGGCCGCGAGAAGAGGAACGGCCGTTGATCAACGAGGCGATTGTCCGGGCGCGCGACGCGGTGTTGTGCTGGCTCGAATCGGGGATCGACAGGGCGATGAGTGAGTTCAACAGCCCTCCGGTGTGACCGAAGGCACCGGGTCGGCGTGGTTCGCATAAAGCTTGGATTTCTGAGATTGCTGTTTGGAATCAGGAGGTAACAGGTTTGGAAACGGTTGCGAAGCGGTTATATGAAGGCATGTTCCTGGTCGACTCGGCGCAGGCGACGGCGGATTGGGAGGGTACGCTCTCCGTGATCAACACCATCCTCCAGCGTGCGGATGCCGAGGTCGTCTCGCTGCGCAAGTGGCAGGAGCGCAAGCTGGCGTACGACATCGACCACACCTCGCGCGGCACGTACATTCTGTGCTACTTCAAGGTGGATGGGCGTCGGATCTCGGGGATCGAGAAGGACGTTCTGCTGTCGGAGAAGGTCATGCGTGCGCTGATCCTGACGACGGAGAAGCGTCCGGCCGAGATGATCGAGCGCGACATCAAGGGCGAGCCGATCGCCAAGCCCCCGGAGTTGCCGGGCGCGCCGGAAGGGGCTCCGGAGCCGAGGACGTTCCGAGGTCCGCGGACGCTGGCCGACAACGACGACGACACAGGCAGGATGGAAAGGTAGTGACGCCACGTCGCTCCCGCGTCGGCGCGCCGCGTCCGTGGGCAGGGGATGGACGTCCTGCCGGGTTTGAGATTTGACGGAGAGGTGGACTATGGCCAGTTTCAACAAAGTTCTGCTGATGGGCAACCTGACCCGGGACCCTCAGCTTTCGTACACGCCGAGTCAGACGGCGGTGGTCGATTTCGGCGTGGCGACCAACCGCAAGTGGACGGCCCAGGACGGCAGCCAGCGTGATGAAACCTGTTTCGTCGACTGCCGTGCGTTCGGGCGCATGGCCGAGAACCTGAACAAGTACATGAGCAAGGGCAAGCCGATCTTCATCGAGGGTCGGCTGACCTACGACACCTGGACCGCCCAGGACGGGACCAAGCGCAGTCGCCATCGCGTGACCGTGGAGAACTTCCAGTTCATGCCCGGCGCCGGCGGGGGCGGCGGGCCCGACCAGGCCGATCAGAGCTATGGCGGGGACCAGGCAGCGCCGCAGACACGGTCGCCCAACCAGGTCGGCGACGATGAAATACCGTTTTAGTGCAAGTCCGTTCGAAATGCAGCGTACGTTGATAGCGATGAGGTAAACAGATGGCACCACGACCACAACAACAGAAGAAACGACAGAGAAGACGACCGGGATTCGCCGGGGCGCGCGACCAGACCCAGTGCCGCTTTTGCCGGGGCGGAATCAGCTACATCGACTACAAGGACATCGACACCCTCCAGAAGCTGCTGACCAACCGGGGCAAGATCTACTCGCGCAAACGCAGCGGCAACTGTGCCGGCTGCCAGCGAAAGGCCAAACGAGCGATCAAACGGGCCCGGTTCATGGCGCTACTGCCGTATTCCACATAGCCGGTCCTGTTGCGCCGGCGTCCGAGCGCCGGGTCCGGGCCTTGGCCGTAAGAGAGAACGTTACGAGGAATAGACGATGAAGGTTTTGCTTTGCGAAGATATCAGGAAACTGGGGTGGCTCGGTGACGTCGTCGACGTGACCGAAGGGTATGCGCGGAACTACTTGCTGCCGCAGGGCCTGGCGAAGGTGGCCACCCAGGGGAACATCCGGGCGATCGCCAAGGCCAAGGCCGAACGCGCGGCGGAGCGGCTGAAGGAGCGCAAACGTCTGGAGACGGCCGCCGAGGCGGTCAACGGCGCCGAGGCGGTGCTGGCGGCCAAGGCGAACGAGCATGGCGTCCTGTTCGGTTCGATCACCGATCGGATGATCGCGGCCAACCTGCGCGAGCAGGGATTTGCGGTGGCCGACGAAGTGGTGCGTCTGCCCGAGCACATCAAACAGGTCGGCTCTCACAGCGTGACGCTCAAATTCACCGACGACGTGACGGCGACCGTCAACGTTGTGGTCGTGGCCGAACAAGCCGAGCAGGCCGAGGAAGAGGCGCCGAAGGAACAAGAGTAGCCGTCGCGCGATGCGCCGCGGTCGGCGGCTCGTCGCAGGCGTGACAATCTGCGTAGCATGAGTGGTTTCCGCCTGCGGGCCAAGCGATCGGGCATTGGGGGGCACGATCGACGCGGCCACGTCCAGGTGTCTGTCAGACGTTCGAACGCCGGCGCTGCGCCTCGCCCTCGACGGGCGGCGCGCGCCGCGGCGTCGGATGCATTTCCAACGTCCCCCGTGACAGGTTCTCCGCGATGCACTGCCGTTCCGACGCCGGGATCGCAACCCGGTTTTCAGCATGGAGACCGCGCGGATTCCAGGTCCAGCGTCGCGCCCATGCACAGGTTTTCCACAATACGGTTTTGCGTCGTGCAAAACGTGTTGACAACTAAAAATTTTCGTGCGCAAAGCCAGTGGCTCTCAGTCCCTCTGGTTCGTGGAAAAGAAACGACTTGGAATGGCATTGATTCAAGGGCCGTCCGCGAAATAATAGGCTCTTTCGCCGTTCGAATTTCCATGGGAGGGTCGGACCCTCTTTGAAACCGCAAGACATGGCTGATAAGAGCCTGATTATCAGTATTGATACGGAGATGTCGATGCAGGGCACGATCATGGATGAGGGTTCCCGCACGGCGGGACCCGGCGCCGAAGCGATCGCCGAAGCGCTCGTGGGACGCATCGGTCCCCAGAAGTACAGGATCTGGTTCCAGAGTTGTGCGCGGTTCACGTTGGCCGAGGGGTGTCTGAAGATCGGCGTCCCGAATCCGTTCATGGCCAACTGGCTCGAGAGCCATTTCCTTCGCGACATCAAGGCGGCCGCGCACGCCGCCACGGGCGGTCACCCGACGATTTCGTTTGCGATCGACGCGGAGCTTTCGGAGAAGCGTCAGCGTCCCGCGGTTGAAGCGGTGGCTGCGGCGCCCGCCGGTCCGCGGAAGACAGCCGAGGCGGCCTCTTCGCCGTCGTCCAAGGGGTTGCGGCTCTCGCTCGATACCTTCATCGTCGGGCCCTCGAACGAACTGGCCTACAGCGCCGCCCGGGCGGTTGTGCGAGAGCAGCACAGTCCGTTCAATCCGTTGTTCATTCACGGCGGTTACGGCGTCGGCAAGACCCACCTGCTCCAGGGCATCTGCAACGGCGTCACCGAAGCCCGCCCGCAGACCAACTGGCTCTACCTTTCGGCCGAGGAGTTCGCCAACCAGTTCGTGCTGGCGCTCAAGACCAAGAAGCTTGAAGCCTTTCGCGCCCGCCTGCGGAAGACGGACCTGCTGGCCATCGACGACGTGCACTTTCTGGCCAGCAAACCATCGACCCAGGAGGAGTTTCTGCACACCTTCAATACGATCAATCTGGCAGGCAAACAGGTGGTCCTGGTCTCGGACGCCCATCCGAAGATGATCGGCCAGTTGTCGGAGAAGCTGGTCAACCGTTTCGTCTCGGGGATGGTGGTGAAGATCGAGCCGCCGGATTTCCAGACGCGATGTGAGATCTGCCGGCAGTTCGCCCAGCGGATGGTCGCCACCGCGTTCGGCGACAGCAAGGCCGCACAGGCCGGAGCGATGTCCGAGGGCGTCGTCCGATTCGTGGCCGAACGCATCCGCACCAACGTACGCGAGCTCGAAGGCGCCCTGCTGAAGCTGGTGGCCTACGCCGCCCTCCAGAACGAGAAGATCACCCTGGCGATGGCCCAGAGCGTGCTGGCCGAGCACATCGAGCGCTGCGATCCAATCGTGCACGTCTGTGACATCGAAAGCACGGTGGCCGCCTACTTCGGAACGACCGCCGCGACGCTTCATTCGGCCAAGAAAGACCGCACCGTCTCGCTGGCGCGGCATTTCAGCATGTACTTGATCCGCAAGCACACCAAGATGTCCAGCTCGGAGGTCGGTCGGGCGATGGGCAACAAGAATCACGCCACCGTTCTGGTGGCCTGCAAGAAGGTCGAGGACTTGCTCCAACGGAACGAGGATGTCAATTGGCAGGGTCCGCACGGCAACAAGGTGGTCAAAGCCCAAACGGTCCTGGCGGACCTGGAAGACGGCATCGCCCGCTGACTTGGGCCGGCGCTGCGCACCGGCTCGATGCCCTGCGACGGCGTCCACCCGTTGCCGGCCCGTACAGAGATCGCTTCGTCTATTGACCCGCACGGCCCAAGCCGGTATAACCCATAGCCTCTGGAGCAAGAAACCTTTCGGGATTCCATTCGATGCCTGATGACAAAAGAAACACCTGGGGCGCCAAGATCAAGAGGACGTTCACGTCGGTGCTGCCGGTTTCCAAGCGGCGCAAAGGCCAGTGCGTTCATTGCGGCGCCTGCTGCAAGCTGCCCAATCCTTGTCCGTTCATCAAGAGCAATGGGGACGGCAAGATCTACTGCTCGGCGTACCCCTTGCGGCCGCTGAACTGCCGGAAGTACCCGCGAACCGAGTCGGAGCTGATCACCGGAGATACGTGCGGATATCACTTCGACTGATCGGGACGAACCGCATCTTCCACGCGGTGCAGGTCCTTTTCTGCCCGGACCGTCCGAGGCGACCGGGTCGGCCTTTTTTGCCCCCCCGTCGCGATTTCGCTGCACGTCGGGGCGCTTTCGATTAGAATGTGCGGACTGATGGCCTCATTAGGGTGATTTCTGTTATGAGCAGTTTGTTGGAGCAGATCAACGGCCCGGCGGATCTGAAGAAATTGACGGTGCCGGAGCTGGAGACGCTGGCGGAGGAGATTCGCCAGTTCATGTTGCGTTCGATCAGTAAGACGGGCGGGCACCTGGCGAGCAATCTGGGCGCCGTGGAGATGACTCTGGCCCTGCATTACGTTTTCGACTTCAAGCAGGACAAGCTCCTGTGGGACGTGGGGCACCAGTGCTACACGCATAAGATCATCACGGGGCGCAAGGCGGGGTTCGAGCGGCTGCGGCAGGTTGAGGGGATCAGCGGATTCCCCAACCCCAGCGAGAGCGAATACGACCAGTTCACCGTCGGCCACGCCGGAACATCGGTGACCACCGCCGTGGGGATGGCCCTGGGCGAGCAACTGAAGGCAAAGGTGGCCCAGTCAAACAACGGCAGGGTGCGCCGCAAACCCCGGAAGGCCGAGCCGGCCGCACCCAAGATCGTTGCTTTCGTCGGAGACGCCAGCATCGTCAATGGGACCTCGTTCGAGGGGCTCAACAACCTCGGGCTGGTCAAACGCCAATTGCTGATCGTGCTCAACGACAACAGCATGGCCATCGACGCGACGGTGGGCGCGGTCGCCAAGTACTTCTCGCGGTTCCGTCTGAGCCACACATACGAGGACATGCGGCGGACCGCGCGGAACATCCTCGAACACGTCCCGGGCATCGGTCGCGGCGTCGACGAAGCCGTCGAGAAGATCAAGAAGACCATCCGCATGGTCCTGCCGCCCAGCCAGTTGTTCGAAAGCCTCAACGTCCCGTACTTCGGGCCGGTGGACGGGCACGACATCGAGTCGCTGGTTCGACTCTTCGAGGCGCTCAAAGAGGTCAATCACCCCGTCCTGCTGCACGTCTACAGCAAGAAGGGCAAAGGCTTCGATCCCGCCGACGAAGGGCCGACTCGGTTCCACTCGACCGGTCCCTTCAAGATCAACGGCGATTGCGTCGAGTCCGCGCCGGAAAGCACGCACCAGAGTTTCACCGAGGCGTTCGGCGCGGCGCTGGCCGAGTTGGCGGAGCGGGACGACCGAATCGTGGCCATCACCTCGGCCATGTGCGACGGCACGGGTCTCGTCACGTTTCGCGAGAAACACCCCGAACGGTTCTACGACGTGGGCATCGCCGAGAGCGCCGCGGTGGACATCGCCGCCGGCATCGCCAAGACCGGCCTGAGACCGGTGGTCTGCATCTACTCGACCTTTCTTCAGCGCGCCTTCGACCAGGTCTTCCAGGAAGTGGCCTTGCAGAACCTCCCGGTGGTCTTCTGCGTGGATCGAGCGGGCCTGGTCGGCTCCGATGGCCCGACGCACCATGGCCTGATGGACATCGGGTACATGCGGATGATGCCGAACATGGTCCTGGTGGCGCCCGCGGACGCCGTCGAGATGAAACACGCACTGGAGTTCGCGCTGGCCCAGAGTCATCCGGTTGTGATCCGATACCCCAAGGACGCGGTGCCTTCCGACGAATTCGTGCGGGCCGCTTCCGACAAGCCTTTCGAGCTGGGCCAGAGCATCCTGGTCAAGCGTGGCCGCAGGCCGGCGCTGACCGTTGCCTGTTATGGGACTCTCCTGCCGGAAGCCCTCCGGGCCGCGCAGACTTTGCACGGTGAAGGGATTGCTATCGATGTCGTCAACGCGCGGTTCGCCGCACCGGTCGACGACAAGATCCTGACCGGTCTGACGAAGGGAAAAGGCCTGATTACCGTTGAGGACCACCACGTCGCGTGCGGATTCGGGTCGGCCGTCCTCGAACGGGCGTCCGAACTGGGTCTCGACGCCGGCTGCATCCGTGTGCTGGCGGCGCCCCGTCGCTTTATCGGGCACGATTCTCGCCGATCGCAACTCATGCAGGTCGGCGTTACGGCCGATGACATTGTCAACGCGGCAAAGGAAATGCTGAACGACCGAGGCGCCAAACGCGCACAGACATGAGTCAGCGAAGGACCCTGCCCAAACTGGTCATCTTTGGGGACCCGGCCAAAGAGCCGGTCGCCACGGCCATCGAGGATTTCACCCGCTTCCTCCAGGGCAAGGCCGAAATCGTCGCCAGTTGCGGCCTCGGAGGCTGCTCGACCGACGCCCTGTGCGAGAGCGATTTCGCCGTCGTCTTTGGCGGCGACGGCAGCATCATCTCGGCGGCCAGGGACCTCAGTCAGTCCCACGTGCCTGTCATCGGGGTCAACCTCGGGAAGCTCGGTTTCCTTGCCGAATTCAGCGTTCAGGAGCTGAAGGAATTCTTTGACAGTGTTGTAGCAGGCAAGGCGCCCATCGAGCGGCGGATGCTGCTGGGCTGTTGGGTCACCGAGAGTTCCCAGGGCGGTCGGGAGAAGTTCCACTCGCCCGCGGTCAACGAGGTCTTCATCACCTCGGGCCCGCCGTTTCGGATGATCGAGCTGAAGATCGCCGTCGACGGCCAGCACGTGGCCACCTGCGGCGGGGACGGCCTGATCGTCTCGACGCCCACCGGCTCGACGGCCTACAGCCTCGCGGCCGGCGGCCCGATCCTGGCGGCCTCGATGGAGGCGATGGTCATCACGCCCATCTGTCCCCATTCGCTGAGCTTCCGTCCGATCGTGATCGACGCCCGCAGCCGCGTGGAGATCTGCTGCACGCGGATCAACGAGGGCACCACCGTCTCGATCGACGGCCAGGTCTCGCGGGCGCTGTGCGTCGACGACGTCGTGAAGGTCGCACGGGAATCGAGCAGCTTCCTCGTGGTGAACAACCCTCTGCGGACGCCGTGGCAGACGCTGGCCTCGAAGCTCGGCTGGGCGGAGAGACCCAAGTACGCGAGCTATTGAGCGCTCGACGGCCACGATCGCGTTCGCACCACGCCACGCCTGCTCTCGAAGTCGAGGTGACATGATGAGAGCTTCGCTGTTTTCAGGACGAACGAACGCCGGACGCATCGGTCGATCCGATGCCGAGCGGCTGATGCGCCGTCGCAAGATCGCCGCGTGGGTCGTCACGCTGATTGTGGTCTGCGCGGTCACGTCCTTCTCGTCGGGCAATCGCACGGGCGGCTACGGCGTCGGCTCGGTGCCCAGCGCGGTCCGCTCAGCGACGACCCCGCTGACCAGCTACGAGAACGGCCTCGTTGACACGCCCGATCCCATCGACAGCAGCGATCGCGTCGTCACCGGCAACGTCACAGGGGGCAAGCACTTCCGCGGCGCTCTTCCCTACCGCCCGCCGACGAGCATCGACGCGCCTCTGGGCTCGACCTCGCTCGATCCGTTCCTGCGGCGCACCGCGCCCGCGACGGCCGGAGAGGATTACCTGGGAGCATCTGATTCGTTCTACTCGCCGACCGGAACCGTGATGACCCCCGGCGCGGGAACCGCACATACCGGACAGACATCCCCGTCCCGATACGCGTCGGGATCGGATCTGGGGCTGCGACCCAGCGACCCAGCGTCGGCGGAGGTTCCTGTGGGCGACCTTGTGACTGGTTGGCCGACGTCGACACAGGACGGCACCGTCGCGACGCGAGAGGACTACCGGCAGCAGATGCGGCAGTTGCAGGAGACGCTCGCACAGGTCAAGGCCGAGCTGGTACAGCTCGAACGGAGCATCGCGACCGGCGCGGAGGCTGCCGAGCCGGAGACACGGAGCGTTCCGGCAGATTCCCCGGCGCTGCCTGACAGTGTGATGCAGGCTGCACAGCCCGTGTCGCCCGCCGATGCCTCGCGCCGGCGGGAGCTGTTGCAGGAGACCGCGCGATTGCTGTCGGCGACGACGGGTTTGCTCGAGGGCTCTGCGGCACAGAGCGCCGCCGCACGCGGCCAAGCGGATGCCGGCGTCGCTTCCGACACCGTCGCGGACGCACAGCCCCGACTGCGGCTCTACGAAGAGCAGGAACAGGTGTCGTCCGAAGCGCCGTTGTCCATCGACGCCCTGGTCGCGCCTCGCACGCGCCAGACCGCCGGCGCCCCGGCGAGCCCGAGCACCAGTCAATTGCCTGCCGTGCAGCGCATCCAGGAAACCGCGCGGGCCTTCGACACGACGAATGCGGTTCTGAAACGCCCGCAAACGGCAATGCCTTTGCCTCAAGCGTCGCCCGGTGCGGAGTTGCCCAGCGGCTATCGTGTCCTGGGGCAAGACGGCGATTCGGCGCTGTCCCCGATCAAGGCGGCCACGAACGCCGCACTGACGCCGGCGTCGCCGCTGAACAACGATTCGTCTTCTGCGAAGATGTTCGAACGCCACCTTCAGTCGGGCCGGCAACTCATGCAACAGGGCCAGTTCCAGCGGGCCGCCGAAGCCTTCACCCTCGCCTCCGCGTATCGGCCGAATGATGCGCGGGCCCATCTGGGCAAGGGCCACGCGCTTCTGGCAGCCGGCCGGTACCTCGACAGTGCGCTGTCCATTGCCAAGGCCGTCGAGCTGGACCTGCCCGCCGCGCTGCAAAGGACGGATCTGATTCAGCTCGTGGGTGGTCCGGATCCCTTCGTCCGGCACTTCAACGAACTGGACCGGCTCATCCAAGCTGACGGAGTGCCTCAACTGCAATTCCTGATTGCGTACATCTACTATCAAATGGACCGTCCGGCCGAGGCGAAGGCTGCCATCGATGCGGCGCAGAAGCAGTTACCCACGGCGACGCCCATCCACCTGCTGAGAAGCGCTGTCAATCAGTAGCTTGCGAAGCTTCCGGGACAGCTGCGTCGGGCCAGTTTGTGCTGAGAACCCTGAGCAAATGCCCGGTCGTATCGATGACGACGATCTCTCTGCGATGGCGGGGTTTGCCGTCGGCCCCGGTCAGGAAGTGGCTTGTCTCGGGGACCAGGCACGTGATCTGATCGTTGCCCTTCCAGGAAGGCAGAAGATCGGGTATGTCGTCATCTCCGAACCCCTCCTCGGTGCTGAGCGGATACTGTACTTCCTTTGAACCCAGTTCACAGATCGCGAAGCGATTGGATTCCAGCGGCACCAGCAGGCGCCTGCCGTCAGGTGAGAGACAGAAGTAGTTGACGTTCTCGCTCGTCTGATTGCGGAGGGCCGAGGGCAGAATGTCCGTGACCGTTCCCGTCAGGCGGTCGTAGCAGAACAGCGAGCTCCTGGGCTCCTCCAGATCGGTCGTAGGAATGGTGGCGGTGGCGCTGGAAAACAGGACGCGGCCCTCGAGTCCATATTGGACGTTCATGAAGGGTTGAAACAAGGTTCCCGCGAACTGCTTGGCCGCTCCGGCAGACCGGCGCGTGCAGACCGTGTCATCCTCGATCGGGTTGGTGGCTTCGGTGGGAACGACGCCGGTGTCCGCGACGAGCACCTTCTCCTCGACCGCGCCGAGGATCGGATCGCCATCCTGCTTGACGTAGGCGATGGCCTTGCCGTCAGGTCGCCAATCGAAGCCGAGGGCGACGCCGTCAGCCACCTCGATCGCATCGGTCCTTCCATCGGTGGAGGCGACGATCAGGGCCACCTTTTCCTTGTCGTGCGGCGCCGATACCAGAAAGGCCACCCAGCGCCCGTCGGGCGAGAGCCTCGGCCGCAACATCGTCAGGGGCAGGATTGCAGCGGTCGCGTTCCGTCCAGGCTCGGCTCGGTCGGCTACGATCAAGCGGCTGCATCCGATCTCGCACTTGCGACACTCTTCGAGCTTGTCCCGCCCGATCCGCGTCACCAGCAGCGCGTTGGGCTCTTCGCACATCGCGCGCACCACCCAGCGATGGTACGATTCCTCGACGCCGGACTTGCTGCCCTCGCCGAGGGGAAGATCGGTCGGCAGCACGTCGCCGGCGAGGACCTTGTCCATCAGACGCCGGGCATCACGGCGGACCATGTCGGCCACGTTCGCCGGGAACAGTCTCAGGCCTTCTTCCAGCGTCGCGCAAGGCGACGCTACAACGTACGTTATCTGTTTGCCGTCGGACGAGATGCCCGGCATCGAGCCTACCTCGCCATCGGTCTGGATCGGCGTCAGCGCGCCGCTGGTCCCATCGACGACGCAGAGTTCTTCCGGGATACGCAGCAGACCCCAGGAGCCGTCGGCCGACCACTCGACAGTAGCCTCGGGGAAGCAGCCCACCAGCAACGTGAGGACACAGCACAAAACGAACAGACTACAACTCTCAATAGACCTTTTCACGGCTCCGCTCCTTTCTGAACTGTCGGTATCGATCCCAAAGGCTCGGCCCTGACTCGGCCGAGCGTTGGACTTCGCGTGGTTGCGATTGCAGCATGGCGACCGCCTTGGTCTGCCAGAAGCCCTCTTCGGTCTCGCCCAGGACGCGTCGCCAGCCTTCCGCGCCGGCCTGGCGCGGGGCGGTCCGAACGATGACAGTCTCGGGCTCTGGTGTCGGCGAGGGCGCGGATCGGCGTCCGATGGCGGCTCCGAGGATCGCGGCGACTGCGATCACCGCCGCCCAGCGCGCCAGCACGCTCCAATCCACGCGGAATGGCTTGGGCGGAGCCAATTGGGCTGATGACGGCTGCGTCTTCTGCGCGATGGCTTGGCGCGTTCGGATGCAGGTCTGCGTCATCGGTTCGGCCCACTGCCTCGCTTCGGCATGTTCGGCCAGATAGGTCTCGAACAACGTAGCGGCATCTTCGTTCAGCTCGCCAAGCGCGCGGTCCATGGCAAGCCGTTCGATCGTCTCACGTTTCATTCCGGACTTCCTCCATTTGTTCTCGTATGGCCTTCAAGGCGCGATGCAGCCGCGAGCGGACCGTCCCGACCGGCACGTTCAGCGTTCGGGCGATCTCGTCGTAGCTCAGGTCCGCCCCGAACCTCAGGTGGACGACCTCCCGATGCTCGGCGGTCAGTCGGCCAATCGCCCGCCAGAGGGCTTCGGCGTCGTCAAGCTCTGGCGGCGAAGCCTCGGATGCCCGTTCCACAAGGCTCCGTTCGAGCACGCGTGCGTCGCGGCCTCGCTTGCGGAACCAGTCGGTCTGCGTGTTTCGCGCGATGGCGAACAGCCACGCCTGCCGGCTGCCCCGCTCGTCGAACCGGTCCCAGTTGCGAAAGGCACGCAGGTAGCACTCCTGGGCCAGGTCGTCGGCATCGCTGGCGCTGTTGGATGCGCAGAACATGTACGCCCGGACCTTGCCGCAGGTCTGTCTCCAGAACTGATCGAACTCGGTTTGGAACGTGCGTGCCATGCCTGTGCGTCCATTCTAAAGTCGGACGGAGGCCGGCGAAAGTTCCCGCCTGTTGGGAGAAATGGAAGAATCGCAGGGTAGCTGTGAGCCGCAGCCGTTGTGTCAGCGGCGGCGCTTCAGGAGCCGACGCGGATCGAGCTTGCGGAACGCGTCGGTGATACCCCGGCCCACGGCAAGCACGCGGAGGCTGTAATCGAGCATGCGAAGCCGGCTGTCGCTGGGCATCAGGACGCGGGCCCGCCGGACGCGTTCGGCCGCTTTGTCCATTCGACCGGCGGCCACGTACGTGAAGGCCGAGTCGCGCAGCGCGCCGAGGTGTTCCGGGTCTATGTCGAGGGCGTGCGCGAAGAACTGCACCGCATCGTCCAGGTGGCCCTTGTTGGCGGCGCCGACGCCGAGGTAGTAGTGGGCGTCGGGATTGGTCATGTCGAGGTTGCTGGCGCGCAGCAGGCAGCCGATGGCGTTGTCGTTGTCGCCCAGGGTCAGGAACATCGAGCCCATCGAGATCAGCGTGCCCGCCTCCTCGATGTCGAGTTCCAGCTCGGCCATCAGGCACGCCCGGGCCTCCTTCGGCCGGCCGTTGGCCAGCGCGCACTGGGCCATGCGATAGTGTGGGCCGGCCAGCGTCGAGTCGCGATCGAGCGCCTGCCGGAACAGACGTTCGGCGCGGGTCAGATCGTTCTGATTGAATGCGATCTCGCCGAGATAGAACAGCGCCGGCGCGAAGTCCGGGTCGAGTTCGAGGATGCGGCGGAACTTCTCGCGCGACGAGGCGATGTCACCGAGCTCCAGAAGAAACAGCGCGAAGTCCATGATGACTTCGATGTCGCCCGGATTGGCCCGCAGCTCCGACAGGAAATGCTCGCGCGCCTCGACGGGATCGCCGTGCGACCAGTAAGCCTGCGCGATGCGATAGTGGATCTGCGGATGGGTTGGTTCGAGCTCGGCAGTTTTGAGCCAGCACTGGACGGCCTTCTTGTACTGACCGCGTGCGAAGAGGCTGTTGCCGATGTTGTAGTAGCACAGGGCGCAGTCGGGCTCGAGCTGCTGGGCGAGGTAGAACATCTGCTCGGCCTGATCGTGCAGGCCCATCTCGGTGTAGGTGATGATGCGATTGCAGTAGCACGGCTCGAACCGCGAGTCGAGCTGCTGGATGTACTCGAACGTGGCGATCGCCCGGTCGTACTGTCCGGTGCGGGTATAATCGACGCCCAGCGAGTTGAGGATCTCCAGATCGCCCGGGCTCAGCTCCAGCGCCGCCTCGTACGCTTCGATCGCCTCGCTGAACCGGCTGATCGAGTCGAGCGTCAGGCCCTTGTTGAAGTGCCAGGCGCTGTTGGTCGGGTTGATCTCCAGCGCCAGGTCCAGCTCCACGAGAGCCTGGGCCATCTGGCCGTCTTCGTACAGCTCATAAGCCTTGCGGGCGTTGCGCTCGGCGCGGTCGTAGGTCCCGAACTCCATGTCGTCGAACAGCATCGTCGTTGCTTGCCTCCAGCGTTCCCAGGGTACAGCCTGACTACACCCGGCTATATCGCCCGCCGACGGCAGGCCCTTAACCCGTTTTCCGCCGCCGGCGAAGTCCTTTTCACCCGCCCGGCTCGCTGCCCGCGCCCGTGCATAAGTCCCTTGCAGAATGGAGCTTGGCCGAACCCCCGCCTCGCCGTCCCCGTCCGATAACCCCAAGGCGAACCCTTCTTCCTCCACCCCGCGCAAACCGTCTCATAACCCCCGAGCTGCCGCCGCTCAGTCCAGGTCCGGCGCCGAACCCTCAAGCCCAATGATCTGTTGCTGGCGCACACATGTCAGATCACGTCCGCGACGGCACCGCGGGCCTCTGCAAGAATGGCAGATTCTGGCGGGGTGGCACACGCGTGAGGGTATCTCTAACATGTGATATTGCAGAGGGTTGAGAAGAGTGCATGTGTTCTGGCACGCAGTTTGCAACAGTGGATTGTAGAGTGGAAAAGGCATGAAGGCATGGATGCCGCAGAAGAGTTGGTGGAGATCCTGGGAGGTACTGACGATGTGGTTCGAGAACTGGTCACCATTCTTTGACGTGGGCAAGACGCTGGAAGAGATGGATCGGATCCTCAATGCGGTGGGTCGTCCGTTGAGCCTGCGGAGCGTGCCGCGCGGCACCTTCCCGGCGATCAACGTATACGACCAGGGCCAGGCGCTCGTGATGACCGCCGAGGCGCCGGGGATGAAGAGCGGCGACTTCGAGCTGACCGTGCTGGGCGATTCGCTGACGGTCAAGGGCGAGCGCAAGGTCGAGGAGTCCGAGCAGGAGCGCTACTACCGGCGCGAGAGACCGATGGGGGCATTCACGCGGACAGTGACATTGCCCACGCCGGTCGACACGAATTCGGTCAAGGCCGAGTACCGTGACGGCGTGCTGCGCGTGTACATGGAGAAGGCCGAAGAAGCGAAGGCCAAGAAGATCAAGATTGCATCGTAAGAGGACCCAACGGCGACGACAGGACCGTTATCGTTTGATGGGAGGTTGAGAGCTATGGCACCGAATCAGCAGGACATCACCCGGCCGCAGCAGGCGGCGGTGACGCGAAGAGAAGAGCAGACGCAACAGTATTTCGTGCCCCCGGTGGACACCAGTGAAACGCCGGACGGATTGACCCTTCGGTACGACATGCCCGGCGTCAGGAAGGAGAACGCCGACATCACTGTCGACAAGGGCACGCTGATCGTCACGGGCAAGGTCGATCCCGAGGAGTCCGGAACGCCGGTCTACCGGGAGACGCGAATCGGCGACTACCGCCGCGAGTTCACGCTGCCCAACGACGTCGACGCCGGCCACATCAGCGCCGAGATGAACGCGGGCGTGCTGACCGTCCGCATCAACAAGCCGGAAGAGGCCAAACCGAAACGCATCCAAATCCGCAGCAGCTAAACGTCGTAAGTGGTTTCGAGGCAGTTCCCCATCAGGCGGCACCGGATCGGCGGTGCCGCCGTTGCTTTGCGCGCCAGGTGGAGGGCCGGCCAATTCTCGATGACGTAAAGTGTTTGTTGACAAGGTGTTGCGCCTGTTAGCGAGCAGGCCGGCGGCGGCGACAGGGGTTTTTGTGGAAACGCGCCGCCAAGCATCCTATAATAAGCCGGTAAAGTGACAAGGCGGGAAGGTCCGTTTTGTAGGATCGGTTGGCGTGACCGACCGAGAGCGTGGAGAGTCCAGATCATGATCCAGGAAATCAAAGGCCAGATCACAGCCGGCAAGGGCAAATATGGCATCGTCGTCAGCCGGTTCAACGAGTTCATCACGTCGAAGCTTCTCGGCGGCGCGATCGATTGCCTCCAGCGTCACGGCGCCTCCGACGAGCAGATCTCGGTGGTCTGGGTTCCTGGCGCCTGCGAGATCACCGTCGCGGCCAAGAAGCTGGCCGACAGCGGCAAGTTCGCCGCGGTCATCTGCCTGGGCGCCGTCATCCGGGGTCAGACCGGACACTACGAAGCGGTGTTTCAGCAGGTCGTTCGGGGCATCGGGCAGATCAACTACGACACGTCGGTCCCGACGGTCTTTGGCGTGCTGACCTGCGAGACGCTCGAACAGGCGGTTGAGAGAGCCGGCACGAAGCTGGGCAACGCCGGCGCCAACGCCGCGATGACCGCCATGGAAATGACCAGCGTCATGGGGCAGCTATAGTCGCGGCAACCGCACTTTTGTGCAAGGACGCTCGCATCGGGATGCATATTGACAAACGAACACGGGCCAGAGAGCTGGCGATCCAGGCGCTCTATCAGTTGGACGTTCAAGGGGCCGAGCTGCTCCCGCGTCTGATGGGCGAGTTCTTCACCGTCAACGAGCCCGACGAGCGCACCCGCAAACTGGCCTGGGAATGGACGCAAGGGACGTGGGAGCACGTCGAGGTCTGTGACGAGCTGATCGTCACCGCGACCATCCGCTGGCAGTTCTCGCGTCTGTCGCCCGTGGACAAGAGCATCCTTCGTCTGGCGGTTTATCAGTTGAAGTGCTGTAGTGACATCCCGCCCAAGGTGGTGATCAATGAGGCGATCGAGCTGGCCAAGAAGTACAGTACCGAGAAGTCGGGCCCGTTCGTCAACGGCGTGCTCGACGCGGTTTTGAAGAGACTCAACACGAACCCGCAGTGCATGGAAGACAAGCCGAGGTCGACAGGTTGAGAACGATTGCAGTCCTAAACCAGAAGGGCGGCGTGGGCAAGACGACCACGACTGCCAACACCGCGGCGGCCCTGGCGGCCCTGGGTCAGAGGGTCGTAGTCATCGATCTCGACCCGCAGGCGCACCTGACGATCCATCTGGGCATCGAGCCTCAGTCGGTCCGTCCCGGCTCGTACGAAGTGCTGATGCAGTCGGCCGAGTTCGAGCAGAGCCTCATGATGGTCCGCTCCAATCTCTGGCTGCTGGGCGCCAATATCGATCTGGTCGGCGCCGAGACGGAGCTGGTCAGCGTGGTCGGCCGGGAGATTATTCTCCGCGAGGCGATGCAGGCCAGCCAGAACCGGTTCGACTTCTGCCTGATCGACTGCGCCCCGTCGCTGGGGTTGCTCTCGCTCAACGCGCTGGCGGCCTCTCAGGAGGTGCTGATCCCGCTCCAGCCGCACTTCCTGGCGCTTCAGGGCTTCGGCAAGCTGCTCCAGACGGTCGATCTGGTCAACCGGCGGATCAATCGCGACCTGAAGGTCAGCGGCGTGCTGCTGTGCATGTTCGACACGCGGGCGTCGCTGCCGAATGAAGTGCGCGCGGACATCGAGCGGTTCCTCGAGAACGCGCGCGGCTCGGCGTGCGCGTGGGCCGATGCGCGTCTGGTACCGACGTTCATCCGACGCAATATCAAGCTGGCCGAGGCGCCAAGCTACGGCCAGACCATCTTCGAATATGACCCCACCTGCAACGGCGCCGAGGACTACCGGCGCGTCGCACGGTTCTTTCTGGGCGTCGAATCGGAGGCGGAACTCAGCGCCGAGTCGCACGCCGAGCAGGAATCTGTGCCCGAAGTCGAGCCTGCCGCCCGGGTCGCTCCGGCGGAAGCCACGCGCGTCGAGTGGGAACCCAAGGCGGCCACGGTTGAGCCGGAGGCCGGCGTGACCTCCGATGAGATGGACGGCTTGCTCGGGGAGGTCGGCGAGCCGGTTCCGCTTGCTGCCGAAGCGAACCCTTCCGACGACGTCGAGGCCATCGTCGAGTCGGAGCTTCAGTCCTGGTCCGGCGGGGGACATGAAACGCCATCGGTGCCGGCAGACTCCGAAGGTGCCGAACCATCCCCAAGTCCGCAGGACTTGAGGCTGCCACCCGCGTCACCGGTCGAAGGCGATAACGCGATGGAGTCGCAGGCCGAAGGCTCCGAATCGGCGCCGATCGAGATTCGCGAGATCCATCCGCCGCTGCCGCGACGGTACAACCCGCCCCCGCTGAAGAGCTATCCGATCCCCCCGCCCCGCCGGTCGCAGGATTCGCACGCCGACAGCGACGCTCCGAACGAACCGGCGCCACCTGCGTCGGACGGAGCCGGCAGCTCGCAGTGACGAGTGCCACGCTGCAGTTCTATTTCCCGAGGAAGCCGGAGACCTTCATCCAGTTCTGGCAGAGGGTCGGCCAGGCGGAGGTGCCTTCGATCTTCTGGCCCAGCCCGAAGCCGTGCGGGCCTTTGGCGAACAGGTGCATCTCGACGGGCACCTTGGCCTTTCGCATGGCGAGGCAGAAGTAGACGCTGTTCTCCGCGGGCACGCCCGTATCCTCCCAGGTGTGGATCAGGAAGCACGGCGGGGTCTGCGCGGTCACCTGCCTTTCGTTGGAGAACTTCTCCATCAGCTCTTTGCCGGCGTCGGCTCCGAGCAGGTTCTGGCGCGAGCCGACGTGAGTGAACGGCTCGACGAAAGAAATCACCGGGTAGATCAGCACGCCGAAGTCGGGCCGGGCGCCGGCCTGGTCGATCTCGTCGCGCGGGTCATACACTTTGTCGTCGAAGTGCGTCACGGCGGTCGAGGCCAGATGCCCGCCGGCAGAGAAGCCCAGAACGCCGATGCGATCGGGCTTCACGCTCCACCGGTCCGCGCCGCTGCGCACGGTGCGAATCGCCCGCTGGACGTCCTGGAGTGGAGCGGGGTGGCCGTAGCCGGCGCCGCTGTTGCGGTGGCGGTACTGGAGGATGAAGCCCGCGACGCCGAAGGAGTTCAGCCACTGCGCGATCTGATGCCCTTCGTGGTCCATCGCCAGATGGCCATAGCCGCCGCCGGGGCAGATCACGATGGCCGCGCCGGTCGCCTTGTCCTTGTCCGGCAGATAGATCGTCAGTTTGGGGATGTCGCCGTCGGCGGCGCCCTTGGCGCCGGGCGCTCCGGCGGGCCAGAGCACAGTGACCGAAGGCTCAGCGGCGATGCAGGCGGCAGGGAACATGGCCAGCAGCAGGGCGAGCAAACTGAAACCGACGAGCGTTCGAGTGTGGCCGTTCATGGCAAGTCCTCCTGTTTCAGGCGTTCGGGATCGTTCAGATGGTCTGCGATGTAGTTCAGGAACTTCGCGGCGTACAGGCCGTCGGCGATGCGATGATCGACCGCCAGCGAGAGGCTCATCTGCTTGCGAACCTCGTAATGGCCGTTCGCCGGGACGATGCAGTGCAGCACCTTGCCCACCGCGAGGATGGTACTGGCCGCCGGCGGCACGATGCCGACGAACGTGTCGATGTCGTAGGCGCCGAGATTGCTCATCGCGATCGTCTCGCCCTCGATCTCTTCGAGAGTCAGCCGGTTGCTTCGCGCGTCTTGTGTCAGCGTCCGCTCCGCGTCGGCGATCTGAGCCAGCGTCTTGCGGTCGGCGTTTTTGACTACGGGCACCACCAGACCCTGCGGGCTGTTGACCGCGAACCCCACGTTGATCTCGTCGGGGATGTCGATCACCGCCGAATCGAGGGAGGCGTCCGCGCCGTCGTTTCGCAGCCGGCCCAGCACCAGCGGGTACTGCCGGGCCGCCAAGGCCAGCGCGTGGATCAGGAATGAGTTGCTGGTGATCTTCACGCCGTGGAGTTTGCTCAGCGCGTGACGGGCCGCCAGCAGGTCCGTGACGTCGGCCTTGCGCTCGAGGTAGAAGCAGGGCTTGGTGCGTTTGGACGTCAGCATCCGTTTGCCGATGAGCTTCTGGATCCGCGTCAGCGGGACGAACGTCTTCAACGAGCTTTCCAATCGCACCTCAAACAGCGGGCCACCACGCACGAAACCACCTTCACATGGCCGCTATCATAGCCTGTCCGCCCGGTTTTGCAAGGGCGGCCACGCGCCGCGTGTAGGCCGGTGTTTGTACAGATTAGGGCATCGGCACCCCTGAGCCATTGAAGCGTCCGGGTGGCAGCCTCAATCCCGATGTAGATCGGGATTGGGGATGGTTCAGCGCACAGGCGACCTTCTGCCATCACGTCGCCCGTCAAGTCCACCATCCCCAAAGCTCCGTTGCACTACGCTTTGAGGCTGCCACCCGTCGTGATCGAATGCTGCAAATTACAGCTCGGCCAGGTACAGAACCTCGCCGGCGGACAAGGCCCGGTCGTAGATGCGGACGTCGTCCATCTTTCCGGGCATCTCGCGGTCAATCGTTCCGCTGTCGCTCCAGGCGCCGAGGGTTCCGCCCAGGGTCAGGTTGGTAAATGGTGCGCCGATGGCGCGGTAATCCTCCTGTTGCCCGTTCATGTAGATGACGATCTCCGTAGGCGAGACCGTCAGAGCGATGTGGGTCCATGCGTTGACGGGGACGATGGTCGTGCCGTCGAGGTCGCCGGTTCCCAGGCCGTTGATGCCGACGTTCAGGACGCCGTTGTGGAACTTGAAGTGCACGCCTCCGGCGCTCCAGCCGTCGCTGTTCAGCCCGCCGGAATACGCGATCGAGGTCAGAGACGTGCTGGGGTTGACCCACATCGCGTAGCTGAACGTGCTGAACGTCGCAGATGCCCCGCCGATCCGCGGCACCGTTACCGCGTCGTCCACGCCGTCCAGGACCAACTGCCCATTCAACGCCTGGGCGTCGCCCAGCAGCGTGCCGTTGTAGCCGTTGCCGGAGCTGTCGACGGCGCCGTTGTCAAACGTATACCAGGCCAGCAGCCCGGTTGTGCCGGGGTCCTCCGGCGTCGGCAGAGGCGGCGCCGATCGATACAGCCGGATGTCGTCAACGTACACAAGGCCCGAACCGCCGCCGTCGACGCCCACGCTCAGGCTCGTGACATTGCGCAGGTTCCCGCCCACCGAAGCCAGATCGATGTTCCACTGCTTCCAGACCGACCGGGTCAAAACGTTAGCCGCACCAGGGTAGACAACCTTGACGCCGTTGATCTCCACGTAGAACTGTCCGCCGGTGTTTTCGGCGTCGCCGCGGAAGAACAGAACGAGACTCTGGATGCCGGCCTGTGTCCAATCCTGTCCGTCGAGCTCCAGATCCGCCACCGACGTCGCGGCCGAGGTGTTGTCGAACAGCAGCGGCATCGACTGCGCCCCGCCGTGTACGATCGAACGCTCGGTGAACGGGGCGTCCAGATAGCCGACCTGCGAGCCGTTTGAGTCGTCCTCGTAGCCGTCGATCCAGGTTTGGAAGATTGCCTTGCCGGCGTCGATGTCGTTGGTGTAGCTCTCGAAATCGTCCACCACGAAGTACTCCAGCGTGGAGAAGCTCCAGACCTCGCCCTCCCACCGGGCCGGGTCGCCGGCCTCGTTGACCTCATCGACCCTCCAGTAGTACGTGGTTCCCAAATCGAGCGTACCGGGGTCATACTGCGTCTCGGTGACGGCGTCGACCACGGCGAGCACCTGCGGATCGGCGCCGAGGAAGACCTCATGCGAGGCAGCCTCGCGTCCGCCGCGCCAATCGAGAATCGTCTCGACCGGGACATCGGTTGCGCCGGGAGCCGGCTGCGGCTCGCGGGCCTGGACCGGGATATAGAAGAAGCGCACCTCGCTGAGCCCGTACTGGCCGAGGAAACCGTATCCGCTGTTGGCGGTCAGGCGGACGAACCGGGCCATCACGCCGCCCAGGTCGATCGTCGTGTTGTGCGTGTAGGTCGCCGTGGCCGGGCCCCGGGCCAGCTCGACGTCACCGAAACTTGCCCAGGTCTGGCCGTCGACGGAGTATTCCACCGTCGCACCCTTGATGCCGAAACCGACCGTCGCCTCGAAGGCGATGTTGTAGTTCCAGACCCAGAGCTCGTGCAGCTTGTAGGCGCGGTCGAACTCGAATTGAATCCACAGCGGTTCATCGGGATTGGGGACGCCGAGCCACATGTCCTCCAGGTCGATCGAGTGCTGGTCGTTCTCGTTCAGGCCGGAGCCGTTGACCGTGTTTTCGGGTTCCGACCCGACGGCATACGTGCCGGAGGCGGTCGCCGTCACGTCGGTGACGGGATAGGCCACCGGTTCGCTGGTGAAGCTCCAGACCGCGCCCTTGAAGATCGTATTGTCGGGCGCCGCGTTGACCTCGTCGATGCGCCAGTAGTAGGTCTGACCCAGGTCGAGTCCCGGCGCGCCGGGGACCGGATTGTACGCCGTGTCGGCCTGGCCCTGGCTGACCAGCACGCCCAGCGGATTGGCCCTGCTGGCGGCGTTGACGTCGTCGGAGGATGTGCCGAGGTAAACATCATGTGTCGCCGCGAACGCGCCCGGCGTCCAGCTCAACACGACGTCACGTGCCACGTCGACGGCCTCGTCGGCCGGGACGGGGTCGGCGGCGAATTCGGTCTCCATCCCGATGCCCTGCATGACATCGTAGAGCTCGGCTTCGCTGAGCGTCCTCTTGTAGATGCGGATGTCGTCCAGCATGCCGCCCATCGGCTCGGTCAGGCCGCCGTTGTTGCCCATGCGATAGATCGTGTCGGGATAGGCGTTGAGGTCCCCGGTCGCGTTGGTGGTCGCGACGATCTGGCCGTCGAGGTACAGACGGATCTGGGCGCCGTCGTAGACGCCGGCCATGTGGTGCCAACGCTGGGCCTTGACGGTTCCGGTCGGGGCCATGGCGAACGACTCTGCGTTGCTCTTCAGCGACAGCCAGCATCGTCCTCGCCCGTTCGACAGGATGTGCAGGCCATACGAGAAGTACGGGCTGGTGTGGATCGTGTTGTTGAACACCTTGGCCAGGATGATCTGGACGACGCTGACGTCGTCGAAGTAGACCCAGGCCGTCAGCGTGATGGCGCTGCCGGTGACATTCAGCGATTCCGATGGAGCGGCCTCGAGATAGTCATCCCCTCCGTCGATCTGAACGGCGCCGCGCAGGGTGCCGGTGACCCATTGCGGGCCGCCGTACAGCGTGGCGTCGTTGCCGTTTCCGGACGAGTCGGCCGCCACGGTGCCGGAAGTCTCGTCGAACCGCCACCAGCCTACGAGGCTCGGGTCTGCCGCCCCGGCGACGCTCGCCAGGCCCAGGCCCGCGACACAGGCCACAAGAACTGCGCTACGAAGTCTCTGGTGCATGACAATCCTCCTTCACAGAAGTTCCAGGACGATGATTCCTGTGCTCGCGTGATTCGACCGATGCGCACCGGTCGAGCGAATGCCTCTGGGTGTAGTGGGTGGCCGGCGCGCACCGCTGGCGCGGCCGGATGCTGCGTCGGACTCTGTCACCCACGACCGATTCACTGAAGGACTCCGCGTCACTGCTTCCGCCTTTGGGGTGCGGCCCCAACCTCCTTCATCACCTCACAGGTCTGGAAGGAAATACCCGTGAGGATAGCTCCAGGAAATCAATTCTACACATGCCCGCCGGTCGAATGCAACACAATTTGTCACCGACCTCGCGTGCCATGTGTGCGTGAGAACGTTTTGGCAGGTGTGTGGCAGCCTCAAACGCGCGGCGTTTGGGGATGGTGGCCTTAGCAGCTCCGCAGAAACCAGAAGGCTGCCAGCGCGAAGAACCATCCCCAAGCTCTTCGAGCTTGAGGCTGCCACACGGAGCCCCTACGCGTGGAAGGGGCTCTACCCGAGGATTTGCACAGACAACGTGCCATTCAATAGCGGCGGGTGGTGGCTTGGCGGGGGTGCTGGTAGTTGGCGAAGAAGTAGCGCAGGGCGTCGATGGGGTGGTCGTGGACGCCGTCTTTGAGGGGCAGCTCGCTGGATGCGGCGGGGCCGTCGTCGGGGCAGTGGTAGCACTGCAACGCCTCGATCAGGCGGCAGCAGTGGGGCGAGACCACGAGCGAACTGCGGCCGTCGCCGGAGCGGATGGCCCGGCGGATCAGCTCGATCCCTTCGACGATGCCGCTCCTGCGGTAGCGCGTGGCGATCCCGAGGCCGCGCAACTCTCGCACGACGCTGGTTCCAGTGATGTCGCCGGCGGCGGCGCCCGCCGGATCGCAGAACGTCGCGGCCACTCGCTCCTCCGGGCAGGGCGTGCGCGCCTTTATTTCGTTGGCGTGGGCGTCGATCGTCGCCCGGCTGCGGACGTATTCGTCGGTCACGCGAACGGCTCCCTCATGGTCGACCTGAATCCACAGGCACACGAACGGATTGACGAAGCCGAAGTCCAGCGTGCGATACAGAGGCAGGTTGGGATTGTAATCCACCGGCTTGACATGGATGCTTGGGTCAAACTCGCTGAAGACGACGTTCTCGAGCGAGGGCCGGATGCAGAGCATCTCCGCCTCCCAGCCGGAGCGGCTGCTGCGACGCATCTGCGCGATGCAGTCGTCGATCCGCAGGTAGCCGGCCGCGTGCTTCGCCTTGCCCCGGCAGTCGGACCACAGGGGGCACTGCGAGCAGTTGCGGCCTGTGCACTTCTCGATCGTCTCCCACAGGCACCACTTGAATACGGGCACGCCCGTCTTCGTCGCGGCGGCGACCTCGCGCTGCATGATTCCGTAGGGCCGGTGCATGGTGCTGATCAGTTCGATGCCTGCGGTGAGGTTCTCCTTGCTGAGCGTGGTGAACTTGGCGGCCGCGAATACGTCCTCGTCGAACAGCTCGACCTCGTCGCAGCGCAGCTTCTGCACGTGCTGACCCCGCACGCTGGTCGCCGACTGCGTCAGCACCTCGACGGCGACGCCGTTGGCGAAACGGCAGCCGCCCTTTCGAATCGGCCCATCCACTGCGCCCGCGAAGCCGCGTTGCAGAAACGTCGTGAGGTATTCATACATCCGGCTGGACTGCTCGCCCGAGCCGCCCAGGATGCGGACCTGGCAGCCGCTCTTGAACAGGCAGTCGAGCAGCGTCGCAACCGCCGCCAGTTCCGTCTTGCCCCCGCCGCGATTGGCCCAGACGATCGCGTCGGCGTTGGTGACGGGTGGCAGCCTCAAGTCCGAAGGACTTGGGGATGGTCCCGAGGTTTGGCCATCCCCAAGCTCCGCTTGAGGCTGCCACGCACCGCACAGGAAATCGACGGCAAAGCTGTGCCAGAGGTAGTCCATCGGACTGCTGTGCTCGGGACAGATGCGCACGTCCGGCACGTCGATCCCGAGGAACACCTTCACGTAGTTCTTCAGGTCCTGCCTCGATCGCGGCCGGAACCGCCGCAGCGTTTCGTAGACGCTTCTGGCCTTGATCAGTGTGGGCGAATCATGATTCGCCCCGACATCGGCGCAGGGATACATCGTCTCGGTCATCGAAGATTCCTCCAAAGAAAGGTTTGTGGATTGTCATTCGGACATGGGGCAGGCTCGTTCGTAGTGTGCCCGTAAGAGCCTGCCCTGAGCAATGCCGAAGGGGCATAAATCATAATGCCTTATCCCGATGGTCATCGGCATCACTACAAACGCGATGCGCTGCTAATCCAACGTGGTGCCAACGTCGGAGCCGGACTTGCTCGCCTCGGCGGTGCCGCCGTAGGCGCCCATGTTGATGATCCCGCCGTTGGGCTCCGGCTCGTCGCCAATGGGACTGTTCGGGTCGCCCGCATCGATACAGGGACTGGTGACATCGTCTGCGACCCAGTTCGCGCTGTTCGGGTCCCATCGCCCAGCCTGGCTCTTGAGATGGTAATCACCGTTCGCCGGATCGGCGAACAGCGGACCGGCCGAGATATTTCCAACGCCGTCGAAGCCGCCCTGTACGTCGCTGTATGATACGTCCGCTTTGCCGCGTATCTGTTCCTTCTGGTTCGCCCACAGGATGCAGTTTGTCACGATGGAATTGCCGTTTGAACTGCTGCTGTAAATCCCGCCTCCGTGCTCTGTCGCCAGATTCCCATAGAGGGTGCAGTTGGTCAGCGTAGGTGCGCTGACGTTATTGGAGATCGCGCCACCAGATGTGCCTGCCGAATTCGCGATCAGGCTGCATTGGGTCAGGATAGGGGCGCCAAAGAAGTTGTCCATAGCTCCGCCTTCGGAGGATGCGATGTTACCGGTGAAAACACAGTTCTTGAGAATAGGTTTGGTATTCGAGCCGTTTCGCATACCACCGCCACGCTTGGCTCGGTTCGCATCGAAAGTGCAGTTGGTCAGATTCGGGTTACTATACCAGTGGTTGTCTATCGCGCCGCCGTCACCATTGGCTTGGTTGCCTTCGAAGAGGCAGTTCGTTAGTATTGGACTGCTCTCGAAGCGATTTGACGCCGCTCCGCCGGTAAGGGAGGAGTTGTTGCGGAACGTGCAGTCGAGCAATGTCGGGCTACTGCCTTCAAGGTTGTAGATTCCCCCTCCGAACCAGGCAACGTTAGCCACAAATGTGCAGCGGGTCACGATGGCATTACTGCCATTGTAGTTGAATACGCCCGCGCCGCCGTTCGCGTAGTTGCCCTGGAATGTGCAGTCCGTGATCGTGGCATGGCTCCGGTCGTTGTGGATTCCGGCACCGCATCCGCCAAAGACAATATCGGTGGGCGCGTACAATTGCGCCATGTTGGCAGTGAAGCGGCAGTTCATGAAGGTTGGCTGGCTCTTGATATTGTAGACCGCGCCTCCATCATAGCTGGCATTGTGTTTGAACGTGCAGTTGACGACGACAGGACTGCCTTGCTCGTTATACACCCCGCCTCCGGTGCTGTGAGGGGCAAGGTCGAAGTACTCTGCATCGGCATTCCCGGCTGTGATCGTCATGCCATCGAGCACGGCCGTTTCGTCGGTTCTACTACCGGTGACCACGTGATAGCTATTCTCCGCACGGGTGGGCTCTCGAAAAAGCGCTTTGAGGTCGTTGACATCGGCGTCATTGCCTGCCAGATCTCCGGAGAGGATCGTCTCATGGAGTGCCACATCGCGCGCGTCAGGATCGGCGGCGGAAAGCCCCGCGTACCCGCCTGTCAGGGCGACGCCGTTGACAAGCTGAAATGTCGCCTCCCGGTTGCCGAGCGTCAGATTCGTCCCTTGGTCGGGTTTGTAGAGACCCTGGGCGACACGAACTTCGACCGGCTCACCCGCCGATGCCGCGTCGGCCAAGGCATCCTGTAAGAATCGGTACGCATTGGTCCAGGATGCGCCATCTCCGAGAGGCAGAGCGTCGTCATCGACGTAGAGGATGCGCTGAGCGGTGGCCGGGGCGGCGGCGAGCAGACACGCCGCGACGAACGCGATTTGCTGGACTATCCTCCGCATGGTTGTGCTCCCTCGATAGCATCTTCAACCGTTCCACTCTGGGGACGATTGTAGCAGATCGGCCGGGGTTTGTCCAGCGGCTTCTGTGCCCGTGGGCCGGCGTCATGGGCCTCTCGATTACCAGAACCATCCCCAAGCTGCGCTTGAGGCTGCCACCCGTCGCAGGGGATAGCCCATGCGGTGCCGGATTCCTCCACTGCGCCTTGCTCCCAGGCTGTGTCACAATTGGCATTTTGGCTATTTCAGCTCTCAATTCTGGGCCAAAGAGGCGGGAATTGATGGCGATTTTCGAATTGTGACACAGCCTGTCCGGTCGGAATGACAAAGTCGCGTGCGGTGCCTCGGTGAGGGCCCTGCCTGCAAATGCCGATTGCACCTCGTGGGACGCACGATGGGCGAGCGGGAATCTCGATTGCCATGCGACCTTACAGAGGGCGGATGGTGAGGCGTCTTTCCTGGCCGGGGGCCAGGGTCACGGGCAGACCTTCGTGGAGGGACCGGCCGGTGGTGGTGACCTCAGCGTCAAGACCTTCGACGCTGTACTTCTGCGCCGGCTCGACGGTGAACCATTCGGGCAGGGTGTTCATGCGGGGCCAGTCCTGGGCGAAGCCCATGTACTCGCGATGGCGCGGGAGGTCGAAGCAGAGCGTGCCGGACCAGGGCTGGTCGGAGCGGACCACGATGACGATCCCGTCGCTCGTCGCTGGTCGCTCGCCGCTGGCGGGATTGAATCGGGCGGCGCCGAGTTGGAGGCCCTTCTGCCAGGGGCGGGCGATGACGCCCTGGGTGTGCATTAGCGCGTGCATCAGGACGGTGCGGACGCCGTTGGCTTCGAGCTTCATCGTGCCCCACAGTTCGGCGGTTTCCAGCGGATCGTTCGAGCGCGTGACACTGCGGGCCATCTCGCGGTCGACCCAGACGAAGCCCTCCTCGACGGGGACGCGATTGAGCAGGTAGATCGCTCCTTCGATCGAGTCGGCGAAACCATCGATGGAGTAGTTGCCCTCCCAGTTGTAGTTGTCGTATGCGGGCTTCATGAGATTTCTCAGCGTGCGTTCGACCTTGGTGCGATAGACCGGCCGGCCGAGGGCCATGTCGTAGCAGAGGTAGCCGACGTAGTTATAACCCCAGCCGTCGCTGAGTTTGCCGTTGCCGCCGTCGCGGGCGGTCAGATGGTTGTACATCATGCCGTCGTCGTTGCAGCCTTTGGCGAGGATGGTGTCGAAGACGTGCTTGAGCCGGGCCTCGTAGACCCTGGCTTTGGGGCGGTTCGCCTGCACCTCGACGGCATAGAGCAGGCCCAGGCCGCCGATGATCTCGCAGCCGTGATCGCGGAGACGGGTGGGCACGAAGTCCGGCTGATCGAAGTAGTAGTCCGCCAGGCGCTCGGCCCAGGTGAGGAACTCCTCACGCCCGGTCATCGTGTACAGCCGCACAAGGGACTGGAGATTGTCGCCATTGACCTCGATGTTCTTCGACGGAATCGTGCCGTAAGGCGTGTCGTACCGCGCGTGCTTCCAGATGTCCTCCTCGATCGCGAGCATGCGGTCGAACCACTCGTCCTTGCCGGTCACTTCGACGATCGCGATCAGCCCATCCTTGACGTACTCCGACGCCTGGAAGACCAGCTCGTCATAATCGACCTCGATCTTCTGCTGGTTCTGCCAGTCATAGGGAGTGGGGATGCGGTCAAGGTGATTGCAGAGCTTCTGCTCGGCGTGCAGGACGTCGCGGACCGGGCCGTCGAGCGCGACCTTGTCGACCACGAACGCCGCCCAGCACAGGAACGGATAGCAATCGGCGGCGGTGTCGCGATAGTTCCATTTGCCGTCCGCAGGGTAGAGACCCGTCTGCGGATCGATCACCGGCAGCGCCTTCTCGTGCAGCCATCGCTGCACCTTGCTCAGGGCATAGCCGGCAATCTGAGCGGAGCGCCGGGCCTGTTCGACGGCATCACTCACTTGGGCGGGCGCGCCATCCCCAAGCTTCGCTTGAGGCTGCCACACGCCTTTGCCCACGCCCTTCGTGGCGAGCGTTTTCAGCTCGTCGAGGTGGTTCTCGTAGACACCGCGAGGCGTCGTATCGTGTTCAGTCGCCAGCGATGCGGCCATGCCGACCAGCTCGCCCATCATGCCGCCGGTGCGCATCACGCGGATGGTGCCGAGCGCGACGTGGGTGACGCTGATGTTGCGGCCGGCCATGAAGAGATTTGTGACGTTCCGCGAGTAGAGGCAGCGATAGGGGATCGGGTACGGTTTGATGTCCGGCTGCACGCAGATCGTGCGGAACTCCATCCCCGGGAAATGCTCCGTGTTTTTCGGAGCCGGATAGTGCAGGTCGATCGACCACGTCGTCGTCACGAACGCATCGGGAAACTCACGAAATTCCTGCACGTCCTGCTGCTGGAGGATGACGTCGCCCAGCAACCGGCGCGATTCGCGCTTGCCGGCGATGTACGCGACCCAGTCGAGCTTGAGGTTGGCGTACTTGGTCTTGTCCTTGCCATGATTCTTCTGGAAGGCCCAGTTGCCGCAGATCGCGCGGAAGGTGTGGTCGCGGATGTGCTCGATGTCGGTGATCTGGTCGTTGTTCAGGCCGGATTCCCAGTCCCAGTCGCCGCGCGTGGCGTTCTGGCAACTGGCCTCGCTGAATTCCAGCGCCCAGGGGCAGTCAGGAAACGGACTTGGCTGATCGGTTTTCGCCGAGTACCACTGGACCGAAGCGCCCATCGTCATCCGGTCGGGTGTTTCGGGCGCCATCGATTCGCCCGTCTCGGCCTTGCTCTCGCGGCCCATACGCCAGTCCGCGCCCGCCAGATACCCGATAGTCCCATCGCCCGTGCAGTCGGCAAACAGCGGCGCACTGAACCGCAGCTCGCGTGACGTGGTCAGCTCTCTGGCGAGAATCGCGACGATCCGGTCGCCCTGCTTTTCGACCTTGTATGCGTGCGTGTTGAGGAACAGGTGGATATTGGGCTCGGCCCGCACCGCGCGGAGCTTCCTTTCGTCGTCGTAGTACGAAGCAGGCTGGGCGTTGCCTTGTTTGCCCGAGTCAAGCTCGCGTACGACGTCGCCCAGACGTGGATAAGGAGGCAGATTGATCTGGCCGTTGAGGTGCACGCGAACCTCGGAGCTGTTGTTGCCTCCGAGGACCGGCCGATTCTGCACGAGCGCGACTTGCAGGCCAAGCCGGGCGGCGGAGATGGCGGTGCAGGTGCCCGCCATGCCACCGCCGACGACAACGAGGTCGAACCGGCCCGCGTCCTCGGCCTGATCCGGCAAGCCCAGGGCCTTGCGCCGAAATGCGCTCATCGCATCGCCTTCCTCAGGCGGGACAAAACCCATATCGCTGCTCAGGACGATGGCGTCGCATCGGCCTTCGAAGCCGGTCAGATCGTGCAAGGCAAGCCTGGCGGTGGCGGCCGGGATTTCGACGGCGCCGCCGTCCTGCCAGTGCCACTTGGCGCCTTCGGTGCCAAAGGTCGTTACGAGCGGCTTGCCGTCGACGAGCAATTGGAACCTGCCCGGCGCGCCCGGGGCATTCCAAGTGGCGACCCAGTCGCGCGTGCGGACCCAGACGTGGTACGTGCCCGGCGTCGGAAGGGCGACGGTCATCACGGCGTCCGCGACCGGAACGCCGAAGCCGTGGGCCAGCAGATAGGGCGAGCCCATCTGATCCATCGACTGCTGGTCGAGCACCCAGCCGCCGGGATCGTCGAAGCTCTCGGCCTCGACCAGAAGCAGTGCCGCTCTGGCGGGCGCACTCGGACAAATGACGGAGATCAACAAAGCAATCGACAGCACGATGTGAGGTCTGCACGCAGGTATCATGGAGTTCTCCTGTGGGATTCTGCCATCCTGATCGTGGCATGGTCCAGAAAGTTCTCCCGATAGTCTACCGCCGCGTCGGCTCGCTTTCAACCCGCTTCCCCAAGCGGCATCGGCGCGGCGCAGGGTCGCCCCCTCCGAAGGGTATCGGGATTGACCTGCGCGGTCATTACTGTGCGGTGGCTTTGCGCGTGATCGAATCGTTCCTGGTGTTGCTGTCGGCAAATCCACTCGGGCGGGTGATCTTCGCCATGAAGGTGTACGTCGCCGGTTTGCCCGGCGTGTACTTGAAAGTCAGCGTCGCCGTCTCGCCCGCCTTGAGAGTCACGTGTTGCGCTTCGATCTTCTTACCGCCGACGTACAGGGTCACGCCGACGCCGTCGAGGGCAACGTTGCTGTCGTTCTTGACCGCGACCGCCACGGACGCAGATCGCCCCGCGCGAATGCTGTCGGGCAGTTGCAGCTCCACCAGGGCCAGGTCCCCACGGGCCTCCTGGTCGCCTCCGCCACGGCTGGCGCCGTCCCCATCACCCGGTGCGGCGTCCGCGTCCCCTGCGGGTTTGAGGACGGTTCCCCCCGAGGGATTCTGCGCAGCGCTGTCGAGCGCAGCATCGTTGCGAATCTTCAGAGACGTGGTCTTGCTGACCACAGCGTTTTTCGAATCGGTCACGTCGAACTTGACGGCGTATTCGCCTTTTCTTGGATAGACGTGCGTGACGTCCTTGTCGACAGAACCCTGGCCGCTCTCTTTGACGCCGTCGCCGAAGTCGAGCGTCCAGGACGCGATCGGATACGAGCCTTGGATGGCCTTGATGTGGAACGTGAACGTGTTGTCTCGGCCTTGCTTGGTCAGGTTGGCCGTCGCGGCCACGGACTTGATCGTGATGTTCTTGGAGACCGGGTCGGAGGTGATCCGGGTCTTCGCGATGGCGAGGTCGGCGCTGACGGCGATGGTGAAGGCGCCGTCGTTCTTGTACGCGTGAGACAGTTCCACTGTATCGCTCTTTGACTCGGTCTCTGCCCCCAAGGCGAGCTTATCCTTGCCCTTGACGGGAACGGTTTCGTCCGTGCCGTCGCCCCAGTTGACACGGCATTCCAGGTCACCTTTGAGGTTCTCGATATTGGTGATGCGAACCGTCGCGGTGATCGTGTCGCCGACGTTCGACGTGGAGGGAACCTTCGCGAGGCTGATCTTCGGTTTCTCCGTTTCGAGCACGGTGATCTTCTGCTCGGCGGCGGTCTCTCCTGCCTCATCGGCGGCGGCGAGCACGAGCGTGTAGTCGCCCGGCTGGTCGAGCTTGAAGCTGTGCTCGAACGCGACGTTGTTGGCGTTGTACGTCTTGGAGGCCAGATCCTTCTTCGCCTTCGGATCGACGAGCGTCAGCGTGGCTTTCTTCACGTTCGTATCGGCATCCGCGATGGTCGCCGTCACTTGGATGTCTTCTTTCATCGGAGAGACGGACGGCTGAACGGTCAGGTTCGACACGGCCGGCGGGCTCGAACGCGTTTGGAAGCTCGCCGTTCCCGGAACGGTCAGGTACCCGGAAGAACCGGCCATGACGACGTGAATGCTCGCGTTGTACGTCGTGTTGGCGGACAGGTTCTGCACGGTGTAGCTGGTGGTGTCGGCGTTGGTGATTTCGATCGGCGTCTGATTGCCCACCTTCAGGACGTACTTGCCGAACTTGTTGAAGCTCGCCTCGTTGGCCGCCGGGAATCGATTCCATCGCAGCACGGCGGAGTTCTGGCGGACATTCGTCGCATGGAGATTCCAGAGCGATTCGCCGAAGAGAGTGAATTCGACGAACGGGCCTTCGGTGATGTTGCCGCGAGCGTCTTTGGCCTTGACTTGGATCTTGTACCTTCCGGGATCGATGCTGTTGCCCTGGAGGATCGCCTGATGGAACGAGGTCGGATCGGTCTGGTTGCCCGAGCCGCTGCTCCAGTCGGTGGCGCCGGTGCGCCCTTTCGGGTCCTCGTAGGCCAGAGAGCTGGTCGCGGTCCTGTCGTTGAGCGAGAACGTCGCGCAGATGTTGTGGGCGCCGATCTGCTTGACGGCGAAATTGGAGACCTGCGGGCCCTGGGTATCTTCCACGGCGGTCAGGTCCAGTTTCTGGACGGAACCTCCGATCACGGGCAGGCGGGTGGCCACCGCCATGATCTTCGATCCCGTCGGCGGCTGGAGCTCGAACGTGAGATTGTGCTCGTTGGCGTTGTTGTCGTTGAAGTTGCAGGCGAAAGTAGCCAGGCCCTGGGCATTCGTGCTGATACTGCCCTTCTGGGTCCCACCTTCCTTGACCAGGATGGTCGCGCCGGAGACGGGCGCGCCGCTCTGTGTCTTGGCGGTGATGTTGACGGTGGCAATCGCACTGGGGAGGATGCAGTTCGGCGCCGAGAACATCCGCGCGTAGCTGACCGACCCGACGGCTCCAAGGACCTTCTTCGTGACGAAATCCTGCTTGCCGATCTCCAGTTGCACGGTGCCGACGAAATCGAACCATCCATCAAAGGTGTAGTGGCCCAGGCGGTCGGTGGTCGTCTGGCGCTGGACCGGGGCGAGCATCTTGACCGTCGTGTCCTGGATCGGGTTGCCCTGGATGTCGTATACGAACCCTCCGGGGGACGGGCGGCTGACGAGCGTCAGCGTGACGGTGGGCATCTCGCCCTCCGTCGTAGCCGAAACGTTCAGTGGTCCGGAGGTGACGTCTTCGTACGCCGGATGGCCCTGGACCGCGAACCGGTACGTTGCACTGGCCTTGTCGAACGTGACTAGCGGCGTCAGGCCGCCGACGCCTGTGATGACAGCCATGCGATAGCCCGCATCACCTGCCTTCGTCACGATGACGGGGACGTCGGGAACGCCGGCGTCGCGGAACTGCGCCTTGACCTTGACGGAGGGGCGCGGAATGGACAGCGTGGTCACGCTGCCGACGACGCCGACGCGGTCCTGCGGGTCGATCTCGTTCTCGGGATCTTCGAACGTCCACGAGACCACGTTGTAATGGTACTCGACGCCGGGTTCGAGGCCGGTGATGCGCATCGAGTGGTCCGTAACGAACTCGCGTCCGCTGTCCCTCGTGACCCAGCCCTGGACGACGTTGCCGCTGCGTTTCTTCACGGCCGCGACGTAGTTCACCGACAGATCGGGCGAAGGGGAATACAGCACCTCGGTCGAGGCCGCGACATTCGTAGTCCACTGGAAGTCGATATAGTCCAGGCCCGCCGTTACTTGCGGACTGCCCATGGACAGATCGTTGCACGTCGTGTCGCTGACCTTGGTGGGAATCTCCGTGAGCGTGGTGGTCTGGAGCTCGCCTCCTGAGAATCGTTGTCCGCTGCTGCTGACGCATTCGATGCCGAAGATGTACGTTGTGCCCTTCTGGAGACCGGTGACGACGACATTGTGCGCGTTCTTGTAGGTGTTCTCTTGCACTTTCTTGAGGAACTTGCGGCTGCTGTCATAAACGCTGACGTAGCCCATCAGCGGCACGTTCGGACTGGTCCAGTTGACCGAGGCCGAGGTCGCGCCGGGATTGACGCGCATGCTCTGGAGCGTGGCGGTGTTCTTCCGCAGGGGGACCTCGATCTGGAAGCCGTCCTGAGGCGTCAGTTCGGCGGTGTGATAGGTCACCACCTTCTCGACATTGTCCAGATCGACGTCGAGGACGGACAGCTTGACCGTGGCGGTCAGGCCCTGTTTGACTCGGAATTCGTAGGCGATCTTGTCGACGGCGATGTGGATCTTGTCGTTGTCGCCGACGAAGGGCGTGATGTCCCTGAAGACGATCTCCTGCTCCTGGTTGGACCGGTCGAAGTACAAGGTGTAATAGCCTGAACCTTTGCCGTCGGGGATGTAACACTTGACGTTCAGACGCAGGCGCACCCCTTCGACAACGTAGTACGGATCGGCGCTCAGCGTCAGGTTGGGCGCGTCGTAGATCGCCGAAAGGGCCGTCTCCAGCGCGTCCTGGAGGATGTCGATCGCTTCGGCGTCGCTGACCATGTTCGCGACCTTCACCGCGCGCACCGCATTGGTCCGCACGTTCTCGGGGATCTCGTCGAAGATCTTCGGCGCCAGTTCCGCGGGGCTCTTGTCCGTCAGATCGAAACTGATCAGATCGCGCTCGTCGTGGTACGTTTCCGATTTGCCCAGCGGCAGTGCATCCTGCGTATCGGTGTTAACGCCGATGTTGCTGACGGCGCTGGCGATGCTCTCGCCCACCTTAGGGATGTTCGCGACCATGTCCCAGAAGTCCAGCGGCAGGTCGAACCACGGCAGCTCGATCGGCAGACCGGTGACCCCGATCAGACCGACCTGCAAGGTGTTCGGAAGAGAGATCCCGAAGGCGGTGGCGAAGGTGTCGCTTTCGGAGCCGATGGGCGTGGCCTTCACCTTGATCCGGAAATCGCTTCCCGACTGGGCCTTGCTCTGGTCGAAGGTGAACGTCACGCCAACCGGGCATCGCAGGGAGATGGTGCCGTCGGAAAAGCGAAAGCCCAGTTTGTAGCGAACGCCCGTCTGCACACCCAGCGGCAGCCAGGGCGACCACCGGGTCTCGGGAACGGGTTTGCCCTGGAAGTCCCATACGATCGGCGGGAAATTGTGCTCGACCTTCGTGTCAGCGGCGAGGAGTTCGCCCGCGCCCGCACCGAGAAGTGTCATGATGGCAACAGACAACGTCGTCCGGATGGACATATGCGCGCCTTTCATGAGCCCCGAGTTGTCATGTTCGGTACTGTTCATATTATCGGGGTCTGCGAGGGACGTCTTTAGGCCAAAACCCGGAAAACAGGTAGGATTCCGGTCGTCTTCCCCGGTCGGGTGGCAGGCGAGGTGAGGGGACACCGCCGGTGCGCGGCCTATCGAGCGGACTGCGGGGCACTGCCGTCGAGCGCGGCGATCTTGCGGACGCGTTGGGCGTGCCGGCCGCCGTCGAAGGGGGTGGTCAGCCAGATCTCGACCATCTTCAGGGCCAATTCCAGGGACACCATCCGTGCGCCGATGGACATCACGTTAGCGTCGTTATGGGCACGGCTCAGCCGGGCCAGCTCCTCGTGCCAGCAGACGGCGCAGCGGACGCCCCGGACCTTGTTGGCGACGATCGTTTCGCCATTGCCGCTGCCACCCAGGACGATGGCCCGATCACACCGGCCTTCGCCCACCGCCAAAGCGGCGGGGTAGATGAAATCGGGGTAGTCACAGCTCTGAGGCGAATGGGTCCCGAAGTCGGTGACGTCGTGTCCCCGCTCGGTCAGATACTGCTTGATGCGCTCCTTGTACTGAAACCCTGCGTGATCGGTGCCCAATGCGATCTTCATCTGTGCCCTTTGCCCTTGTCGCTCTATGAAAAGGCAGCCAGTATAGTCGGATCGGGATCATACTGCAACCTTGAACTGCGCAAAGGGCAGGCGCAGCGCCGGATGTTCTGGTGACGTGCATAACTACTTACGGGGGCAGCGCTTACGCCAGAGTGGCATAGTCAGTCACTATCGGTTCAGCGCTTCCAGGAGCCTTTCGACGACTACGTCGAGGCGGTCGGCCACGCTGTAGCGTCCCTGGCGGAGCTGTCGGCGAATCTCCCGGACTTTCTTCCGGCGGATCGGCGGCTGATCGTCCATGTCCAGGACCGCAATGCCCGTGTCCATGTCTTCTTGCCAGTTGAACGAGTTCATCGTTCACCTCACGTTCGTGAAGCGAAGAGCGGCCTGCCGGAGTCCCAACATCGGGGTCGCGCGGTCCGGCGGGCGTCCTTGCCTCTTCGCAAAATCAATCAATCCGATACAAATCCACTGTAATTATCGGAGCAGCAGGCGGCTACGCCGCATGAGGATTGCGCCTAATTTCGGATAGTGGAATCCCCTATACCAGACTGGTTTGCTGGGAGGACGAGCTGTCCCCGGAGGCGGAACGGACGGATTTCGCTCCGATGCGATTTGGGCTTTCATACTGGCGTCCGGGACTTGTTGCTGGTACGCTCTTGGCATTGTGCGGCCCTCTGCACGCCGGGAACGGTTCTGTGGTAGACGCATGAGATGAAAGGACTCCTATGCCCGCTTCGGTTGATGCTGCGACTCGCAAGGCTCCCTGGTGGCGGTCGATAGGCCCGGCGCTGATCACGGCGTGTGTCGTCTTCGGGCCGGGCAGCCTGGTCATCAGCTCGAACGTGGGGGCGACCTATGGGTACGAGCTGCTCTGGCTGCTGGCGCTGGCGGGATTGGTCATGGGGGCGTACATGACGATGTCGGCTCGCACGGGCGTGACGGCGGGCGCGACCCACTTCACGACGCTGGCCCGCGAGGTGAACCGCCCCTTTGCGGCGTTATTGGGCATCGTGCTCTGCCTGACCTGTGCGGCGTTCCAGTTCTCCAACAACCTCGCCATCGCCCTGGTGGCCGGTGCGTTCGCGCCGGAAGGCCATACGCTGACGGTGCAGATCGCCGTGATGGGGGCGCTGAACCTGGTGCTGGTTGTTTTCCTCTTCAAGGCGACCCACGTTTTCAAGACCATCGAGCGCATCATGAAGGTGATGGTGGGCGTCGTGCTGGTCTCGTTCCTCTTCAACCTCTTTGTGGCCAGGCCCGACTGGCTGGGCGCGCTCAAAGGCCTCGTGCCCTCTATCCCCGAGAAGCTCTCGCTCGGGATTCCGGAAATCGTTGACGGCGCCATCTCTGATCCGCTCGTCCTGATCGCGTCCCTGCTGGGGACGACCTTCTCCGTGGCCGCGGCGTTCTTCCAGGGCAACCTCGTGCGCGAGAAGAACTGGAACGTGGAGGACTACTATCGCGGCATCGGCGATTCGGTGGCCGGCGTGTTCGTGCTGACGCTGGTCAGCGCCATCATCATGACGACAGCCGCCACGGTCATCTTCGGCCGGCCGGCGGACAACATGGCCACACTGGCCCTGACGTTGGGCCCACTGCTGGGCCCGGTCGCCTTCTACGTCTTCTGCATCGGCCTGGCCCCGATCGCGCTGAATCCCTTCCTCATCAATGCGATGATCGGCGGCACCGCGCTGGCCGACGGCCTGGGCCTGTCCGGAAAGCTGAGCGACCGCTGGCCGCGTATTCTCACCGTCGGCGTCCTGCTGGTGGGCTTCCTCGTTGCGGTTTTCGGGCTGTGGAGCCGGACCGCCCCGGTGAACCTGATGATCGCCGGACAGGCCATGACCGTCATCGGCAATCCGCTCATGGCGGGCACGCTGCTCTGGCTGGCCAACCGCAGAAACGTGATGGGCGAACGCCGCAACGGCGCTTTCACCAACATCCTCGGGGTGGTGGGCTTCCTCATCGTGCTGTTGCTGTCGGTGCGCATGGTGTGGTTCCTCTACCTGCGCATCAGCCTGCTGCTGGCCGCATGAGACCCCGGAATCCGCAGCGCCGGGCGATCTACCGCCGCGCCTGCTCGGCCAGCGCCGTGGCCATCTCGCGGGAGACCGTCAGCGTGAATTGCCGGCCCGCGTCCTCTTCGCCACCGACCTCATACGGGATGCTTTCTTCGAGCGTCTCGCGGCTTTGCTGATCGTAAGCCTGGACCAGAAACAGGCCCCTCGAATGGGCGGCGACATGAATCGTGGTCATACCGGCGTCGTCCGTCGGTCGCTTTCGTTGCGGCATCATCTCATCTTCGTCGAAACAGAAGACCGTTATGCCGCCGAGCGGGTGGCCCTGCTCATCGACGACGCAGACCCTCACTTCCACACCGGGAGGGAACTCCACTCGACCGAGCTTGATGACTTGTCCCTGCTCGACCCTGAAATATCCCAAATCAACAGGTGGATGTGAGTCCTGTGATCGGGGAGCCACAATCAGGCGCAGGTCGAGCCCTGCGGGAACGTAGATGGTCTGCGACAGGTTCGGAAGGAGCCACCTCTGGCGATACGTCATGGTGGCGGCGATGGTGCCAAACGGAGGCCAGAGTTGCTCGACCCATGATGGTCTGGGTTCCTCGCAGACGATCCAGCGGAATTCAATGGTGCCATCGGCTCCAGCCGGGCCGAGACTCGGTGCGATGGGCTGAAGGACGGCTATGCCGCCCGGGAAGAGACTTATGGGGTCGAGCTGTGTGATGCCCTCGGCGTCCGGAACCAGCGATTCACGACGGTGCCTGATGGACTCATCCGGCGCAGGGACCAACCGCGTCAGCGTATGCCAACTGTCCAGGAAGTCACGAGCCATCGCCAGAAGTGAGTCCGGAGGGTTCGGTTTGCTCAGTTCCACTGCGATTTCGTACCGTCCGTCCTCGTCCGTAATCGCGCATGCAGTGACAATCGGTCGGGGGGGATCGTATCGAGCAAACACAGGCCCCATCGCGGGGTTCTTCGGATCAGGGTTGGGACCGAGGCGCTCCACGGCCTCCCATTGACTTGGCTGGAGCGACGAAGTGTCATAACGCGGCGCCATCGGACAGTGAATGACGACCGCGCGAGGAATCGGTTTGCCTGTGATGCCGTGGATGACCTGGCCTCGGCAGACCAGTTGCTTCTGCCATACGTGCGCGGGCACAAAGACCACGGTCTCGGGCCGGGCGGCAGTCAGGTCTACGGGGCTGTAGACGTAGTACTTTCCATCGCGCAAAGCGCTCACGTGATAAATGCCTGCCTTGAACCGATGTTTCTCGAGAAAGGGTCTCAGCGGGGCGATAGAGGCATAGTCTCCGACGGCCGTGAAGATGAGTTGGGCCTCACGGAATTCACTCGGATCGACGGGCAGACCGTTCTCGTCTTCAAACATGAAGACCGGGGAGTAGTCTGAGCGTCCGATCGGGGTGAGCCGGATTGTGCAGGTGTAACGCTCGTAGAGGCTTGGAGACGTTGCGCTGACGCCAACCTGCTCATAGCCTGGTTTGGCCACCGTGAAACCATAAATGTGAGGATCGATCCCCGGCAGAAACGGGATTTCGAAAGTCCCGTCGCCTTCTGTAGCCGCAACGCGGTCGCTCGCGCGATACAGCAACTCGGCAGAACCATCGTCGGCCTCCTTCGCCACCATCGTCAGCAGTTCTTGCCATCGTTCGGAAGTTAGCACGGATGACTCCTGGTCCTTGCTTGGCCGGCCGCCCCAGATGATCGCGCCTCGGATGGGCTCGTCAGTAGAGTCGTCGACAACCCGACCATGATAGAGCACGGGCGCGGTGCCGCGGATGACCAGATGCTCAGGGCTGTCAGGTCTCAACTCGACGTCTTGAAAGCTGAAAGGCCGACCCCATCGCGTAGTCGTCGCGCGCAGGGTCCCTGGTGGCAGCGCATGGCCGCCCTTGAGCTGATCGTAGGTCAGATGCGCGCACTGCTGATTGTCGCGATAGAGCTTCAATTCGATACTATCCAACTCCTGAGGATCGGTGACCGGGCCTTCGTAGTACTCAAAGCTGAACGTGTGAAAGACCTTGGTGGCCTCCATCGGCGTCAGTGTGAAGGTGCTTTGTGTTCCCACAGGAATGTCGCGGGATCTTCCCAATCCGTATCGCCGCAGATTGAGTTGCTTAGGCGGCTCAATGTCGATGACATAGCTGCTGCCGGGGTCGGGGAGTCCCTTAAGCACGAGGTCCTTTGCGACAATCGGGACGCAGAGTGAGAACCAGCCCTCCTCGTCGGTGATGGCGCCGAACAGAAATCCGGGCTCTGATTCGATGAGGCTGTGATCTGGGTCCAAGACCTTCGTGCACAGGACCCGCGCGTCAGGTACCAGGCGTCCTTCGGTGTCGACAACGGTTCCCTGAATCGACGACGCGACGGCCTGGGAATCAAGCGGCACCAGGGGGACCAGCCAGATGCCGGAGGGGTTTTCTCTTGCCTGGCGTAACTGCACACGTCCCGTACCGTAATTCGGGTGTGAGACATGGAAGAAGAATCGGCCGGCCGGTGACAGGCGCGGGAGGTGGCTGCGCTCGTCGAGGGTCGTTCGCGCAAGCAGGATGTTCACCTGAGGGTCTGGCGTATATGTCCATATTTCTATGGCGGCGCCGGGCATGGGTTCGCCTTGGGCGTCGAAGAACGTCCACATCGGGTTCCAGTTGGGATCAATGGGGTCCAGGTGGAGCGATAGCGTCAACTTGTCCGAGAACGATCCCTTTTCGACGCGTGAGCCCAGGGCCGTCGCGACGGCCTCGTCCCTCTGGTCGGTTGCCATGAGCACGACGAACGCCCGGCCGGAGACGGCCGGGTACGCCGCTTTGATGGCCACCGAGCCGATCGCCAGGTTCGTGATCGGCGCACGGACCTTCTCGAATCCCGCCGGATCATTGGCTGGGTCCGGATAGACCCGGAGAATCGCGATTCGCCCTTCGAGCAATTCGGAAACGGCCTGGCGTAGCTGTTCTGTCGAGGTTGGTTGCGTGTACGCGAGGCACGCCAAGCTGAGCGTCACAGCCCAGACGAATTGGAACTTCCGCCGCATAATGGTCCCTCTCACAGGTATAGTCAAGCCGGACCTATTGTAACGGCGAAAGGGCTTCCGGGCAAGGTCTTCTTCCGGTATCTACGCGGGGTTGCCACTCACTGCGCCATTGGCAGTTTGGGGGCGGGTACCGGGGACCAGATGCGGGCAGGGAGAGATCGTAAAAGAGAGGCGCCTCGGCTCCTCCGCAGGATCCACCTCGGGCCGCCGCAAGCGCCCCCCCAGTTTGTGAAGCGGGGAGGCACTACAGTCTTTTCATCGACCCGGTCTCCTCCAGTGGGAATGCTCCCACGCGGGCGCGCGCCAGCAATCGCGAGGAGAATCCCCTGCCTTCACAAAGGTCATTATCTCGGCGTGCCGCAGCAAAGTCAATTGTGGCAACTACTTATTTTTGCACACAAATTTCCTATCTTCACTCGCCGAGCACGGGTCCTCTCAGGGCTGAGAAGGCCGATCCGAGCCGGCCGGGGCCCTCTGCCAGGGTGCGACGCCCGCTTTGGAGATGTGGTCTCGCAGGGCGGAGAAGAGCCTGCTGTACATCGGATGGTCTTTGGCCAGGGGCTTTTCTTCCTTCGGGTCGGCAGCGAGATCATACAGTTCCATCGGCTCGAACGGGCTGTTCTGGACGAGCTTGAAATCACCGCAGCGAGCGGCGTAGTAGGCCCGTCCCCCGTAGCGACCGCCTTCACGACGGACCCAGAACAGAGAACGGTCTTCATCGGGCTGCGTTGCGCCGAGCAGGGTCGGCAGGAAGCTGACGCCGTCGATCTCGTGGGCGACGCGGGCGCCCGCCGCGGCGCAGGCAGTGGGGAAGATGTCCATCGTCAACGCTACACGGTCGCTTCGCGATCCCGGCTCGATCCGGCCCGGCCAGACGGCGCACATCGGCACGCGGATGCCGCCTTCGTACATATCCTGCTTTCCGCCACGAAACAGGCCGTTCGTGGCACCGGCGTCGAGTTGGCCACCATTGTCGGAGGTGAAGATCACCAGCGTTTCGTCATCGAGGCCGGTGTCCCTCAGGGCGGTGAGGACTTGGCCGATACCGGCGTCCAGATGCTCGATCAGGGCGACGAGCTTCGCCCGCCTGTCGCTGATGCCGGGCTGCCGCCGTCTGACCTTCTCCAACCACTCGTCCGGCGGCTGGATCGGCGTGTGCGGAGCGTTGTACGCCAGGTACAGGAAGAACGGCTGTCTCGATTTGGCCCGCTCGCGAAGGTACTCGATCGCCCACTGCGTGAACAGGTCGGTCGCATGGCCCTCGGGGTCGATCTCGGCGTTCTGCCGCCGCATGTAGTTAATCCCATGTCGGCGGTGGGTGTAGTAGTCGTCCATCATGTCGCCGAGGAAGCCGTGGAAGTGGTCGAAGCCCCGCTCGTTGGGCCTGTCGGGCGAGGTCAAGCCCAGGTGCCACTTGCCGACCAGGGCGGCGTGGTAGCCCGCCTGTTTGAGCATCGTCGGCAGCAGGACCGCGTCCGGCGATAAGCGGCCCCAGTTGTCCCTGGCGTGCGTGCGGATCACGCCGGGCACGCCCACCAGGTCGGGGTAGCGGCCGCTCAGCAGCGCCGCCCGCGTCGGCGAGCAGACCGGGCAGTTCGCGTAGAAGTTCTCGAATCGCATCCCGCTGTCGACGAGCCGGTCGATGTTCGGTGACTTCAGGTCCGTTGCGCCGTAGCAGGACAGATCGCCATAGCCGAGATCGTCGACCAGGATAACCAGCACATTGGGTCTGGCTGCGCCTTGTTGTGCGGAGGTACGACTCAGGTTCGTCGCTGCCAGTGAGGCGGCGCCGATGAGCTTCAGAAAACCGCGTCTGTCGATCATGGCGTCTCCCGGCAACCTACGATTGTCCGCAACCATCCGTGAGACCCCCTTCCTCCCTCAAGCGGCGTACCACCTCGAGCTGGCGAACAGCCTCTCTGTCACGCGCGCGATTCATCGTCTCCTTCGCGACGATCAACGCGTCGATGGTCAAGACGCGGAGCCGTCTGCCCTCGACATCGATTGGCGCGCTGACCCGCACGACCTGATCGTAGCCGCCCACCAGGACGAAGTCCACGCCGGCATCGACGAGACGTTCGAGCAGGTCCAGCAGTCCGCCGCTCACAGGAATCTCGCTTCTTGGAGCCTTCGCATTCGATCCAAAGCGACCTGGTGCCGGCGGAGGCGTTCGGCCGGGCTCAAGGCCAGGTTCGCTCGCAGCATGGAAACGTCGATGGCGTCGTCGACAGGCTCGGCGGTCCGGTCGGGCGACGGCGCTCCCTCCTGGCACTTCGGTTGTTTCGACGGCGCGCTCATGCGTTGATTGTAATGCCGCTCGCTCACAAGGGCAACCGCTCTGTATGGGCGGCGGGACCTCGTTTCATAATCTGCTCAGTTCGAGTTCGTCGCCGGTTCGTTCCATCCAGCGGTGCAGTTCCGCGTCGAGCGTCTTGACGGTCTGGGCGTATTGCGGATTCTCAGCCAAGTCGGTGGTTTCCCAGGGGTCGTTGCGCAGGTCGAAGAGTTGCACCTCGTTGACGTGTGGATAGCGGATCAGCTTGTACCTCTCCGTGCGGACCATTCGCTGGAGATCGCGATAGGCGCCGTAGATCGAGTCGTAGAGCTTGTCCTTCTCGCCGGTCAGCAGTGGCACGAGGCTGGGGAACTGTACCGTCTCGGGCGTTTCGATGCGGGCCATCTCGCAGGTGGTGGCGAAGGCGCTCTGGAGGTAGACCATCGCGTCGATCTTGCGGCCGGCCTCGATGCCGGGACCGCAGTAAACGTACGGCATGCGCACCGAGCAGTCGTACTGGTTCTGCTTGCCCATCAGGCCGTGCTGACCGACCGCCAGACCGTGATCGGCCGAGAAGATGATGATCGTGTTGTCGGCCTGGCCCGAGGCTTCCAGCGCATCGAGAATGCGGCCGATGTGGTGATCGGCGTGTGTGACGATTGCGTAGTACTCGCTCAGGTGCACCTGTACCGCTTCTTTCGTCCGAGGAAACGGCGCGAGCAGTTCGTCCCGCAGCCTGGGGTCGCCCTGGTCGAAAGGATGCTCGGGCAGGTAGTTGGGGGGAATCTTGATCTTCTCGGGCGGGTACAGGTCCACGAATTCCTTCGGGGATTGCCGAGGATCGTGCGGCGCGTGGAAGGCCACGTACATGAAGAAGGGATTTTGGCTTTGTTTTGTATGCTTGTGCAGGTAGTCGATCGCGGTGTCGGCCCAGAGCTGACTGCTGTGAACCGTTTCGCCGTCGACCTGGCGCCAGTGTCCTTCGAGCGTCTGGTCGTAGGGGCTCCACGAGTTGCCCGGTCGCGGCCGGTTGTACGGGTCATTGAGGATGCTCTTCCGGGCGTTCTCCTCGGCGTTGGGGTCTTTGGAGGCGAACATGCCGCCTCCGGTCGGGCCGATGGTCTGGAAGCTGCGTTTCAGCGCGGGGGTCTGATTGTGCCACTTGCCGGTCATGAAGGTGTCGTAGCCTGCCTTGCCGAGTGTCTGGCCCCAGAGAGGCCAGTTGCCGCAGTTGTCGCCCCCGCAGGTCCAGACATACCGGCCCGTATTGAGCATGGCCCGGCTGGCGACGCAGACGGCGCCGTGCCAGGCGCCCTGATTGAAGCAGTGCGTGAACGTCGTGCCTCCCCGCACCAGCCGATCCATATTCGGTGTCCTGACATCCGGATTGCTCAGCGCACCGAGCGTGCCGAACGCCTGATCGTCCGTGAACAGAAACAGAAAATTCGGCCGCTCCCTGCCTGCGGCGGCGAAGCGATTCGTGCTGTTCCTTGTCGCCTGTGCACAGGCGAGCCTTTCCCATACCCCGGCCGCGCCAAGAGCGTATGATGCCGCTGCCAATCCCACGCCCCTGACGAAGTCGCGTCTGGTTGTCTTTCGGCTGATCACGCGATTCCCCTGCAATTGCGGCTTCACAGATACGATGTAAGAGCGGCCTGCTGCCATGTCATAGATCCCTGCGTGACGTCGCGATTTCTTCAACCTTGGCGCGGGACAGGGGAGCGGGGCGGAGTTGGGCTTTTTCCCAGAGCTCGTAGTCGCTGAGGCGATAGGGGCTGTCCGGCCGCTCGGAGACGCCGACCGGCAGCAGGGCCATCGCGCCGTCCGCATCATCCATCGGGACACACTGCGTGTAGGATTGCGCCCGCTGCGAGAGGATCGTGCCGCCGTCGATGCACGTCAGGGCCGGGAAGGTGATGTCCTTGGCCTCGTCCAGGCTTGCGAAACCGTCGAGCGTGGACATGTAGGGCAATCGCGTTTCGAGCAATCCGGCGCGGGCCTTCTCGTTCCACTGGGCCGCGTCGTCGCCGTAGTTGGCTTTGCCATATCGCCAGGCGGCCCGCAGGATGAGGTTCACGTAGTCAGCCTCTTCCTCGGTGAGCACGGCCTTGGGGTCCTCAGCGATCCGCGTCTCGATGGTCTGGAGCATGTTGCACAGGCCGGAGAGGCCGCCGCCATAGATCGTGGCCGCCGCGAAGTTCTGCCGGAACGCCATCGGCATCAGGTTGAGAATCTCCGTTCCCTTGATCTGCATCTCGGACCGATATCCCGCATCCCGCCACTCTTCCAGATAATCCAGCGCCAGCCGCGTCTCTTCCTCCAGCGGGTACTGCTGGATGTCACGCAGGTGATAGCCGAGCTTGACAAGGTTGCGCTTGATCGGCGCGACCGTGTCGTAATGGACGTCGAGCACATCTTCCGGCGTGAACGACTCCTTCGCCCGCACGCGCTCCTTCAGGCGCCACGACCGGTCCGTGTCGCCCAGACTGCCGGTCGAGATGCCTATCGAGATCGGGTAGAACGACGCGATCGGCCGGTGGTTCGCGCTGACCAGCCAGCCCTGCTTCGGGTTGATCACCTGCGGTAGCAGCTCATGCGGCACAAAACCCTGCCAGTCGTTGGCGCTGTACCATCCCTCGTGCGCCGCACGTTCGTCGAGCAGCGCGTTCGCCGAGCGGATCGGCAGTGCGAGGATCGTCTTGAAACCGATGTTGCCTTCGCGATCGCCAAAGACGCAGTTGGCGCTCGGGAAGGTCCATCCACCAGCCGCATCCTGGAACTCGCACACGTCCCTGGCTCGAATCATGTCGAGCGCGCCGCGGAACGTGTCGCGCTGCGGATCGCAGATCGGGATGCGCTTGAGCGTCACTTCGTCGCCTCGGCGCACACCCATCGCCAGCGATGTCACCACCGGTCCGAACTGTGTTCGGCGCACCGTCAGCGTTTGCGGATCGGCGTCTCTAACTCGAATCGTCTCTGTCCGGACCTCCATATCGAGCCATTGGCCATCGACCTGATACTGGTTGGGACGATTGGGATCGGTCTTGAGCAGAAACAGGTCCGCCTGGTCGGCGCCGAGCGCGGTCAGGCCCCACGCGACGTTCGGCGTAAAGCCGATCAGGAGGTTCGGGCTGCCGGCAACGCCAATGCCGCGCGCGTTGAATGTTTCTCCGCTGATGTGAAACTCGTGGAACAGCGACGGATTGCGCACGGGCGTCTGCGGATCGCTGACGAGCACCGCCGAGCCGTTCGTCGTTCGCGTCTTGCCTACCACCCAGGCATGGCTGAACCGGGGTCCCTCCGGCACGCGCTGCCGCAGAGGCGTGACATCGATTTTGCGCATCAGGTTGTGCTCGGTCGCGTAGTCCATCACCGCGCTGAGCCACTCATCGCCGACGTCGTCTCGCTGGATCACCGAGGCATCGTCCCGAACGTGACGACCCGCAATATTCATCGGGCCCTCGCTGTCGTCCGGCGCAAACGACTTCACCTCGCGCTGCCCATCCTTGATTTCGTAGTAGGTCGTCATCTCGCGCAGGCCGTCGCCCGAGAAGAACAGACTCAGCCGCCACCAGGAGGCGATGCATGCCGCCGGCGTCCAGGGCTCCGGTTGGAGGCCGTACTTGGCGAACAGGTACGTCAGTTCGTTCGGCTCACTGCGGATACAGTCGTTGACACCTTCGCTGTAGGCTTCGAGCAGGCTCCGCAACTCAGGGGCAAGCTGCTGGGCCGTCTGCTGTGCGGCGTCCCAGTAGCCGATAGTTCGCATCTGGACGTCGGAGCGGATCGCCGAGTTGGTGCCCTCGGGCCGCTGCCGGCTGACGCCTACCTTGACGTCGCCGACGACCTCGGCCAGACGGCCCTGGATGATTCGCAGGTTGTAGTACATCTGAAACGCCCGGTCCTGTGCGGCCGCGTAGCCCAAGCCGTACATCGCTCCGGCGTCGGTCTCGGCGAACACGTGCGGCACGCCCCACCGGTCCCGCACCAGCTCTACTTTCCCATGTGGATGCTCCTCGGACTGCCGCGCCGTCGGCGTGTTGCAGCCGCCGAACAACACCGCCGAAACAGTCAGAGCGATGACGAACAGAAGTGCCTTCCTTGCTGTAGCCGACATGCTGCGGTACCTCCAAGAGCACGCGTTGCGGCGGACGGGCCAAGCGAAACCGGATCACAGACCCAGCGCAGGTCAGACGTCCGGCTCGTCGTCCCTATTGCCCCCAATTTCCGCGCCGGCGATGACGATGACGTATTCGCCTTTGGGGTTTTCTTCGAGGTCGTCGAGCAACTGCGACAGCCGGCCGCGTGTGACGCGCTCGAACAGTTTGGTCAGCTCCTTGCAGACCGCCGCGTGGCGATTGCCGAAGACCTCCATCGCCTCGGTGAGGAACTTGCGCAGACGGTAGGGGCTTTCGTAGTAGATCAGCGTGTGGGGCGAGTCTCTGTCCATCTCCAGGAACTTGCGTCGCTTGCCGGGTTTGTGCGGGGGGAAGCCCCGGAACGTGAAGCTGTAGACCGGCATGCCCGAGAGCACCAGGGCCGGAACGAATGCCGTCGCGCCGGGAATCGCCGTCACTTCGAGACCTTCCTTAACCGCCTCCCACAGCGCGACGAAGCCGGGGTCGGAGATGCTGGGCGTGCCGGCGCTGGTCACCACGGCGACGGACTTGCCTTCGCGAAGCAGCCCGATGATCCGTCCGATGACGCGCTGCTCATTGTGCTCGTGGAACGAGACCTGGGGCTTCTTGATGTCGAAGTGCTTCAGCAGCAAACCGGTCCGGCGGGTGTCCTCACTGGCAACATAGTCCACCGCCTTGAGCGTCTCCAGCGCCCGCAGCGTGATGTCACCGAGGTTCCCGATCGGCGTCGAAACCAGATACAGCTTCCCCATTTCGGGCATTCAGGACTCTCCGACGCTATCTATTCGACGGTGGCGGCCTCGTAGCGTTGGAGCGCTTTGGACAGGCTCTCCTTCGCCTGCGCGTTGTCGGTCAGCTCGATGGCCTTCTTCTGGAGCGTGACGGCCTGGGCGACGTATTTCTTGCCCAGTTCGTACAGCGCCAGGGCGTAGGTGTCGAGAATGGACGGGTTCTTTTCCTCGGTCAGCGTGACGGCCTTGGCGGCGGCTGCGCGGGCCAGTTCGAGGTCGCGGCTCTCTTGCGGCACATCGGTCAGAATCCGCCAGGCCAAAGCGTTCAGCATGGCGGTGTTGTCCGAGCCGACGAGCTGCGCGCCGATTGTCGCCGCTTCGCCGGGGTTCGTGCCGACGGCTGTAAAGTAGTTCTTGTACAGCGCGAGCACGCGGGCCTCTTCCTTCTCCTCGGCGGCCTGCTTCGCGGCGTAGGCGACGTGGTCGAACTGTCCTGCGACGACCTCCTTGAGGACGGCGTCCATGCCGGCCATGGGGTGCCCGTGCCAGAGAAGGTTGCCGTCCCTGCCCACGATGAATGCGTGGGGGATGCCTCGAACGCCGAAGGCTTCCATATAGCCTTTGTGGACCTGGCCCTCGCGGTCGATAGCGACGGCGTATTCCATCTTCTTCTGCTCGTCCATCTGGGCGACGAACGGCTTGACGATATCGGCGGTCTCGTCGGAGATGCCGATGATCGTCACGCCCCGGTCCTTGAATTGACGTTGGATCTCGGTCAGATGCGGGATGCTCGTCCGGCAGGGCGGGCACCAGGTCGCCCAGAACTCGACCACGTAGATCGAGCCTCTTTCGAGCTGCACCGGTCCAGCCTTGATCCACTGCAACCCCGTCAGCGGTGCCGCCGGGTCGCCGATCTGACCTGGCGCAGGCTGGGACGCATCCCTCTGGGCCGCACCAACAAGGACCGCCAGGATCAGCAACGCCGCAACACCTAGGCAAAGACCCGCTCTTGTCTTCATGATCGCTCCCTTCTTTTGTTGGGCAGTCTCGCGCAATCCGCCAAGCACCGCCTCCAGTTGATTGAGATGTTCCCTGTCTGCCATGACACCATCATACCCGCACGACGCCGGATTGGAAATGGCGCGGTCCCGTCAGGACGGCGTCTGCCCCAATACGTGCAGGACGAGAGCCGGGGCGACGATGGCGGCGGTCTCGGTCCGCAGGATGCGCGGGCCCAGACTCACCGGGATGCCGCCGCTCTCGCAGGCTTGGGCGGTCTCGGCATCGCTGAATCCGCCTTCGGGACCGATCAGGATGGCGACCGACGCCACAGGTCCGCCGCTCGGCGCCAGGGCTTCGGTCAGCGTCCTGGCTTGGCCCGACGTTGCGGCGATCAGCGCTCTGTCGAACTCGCCGACGCGCGACAGCGCCTGGGCAAACGTAATCGCCGGCTCGATCTGCGGCACCCGGCCTCGATGCGACTGCTCGGCAGCTTCCGTGACGATCCGCTGCCAGCGGTCCAGCTTCTTCGGATCGATCTGCCTGGCCCGCAGCAGCGTCCGCTCGGTCTGGATCGGCACGAATCGCGACACGCCCACCTCCGTGCCCTTCTGGAGCACCCACTCGAACTTCTCGCGGGCCAGCAGGCCCTGGAACAGGGTGATTCGCACGGTCGGCTCGCCTGTAGCCTGTCGCCGGGCCACGATCCGCCCGACGGCCTCGCGCTTGTCCGCGGTTGTCAGGGTCACGTCAAACTCGCCGCCCGCGCCGTCCAGCACGACGATCTCGTCGCCTGCCTTGAGCCGCAGCACGTGGCAGACCTGATGCGCCTGCTCGGCGCTGAGCCGAACGAGATCGCCTTCAAATCCTGATTCCGACACGAAAAAGCGGTTGGCGCTCATAGGATGCAGCTATCTTATTATACTTTTGTTCAATTCGCGGCGGCTTATTATAGTTTCGGGCCGAAAAGTATAACCACGGGGCCGTCTGGTGAGGCATTGTTCCTTGGCGACGATTAGCCTTCTCTACGAAGATGATGACATCCTGGCGGTGGACAAGCCCGAGGGCCTGGCCGCCATACCCGAGCGGCACAGGGGCGGCGGATCGCTGTTCGAACTGCTCTGCGCCGAAAGGCGCGAGAAGCTCTACATCGTCCACCGCATCGACAAGGAAACCAGCGGACTGATCGTCTTCGCCCGCCACGCCGAGGCCCATCGCCGGCTCAACCGGCTGTTCGAGACGCGTGCCATCGACAAGACGTATCTGGCTTTGGTGCAAGGGGTTATCGCCGGAGACGACGGGGTGATCGACCGGCCGTTGCGGCAGTTCGGCTCGGGCCGGGTCGCGGTCGATCTCGAGCGGGGCAAGCCCAGTGCGACCGAGTTCCGCGTTGCCGAACGTTTCCGATCCCAAACGCTCGTTGAAGCCCGGCCGCGAACCGGCCGGCGTCATCAGATTCGCGTCCACCTCTACAGCCTTGGCCACCCGATCGCAGGCGATCCGGTCTATGGCGACGAGGCCACGCGCCAGGGTTTTGCCCGCATGATGCTCCATGCCTGGCGGCTGGGGCTGACTTTGCTCTCCAGCCGACAGCTGACACTCGAAGCCCCTATCCCCGAGTCTTTTCAGGCCGGCCTCAGGATCGCGACCGCTGGGCAGTAAAATACACGGGTCGTCAGCCAACGGCTATCCCTGCCCATTATCCAAGATTTCAGACCCAATACCCATGATATTACAGGACTTTGTGCTCGCCGTGAGGTGTTCGCCTCGGCTACCCGAGTGACGTACGTCTGCACGCATGTTGATAGAATGGGGAATATGGGTATAATAAAGGCTCATTGGGTGACGCACTTGAGTGGGGTGTGCATCCCATCGTGGCGCTTCTTCTTGAGGGGTATGGGTGATGCTTGGATCACGGTTTTTCCTCTGTGCAGCTTTGATCGCGACCTGCTTCGGCCTGGCGGACGTCCGCGCGGACATGACGCTCGACCTGACGAGGTCCGGTGCGAGCGGGTACATCAACGGGGCCTATTTCGTCCAGGGCAACTTTGCCTCGGCCGGAACGGGCGCGATCGATTCGTTTGTCCGAATTCAGACGAATCAGGCGGTCGAGCGGGGCTTCAACACGGACGCGCGGCCGCTCCAGTTTCATGAGAACAACTCGGCCAACTTCAGCCGATCTCTGCTGCTGGCTGACGTGCCCATCGTGAGCATCAACGGCACCGACTACCGCGAGTTCCTGCTCGATATCAACGAAGCCAAAGGGTCGGAGAAGAAGGAGAAGAGGTTTCTGTCGCTGGACGCGATTGAGATCTACCTGGCCGACGTCGGAAACATTGGACGATATCGCAACCTGGGAACGGCGGTCTACGATCTCGATGCCGGTCGCGGCGACAATTGGATCAAGCTGGATGCCGCCGTCAGCAAGAGGCCCGGCAGTGGCAGCGGCGACATGCTGGCGTATATCCCCAGCGCGCTGTTTGTCGGTGACGACTATGTCTATCTGTACTCGAAGTTTGGCGAAAACTGCGCGAATCACGGCGGCTACGAGGAATGGTCTGTGCGTGAGGTCGAGACCCCTCCGGCTGTCCACGCCCCGGCGCCTGGTGCGGCCCTTCTGGGCAGCGTAGGGCTCAGTCTGGCCGGCTGGCTGCGCAGACGCCAAAGGTCGTAGCCCGCTGCGATAGTCAGATTCTGCCGGGCCGTGGGGCACTCCTACGGCCCGCTTTTTTGGGCCGCCCGACCAGGGCAAGGGGCACGCCGCTTGCCGGCGAGTAGAGGGAGCCCCCGAGGTTTCGAGGTTTTCCGGGGGGATTTACGCTTGACGCCAGCGCCTCACCACGGTATCACGATGCCTCGACCTCTTTGTCCTGCCCGCGGTGGCAGGCGGTGTAAGAGCGACGTTCTATCCCGAGGATACTGCGGTGAAAGCAAGTGATATGCGGCCGGGAATGGCCTTCATGATCGACGGGCAACTGTGTGTCTGTGCGCAGGCGACCCACGTGACCCCCGGCAACCTGCGGGCCTTCGTCCAGGCCAAGCTCCGCCGGCTTGCCGACGGCGTCATGCTCGAAAAACGTCTGCGGTCCACCGAGGAAGTTGACCAAGCCTTTCTCGACCGACGCGATATGGAATATCTTTATTCCGACGGCACCGGCCACATCCTCATGGACAACAAGACCTACGATCAGATCACCGTCAGCGACGACGTCGTGGGCGACGCGATCAAGTACTTCAAACCCAACACGACGATCACCGTCTCCGTCCACAACGGCAACGTGGTCAGTCTCGAACTGCCCAACACGGTCGACCTGGAAGTCACCGACACTGAGCCCGGCATCAAGGGCGCGACCGCCACGAAGCAGTTGAAAGAAGCCACGCTCGAAACGGGACTCAAGACCCGCGTGCCGCCCTTCATCAGCATCGGCGAGGTCGTCCGCATCAGCACCGCCGACGGCTCCTACCTCGGCCGCGCCAAGGAATAGGCGCATCGCGCTGCTCGAACGGATCAGTCGGCATCTTCATCGCCGGTATTGGCCAAGGCGGCCAGGAGGCGGGTGGCGGTTTCGGGGGGCAGTTCTGCGGCCGGGTCACTGGCGGCGTTGGCGGGCGGCGCTTCCTTCGGGCGGGCGTCGGCCGGTGGGGCGATGATGTCGAGGCAGGCTCTGCGGGCGAGATCTTCCTTCGGGCAGCCGGTCAGCTCGATCAACTTCTGGGCGGCCTGTGGTGCGTTGCGGGCCAGGATCAGACGCGCCTGACGATAGGCCCGCGCGATCCGCTCCTCCACGCACTGGCGGAATCGCTCGTCGCCCAGCCACCGGTCGTACAGTGCGGCGCTGACATTGTGCCTGTCGAGCACCTCCCGCTCGTTCGCCTGGTCGGCGAAGAGGTCTTCGATCACGGCGCGCTGCCGCTTCGTCAGTCGTTTCGATTCGGACATCGTGACACCTTCCTTTCCAAGGTCTTCGTTTCACTCCTATGATGTATCGCGCTGGTGTGTGGCAGCCTCAAGGCGCAGCCTTGGGGATGGCGGATACGATCTGGTCTTGCGTGTCCAGAGATGGCGACACCTTCTGCCATCCCCAAGTCCTACGGACTTGAGGCTGCCACACCGATGGTGACAGGCGTGGGGTCAGGCCCATCGGCAAGTTGCGCTTGCCGCTGCCACCCGGCGCAGAGACGTGCTCTCGGGTCGCGGATTTTCTGATTGCGGCGGGCCGGCGCGCCGGATAGCTTATCGGCCAAAACCCTGTGAAGGAGTCTGGCATGAACGCAAAAGGATTTGCCGTCTTGCTGTCGTTGGCGGTCCTGGCACTGGCCGGGGCGGGCTGTTCGACCGGTTCGGGGCTGGAGTGCGGCGTCTTCGGGGCCTATCTGGACTCCGATGACCTCGGCGAGGGCTACGGAGGCGGCGCCAAAGTCGAGCTCAATCCCATCGACATCCTCAGCATCGACGCCCGCGCCAGTTGGATCCACTTCGACGACACCAACGTCGACATGATCCCGCTGGAAGCGGCGGCCCTGCTGAACTTCCCGATCCTCTTCGAGCACATCGTGCCGTACATCGGCGCCGGCGCCGGCTACTACTTCTTCGACGCCGACGATGCCGACCTCGACGACGAGGTGGGCTTCTTCCCGCTGGCGGGCCTGGAGATCGGCTTCCACAAGGTCTCCATCCTGGCCGAGGTTCGCTGGCTGTTCCTCGAAGCCGACGTCGACAGCGCCGAAGACGAACTGGAGAACATCACCGAAGCCGACGTCGACGGCCTGGGGATCAACGTGGGACTGCTCTTTCGGATCTGAGTCGGTCTTCCTGTCGCCTTGCCGTCCGCATCGAGCGCGAGAAGCGCGCATGAATCCGCAAGCCGCCCAAGTCTGGAACTTCGCGCTGGCCAAGATGGCCGAGGCTGGCAGGTACATTGAGGCCGGGCACGACGAACAGGCCAAGACCCAGATCGCCAAGGCCGTCTACGTCGGGGCGGGCGCCTTGCTTTATCTCCTGGGCGAGTGCCCACAGGAGCGAGCCGCCCACGAGGCGGCCCAGGAGTTTATCAGTGACATGGCCAGTCAGGAGTGCTCGGCAGCGCAGGCGTATGCGGCGGCGCGGAAGATTCTCGGCATGATCGCGGGATTGTCACCGCCCGAGGACCCGCTGCCGGCGCCGTGAGAGTTGTGGAGGTTGTACATCGGTTATGAAGCGAACGGCGGAAGACGTGAAGGCGAAAGTCGTCGGCCTATGGGGTCGCCTCCGGCAGAATGTGGACCTGCTCATGCTCGCGGCGGTGGCGTTGATCGTCGTCAGTGGATGGTTGCTGATCGAGCTGGCGGACGAAGTCCTCGAAGGGGACGCGCAGCGATACGATGAATGGGTGCTTCGGCAGTTTCGTTCGGCGGAGGACCCCAGCCGACCGATCGGTCCGGCGTGGTTCGAGGCCGCCTGGCGTGACGTGACGGCGCTGGGCAGCGCCACGGTGCTGACACTGGCAACGCTGGCGTGCGCCGGCTACCTGCTGATCGGGCGGCGATACCGCACGCTGGTCGCGCTGGCGGTGGTCGTTGTCGGGGGCATCGTGCTGACGTTTGCGATGAAGGCGCTGTTCGCCCGGCCCCGTCCCGAGTATGCCGCCGGCATGCAGGACGTCATCTCCGCGAGTTTTCCCAGCGGGCACTCCATGCTTTCGGCGGTGGTGTACCTGACGCTCGGCGCGTTGTTCGCGCGGACCACCGGCGTGCTTCGCTACAAGATGTACTTCGTCGGCCTGGGTCTGGTCGTGACGCTGCTGGTGGGCATCAGCCGGATCTATCTAGGCGTGCACTATCCGACCGATGTGCTGGCCGGCTGGAGCGCGGGCCTGACCTGGGCGCTGCTGTGCTGGCTGGTGGTCTGCTTCCTCCAGAGCCGGCGCGTCATCGAGCGGCCCAATGCCGCCGGCGCGATCGACAGCGGCGTGTAAAGGGACGAGATGATGACGGAGCGCAAGAAGACCGCATTGATTACGGGCGCCTCCAGTGGGATCGGCGTCGAGCTGGCTCGCATCCACGCGCGGCGAGGTGGCGATCTGGTGCTGGTCGCCCGGAGGCAGGATCGGCTCGAAGCGCTCAGAGCCGAACTCGAAAGCGCCCACGGCGTCAAGGTATACGTCATTGTCCAGGACCTCACTCGTGCCGATGCGGCGGCGCAGATTCACCGCGAGCTGATCGCGCGGGGTGTGCCGATCGACTACCTGATCAACAACGCCGGCTTCGGCAACGGCGGCTTCTTCCACCAGCAGGACTGGGCCCGCAACGAGGCGATGATCCAGGTCAACGTGACGGCGCTGGCGGCGCTGACGCGCGAGTTCGTGCCCGAGCTGATCGCGCGCGGCGGGGGTCGGATTCTCAACGTCGCGTCGATGGCGGCCTTCCTGCCCGGGCCGCTCCAGGCGATCTATTATGCGACGAAGGCCTTCGTGGTCTCGTTCAGCGAGGCGATCGGCAACGAGCTGGCGGGCACCGGCGTCACCGTCACGGCGCTGTGTCCCGGACCGGTGAAGACCGAGTTCATCGAGAAGGCCAACCTGCGCGAGGCCAAGGGTTTCGCGCGGACCGTCTCGGCTCGCGGCGTTGCCAAGGTCGGCTATAACGCCATGCTCAAAGGCAAACCCATCGTCGTCCCGGGCGTCGTCAACAAGCTGATCATCCACTTCTTTCTCCGCCTGACCCCCCGCCGGCGCGCCACCGCCATCAGCCGCGCCCTGATGGAACAGAAGGTCTGAGCTCTCTCGGTCTTCCGCGGTGTGGGAGACCGATACCTTTCACGAGAATCTACCTTTGAGGGTCTTACCTGGCTGGTTCCCCGTACAAAGGCGGGGCGTTGAGGGGCCAATAGATCCGGACGGCTTTGCCAATGATACTCTTTCTGGGGACGGCGCCGAAGTCTCGGCTGTCGAGACTGTTGACACGGTTGTCGCCCAGGACGAAATAGCAGCCTTCAGGGACACGATAGGGTTCGGTGACGCCGTATGTGTCCCATGGTATCTTGTGAGGCAGCGGACGCGTCGAACTCAGAAGCTGGGGAGGCGTTCCTTCCGGTTCGCGGTGCTGCCCATCGATCTGCACAGAGCCGTTGTGCACCTGGACCGTTTCTCCTCCGATGGCAACGATGCGCTTCATCATGGGCGTCCTATCGTCGACGGATGGGCCGTCGGCAGGTGGAACGAATAGAACGATGTCGCCGACGGCAGGCTCCCGCCATCGATAGACAAGCTTGTTCACCAGGAGGCGCGTTCCTTTCTGCACTACGGGGGCCATGCTGGTCCCGGTGGCGATCTTGGCTTCGACGACATACGACTGCGTCGCCCACCCGATTGGCGCGCTGACCAGCCAAAACAGACCCATGAATGTGGCGGCAACCAAAATCAGGATGCGTTCCGATTCGCGCCGTTCGGGCGCGGCATAGTAGGCGCAAATCAGAGCCACCACATTGAATCCAATGGTCGGGATCACCCCCCACACCTTCTTGCCGACCAGCAGCTCGAGCAGAAGACTGGCGAGGATGAATGCTATGCCCGCAATCCACTTGCGCAGATACAGGTGCCCGAGGCCTGGGAAGATCACGCTGAGGAACACCGCCAGCCACGGGTCCTTCACTTGGGTCCGCATGCGTTCGAATTCCGTCGTGTTCCGTCTTCGCACAGCGCGAAAGGCGGCTGCCGCCGCTCCGATGTGGAGACCAAAGTTGCACAAGAGCATGGGGGCGAGCGCCACGAGGAGTACTCGCGAGTCGATCAGTAGAGCTATAGTGCCCACCGAAAGCACGACCTGCAGAATTATCAGGGCCATCCCTGCCATCCAGAGGCGACCGTACAGGTGCCCTGCGCCAGGAAAGACCCAAGACAGGCTGGCCGCCAGCCAGGGTTCCCTGTTGCGGACTGCGTCGTCAGTGCGGGCTACAGGGATCGCGTGCATGAATCTCCCATTTCTCCGTGTCGCCGGCGAGAAGTCCGAGGAAAGCGACCTCACACCGATCTTCATCTTCCGATTCCATTATAGCCTGCGCGGTCGTCACCCACAAGTGTCTCTTGCGCCGCCCAGTCTCGAAAGCGCGAACGCGGGGGCGTGTTGGGCGTAGGGTCTTGTGCTGATGTGTGGCGGGTGGCCGACCGAGAGCAGATCGCACGAACCACGTGGGCCAGGGAAAGGGATGGCCATGATGCACTACAAGTATCTCATCGTGGGCGGGGGGATGACGGCCGATGCGGCGGTGCAGGGCATTCGCGAGGTGGACGCCAAGGGCACGATTGGGCTGATCGGCGCCGAGGCGGAAGCGCCGTACAATCGCCCGCCTTTGAGCAAGGGCCTGTGGAAGGGCAAGCCGCTCGAGAGCATCCTGCGAAAGACCGAGCAGCAGAAGATCGACCTGCACCTCGGACGCCGGGTCACCTCCGTCGACGCCCACGCCAGGCAGGTCGCCGACGATCTGGGCAACGTGCACACGTTCGACAAGCTGCTGCTGGCCACGGGAGGGCGGCCCCGACGCCTGCCGTTCGGCGACGAGGAGATCATCTACTTCCGCACGCTCGCCGACTACCGACGCCTCCGCGATCTGGCGGAGACTTCCAACCGCTTCGCCGTCATCGGCGGCGGGTTCATCGGCTCGGAGATCGCGGCGGCCCTGGCCCTGAACGGCAAAGATGTGACGATGATCTTCCCCGAGACCGGCATCGGCGCTCGCGTCTACCCGCAGGACTTGTCCGCTTTCCTCAACGAATACTATCGCGGCAGAGGCGTGAGAATTCTGGCCGGTCAGTCGGTCAGGGGTATGGAGGTGCGAGGCCGGCAGGTCGTGCTGACGACGGCCGACAAGACGGAGATCGTCGTCGATGGCGTGATCGCCGGGATCGGCATCGAGCCCGACGTGGAGCTGGCCAGGCTCGCGCAACTGGAGATCGACAACGGCATCGTGGCCGATGAGTTCCTTCGCACCAGCGCGCCGGACATCTTCGCCGCCGGCGATGTAGCCCGCTTCTACAATCCCGCTCTCGACAAGCAGATTCGTGTCGAGCACGAAGACAACGCCAACATGATGGGCAAGCAGGCCGGCAGAAACATGGCGGGCGCCAACGAGCCCTATCACCATCTGCCCTATTTCTACTCCGATCTGTTCGACCTCGGGTACGAGGCGGTCGGCGAGCTGGATTCCAGACTGGAGACGGTGGCCGACTGGCAGGAGCTATTCAAGAAGGGTGTAGTCTACTATCTCCAGGGTGGGCACGTGCAGGGCGTGCTGCTCTGGAACGTCTGGGACCGGGTCGATGCCGCCCGCCAGTTGATCGCGTCGCAAGGTCCGTTCCGGCAGGCCGATCTCATGGGCCGCCTGCCCGGGTGAGCGGCGTTCGACGTGTCCCGACGTGCGACGCGCGTGTCTCGTCCCGTAATTTCACCTCCTTTTGACTCTCGGATGAGGTCGCAGCGAGCGGCCTATTCGCTTACAGCCTCCGGCTGGAGCGAAGGGCGAAAAGCGAACCCGTGCGGTAGCGAAAAGCTGCATCCGATAGAGGGTTCCGAGTGACACTGACGCTTGACAAAGGGGGTCTTCCGTGGTATACTGATGATAATGGAGGATGGGCTCGTGGCGGCCGAAACAGCAGGGCCGTCCGCAATCCTCCGGCAGGCACACGTGGGGAAACAGATCGCCGTATGGACACAACCGGGGGCACGAGGGGGCCTGACAGATCCATGTGAGACGTGACACGCCAGAGCCGCCGGGTTCACCTCGAAGTCTCCATCACACGTTCCGATCTCCAGCGACGCGATCGGGACCGCACCGCAGGCAGGGCCGGACCAGACGCCGGTTCGAAACGGATGTGAGGGTATATGCAGACGGCACATCGTTGCGAGATCGAATGTCCCTGTTGCGGCGCCATCCACGTCGTTGATGTCCCCAGCCGGTTCGCCCGCGTGCGATGCGTCCGTGTCACCAAGACGGTGCTGTCGCTCAACCACGTCGGCCTGTTCCGCCGCCTGTTTGAGCAAATCGAGCAGCGCTGCCCCAACACCCGTCGCCTCTACCATCTCGTCTGCACCCGCCCCTACGTCCGCAGCTACGCCCGCGCCTGACAATCGATGTCACGGGACCTATTGCCGCACGGCCGCGCAGGCGCTGGGTGAGTCGTCGTCGCAGACTCGGGCCGCCAGGGAGTCGAGGAAGTCCAGTACGATCTCGCTGAACCGCTCGGGCGCTTCCATGTTGACGATGTGTCCGACGCCGGGCAGGACGGTGTAGCGGGCGTGAACGATCTCGCGGACCAGCCGCCGGGCTACGCCCCGGAGGTCGTCGACGTCGTGCTGGCCCATGATGATCTGCACGGGGCAGGCGATCTCGCCGAGCCGCTCGATGGCCGGCGGATAGAACACGCGATGCGGATCGTGCCGCAGCCAGTGAAAGCCCGAGTAGTCGCGGATCATCGCTTTGACGTGCACGAACAGCTCCGGCTTCTTCGCGATGGACCGCAGCAGCGGATTGCCGAGCATCTCGGTCTGCGCCACCGCGATGCCCTGGCGCCGGGCGAGCTTGCGGTAGTAAAGGAACTCCTGCACGTACGCGTCGGAATAGGGATAGCCTCGCAGGGTGCTGCCGGCCAGCACCAGACCGCTGACGCGTTCGGGGCAGGTCAGCGCGAACTCGACCGCCAGGCTGCCGCCCAGCGACAGGCCGATGATGCAGGCCTTCTCGAGGCCCAGCCGGTCCATCATGATGCGCAGGTCATCGAGTGTTGAGTATTGGCCGGTGGGGAGGTCCGACTTGCCGAAGCCGCGCAGGTCGTAGCGCACGACGCGGAACCGCTCGGCGAACCGCTCGAACTGCATGTCGAAGATCCGCGTGTCCATCGCGAAGCCATGGATCATGATGACGCCGTCGCCCGCGCCGCGGTCTTCGTAGTAGATTCGTGCGCCGTCGATGTCGAGAAAGCCGGCATCCGAGCCCATCGAGACTCCTTGTTGCTGACCCAGTTCTTCTCCGCTCCGTCACAAACGGCTCGAGCCGCATGCTATCTCTGCATGGCTCGGCAGTCTACCAGCCGCCCCCGTCCGGGTCAATGCATTTCGGCGCCGCCCTCGTCCACGTCAGGTGACCGTACGGGCGTCCCGGCGCGCCGGGACGCCCCTACAACCGCCATAGAGCCCCGTGTGGCAACGTTGGGTGGCAGCGGCAAGCGAAGACTTGCCGATGGCCAAACGCATGCAGTCGAAGCCATCGGCAAACTCCGCCTTGCTTCGTTTGCCGCTGCCACACACGACTATGGGGTTTTGTGCTTGGCGGCGATACCCCGGCTGCGGTAAGCTGCACGGGTCGATGCGGCCGGCGCCGGCCTGCGCATCGCACACGATCCAAAGCACGGATGATTGGCCCGAAGGAGAACGGATTATGAAGGCGGCATTGGTGGTCCTGTTGTTGTTGGTGGCAAGCGTGGGCGTCGGCTGTGCGACGAGGCCCGAGTCGGTGGCGTCGCGCGACTTGCTCTCGATGCAGGTCGAGGAAGCGGTCTCGTTGTTCAAGATTCGCGACCCGACGATCCAGGCGTACTTCGACAGCTCGTATGGCTACGCCGTGCTGCCGAAAGTTACCAAGGGCGCGGTGCTCCTCGGCGGCGCCTACGGGCGCGGCGAGGTCTTCGTCGGCGGCGTGCGGGTGGGCTATTGCAGCATGTCGCAGGCGAGCCTGGGCTTCTCCTTCGGCGGGCAGTACTTCCGCGAGGTGATCTTCTTCCAGGACAAGGCGGCGTTCGGCCGCTTTACGATGGAGGACTTCACGCTGGCGGCCCAGGTCACCGCGGTGGCGCTGAACTCGGGCTCCGCCAGCCGCACCGACTACCAGTTCGGCGTCGCCATCTTCGTCGTCCCCGACCAGGGACTCATGGTCGACGCCTCCGTCGGCGGACAGAAGTTCCAGTACGAGCCCGCCTTCATCATGCGACCAGAAACCCCCACCGTCATCCCGTGATCCATCGCGGATCTCGGATTTCGGACGGCGGATTCGCGCGCCGAAGCGAATCCGCCGTCCGCAATCGCCAATCCACAACGGACAGCGTGCCGCCGGCACGTTCCACGATCCCTCTTTGCCATCCGGAGTCCTGATGCACATCGGGATCGAGAGATCGGGCTGTGCTCTGGAGATCCCGCGGCCCGTTCGGAACTCCCGGGTGAAATATCTTGCCACGACAGCCGACTGTGAATACAGATGCTCGCATGCAGGCCTTCCGCTGGAGGAAGACTACGGCCGGCAACGCCGGATTCAGGAAAGGGCAACGAGATGATCGAGTCTATCGCGGTGGGCAATATCACCTGTGCGATCGTGTCCGCAAAATGGGCCTTGGACCTTGGCGCCAGCCAGGCGCGTCAGATCCTCTTTCTGCTGGCGGGCTTGCTCTTCGGTCCGTTGACCCTGCTGATCCTCTACGTTTACTTCATACGGAGCGCCGAGCAGCGAGGCGCCCCGGGCGGCCGGGTGGTGTAGGCGTGGGTCAGACGCTGCACGCGCCCCGGCCGGCCTATCGGCGTCGGCGCATCTGGACGAAGACGACCGCGCCGGTGATCGTGGTGGCGATCATCAGCAGCACGGCGACGAGGCCGACATACGGCAGGAGAATTTCGTAGCTGTGCAGCGCCTGGATCGCGTCACGGAACGGGCCGCGACGCTCGTACAGCCCGACCTTGCGAAACAGCAGCAGCCCCCCGCACACGGCCGTGATCAGCATCGGGACCGCGCTGAGAAGCCCGATCCACCCATGCCACTTCCGCCACCCTCGCCGCGATGCGGCCGATGCTGCATTCGCCTGATTCGTGCCCATACTCATGGTGTACCTTTCCATCGCGAACCGTTCTGTGCATGCCGTCACATCCGCACAGGATAGTGTACCCGCCCCGCCCGTCGGTTACACCCCCAATGTATTTTCCGGGTCCGACCGCAACGCCGGCAACCGTCTGTCGTCGATTGCGGATTGGCGCGCCGAAGCGAATCCGTAATCCGCTATCGCCAATCCACAATCGGCATCGCGGCTTGCGGCTTGGCCCGGTGGTGGTATACTGGCTTGCTGCAAAGCAGGCCGCAGGGGCGAATAGTTATTCGCCCCTACCCATCGCGCCTGCCGGTAGGGGCGAATCATCATTCGCCCGCTCGACTCCGGGAAAGCGAGGGCCGCAATGATGGCACAGGACAGCAGGACGGCATTTCAATGGCGGGCGTTCATCTCCACGCTGACGGGCCTGTCGTTCGTGGGGATGTGCATCACGGGCGTGATCCTGTTCGTGGTGCCGCCGGGACGCATCGCCAACTGGACCGGCTGGACGATCTTCGGACTGACCAAGGCCCAGTGGCAGGCCCTGCACATCTGGTTCAGCGTGCTGTTCATGGTCGCGGCTGTCGTCCACATCGTCTACAACTGGTCGTGCCTGGTCCGCTATTGCCAGAGCAAGGTGACCAAAGGGTTCGCCCTGCGCGCCGAGTGGGCCTTGTCGCTGCTGATCTGCGCAGCGCTGCTGGTTGCCACGCTGGCGAACTGGCGGCCGTTCTCCTCGCTGGTCGCCTGGGGCGAGTCGATCAAGCACAGTTGGGACGATCCCGCGCGCCGGCCCCCGATCCCGCACATGGAACTGCTGACGCTTTCGGCGCTGGCCGAGCAGGTCGAGGACATCCCTCTCGACACGATGCTGGAGAACCTGCGGGCGCGCAACATTGCGGTCGATTCGCCCGATGTGATCGTCGGCGAGCTGGCGGCGGCCAACGGTATGACGCCCGAGGCGCTCTACCATATCGCCATCGGCGCCGAGCATCGCGGGCGCGGGCACGGCGCGGGCCAGCGGGGCGGCGGCGGATCGGGCGGCGGCCGAGGCATGGGCGGAGGCGGTTCCGGCTTCGGACGCATGACGCTTCAGCAATACTGCGCCGACGCCGGCATCGACGCCGATGTCGCCATCGAGAAGCTCCGCGCCGCCGGCGTGGCCGCCACGAAGACCACGACGATCCGCGAGATCGCCGACGCCGCCGGCGTCCACCCCTCCGCTGTTCGCGGCCTTCTCGAATAGACGCGGCGCGCCCTTGGCGATATTCTGGTGCGCGTACACCTGCAATCGCGCCGTACAAGAAGGCAAAGGAGTGATTCGCATGAGTCCGAATGAGCTTGGCGGATGGATCGGTGGCGTGCTTGGCGGCATGGTCGGACTGGCCGGCGGCGTCATCGGAACGTACTACAGCATTCGCAACACGCACGGCCCGCGCGAGCGGCGGTTCATGGTCCGTGCCGCGCTCGTCACCTGGGGGGCGATCGTGACGTTTCTGGTGCTGCTGCTGGTGCTGCCGAGCCCGTGGCGCTGGCTGCTGTGGGTTCCGTACGGCATCCTGCTGCCGATGGGGATCATCTTCGGCAACCGCCGGCAACAGCAGATCCGCCGCGAAGAGGCCGCCACAGCCCCCAACCCCTGACGCCCATCGCCGGCAATCGTGGTGCAAAATACGTAGTTTCCCGGATTGTGCGGCAGTGGTGCGGCGGTAGAATTCACAATAGAGACGACTCGCGGACGGAGTCGGGCACGGCGTTGGCGTACCCCGCTAAGGGACGACGAAAGGCTTCGCCACAGCCGTGCCCGTTCTATTTCTATCTCTTTCGTTTCCACATTCCAGTACACCGGGGGCGAGCAGAAAAACGAAACTCTATGAAGTTGTCAAAGAGGGCACGGTCCACGACGGCTATGGCGGCGGTGGCGGAGTGACGGCCGCTGGTGCGGCCTGTTGCTCCATGAGCCAGGCGTAGGCTTGAGGGTCCTTGTCGCGGGCCTGCGGATCGAACTTGATCTGGTGGGTCATCAGGGTGATCCGCTGCTCGCGGGGGAGATTTGTGCGGACGTGCTCCCAGAACTCGGCGGCGCGGACCCAGGTGTGCGGCGGCTCGACCCCGGGCGTCCGACGGATCGCGGCGCCCGCAATCTCTCGCGCCCGAGCCTGCACCCGGTTGATCCGTGGCTGCGACGGACTGTCGCCAATGGCGTGCTGCTGGACGGCCTGTGTCAGTGTCCCGGCGTCATACCGACCCAGCGCCGCGTACCAGTCATTCAGCAGGACGCCGTTAACCTGCCACGTAGGCCATCGCGGCTGCACCTCGTCGGCGAACCACGTGACAAACTTATCCTTCGTCATCGTTCAGAAACTCCTCTCTGGCCTGCACCATCGCCCGCTCGGCCCGGTCGCGGTCCATCTCCTGAAACGTTCTTGGTGTACGGTCTGCTGACTGAAAAGAACCAAGACGGTGGGCCTTTCCCTTCTTCTCATTCTTGATAGTCGTTCCTTGGTCGTTCTCCGTCCGTTCTCCGTCCGTTCCTCGCTCGTTCTCCGCCTGTTCCGAGGTCGTGACATTGATGTCGTAAATCACCGTGCTACAGAGTGTAGCGATGGTTCCTTTGCTCGTTCCCTCGAAGCGCGCCAGGCCATAGCGTTGCAGGCGCACTTTGGCGCGTCGATACTCCTGCTCGCTCAGTCCGCAGGAGGCGTGGTCGCCGATCAGGGCCTGGCCCGGCGTCAGGCCGTGGAGGTTGAAGTCGCTGGTGCGCTTGGCCCGCAGGGCGATCTGCGTATACAGGGTGAACGCCTTGGAGTCCTTCAGCAACTCGCGCGTCGGGTCGCTGCGCATCAGCTTGATGAACCCGCTGGGAATCGCAGTCGTGTCGTACGTCATCGGTCGGACCTTTCCTGCGTTGCGGGTGGTAGGGGCGAGGCATGCCTCGCCCTGACGGACGATGCAGCCGCCAGACGGGTGAGTGCCGCGGCGCGCCGGGCGGCATTCGTAGGTTCGTGCGATTGCTCGGCCAGCGCTGTCAGAGCGCTGTCGATGATCGCCTGCTGCTCGTCATTGAGAAAGAAGACCATCGGAGTCGCAAAAGCATACGTCCTGCTCCGGCTCCGCGCGGCGGTGGGCCGCCCGGCGGTCAATCGCTCCAACTGGCCTCGCGTCTGAGGCAGCAGCCTCGCCAGCTCGCGCAGCGGACGCCGGTCGCGCAGGCGCCGCAGGATCGCGAGCTTGCGATCGAGCTGGTCCCGGCCAGCCAGCCGGTTCAGCGTGGCCAGCAAAATGTCGGTCTGCTCGTCGTCGACGTTCCAGACGATGGCCTGGGCCTTGGCGCGTCCCAGCGTGCGCAGCGCCTCGAATCGGTGGTGGCCGTGGATGATCTGGAAGCGGCCTCGCTCGTGCGGGTGCCGGCGGACCACCAGCGGCTCGTAGCGGCCGGAACGCTGGATGTGGTGCATCAGCTTGCGAAAGGCGGCCCGGCTCATGCGATTGGCGTGGTCGGGGTGCGGCACCAGCCGCGATAGCGCGATCTGTCGAATCTGCATCGTCATCGAATCATTGCCTCCACTGATCTGTCTCTTGGGTCCCTTATGTCCCTTGGGACCTAAAGGACCCAAAAGACCAAAGGGACCCAAAGGATCTATGCCCTGACGGGCACACTACCAACTTCATGGCCAGGTCACCTCCAGGGTTGGATGGCGCCAGAGGTAGTACCTCGGTCGGTTCGTCAGCCGGGCCAGGATGTACCGCGTTCGGTCGAGCCCGGGCGGCATGGTCCGGCGGCTGCCGTGGCTCTTGAGAAAGCGCTGGATCGAGCGTTCGAGAAAGGCGGCCCGTGCGCCGTCCAGCGCCTCGATCCGCTGCTGGAGGTCGTTGGCGTCGATCGGTAGGGGCGAATAATCATTCGCCCCGGCCTCGATGCCGACGGCGCTGAGCGCCTCGATCAGCTCGGCATGATACGCATCCGATCGCGGCGCAAAGGCCGTCATGCCCGCGCGTTCGAGGAACGGATTGACCGCGCCGCACACGGCCAGCGCCTCGATGATGGGCGTCTCCATTCGCGCCAGCGTCTCGCGCACCAGCCGGGTCGCCAGCCCGATCCCTCGGAAGCGCGGCTCGATGATCACGCGGGCGATGCAGCGGACGTTGCGATTGATCAGCGCCAGCTCGGTCTGCCGGTCGAGGCCCGCAAACAGCCCGTTGGTCGCCACGCGGCGCAGCGCCACGCGCGGGTTGGGCATGCCGTAGACGATCACGCCCGCCGGCTGCGTGCCGAACGATCCGAGCGGACGCTTCGGCCGCAGCAGGAACACCGCCTTGATCGCGGTCGGCCGCTCGTCGCGATAGTGATACGCCGCCAACGACGCATAGTCCGCCGCCTCGCCCGCCACCACCTCCAGCTTCGCATGGACAGAGCAGCACGGCTCCGGTGGCAGTTCTCCGCGCGTGGCAGCCTCAAGCGCAGCTTGGGGATGGCTTGTTCCAGCAGCCGTAGCGTGGGCACCGCCCACCATTTGCTCTTTGTCATGCTGAGCGGAGCGCGGTGAAGTCGAAGCATCCGGCCATAGACCAGGCGCGTGCCTCGTCTGGGCCGGATTCCTCCGCTCCGCTCCGCTTGGGTCGGAATGACAAAGTCTTGGTGTGGCTCTCCTCACGGTCATAAGCGCCTCGCGGTTTTGTAGATCACTCGGGCGGGCGAGGTGAAGTCCTTGACCACGAGCGCATCCGGCGACAGGTCCATCAGGATGTCGTCGTGACTGGTGGCGACGATCAGCGTGGTCCTGGCGCGTCGGACGAAGCGGGCGGCGTTGAAGGCGACCGTTGCGGCGGTGATGCGGTCCAGCTCCGAGCAGAACTCGTCGGCGAAGACGAACGGCCTGGCCATCGCCAGCGCCCGGGCCAGGCGGAAGCGGTACTTCTGCCCGTCGCTCAGCAGGCACGGCCGATTGACCAGGCCGAAGACGCCGCCCAGGCCCGCCGCCGTCAGTGTTTGCAGGCTCGTGACCAGATCGCTGTCGAAGCAGTCGATCACGGTTTGGTCGTCCGGCAACCGGATGTCGTCGAGGTTGATGCGGTCGCCGGCGGGGATGCTCTGCTCCAGCTCGCGCAGCAGGACGCTCTTGCCCGAGCCGGAAGGGCCGGTGATGCAAACGATGTCGCCCGGCTCGATCTGCAGCGAGCACTGATGGACGGGGCCTCTGTCGGCGAGCCGTTCGAGCGTGACGCCGAACATGCGGCAGAGCTTCACGACGCGCTCGCTGACGGGTCCGGCCCAGTCGAACTCTTTCTTGACGGTGTAGATGGACATAGACAATTCTCCTTGGAAAGGTGTTCGCAGCGGTACAACGCGGCAAGGCGACGGGCCTTGCGGATCGCGCTGCGCACGCAGTAGCGGCTGATGTTGCGGGCGGCGCAGATGTGCCCGATCGACAGGCCGCGAACGAAATAGTCGCGGAGGATCGCCAGCTCCCTGACGCGCAGCCGACGCCGGTAACGCAGGCAGCAGAAGAACGTGTCGTCGGTCAGTCGCCGGGCGATCCGGTGCAGCCGGCGGGCGACCGTGCTGGCGTTCGAGCCGGTCAGCCGGGCGATCCGACGGAAGCTTTGGCCGCTGTCGAGGTACATCTCCATCAGGGCCCGCTCGGCGCCCGTCAGCAGGTCCACCCGCCGACGCAGCACCTCGACCAGATCCCGCTTCGAGGCGGCCGGCGATTCGCATCCGTTGTGTATCAACCAATCGACCATACGGATTATTGTCAGATGACCATTCTCCGGCGTCAAGGGTTTTGTTGTATATTCGCAGAATATTGTGTGGGATTTGTGCTCAGAGGGCCTCTGACGGACAGCTTGTTATGCAGCTAAGCAACTTGGGGGAAAGCACTTGCGTCCGGCGGGTCTTTCGGGCAGTCTGGGGGAGGATTTTTTGAGAAATTTCAAATTTTGTCCGACCGGTGCGGGCGCGTCCCGAGCGGTTTGCGACGTTTTGCAGTGGGAGGCGAAGCGATGGATAGAGCGAATCACAACGAGGTTTGGCGTTCGCTGGGTGGCGTTTGCATCGCGGTGCTGCTGGCCCTGGCGGGCGCGGGCGCATCGGGGCAGGAGCGGGCGGGAGTGCGGACGCTCAAGGACATCGCGTATGTGCCGGACGGGCACGCACGGCAGAAGCTCGATTTGTATCTTACGGCGGCCGAGCCGAACGCGCCGCGGCCGCTGATCGTGTGGGTTCACGGCGGCGCCTGGCAGGCGGGTAGCAAGGAGGGCTGTCCGGCGGTCGGGTTCGTCGAGAAGGGTTATGCGGTCGCGAGCATCAACTACCGTCTCAGCCGGCACGCGATCTTCCCGGCGCAGATTCAGGATTGCCAGGCCGCCATCCGCTGGCTGCGGGCCCACGCGGGCGAGCACCGCATCGACCCGAACCGCTTCGGCGTCTGGGGCGGCTCGGCCGGCGGCCACCTCGTCGCGCTATTGGGGACGGCGGGCAACGTCGAGGCTTTCGACGTTGGATCTCACGCGGGCGTTTCCAGTCGCGTTCAGGCGGTGTGCGATTTCTTCGGGCCGACGGACTTTGCGAAGATGAGCCGCTTCTGGACGACGATGGACCACGATGCGCCGGACTCGCCCGAGTCGCGGCTGATCGGCGGGCCGGTGCAGGAGAGCCCCGAGCTGGTCCGGCGGGCCAACCCGATCACGTATGTCACGAAGGACGATCCGCCCTTCCTGATCGTACACGGCGACAAGGACCCGCTCGTGCCGCACAACCAGAGCCAGATGCTCTACGACGCACTGACCAAGGCGGGCGTCGAGGTCACGTTCTACACCGTTCGTGGCGGCGGCCACGGCGGATTCAAAGACCCCCAGGTCGAGACCCTCGTCGACCAGTTCTTCGCCAAACACCTCAGACCGTAACCCATCGCAACCTTGCCGTGCAATTCGTGGGAATCGCACGGTCGTCGTCGAGTCAGAGAAATGAACCAGGAGATCACGGCATCCTACGTGTGGACGGTAGACGACCTGCTCAAGGCGCATGAGAGCCACCGACGGGTGATTTTCCGGCCACCGTTCCGGATCGGGCTGGCCTTCCTGTCGGTCATGGCGATCCTCGCCGGGTGGTGTGCCTACGATTCGGATGGGTGGTCTATCCCGGCAGTGGCCCTTCCGGCGGTGGGAGTCTACTTCCTGCTGCTGCGGCGATATGACGTGCGATGGACACTGCGCCGCCAGTACAGCAAGAGAAAGGATCAGGGTCTGGAAGTCGTCTGGAAGCTCGATACCGAAGGTTTCCGCATCACGACCTCAGAGTCGGACATGAGGCAGAACTGGAGTCTTGTCGACAAGGTGCGAAAATCGCGGCACGGCTTTCTCCTCTATTGCGGCGGGATGTTCTACTGGCTCCCGATGACGGCGTTCGCAAACGACGATTCCCGTCGTCAGGCAGCGGACCTGTTGTCCACCATGGCCGAGGACTACGCCGAAATCCGATAAGCTGTGTGGGCAGAGGCGCAGGGTGTGCGCTGCACACCATTCCAGGCTTGCGCTCGGGGCAGGCTTCGCTCGTATCTCGCGGGACAGACACAATGGTTGATGATCGAATGGCCCTCTCGACCGGGAATCGCGCTCGACCACGACTTTGTCATCCCGAGCGCAGTCGAGGGATCTGGCCAAAGACCAAGCGCGCTTGCCGTTCGCAGCCGGATTCCTCCGCTGCGGCCTGCCTTTGGCAGTCCTCCGGTCGGAATGACAAAGTCGCAACTCTTCATCTCAGTAGTCCTTGAACCGGCGCATCCAGGCGGGCCAGTCCTCGGGCCGCACGCCTCCGGCTTTGGTCCAGGGTCCGCCCGCCGAACAGCCGCGATACCACGTCAGCGTCCAGAGTTCGTTGAGCCCCACGGGGCGGGCCGAGCCATCCGTGAAGGTCATATTGATTTGCCCGCTGCCGTGCCCGGCCGGGCGAGGTACAATAGTGGATGGGGTTTTCCGTTGGCATCGAGCCCTTGGCGTGCCATGATGGGGGGATGAAAGAGCAGGAGGACAAACGAATGGAGAATGTTGGGGATCGGTTTCAGCGGGAGACGAAGTACTTCCCGGAGCGGATGGAGGACCGGCGGCTGGACTGGTCGGCCAAGCCGGAGGTCTACAAGAGCTATCCGGGTGCGGCGAGGGTGGCTCTGCCCGCCTTTACGCCGGAGGGGCTCATGCCGCTCGACGAGGCGCTGCGGCAGCGCCGGAGCGTGCGCGAGTTCCTGGCCGAGCCGCTGAGCCTGGGCCAGGTGGCGTATCTGCTCTGGGCCTCGACCGGGATCGCGCGAACCGAAGACGGCTACGAGTTCCGCACCGCACCGTCGGCCGGAGCGCTGTATCCGATCGAGACATACCTCATCGCCAACGAGGTCGAGACGCTCAAGGGCGGCCTGTACCACTACGCCATCCGCAACCATCGGCTGGAGCAATTGGTCGTGGACGACCTGCACCGCACCGTTGCGATGGCGGCGCTGGGCCAGGCGATGTGCGCCGAGGCGGCGGCGGTGTTCGTCTGGACGGCGATCTTCGAGCGGGCCAAGTGGAAGTACGGCCAACGGGCCTATCGCTACGTCTACCTCGACGCCGGACACATCGCCGAGAACTTCGCCCTGGCCGCCGTCAGCCTGCGCCTCGGCTCCTGCCAGATCGGCGCGCTGTTCGACGACGAGGTCAACAAGATCCTCCACCTCGACGGCGCCAGCGAAAGCGTGATCTACATGTCCGCCGTCGGCGTCCCCGCCTGAACGCATTCCGACGAACGGTGTACCAGGACGGCGCGACGATGCGACAGGTGGATGAGTTGTTTGCGGCGTTGGGCAGGTCGGGGTTTCGCAGCCGGTTTCGGCTGGGGGCGAAGGAAGCGGCGTACCTGCGGCAGCGGGGGATCGAGACGATCCTGACGCACGCGCGGCAGTTCGTCGAGAGCCGCCTGGCGGACGCCGAGCCGGCCAACGACGGCAGGCAGACCCCCATGCGGAACCATCCCGTCTTCATCGCCCAGCACGCCACCGCCACCTGCTGCCGGGGCTGCCTGGCCAAATGGCATGGTATCGCCCAGGGACGGCCGCTGTCGGCCGACGAGATCGATTACATCGTGCGGGTGATCGAACTGTGGTTAAGACGCCAGCCGATCTGACCGATAAAACCCCAAGAAGGGTAATGCGGCGTCCGCGTCCGAAAATACGTTGTGTTTCGCCGGCCGCAAGCCTATACTGACGCCGCCAAGAGAGATGATTGCCAGAGGTTAGCCATGGTGGAACGGACTCCAAAAATCGTCGTGATCGGCAGCACCTACATCGACATGGCCTTCAAGTGCGCCAAGATTCCCTCCGCCGGTCAGTCCGTCAGCGGTTCGGCCCTGTCCTATTCGCTGGCCGGTCCCGGGCCATTGCCGGCGGTGCAAGTGGCGTTGCTCGGCTGCCAGGTGCATCTGATCAGCAAGGTCGGGGGCGATTCCTTCGGGCCGCTGGCGAAGAAGATCCTGACCGACTACAAGGTCAACGTCGACTACGTCTATACGGCCCCCGCCAAGAACACCGGCGTCATCGTGACCCATGTCAATGCCGAGGGGGAGAACGCCGGCTGCCATTACTCGGGCGCCAACTGCGCCCTGCTGCCGGCGGACATCGATGCGGCCGAAGAGCTGATCGCCGGAGCGGAGGTCTGCCTGATGCACGGCTGCCTGCCGCAGGAGGCGATCGCCCGAGCCCTGCGCTGCTGCGAGCTGCACCGCACGAAGGTGATCTTCGATCCGTCCCGGCCGACCGAGCAGGAGAGTCGAAAGGGGCTGGACCTGCCCGTCGAATACTTTGCCGCCGACGTTCTGATTCCCAATCTCTACGAAGCCGCCGACATCACCGACCAATCGACGGCGACCATCCGCACGGCCAAGCTCATCGGGTCCGAACTCGTGGCGCGCGGGGCGCGCTGCGCCGTGATCACGATGGGTCGTCGCGGGTGCATGGTCGTCGATCGCAGCGGCGCCGACCATGTTCCGGCGTTCGAGGTGGACCTGGTCGACCACACCGGCAGCGGGGCGGCGTTCGCCGGCGCGCTGGCCGCCTATTGTGCCGTCCGGGACGACATCCGCGAAGGGGTGAAGTTCGCCTCGGCCGCAGGCGCCCTGACCTGCACCAAGTTCGGCGGCCTCGAGGCGCTGCCCAGCAAGGCCGACATCATCCAACTGCTCCAGCGCGAAGACATTGACCTGCTGCCGCGCAATTAGCCCAAGAGAAAAAGTCACCCTCCTCTGTGGGGAAGGGCCTCCTCCTCGTAAGCCCGGGCGGAGGGCCCTGCAGAGCCCTGCCGTCCGGACCGCTCTTGGTTCGACCCGTGACAACAGCTTCCGGGTCTAATTTACGCTATTCGTCGGGCAGCACCAGCAGGGCCAGCAGAACCTGCAGCGGCAGGGATAGCAGCCGCAGCAGTCGCAAACGACCTTGAAAGACTTCATCGCCATGCCGCAGAAGACCGGCGGACAGCCGCAGGGATTGCAGCAGCAGCCGTCGGTGCACTGACGGTACACTTTGACCACGACCATGTACATGCCGCAGGGCAGCGGGCCAATGTCCAAGCCGTCACCAGACAGCGTGAGATGCGTGCAGCCGCAGGTGCACGTGCACTCCGCCACGACCTCGACGGTGATGATGCGCGTGCACGGATTGGCGCACACTTTCACGTTGCAGGGCGGCACCGTGCACGTGCCTGCGACGCACGCCTCGATGCTCAGCGCCACGAGATCATCGCAGGATGGACACGCTGGGCCCACCGACACGCACACAGGGCAATAGCCCAGCGCCGTGCTGCTGAGCCCGAGGACCAGAAGCAGAAGTAATGCGGTCTTCTTCATAAGATACCTCCCTGTAATTGGATGTTGACTCCTTGTTCCGATCGGCCCTTCCCGCACCGATCCGGCCTATGTGCAGACGGGTACCGCGCGCTGCAGCGCATGCGTTGGAGAACTGCCGGCGCTCTGCGGGGATCGATTCGCCCCGAGAACGACGGGCCGCATGTGCGTCGAGCAAGAGATCACCGGAGGTTTTGGAGAGCTGCGTGTTTCGTCGAGGTGTACGAATCCAAAGGTGTCATGCAGACGAATTTCCCGCTTTTGGGAAAGGTCGTCAATTGTGGCAACTACGTAATTTTCACCGGTTTATGTCGGAATTTGCACCAGGCCGCTTCGCCGATCTGCGGCGCAGCAGGAGCACACCCATCATCGCGGCAGCGGCCGCGACGACCAGCAGCAGGATTCCGCCGGGATGGGTGTGCGTGCTGTGCGATGGAGAAGCCAGCGGCGCCACGGTCGATGCCGGCGTCTCGGAGACCGCCTCGATGCCGAACGCGGTCAGGACGCTCGACGCATCGTAACCGGGACGAGACCAGGAGAGGAACTTGACCGGCTCGCGGCGATAGGTCTCCTTGACCGGGCCGTTGGCGCGCGGATGGAGCCATCGATGCCGCTCTTCGCTCACGGGGAGCTTGGCGATTTTGAGGTCGAACGTCGCACGGGTGGTTGTCCTGTAATGCCGGCAGGCTTCGAACGTGCCCGCGTCGGTCTCGACGGTCTCGTCCGCAAGCCGCTCGAATTCGAGCGTGGCCGGCATGCTGAACTTGGGCGAATCCACCCGCAGCGTCGTTTCGATCGTGGTCTTCTGCCCGACGTCCAGATCGGGCGCCTCGTAGGGAACGGGCGGCTCGTATCGCAGCAGGCCGGGCGGACCTTGCCTGCTTTCGATCTCGATGGCCACGACCATCCGGTTCCGATCGACGTGAAGCCGGCCCACTGGATCGGAGCTGTTGGTGTAGCGCTCCTCGATGATCCAGAGCCCATTGTTGGGGTCCTCGCCGATCACCTGGGCGATCCTCTCGCCGTCGATGGCGTTTGGCTCGAAGCTGCCCGGCTTGGGTCCGGTGTGGCGATAGGTCCACTGCTGACCCACGGTGAACGGAGCCTCGGCGCCCGCCGCAGCGGCACACGCGACGTACAACAGAATCGACACCATTGGCCAGGCACGCCACATCTGCAATCCTCCCGCACTGCTCGCACGCTTCGCTATCGAAGCACCTGTATCTCCGGCGGCGCTTCGATCTTCGTCTCGATGCGGCCATCCGTTTGTTTGCGGTGGCGGACCTTGATGACGCCCCTGGGCGTGGGGAATGTGCCTTCGACCCAGTCGAGATCGCCCAGGTGCGGCTCGATCCGCACGACGGCGCAGCCGGGCGCGACGATCTTCACGCCCAGCACGTGCTCGCTGAGCCACGCGGTCGGGCCCGACGCCCAGCCGTGGCAGAGACTGTGCCGAAAGCCCTTGTAGCAGTAGTTGCCAAAATCGCCGTGGATGTCCTTCTTGCCCTCAGGGACCAACTCGTCGATCCGCGCGGCGTTCGTCGTCCATTGCAGATCGAAATCCTCCCAGAACGTCGTGGCGCCGAGGTCAAGCATCGCGCCCCAGTACTGGCGGATCACGTCGAGGGCGCCCTGGTAGTCGCCTGCCATCGCCCGGGCCTGGAGCACGTAGTAGCCGTAGAACGTGCTCATTCGCTGCGGGCCGTCCACCGCCAGCACCTCGCGATTGAGCCTGGCTGCATCGTCCAGGCCCGCCAGCGCCATTAGCGCCGCGGCCTGCTTGCTGCCCGCCGGGTCGGGCCTGTGCTTGATGAGCTTGGCGACGCTGTCGAGGCATTTGGCCCGCGTCTGCGGCTCATCGAGCACTTCGCACAATTCCGCGCCCGCTCGCAGCGTCATCACCAGAAGCGAATGCAGGCCCGCGTGGATGGCCGGCTTGTTCTCACTGCTGGGCCAGTCGAGGAAGCGGCCCTCGGGCATCGCCTCGCGGCCGTCCGGCCCGACGCAGTTCGACAGCCGATCCAGCAGGTTAACCATATACTCTCGCTGCTGTCGCAGATAGTCGGCGTCGCCCGTGTAGCTGTGCCAGGAGTGATGGATCAGCACCCACCACATCGAGTAGGAGCTGATGCCGTTCATCCAGCGGGGCGAGGGCGTCTCATCGCGGATCAGGTCGAGGCTGGCCGGCACGACGTCGCTGACGCCGAAGACGGCGCGGATCGTCTCAGTCTCGGGGTGCATGTCGCCGATCCAGACGAGCCGGTCGCGCTTGATGCCGTCCCAGAGATAGTCCTGCATGTTCAGGTGCACCGTGTACGCGCCCGTCTGCCAGATGCGGTTGAGTCGCTCGTCGCTGCATCGAAACGACCCGAGGTAGTCAAGATCGCGATAGAGGAAGACCGCGCGAACGCTCTTGAGCTGCACGAAGCTGTCCGCATCGGCCAGGTCGATCCGCACGAAGCGAAAGCCCGTGTTGCCGATCTCGGCGGTGCCCAGCCAGGGCACCAGCGTGGTCTGGTCGCGGATCGCGTGGTCGTTGGTCGTGTTCTTGGCGCCGCCGAGCTCGGCCATTGCCTCGCTGACCGATTCGCCGAAGCGCACCCGCAGGCGGACGGGCTTATTGTCCTTCGAGTGCCAGACCATGATCTGCACGCCCCCGTGCAGTTCCTTGCCGAAATCGAGCAGGATCGCGGCATCGCCTTTGCGGCTATCCAGCACGCAGGGATTCGACGCATCGAGCGTGACCTGACCCGACCGCTTCCGCAGCAGCGCGCCGGCGTTCTGAATGCTGTCGCCGTCGCTGGCCCAGACGACCCGCGCCGGCAGAACGTAAGAACGTACGCGCGGATCGCTCGTCGCCCTCGTGTCCAGATCCGCCACCGGCGCCGGCAACGCCGCACCTGCCACCGCCGTACACAACCCCCACACCACCGCCAACGCGCTCAATCGTCTATAGCGTTTCATCATGATCTCCGAAAAGTCCTTCTCATTGCCCCCCATGTCATAGCAAACCCCCGACGCTTTGTCCATCGTCGCGTGTGCTGGTCGCCATCCGGGCGACGCATGCGTCGCCCCTACCGGGACCGGCTGGTTCGCAGGGGTGAGGCATGCCTCGCCCTACCGTTGGAAGCGGTAGTTGAAACGGCGGTTGGGGGCGCTGTCGCCGTGAATCGCGAATTCGATGATGTCGTCCAGGCTCTGGACGTTGTCGGCCCAGTGGAAGTCGAACGCGACGTTGCCGGGCGCGAGCCCGAGCGTCGCTCGCGGGATACGGATCTCCATTTGACTGCCGGTGTAGCGATAGTCCGCGCTGCCGACCTTCTGCCATGAGCCATCGGTGAAGTGGTGGACGCTGGTGATGCGGTCGCTTTCGGTTTCGAGGTTCAGGAGGCAGTCGTATCCGTTCCAGCCGGTAGCGTGATCTCGATCTGCATCGATGAACAGCAGCATCCAGTTGGCGTCTGTGTGCCGGGTCAGCGGCGCGGCCGTCTCGGCGTAGAAACAGACGGCGTCTCCATCGGTCGCCACCTTGAGCGTCACGAAGTCGTTGCGCCCGGTCGTGTTCACATAGCGGCCGGCATTGCCCCAGCCAGCCTCGTCGCGATGCTCGACGTCGCCCGGCGTATCGCGAAACTCCGGCTCGACCTGCTCCCAGTCGTCGAAGCGCCCGTCGATGGCGATCGGGTAGTCCTGCTGCGCGATCGGCGGCTTGCGAATGCCTTTGTACCGCCGGACGTGCGAGACCATCTGGTAGTAGTAGTTGTCGGTGTGGCCGCCTTGCATCGGCTCGATGTCCCGGCTGTATTCCTGATTATAAGCGTCGACGAAGAAGGATTCGCCGGGCGACAGCTTGCGGCCGAGCAACGTCTGGCTGCTGCCCTGCGGCGCGATGAAACGCTGGGCGACCCACTCGTTCCAGCCGGTGATGAAGACGAATTCGGGATCGACCTTCAGCGTCCGTTGCCACTGCTCGTCGAAGTACAGGCCCAGGTGCTCCGAGCCGGTCAGGCTATACTCGTTCGTCGGCGGCTGGATTCCATCGCGGCAGCTTCGCCCGATGTTGGTCGTCGGGTGCTGCGCGACGCTGACCGCCAGTTCCTCGGGTCTGTCGGGCGATTCGTGCCAGCCGTAACGCATCTCGGGATGATCGAGCCATTGCCAGGTATCCTTGCCGTGCGTCCAGGCCCAGCAGTCGCGGTGAGAGAAGAACGCCGCGATTTCCGCAGGCAGTTCGTCCATCGCGCCACCTAAGATCAACGGCTTGCCCTTCCAGTGAAACCACAACTCCGGATAGAGGCCCTTGGCGTAGAAGTCGCGATACAGCGTCTCGATTGTCCTTGCCGCCGACGAGTGCATCAGGAAACAGATCTGCGGCGTCTGTCTGCCTTCGGCCCGCAACTGCTTGTAGATCGCGCACAGCTTCAGGTAGACGTCGGGATACGTGAACGCGTTCGTGACGTCGAAGATCAGCGTGTCGATTCCCGCGTCGACGAGCATCGAAGCGTGCTTGCGAATCGCATACTCGCTGTCGGACAGGTAGTAGCCCAGCTCCGACTGCCCCCAATGGTGAAACGCGCCGGGCGGTCCCCACGCCGGCTTCTCGGGGTCCACCTTGAGCAATTCGGTGATGTCGAACGGCCCGCCCGTGCCGTGCTGGCCCAGCCAGAGAAAGTAGAAGATGCCCACGGTGCGATTCGTGCGCACCGAACCGCACTCGTCATGGCCCGGCAGTTGTCTGCCCAGCGCGTCCGTAGCGACCCACGTGTCGCTCATCAGATCGCGCGGCGCCGAAGCGCCTGCCGATGCGACAATTGCGATGACTGTCACGAAGGCAAAGAAGGTCTTCACAGAATCCTGCTCCTCAAACACGGCTCGGTTGCCAGCCTCAAGCGAAGCTTGGGGATGGTGGACGGTCATGCCCAAGTGATAACAGACAAGGACCTCGCTGAACAGCAAATCTTGCCTTACGTCCGCGTCCTCTCACGTTCTGCCCACCCTCGCGTCGTCCCGACCCCGTTTGACTCTGCTCAGGGCAGGCTGTGCGAGGGATCTGGCCAGAGACCAAGCGCACTTCCAGCTCGCGGCCAGATTTCTCCGCTCCGCTTCGCTCCGGTCGAAATGACAAGGTCGTGGTCCATGCGCACTTGCGCAACCCTCCCGTTGCGTTGCTTGTCACCCCGAGCGGAACGAAGTGCAGTCGAGGGGTCTGGCCATGGATGGAATGCGATCGTGGTTCGCAGGCAGGAGCCATGGATACAACCCGTTTCGTCATTGCGCCAAGTTGTGGCTCAGAACCAACCGTCGCTCAGATCGTGCCAGTCGGGGTTCTCGCTCGCGATGAGAGCAAGCTTCTTCTCACGTCGCCAGTGTTTGATCTGCTTCTCGCGTCGGATGGCGGCGTGAATGTCGCCGAACGGCTCGAAGTAGACCAGTGTTCCGATGCGATACTGCCGAGTGAAGCCCTCCACTCCGCCTGCCTTGTGCTCGGCGATTCGTCGCCGGATGTTGTTCGTCACACCCACATAAAGCGTGCGCGACTGGTTCGATGCGATATACACGTAGTAGACTTTCCCCGTCCGCATGACACCATCATACTGCGTATACCCATCCGGTGCCAGATTCCTCCGCTGCCCCATTCGACTTCGGGTGCACTTGGTGTTTAGGTATATCTTCACGGCGAGTCTGGCCGGTGCATCTTCGCCGGTCAGGCGGGGTTCACTGGGCGACGTTTCCGGGGGTCTATGGAGCGCGGAATCAGCGCGGAAGATGGTACCAAACACGCAACACCCAAACGACAAAATGCGCGTGACATTGAAAAAATTTTTACTGCCGTTGCGGCAAGGACTTGGAACGGTCGGCCTTCGAAAAAGGGCCGTTTTTTTCGTACCAAACGTGCAACACCGTCCAAGGGTAGAGGCGGACACGAATCTTCGGTCCGCTGGTTCTTGAAACGCCGACAGCGGCCGGGCGTGTCCGGCCCGACAGAGTAAGGACGAGACAGACATGGGATTTGAGCTGGATGCATTCGCCGACCTGCGGCTCGACGCGGACTATCTCGAATGGCTGGTGGACGTGCACGCCGCCGAAATCCACAAGCACTTCTCTCGCCTGTGGGACTATTACGCCAACCCGATGGTGGACGTCGCGGGCGACAGCGCTGCGGCCCGCAAGGTGTACGAGTCAGGCCGGCCGTACGTGCAGGCCCAAGAGTACGGCCTGCCTTCGCGCATCACGGGCCTGACGCATTCGTCTGCGACGGGCACGTTCGATTCCCGGATCGCGCGAGACATCCAGCGCAAGGAAGTGGTGGTCGAGAATGACATCGCCTGGCGTGTGAACGCCGCAGCGGATTTCCTGTTTGGAAAGCCTATCAGCATCGTATCCAAAACGCCGGACGGCCGAAAACGACGCGAAATTGAAGAGATTCTAAAGGTGGTTTTTGCGGTCAACGGCGGCCTTGGCTTTTTCCAGGACATGGCAGTGCTCGGAAGCGTCTACGGGTTCGTCGATTGCCTCGTGCGGCCCGGCAGTGCCCTCTCCGAACGCCCCCTCTCTCCTCCCTCCGCACTTTCCTCCGTGCTGCAACGGGCCGGAGCGATCGATCTCGAATTGATCGAAGCGCCGAGAGCACTGCCGGTTCTGGATGAAGACGACTATCGCACCATAACGTGCTACGTTCAGCACTTCTGCCAGAAGAAGAACACGGTCAGCCGCAAGGGCTCGTTCCTGTCACGCATCCTTGCGGCCAGCGGCCAGCGAAGCGATACGCGACAGCTCATCGAGGTCACCGAGATCACTTCCGCGCGCTGCTGGCAGCGCTACGAGGACAAGGTCCTGGTGGCGGAAGGTGAGCTGCCCTGGGGGTTCCTGCCGGTCGTGCACGTGCAGAATATCGCCCAGCCCTACTACTACGAGGGCGTCAGCGACGTGGAGCCTCTGATCCCGCTCCAGGACGAGCTGAATACGCGGCTCAGCGACCGGGCCAGCCGGATCACGTTCCAATCGTTCAAGATGTACTTGGGCAAGGGGATCGAGGGCTTCGAGGACAAACCCATCTCGCCCGGGCGGATGTGGTGCACGGACAATCCCGAGGCGTCGATCGAGGAATTTGGCGGAGACGCCGCCACGCCCAGCGAGCAACTGCACATCGCGGAGATCCGCGAGGCGATGGACAAGACCAGCGGCGTGACCCCCGTCGTCGCCGGCGTGCTGAGAAACCGCCTGGGCAATCTCACCAGCGCCGTGGCGCTGCGCCTGACCTTCATGGGGATGCTCAGCAAGAACGAACGCAAGCGCCACACCTACACCGAAGGCATCAAACAGATCGGTCGCATGGTCCTGAGCATGCTCGACACCGCCGGCCTGTACAAGACCGACGAGTCCGAGCGGGACCTCGACATCGTCTTCGCCAGCCCGCTGCCTGAGAACCTGCTGGAGAAGCTCCAGGAGGCGCAGATCAAACGGGAGCTGGGGGTGCCCCCCGAGCAGGTGCTCCGCGAGCTGGGCTATGAGAACACCACGTAGGGGCGAATCATCATTCGCCGGTGCCTCGGCATCAGAACACGCCAGGACAATCGTCACCGCAGTGACAGACGACAATCGCAGGTTTCATGGAGCCACATTCGATGGACGAACACAGCTCACGAGCAGAGCAGGAACACGAGTTGGACCATCCCCAATCCGACCCGGAAAGCCACCCGGATCGCGATCGGGACGCCAGGAAGCAGGTCCCGGTGACCGAGTCGATTCGCTACCGCCGAAGGGCGCAGAGCGCCGAGAAGAGCGCGCAGGAACTGGCCGACCGCCTGGCGGCCGCGCACCAGCAGATCGGGCGCATGTCTGAAGATCTCGAAAGTCTGCGGGTGGACCGCAGACTGACGGACCGCCTGATGGCGGCGGGCGTGACCGATCTGGAATCGGCCATGCTGATCGCCAAGGCCAGGATGGAGGCCGACAAGAGCCTCGATGTCGAGGAGCTGGTGGCGCGGCTCCAATCCGAGAAGCGTCACCTGTTCGGCCGGGCGTCCGAGTCGGCGACGGCGCGAAAGACCAGCGGCGTCCGCGATCGAGCCGCGCCCGGCCGCACCGCGCTCGAACAGGCGGCCGCAAAGGCGGCCCGCACGGGAAGACGGGCCGATCTCCAGGAGTACCTCAGACTGCGAAGGAACGTGCTGTGAAACCGGGCCGTCTGAGGAACCCCGCAACGCAACGAACTGAACCCTGTATCAGGAGAGACAAGCATGCCATTCAGTGGAAAAGCAACGTACTCGGCCGGCGCGACGCTGCCGGAACTGGCGGAGGATGTCGCCGACATGATCGCGATCATGTCGCCCTATGAGACGCCGCTGCTCGATGCGCTGGGCGACCCGCTGCGCGAAGCGACCAGCACGCATCACGAGTGGCTCGAAGATGAGCTGCTGCCCAACAAGGACGTGATCGCCGACGCGACGTGGACCGACCCCGACGTCGACACGCAGTTCGATGTCGCGCACGGCAGCCGCTTCCGCATCGGCGACCAGATCCAGGTCGAAGGCAGCGAGGAGCTGATGAGCGTGAACGCGGTCAGCGGCAATACGCTGACTGTCCTGCGCGGGTACGCCGGCACCGTCGCGGAGAACCTGGCGGATGGGCAGGTGATCAACATCCTCGGCAACGCCGGCCTCGAAGGCGACGACAAACCCAGCGCCCGGTTCACCTATCGCGCCCGCATGGGCAACTACACGCAAATCTTCACGAAGGCGGTCGAGGTCAGCGGCTCCGACATGGCGGCCAAGCAGCTCGGCCTGGCCGACGAGATGGACTACCAGAAGCAGGTGCGCCTGCGCGAGATGGTTCGCGACCTGGAGAACACCGTGATCAACGGCGGCAAGCCGGTCGTTGATCCGCAGGGCAGCGGCACGGCGCGCCGCACGATGAAGGGAATCATCCAGCACCTGGCGTCCAACGTCTTCCGCACCGGCGACAGCGGTTTCCCGACGGGCAACGACCTCGACGAGGCGAAGGTCAACTACGTGCTGCGGAAGATCTGGGAGCTCAGCAGCGGCAACGTGGACCTGATCGTGGTCGGCGGATTCCAGAAGCGCAAGATCAACGCCTTCTGCTCGGACAGCCGTAGCTACGGCGCAAACGACAAGACGTTCACCGACATGGTCGGCCTCTACGAGAGCGACTTCGGCGTCTGCCGGGTGCTCACCACGCGGTGGATGCCGCAGGATGCGGCGCTGTTCCTTGATTCGTCGCGCATCAGCGTGCTGCCTCTGACCGGCCGCAGCTTCCACTTCAAGCCGCTGGCCAGCGGGGGCGACTACGAGTGCGGCGAGCTGATCGGCGAGTACACGCTCGAACTGCGAAACGAAGCGGCCCACGGCCTGGTTCGCAACCTGAGCACGAACTGATGCGTTTGCGAATTTGGACGGGTGGCAGCGGCAAACAACGTTTGCTGATGGTGTTCCGATCTTTGGACGCCAGCCATCGGCAACCGACGAGGTTGCCGCTGCCACACGGCCGCATCTGGGAGACTTGGTGACATGGTTCGATTCTCAAACGACGTGGACATTCTGAAGTACGAGCCGATTCTGTTCGGCGAACTGCACCTGTCCTGGCAGGTGTTGGCCTCGGGCAAGGGCGCGACGCTGGACGGGACAACACTTACGGACGCCGCGGCCGATTTCGTCAATAGCCGCGTCGAAGCGGGCGGTGTGGTTCACCTCAAATCCGCCGACGGCGCATTGGACGGCGCGTATGAGATCGTTTCGGTCGATTCGGCGACGGAACTGACGGTTTCGGTCGTGCGGGCCGACGTGGCGGATGATGCAGTCGCTCCGCCGCAAGGCAGTGACATCTCGTATCGCATCAGCACGTTCGCGCCGCAGGCGACGGAAGCGGCCTGCGAGCTGACCGAGCACTTCGGCCTCCGGCCGGGCGATCCGGGCAGCGAGATCGGCGTCGAGAACATCCTCGACACCGACGTGCTGCGCCGCGTCTCGACGTTCTCCGTGATCGCCCGCGTCTTTGCGATGTGGGCGGGCCACTGCGACAGCCAGGGCCTCTGGAGCAAGAGCGTCCACTACCGCCAGCTCTTCGAGAAGGCGCGGCAGCGATGTCGCCTGACGATCGATCTGGGCTGCGACGGCGTGCCGGACATCGTGCGCATCGGCGGCGCGATCAAACTGGTTCGTGACTGAAAGAGGTGACTCGTGAGCACCATGTTGGATAGCCAAGCGTTGTTCGATGAGCGGGACCTGCGGATTGCGGTCGGCCCGATCGAGCGGGCCTCGATCGAACGGAGCATGGCCGGTCTCGACGGTCTGGCGAGCATCGACCTGGGGCTGCGCGGGCGCAAGATTCGCCAGCGGGGCACGCTCCGTGCGGCCAGTCGCGCGCAGATGGACGCGCGAATCGCGGCGATCGAAGGTTTTCTCGACGGCGCCGAGCACACTCTGCGGACTGCCGACGGGCGGCAGTACGACGATCTGCGGATGGACGCGTTCACGCCGCTTGGCGGCCAAGTCGAGGGAACGGGTCTCGTGGTCGAATACGAAATCACCTACACGCAGTTGAGGAGCTGACGCCATGGCGTTTTGCCGCGATGGAATCGAAGACGTCCACGCATGCGTACTGCCCGATGGGATCGGTCCCGATGGCCGGGCCGCAGCCCTGTCACGCTCTATGCTGGTGACGTGGCGCAGCAGTCTCGAAGGCAGGCTCTATCAGGTGTACGTCAACGGACGCCTGGCAGGTGTGACGGTCGATACACACCAGCGGCAGATGGTGGTCGTTGCGCCTTCATCGTTTGAGGCTGCCGCTTGCGTCGAGGTCGTCGCGGTCGAACCGCGTGAAGCGCACGTCGATTTCGCAGACCAGATCGAGCAGCCGTCACACCTGGGTGCGCGTGTAAGACTGGCGTTTCTACGAAGCCAACACCTGCCTCCTGGCACAGCGCTCGACATCTATGGCGACGGCGGCACAGGGCAGATCGACTACGACGAGCCGTTGAACGGAACGCCGATTCCGATCTGGCCCTGCCCGCAGGACAAGGCGGGCTTCGGCATGTCGCACTTCGGCGACGGCGACTTCGGTTGGGACGCGGCGGCGGCGGTCGGGTTTGGCAAGGGCTGTTTCGGCTACGGGCAGTTCGGTCTCGACGCCGACGCCATCGAATGGATCAGCCCGCTGCTGGCGTCGGGCACATATCGCTTCGGCGTCCAGGTGGTCGACGAGGCCGGCAACGCGAGCGCGGCAGTGCAGACGGGACCTTTGGCGGTTGTCACCCCTGCCAGGCCGGCAGCGAGGCTCGACGTCGCCTCGTTCGACGCCGAGACCGGCCGACTCACGCTGTGCGTTTCCGATCAATCATAGAGACAAGGAGACAACAATGGGCGAGGCCTATCCTTCAGACAACACGCTGTTGAACCTTCAGGCTGATGCCGAAAGCGGCGTCGAGTACATCCCGACGGGCACGGCGCCGTACTACCTGCACTTTCGCAAGCTGCTCTATCGGCTGCTGCTGGCGACGCACCGGGCCAACGACCTGCGTGTCTTCGATGAAGGTGGTCTCGATATCGGCGTCAAGGCCGGCAAGTTCTGGCTGGGCACGACGCTGGTCGACTACGCGGGCTCGACGGGCCACACACTGGCCGACGACAAGGCGGGCATCTACATCTATCTGACCGCCGACGGGACGCTGGTCACCGACGAGTACGACAGCTTCCCGGACATGGCGACGACGGCTCACGTGCGGCTGGCGATTGTCACGACGGCGGCCGGGGACATCGTCTCGATCACCGATTGCCGCACGGGGCACAACTGCATCGTCCCCCACGGCGCCGGCGGTGTGCGGGAGATCATCGAGGCGCACACCAGCGATGAGACGCTCCCGGCCGCTGAATCGGGCAGCGTGCACACCAACCTGGGCGCAACCGGGACGGTGACGCTCACGTTACCTGCCGAGCCGCTGCCTGGGACACAGTTCACCTTCGCGGTCCAGGCGGCGCAGGAACTGCGCGTGGACCCGGGCACGGCGACGATTCGCGATGACAGCGGTCAGACGGCGGACAAGTACAAGCACGCCGCCGCCATCGGCGCCGCGCTGACGCTGGTCGCCGACGCCAATGGCGATTGGGCGACGATCGCGAAGAACGGAACGTGGAACGAAGAAGCGTAGCGATAGCTGACGAAAGGCGAGAGACATGGCAAACGAGATTCACGTCGATTACGCATCGGGCCACATGGTGTACGCGGTCCTCCGCAACCGGCTCGGCCAGGTCTGGTGCCCGGCGACGCAGGCGTTCGAAGAGTGGGGTGCCGGCGGACACGATACTGGTGACTATGACGTCGCACTGACCGACAAAGGCGGGAGCCGATATCAAGGCGACTTCGATGCGAACATTCCGGCCGGGCGATACGGGATCCAATGCTTCGTGCAGGCAGGCGCATCGCCCGCGCCGTCCGATGTTCTGATCGACAGCCGGGTTATTCTTTGGACCGGCGCCGGCGAGCTGACGGCGATGACCATCCTCGGCAACAAGACGGTATACGACAAGAACACCGGCTCGGTGAACTACTACGACGATGACCACGAGACCGTCATCCTCACGCATCGAATCGCAGAGACGGCCTCGACCTGCACGAGAACCGTGAACTGACCAACGGGCCTTTGTGCCCACGGGAGCAAGAACGATGGGTAGCTTTTCGGATTACTGGGAGAACGAGGTTCTGGACCACCTCTTCGGCAAGGGCGGCTACAGCCCGCCGGCGATTCACCTGGCGCTGTCGACCGCCGACCCGGGCGACGACGGGACCGGTCTGAGCGAACCGAGCGGGGATGGCTATGCCCGCGCCGTGACAAGCCCGGCCGACTGGAGCCTCGCCTCGGGCGGCGCTCTGGCCAACGCCGACGCGATCGAGTTTCCCGAAGCGTCCGGCGCCTGGGGGACGGTGACGCATTTCGCTCTGTTCGATGCAGCCTCCGGCGGCAACCTGCTCGCTCACGGCGCGCTGGCCCAGGCCAAGGCGATCGGCTCGGGCGACTCCGTGCGGTTCGCCGCAGGCGATCTGGAGATCCATCTGAACTAAAGGAGACCCACGATGGCGGTAGCCAACCATGAGATTCAAGTGACGTGGAGTTCGTCTAATTCCGCGAGTGTCTCGGGGGGCGCGACGCTCGCCTCCGACATCATGTCGTTTTCGGCAGCGGCGTTCGATGCGATGATCACGCTCAAGGCCGACAACAGCGGCACGCCTGCCAACTGCGACACCGTCGATTTCTATGCGCTGCTCAGTTGCGGCGACCCCGACGGCTCGGGCAGCGACGAATTCCCCAACGACGACAGCGACGGGATCTTCCTGGCCCGGCTGGACACCTACGCCGACGATCCCGCCATCGCGACCGTGACGATCCCGGTCGCGAAAGCCGTGAAGATCTTCGCCAGGAACAACGCGTCGAGCAATTCTGTCACCGTCTCGGCGTGCATCAATGAGAAGACCGCATGATCTGGCCGAAGAAATCCAAACCGTTGACGACACTCGACCGCAGCGATCCATTGACCCGAGGGCTGGTGTGTGCCGCCCGCATGGACCGGCCGGGCTCGGCCGCGTCGAACTTCGTCTATCCGCACCTGCTGGCGGGCGCCGCGGCCCCGGACGGCCTGGCGACTCCGATCGAGGCGATGCACCAGGACTGGTACAACCGCTTCGGCTGGGGCTATTCGCTATGCCTCTGGCACGACGGAATCACGCTTGCGGAGTCCTGGGAGGCGCTGCTGGTCATCGGCGACAGCACAATGTCCTGGCAGCGGAACCGCGACTACGACCACTTTCGCGTCTGGCACAACGGCGTCGGCCACACCATCGCCGATTTCCTGCTGTCCGATGTGACGGAGCCGGGCTTTGTCGTGTGCATGTGGGCTCCGCCGACGCTGAAGGCTTACGTCAACGGACAACTGATCGCGACGGCCGCTTGCACGCTTGCGCCGAAGACCAACAGCGGCACCAGCACGTTGAGCATCGGCGGTTCGACCACCGTCCGCCAGTTGCTGGTCTACGATAGAGCGCTGTCGGCGGATGAAGTCCAGCGGCTGTACCGTGAGCCATCAGCGGTTTTCGATCGCGTCGGGTGTTGGCCGCCGGTCGTCGCGACGGGCGGGACGACGCATGAATTGACCGGATTGATCTCCGCTGCCTCGTCGCTGTCGGGTACGGGCCGGGTGACGCGACGTTTGTCGGGCCAAGTGTCTGTCGTGACCTCCTTCGCATCCGCTTCGCTGAGCATTCAGGCGTGCGAGCCTGCGGCTGTCACGATGGCGCCGACCTGGCGGCCCTGGCGCAAGGCGGTGCTCTGCAACGGCGCGTGCCCGGATGCCTTCAAGCTGGGCACGGTGCTCACGCGAGGCTGGTTCTGGGTGCGACGTGCAGGATGTATGGCGGTCTATCACGGACCTTCTGTCGATCAGGTCGATTTCGGGCGTATCGAGTACGTCGCCGACGCGGATGCACGCCGGATCAGCCTGCCTGCTCATCTGACTCCCCAGGCGGGCGCGAAGGGCTGCTACGTCGTCCGGCGGTTCAACGGCCACGGAGACGAGGAACGCACGACAGGCGCTGCGGTCGCGGTCCGCATGGACGAGGAGGGCGAGCCCGCGGAGCCGGCGCCGAACGATGTTCCCGATCTGCAGGCCGTGCAGGTCTCAGGAGGCAGGGTCCGGCTTCAATGGTTCTACTGTCCGCTGGATCAGCAGGTCGAGCCGGCGCGATTCAACGTCTACACAGCCGACGCCGGCGGTCAATTCGACTTCGACGCGCCTCTGGCGACAGTCGCGTATCGAGGCCGTCGGTTCTATCACTGCCTGACCGGTGTGCTGCCCCAAGGAGTGCGCCATTTCGTTGTCCGCGCGCAGGCATCCAACGGGATCGAGAGCGACCCCGGCCAGGTGATGAGCTGTCCGGTTCGAACGGGCGGTCCGGAAGGTGTGACGATTCTTGCTGCGGAGGTCATACTCTGATGAGCAACACGATGGAAATCTTCGGGCCTGAATACGCGCGACTGGCTCTGCCTGCCGGGGCGGTGTTGGTTTCGCTCGACGGCGTGCCGTGCGACGACATCGAACCGGTTGAACTCGTCCGCAGCGGCCCGCCGGAATACAGTTGGGTGCGCCTTGCGGCCACGCCGGCGGACAACGAACGATTGGCACAGCGCTTCGCGATGGGTCGGACGATCCGTCTGCATCAGCTCTACAATCGCATCGCGCCGCAATCCGCCGTTGCCGCTGTCGCTGTCTTCGCCGGTCGGATCGAGAGCATCGAGACGACGATGGATCCGCAGGGACCGCGCTTCGAAGTGGTCGCCAGGGACTTCAGCGCAGCGCTCCGCCGCATCACCGTGTATGGTCAACGCGTGCGTCAAGACGACCGCACGACGCTTCTGGCCGGTCTCGATACCATCTTCAACCCACAAGGCCAAGCCAATGCAACGATCGGGCTGGCGTTCGAGGCGGACCACAAACAGGCCGTGCCCTGGGGTTGCGCGGAGGCAATCTGCTATCTGCTGAATGAATACGTCCCGCCGGGCGACCTGCACCGGCCGAGCCTCGACCAACTCCGCTCCCTGATCGATGGCCGGCTCCTGCGCGACCTCGATGTCACCGGCCTGAGCCTTCTCGACGCGCTACATCGTTGTTGCGAGGCGGCGGCCTTGCGTTTTCAGTTTGTCCCGCGAACGAGCGAAGACGGGCCCGACCAGGCGATCGTGTTCTATCGCAACGGTCGCGGCCGAACGGTGGAACTGAACTGTCAGATGCCCGGGCAGGGCCTGAGCCTGTCTCGAACGAACGTTGCGATGCTACACAGCCGGCGCGACTTTCATCCCGTCACGCACCGGCACATCGGCCAGGGCGACTTCAAGACCTACGAAGCGACGTTCGAGCTGGTTGGCGCGTGGGACCCTTCGCGGGAGGACACCGACTACGCGAAGTTCTCCGCATCGACGAACCCGCAGTTCTACGAGGTCAAGGACGTCTACCGCAAGTGGTGCCTCAACGAGGCAGGGGACTATACGCCGGCGCCCTACGAGCGGGGCGAACCTTACGATTTCTCGAGGCCTTTCGAGGGCGCGGCGTTCGTTCGCCGGCGTCGGCGCTTCTGGCCCGCGCTGAGCACGGATGGGCAAGGGCGCTCGCTGGGCTATTTTCTGGAGGTGTCGTTCGACGCAGGCATGCACTGGTGGCAGTACGTCGGGTCATTCAGCAATCTGCTCGACGAGTGCGGCGTATGGCTGGCGGGCGATCATCTCGACGTCGATACGTGGGTCGCCGCGCTCAAGGGCGCGCTGCGATTTCGGATCACCGCCTCGGTGGTGAGCGACGAACGGCTTACCTGCATCGTATCCGACGGCCCGGTTGCTTCCACCGCTCCCGTGGTCGATCACGTCGTCACGTTGCCGCGCCGATTCCGCTATCGCAAGGTCTCGCCGCAGAGCCTCTTCGCACAGGCCGATGCGGCGACGCTCGGGCAACCCGATACCGCCGACGACACCGAGGCGCTTTACGAGTTCCTTCGCGGTCGTGCGGACGCAGCGGCGCAGATCGTCGAGACGATGCAGATTCAGACGCCCACCTTGACGCTGCACGTGCATCCGGGCGACCGAGTGACATCGAGCCCCGACAGCCGGGATGGGCCAGCGTTACGAAGTGATAACCAAGGCCTCGCCTGGATCGAACGCGCGCAGGCGGATTTCCAAAAGCAATGCACGCGACTGAAGGTGGTGCGACAACGCACTTGATTTCGGATTGAAGATTAGGGGCTGACAGGGAATCCGCAATCGCCAATCCGAAATGACATTGGGGAGTTCTATATGGACAAACGACACATCACCGACGAGCAACAGGTGCTGACGGCTCTGTCGCGAGAGGGCGCCGCCAATCGCAAGGAGACCTCGCTCGTCGTGGGCAGCAACGCCGGCTCGACCGCCTGGCCGGTGAAGGTCAAGAGCCACGTGGCGTGGAACGTCTACCGCGTTCGCGCTGTGGTCCTGGGCGAAGCCGCCGCGATTCCCGTCGAGATCGGCCAGGAGATCGAAGCGACGAACCTGGCCGAATCTTTTGTGAGTCAGGGCGCGCTGCCGGCTGGCGTGTTTGCCATCCTGTTCCGCGCCGGTGAACGTAGCGTCTTTTATGCCAAACCATGAACCGTTTGTAGTGACGCCGCAAGGCGTTCAGTTCGCAGGGTGTGCTCTGCACACCGATTCACTCGATGAAGAGACCATGACCAAGAAACCCAACACTTCCTCGTGGCGGCTCGACCGCCGGCTCAATCTGTCGGTCCTCGTGCAACTGATGGCGCTGGCGTCGCTGATCCTCGGCAGTTGGCTCAACCTCCAGCGCCAGCTTGACCTGCTCCAGCGCGACGTCACCATGCTGCTCAAGGCCCAGGAGACGGTCACGCAGAAGCTCGAAGCCCTCGCCGCCCAGAGCCTCTCGCACGAGTACCGCGTCCAAGCCATCGAAAGACGATTAGGAGAGAAACCATGAAGGTTCAAGTGTCCCCATCAGGTCGGTTTGTACTGGTCGTCATCATCGTCGTCGTGATTGGCCTGCTTGCCGTCGGCTGTGACAGCCTGCGGCTGGCGCCGAGCGAGCAGCTCAAGCAGAACGCCTGGCTGCACAACCGCACGACAGCGGTCGCGGCCGAGACGGCGCGGGCCGAAGCGACCTCGCCGCAGCTTCAGGCGCTGACGAAACTGTCGGAATCGCAGAGCCGCGCGTTCACGTCGTACTATGGCCTGCCGAGCGAGGTTCCCCAAGCCGAGACGAGCGAGCAGATCCTCGCGCAGTCGAACTGGGAACTGGCCGAGACCGCCGTCGCCCAGTCCGCCCAACGTCCCGATCCGTGGCAGGTCGCCGATTCGCTGCTGGAGGTGGGCATCGGCGTCAGCGCTCTGCTGGGCGGCGTCTACGGCACGCGGGCGGTGCGATTCCTCAAGGACGCCCGGGCCAAATCCACCGCCCTGAAGGAGATCATCCAGGGCAACGAGCTGTTCAAGAAGCACAGCACCGACCAGACCCAGGCCTTCAAAGCCGCCCACGCCAACCAATCCCCCGAAACCCGCCAGCTCGTCGCCGCGATGAAAGTCTGATATGGGAATCACAGAATTGCGGACAGCAGATTCGCTCCTGGATGTGAATCCGCAGTCCGCAACCGGCGATCTGAAACGGAGAACTACCGCCGTGGGCAGAAGCTGTGGCGTGCTGAAGTCACGTGAGATGTACTCTGTCCTGGGTCGTTCAGTTTTTCTCTTTGGCTTGGATGGTGGCGAGTCTTCCATCGGCGAAGAGGTGGATGGTGCCGTCGCCGAGGGTCTGGACGTGGGGCTTGTAGCCGCGAATCCACAGGGCGAAGGCGGTGGGGTGTTTGTTCTGCTTTTCCTCGATTACCACGGCCTTGGGGTTGGCGTAGTTCTCGAAATGGACGACGTACTCGCTCAGACCTGCCGGACAGTTCCGAAAGGACATCGCCTCGTGCACATCGTTGATCAACTCGTTCATGTCGGCAGGGAGGCGCCCGTTCTTGTCCCGATACGCCGTGATGCATTCGTAGAGGTGCTTCTGCTGCTCGGCGCACTGTTGCAGGCTCATGAAGGCCTTCCCGGCGGCGGTCTGCGGATCGAACAACTCGCCCTTTGGCTCGTCCGATCCCATCACGACCAGAGGCGACTTCCACAGCCACACTTGCAGCACGGCCATCGCCAGCACCAGCACCGCCAGGGCCGCGACGATCACCTTCCGGTAACGTCCCATCTGACACCTCGCACAAAGCCGGATTGCTTCATCGCGACCCATAATACCATGCGGCGCGCGGGCGGCTCAAGAATCGCCTGGTTTTGGCCAGCAGGTTAAGTCGGGCGGCGAATGGGTCGATGGAGGGAGATGGGCCGTGGCGTTGGGGAGCGTGAGACGACGGCACGGCGAGCTATGCGATAGTCTCCTTAAGGGGCGATAATCATGGAACTGATCGACCTGATCGCCGGATCGCTGAAGACCGTCAGGGAAAAGCTGGACCTGGACTCGAAGCACGATTTCTCGCTCGCCTCCGAGGTGGTCGAGCTCAAGGCCAAGACCGCCGAGTTGCAGCGTCTGCTCGACGACGCCGAGCAGAGTCTGAGCGAGCGGGACGAGCTGATCGCCCAGTTGCGAGCCGCCATTGCAACCGCGGACGACATGCTCATCGAAGGCGCCGCCTGGTTCACCAGGAAGGGCGAGCAGATCGTCGATGGGCCGTTCTGCACGGGCTGTTTCAATCACATGCGTCAGACCGTGCCCCTGCTCGAAGTGGCCAAGAAGCCCGAAGAGCCCGGCCTGGAGTCGGAGTGGGTGCAGTGCCCGACGTGCCGGGTGCCGTTCCGCTCGCGTCTGGCCGGTGAGCAACGCAGCCGGCGCGGCTCCGCCACGCGCCCTCCGCAGGCCGACTCATAGAGTGTGCCCGCACGCCGCTTGCGAATATCAGCGAATCCATGCCGCTGCGGCGCGAGGTTCCACCGCCCCAAAAAGGAAGGGGACCGCACCCGACGTGAAACCGGATGCAGTCCCCTGAGGGTGCAAACCACTACCTCTCTACCTCGTTCGTTATCGCAACGAGGCTGTGCCGTGCAACTTAGCGCGTCGCGATCGTGATGTCGTCGTAGTAGACCGACGAAGCGCCGTTGCCGAACAGGTCCATCGCGCCTAACGTCCCGTGGACGTCGTCGTCCCACGGGTGTGTGGTGAACAGCACGCCGTTGTAGTACTCGTCAACGGTGTTGTTGTCCAGATCGATGACGAACGCCAGCTTGACCCATTCGTCATACACGATGGCAGCCGTGTCAGCCGTGTAGGACGAGGTGATGGCGCCGGTGGCGAGATCGAACTGCGTCTGGATCGACCAGTCCTGGTTGGCGCCATCATCGTAGCTGTTGAGCAGGATGAAATAGGTGGTGCCCGACGTGCCCGATGGGATGTACTGCATGGCAGAGAACTCGATCACGCCACCGGCCAGGTCGAACTCATGGACCAGGTCGGCACTGCCGACGACCTCAACGGAATTGGCGCCGCCGAACGCAAGGGCATCCGAAACCGGTGCGCCCGCTCCAGCGGTGTTGTCCCAGCCCTTCCAGCCGTTGACGCCGTGCAGGTCAGTGCCGGCGGCATAGGACTCGAAGTCCTCGACGAACAGGTCCACCGCCGGCCGCCCGATCAGCTCGACTTCGGCGATCTGCATGCTGTTGGCCGAACCCGGATCGCGAACGGCTGGGAACAGGATCTGATAATACGTGTACGCGACCGCGTTCTCGAACTCGATCGGTGTGACGGTCTTGGTGAATCGCGGCCACGCTTCTTCGCCGGCGAAATCGACGATGTCGCCGCTGGCGATCAGCTCGAACGGACCCTCGATGCTCTCATTCGAGCCATAAAGCTCGAACGCGACCGGGTCGCGCTCGACCGCGTCGTTGGCGGTGGTGAACGTCAGGCCTCGCACGATGGTGGCCCCGACCGCCGGCGCCACCTTGAAGCCGGTAGCCTGGGTTGCGCCCTTGAAGTGCAGGTACTTCGTCGCGACGTTGTCGTCGATCGCCAGGTTCGGCGTCTCAGCGCCGGGCCAATCGCCGTCGTTGGGATCGCCCACGACCTCGTCACCGGCCGCGGTGACGTCGGCCAGGACACGCACGAGATAGGCGTCGGCGTGAATCTTGATCTCGCCGTTGGACAGCGCGCGATCGTAGATGGCCAGGCCGAAAATCTCGCCGTCGAAGTCATCGAAGAAGTCGCTGCCATCTTCCGCCTGGGCGCCGAAGCCGATGCCGACTCCACCCGACAGGAGGATCGCCGCATCGATGCTCGCCTGATAGACACCGTTGACATAGAGGGCCGTTGTTCCGGCGGCTTCACTGGCGACGAAGACCAGATGGGTCGGCACGCCCGGATTGGTGGCCACGCCGTAGTCGTAGTCGAGCACGCCGAAGACGGTCGCGCCGTAGGTGCCGGTGTTGTTCCACTGCTCGTACTTCAGTCCGACCGTGGTGTCGCCGAAATTGCGACGGCCGATCAGGCACATGCTCGCCTGGGTCTCCAGCGGGTTGCTCTTGACGATGAACTCATAGGTCATCTCGCCGCCGAAGGCGCCGATGTCGTAAACGCCATCTGCGATGTCCGTGGCGAAGAAGCCCGGGCCGGCCAGCGCGACGATGCCCGACCAGGCCTCGGGGGACGTCAGGACGTCCGGAATCACGGTGAAGCTCCAGACCAGGCCCGGAACGATCGTCTCGTCCGGGCCGACCTCATCGACTCTCCAGAAGTATTCCGCCTCGCCTTCGAGGGCGTCGGCGATCTGGAAACTGGTGACTTCCACGCGGCCCAGGTACGCATTGGGATCGCCCGCTGCGACCAGGTCGGCGTCGGTGCTCAGATAGACATCGTGGGCGACCGCGCCTTCGCCGGCCATCCAGCTCAGGACTGGTGTCGCTTCCACCTTGGTCGCGCCCACGCTCGGTGTGGGCGAGAAGGCCATCGTCGGCTCCTGCAGGGCGCCTTGCGGAATGATCTGCTTGGCGATGCCGGGGCCTTCCCAGCGCAGGAACGCTGCCGCGCCGCCGCCGTTCTCATACATCTCCATGACAAGTTGATACACGCCGCCGGCCTCCAGTTCCTGAGGCTCGGAGGCATCTTCGGTGGTGCCGCGATCGTACCAGCCGTCGGTAATCTGCACGCCGTTGAGGAACAGCCGGGCCCCATCGTCGGAAGCGGAGTAGAACGTGTAGGCGCCCGTCGTGGGGATGGTCAGTTCCGCGGTCCAGCGGCAGGAGAAACCGTCGACGGGAATGGCCGCATCGGGCGAATTCTCGCCGGGGACGGCCCCGTCGCCCCACTCGAAGTTCACTTCGGGCACGACCTTCACCACGTCCGGCTCGCCGTCGAGGCTCATGTTGGCCCAGTACTCTGCCATCGCGCCGCCATCGGCGGGATCCAGCGTGGTGAAGCTCCAGACCGCTCCGGCAGAGACCGTCATGGTGCTGGACATCTCATCGACCGCCCAGTAATAGGTGGTCGCGGGCTCCAGAACATCGAGATCGATCTCGGTGGCCAGCGACATGGTTCGGATCCGTGTGCTCGCGTCCCGGGCTTCCACCGCCGCCTGGTCCGTGCCGAAGTAGATGTCGCGGAGGATCGCATCGGCGCCGACCGTCCAGGTCAGGGTGATCCCTTCGGTCTTGACCCACTGCGCGCCGTCGGCGGGATTCGGGGCACTTGCCGCACCGGGGTCTTGCGCCTGGCCGATCAACGCCAGAGACACGACCAGCGCACATAACACAGTCACTACTCGTTTGCTGAACATTCCATCATCTCCTCTTGCAGAACAATGTGTCGAGGGCCTGGCAGAAGTACGTACCCTGCAAGCCACGCAACGACCGACTTCATTCACCCACGCTGTGCCGAGAACACACCTCCTTTCGGGTCACGCAACTCCGTCCGGGGCATATGGGGATCCCGGCGTGCCGGGATTGCATGCCATGTGGTTCGAGATCGGAGAAGCGGCGCGACGTGATTCTACGGGGTTGCTGCGTGACTGTGCGATGTGGCCACAGGTCATGATCCGGCTGAGCTCCTCACGCAGCTCTCCACCCCTCCGAAGGCGCCAAGAACTACCATCATCTTTCTTCCGGCCTCCGGCCGGGTGGTGCAAATGACAAACAACCTATCTATTATAGGTCCAACTCCGCCCGGCGTCAAGGAATAGACTCTCAGTCGTTTTTGGTGGTGCCGATGTACATCGGGATAAGGCGCTGCCGACCCGATTTTCGGGGTTTTCACGTCCTTTCGGCCGCCTTGGCAGGGCATTGGGCCCCTCTATACCTGCGCGAGCTGCTCGCGATTGATCCAGACTTTCTCGATGGCGTCGGCGATGTCGTCCATGTCCTGGCGGGTGCCGAGCAGGGGGCCCGAGGCCCAGAGCATCGCCATTTCCTCGCAGACCTGGTCGCACTTCGGGCAGGCGCACTGCTCGCGGTACTCGCGCAGGCGCTGCGCCGAGTACATCTTCTTATAGACCTTTGAATCGAGAATGTGGTCGATCCAGGGCTCGCGGTGCAGCCCCTTGGCGATGTAGGGGCTCAAGCTCACCCCCTCGGCGGCCAGTGCCCTGAGGTATGTCGCGCGGGGGGTGCCGTTGAAAAGCTTCTTGTGATACGACATGGGATAGAGGTAGAACGAGCCGCTTTCGGTGCCTTCGTAGAGCTTCTGCGGTGTCAGGCCCGGGATGTCCTTGAGCCGGCGGCTGAGGTACGCGGCGTTCTGGTTGCGGCGCTCGAACCGCTCCTTCGCGCCGGGGAGCTGGCCCAGCAGGACCGCCGCCTCGAACTCGTTCATCCGGTACTTCGGGCCGATCGTCTCGGTCAGCCCGCGACGCGAGGTCCCGTGGTTGTGTACCGTGTAGCAACGGTCCATCAGCGTCTCATCGCTGCCGATGATTGCGCCGCCTTCGCCGCAGGCGATGGTCTTGCTCGACTGGAAACTGAAGCAGCCCACGTCGCCGATCGTGCCGAGCGTCTTGCCGTCGAACCGCGCCAGATGCGCCTGGCAGGCGTCTTCAATCACGCGGAGGTTGTGCTGCTTGGCGATAGCCATGATCCGCCGCAGGTCCGCCGGCTGACCCATCATGTGCACCGGCATCAGCGCTTTGGTGTTCTCGGTGATCCGCCGTTCGACGTCGTCGGGGTCGAGCTGGTATGACGCCGGGTCCAGGTCCGCCATCACCGGCAGCGCCCGCGCCGAGAGGATCGATGCGATCGTGCCGGGGTCGGTATAGGGCGACGTGATGACCTCGTCGCCGGGGCCGATATCCATCGCCTCCACGCAGGTGTGCAATGCCTGTGTGCCGGCGCCGGTGGCGACGCAGAAGCGCGCCCCCGTCAGCTTGGCGTATTCGGCTTCGAATGTGGGCACAGTGCCGGAGGACGACTGGATGCGGCACCAGATGCGGCTCTTGGCGGTCTTCATCAGTGAGTCGATCACCTCGTCGTCCCAGTAGGGCCACTCGGGCCAGGGCTTGTTCTGGCGGACGGGCTGGCCGCCGAGGATCGCCAGCTTGCTCGCTTTGTTCGTGAGGTTGCCGTAGGCGGGAATCCCGGCGCGCCGGGACGTGACCGCCGCCAGGGAGCCGGCCGATGCGGCCGCGATGAATTGTCGCCTCGTCAGATCGCTGCGTGCCATTGCCAGACCCTTTCAATTCCAAAACGCCCGCTTGCCTCGTGACCTCCTTTATACCCCTTCCGCTCCCCGGTCGCAACGACTATTCCTTTCGGTCCTTCAGGTCCCTTGGGTCCTTTGGGGCCCGAGAACGACCAAAGGGAAAGAGACTGCCTCGCCTCGTCGGGTGGCAGCCTCAAGCCCGCAGGGCTTGGGGATGGCGCGCCATCGGACTGGCCTCGTCGCTTCGAGTCGGTTAGAATGGCTCGATCCCGGCGCGCCGGGATTGGTCAGAAAGGGGAGTTCGACGATGAGAACGCATCAGGCTCTGAGATTGGCATTGGCTGTGGTGGTCGGGTTGTGTGCGTGTTCGGTGGGCCGGGCGGCGTTGCGGGCCGGCTGTGCGAAAGTCAACATCACGCCTCCGCTGGGTCTGAAGCTGATCGGCTCGCAGGGCAAGCCCAGCGACTCGGTGCTGGATGAGCTTTACGGCCGGGCGCTGGTCCTGTGCGACGGCGCCAGCACGCTCGCCATCGTCTCGGTCGATCTGCTGTATTCGCCGCTGGAGGAGATCACCAATCCCGTCCGCGCACTGGTCGCCGAGCGAGTCGGTATTCCCGAGCAGAACGTGATGGTCTGCGCCACGCACACGCACTCGGGTCCCGACATCTTCACGAACGCCAAGCTCCCGCTCGAAAGCCGCATCGCGCCCGAGGATATCGATCAGGCCTACGTCCGCACGGTCATCGGCAAACTCGCCGGCGCTGTGCAGATGGCGCATCGCGACATGCAGGACGCCAGGATCGGCGCCGCGACGGGCGAGCTGACGGAGGTCCTGTACAATCGCAGGCCCAAGCGGCCCGATGGCCAGGTGCAGATGGCGTTCACATTGCCGGCGGAGATCACGGCGACGCGGAAGACCCAGGTCGGTCCCGACGGCCGGACCCGCGTGACGTTCTCGATGCCGCCCGAGCAGGCGGACCTGACCTTTGGCCCGGTCGATCCGGCGGTGTCCGTGCTGAGGGTCGAGGACCCCAACGGGCGGATCGTCGGCTCGCTCTTCGCTTTCGGCTGTCATCCCGTCAGCGTGTATCCGCATCGCAGCACGGCGATCTCCGCCGATTACCCCGCGCGGGCGATGCGCGTGGTCGAGCAGGCCGAAGGCGGAATCAGTCTCTTCGCGCTGGGTCTGGCGGGCAACACGGTGCCGGTCCGCCGAGACCTCGGGCCTTGCGAGCAGATCGGCAAGGCCCTGGGCGCGGAGGTCCTGCAAAGGCTCCAGTTCATCGTGACGACCGACGATGTCACGCTCGATGCGGGCCGCTGCTCGCTGACGCTGGCCGGCAAGGATCCCGGCGCGCCGGGACCGCAGGAGATCACCACGGAGATTCAGGTGCTCCGGCTGGGCGACGTCTACATCCTGGGCCTGCCGGGCGAGGTCCTCGTCGAGGTCGGCCTGGCGATCAAGGACAAGGCGGGCATCGACAAGCTCTTTGTCACGAGCATGACCAACGATTCGATCGGCTACGTCTGCCACGCCGAAGCCTACGCCGAAGGCGCCTACGAACCGGTCCGAGGAACCCACCTCGCCCCCGGCGCCGGCGAAGCCGTCATCACCCGCGCCCTGGCGCTGCTGGCCGAAATCCAACCCTGACCCGCCAGTGCGTAGACGCGTAGAAGGGTAGATGCGTAGATGCGTGACAGGTAGGGAGTGCACCGCACACCTTCCTCCTGTTTGTCACCACAATCGCGCCTCGTGCTTTCTTGTCATGCTGAGCGCAGCCGAAGCATCTGGCCAGAGACCTGGCGCGCGCCTGATTCTCGGCCAGATTCCTCCACTGTGCTTCGCTTCAGTCGGAATGACAAAGTCGTGGTGTTGTAGTCCTGAAGGGTGTGCACGGCACACCTTCCTCCTCGCGCGATCGAATTGGTGTGCAATCCGCCTGAGGTGGGCCCTACGAACTGCCTCCTGTTTGTCACCCCGAGCGGAACGAAGTGAAGTCGAGGGGTCTGGCCATAGACGAGGCGCGCTTCCGGTCCGCAAGTAGATTCCTCGATCCCGATGTGCATCGGGACTCGGAATGACAAAGTCGTGGTCGTGTGGCGTTGCTTTCGGAATCTACTTCCAGCGCAGCGCGTGGAGTTCTTCTTCGCTGCGGATGAACTTCACGGTGCCGTCGTTGAGCAGGACGCAGCCGCCCTTGGGGTCGTGGTTGTCGAACGTGAACAACTCCGGCCCGCCGTGCTGGTTCCACCCCGCCTTCGCCTCGAACAGCAGCACCATATCGCCTGGCGAGTCGGGCTTACAGTTCGGGTTCATCGCGTAATGGCACTTGCCTTCATCCGCACCCGGACATTTGTGCGGTTTCAGAGCAGAATCGCCGGGTGCCGCGACCCGATAGGCACGAAGCATCACATCGCACCACCTGCCAGACGGTGGGTATGCCATACGCTCTTGCCCCGATGACTCTGCGGGATATGCCGTCCTTCCTGCCTGAGAGTCATAACGATCCCACCAGTCATCCAGATCCACAGCAGCATACTTCGCAACCCTGTATAGACGCAGCCGATGCCACAAATCCTCCAGATTGCCTGCGCATTGGAGACGCAGATCAATGGCCTGTATCTGTGGTATGGACATCCGAAGGCTCGGCAAGCCTCGGGGGTACCGAAACACATGACCTCCTCTGGTTACGATGGACATATCGTCATACACCATGAGCGATGTCACCTCTCTGACCCCATGAGTACACAACACCTGGGCTGATGCCCCTTGCTTGACAAATGCTCCGATAAGGCCCTTCTTGACCTCTCCTGCGAGAGTCTGGATTGAATGCGAATCATCTACGGCTACTGTCTTCTGCGAACACAGGAAGTCCCTCTCCTCTTCAGATAGAAGTTCCTGTTGGCCATCATAGGGAAAGAAGAATGGCAGCGCTGACGGTTGAAACTGAATAGCAACGCGATCGCAAGTGCTCAAATCTGGAGGCGGAGTCTCCCTGAACTGGGCCAGATACGGAATACGGATGCCATCAATCGCCACCCCAAGAACGCCGTCCTCCCTGAACGTTCGATCGGACCAGGGAATCAAAACATGCTCGCTACGATCTCTCACACGTTCATTGCATGTCGTGAAATGCAGTGTCCCGCCGAACCACTCCAGTATGGTGTGCGGGTATGCGGGAAGAGGCATACGCTCGGTCTTCTCTGCAGGCGATCTCTCATCTTGGTCAATCAAATTGAGGACCCTCCGGGGCAGGTCGCCAGCATAGTAGCCTATTTGCACAGCCAAACGTGTGGTGTCCAGAAGGTTACGGGGGGACCTGCTGCTAGAGAGGACGTGCTGCGGGTTTATAGGTAGAGCCAATGATATCATCTCACTCCTGTGTTCACCACTGCGCACGCGAACATAATGGCCTATCGGCTGCTCCCCGAATCCTTCCATGGCCAGATCAAGTCGTCTTTGCACAAGCAGTGTTTCCCCATCCTTGTCGAGATGCACCTCAACAGACCAGGGGGCACCTGCATTCATACTGTCGCAGAGCCAGACATCCGTGTCCGAGTGATTCGTGATGCGGTAGCACAATACGAGAGTCTCGTCGGTGACCTCCAGCTTCGTGGTGGTGATGGTGACGGCATTAGGCTCAGTCTGGGCGCCTGGAGCGGCGGCGGCGATGGCCGCTGCGCAGGTGGTCAGGATGATGGCAACACGGAGCCATCTCGTTCGCCCGGTTCCAGTGTGCTTCCTCATAGATTCTCTCCGCAAAGCGCAAGGTGTGTCCCGGGCACCATACGGTGTCGGTGTGCGGTGCACACCCTGCGTGTCACCCATCCACGCTTCTACGCATTTACGCTTCCACGCTCTTACGCCGCGTGCGGCCTATGCGAGTTTGTCGCGGTTGTCGTAGACCTTTCGGATGGCGTTGGCGATGTCGTCCATGTCGGATTTTTCGGTCAGGAGCATATTCTGGCTGAGCCAGACGGCTTCTTCGCAGAGCTGGTCGTTGCCGGGATAGTTCAACTCTCTGCGGTACTGGTCCAGGCGGGCCTTGGAAAAGCTGCGCGTGAAGTTCTTGGAGGTCAGCGCCGCCTCGATCAGCTCGTCGCGGTACTGCGGCCCGTACCCGCCGGAGCAGGGCACGCCCTCGGCGCTCAACGCCGCCATGAACTTCGCTCTCGGCGCGTTGTTGAACTGCTCCTTCTTGTAGCGGAACGGATACAGATGGAACACCGCCCGCGTCGTCCCTTCGTACAGCTTGCAGGGGATGATCCCAGGGATGTCCTTGATCTGGCTGGTAAGGTACTGGCCGTTGGTCCAGCGCCGCTGCGTGTCTGCTTCGAGCCGCTGCATCTGGTTGAGCAGGATGGCCGCCTGGTACTCGGTCATTCTTCGGTTGGTCCCGATGATGGGATAGCCGGTGGCGCCCTTCACGCTGCCGTACGGCCGGCCGCAGTTGTGGAACGAGTGGATGCGGTCCATGATCTCGTCGTCGTTGCCGACCACCGCGCCGCCCTCGCCGCAGGGCAGGTGCTTGGAGTTCTGGAAGCTGAAGCACCCCAGATCGCCGATCGTCCCGCAGCACTTGCCCCGGTACTGGGCCAGCCACGCCTGGCAGGCGTCCTCGATCACCACGAGGTTGTGCTTCCTGGCGATGGCCATGATCGGGTCCATGTCGGCGGGGATGCCGAGGATGTGGACGGGCATGATCGCGCGGGTCCGCTCGGTGATGCGCTCCTCGATCTTGGCGGGGTTGATCTGGAACGTCTCGGGGTCGGTGTCCGCGAAGACCGGCAGCGCCGCCGAGTTGAGCACTACGTTGTACGTCGCGATGAACGTGTACGGCGAGACGATGACTTCGTCGCCTACGCCCACGTCCAGTGCGTGCATCGCCGTCAGCAGGGCGTTGGTCCCATTGACCGTGCAGGTGCAGCGTTTGGCGCCGAGCAGCCTGGCGTATTTGCCCTCGAATTCGGTGACGGTCTGGCCCTGTCCGCGGTACCAGTTGCCGCTGCGCAGGATGGCCAGGATACGCTCCTCGGCGGCCCGGTCCCAGATCGGCCAGTTGGGCCAGGGCTTGGTGCGCAGGGGCTTGCCGCCTTTGACGGCCAGCGTGGCTGCGCTGCGGCCGGCGAAAGCAGGAAGGCTGCCGAGGGTCAGTGCCGCCAGTGTGCCCGTCGAGGCCTGGCTCACGAATTGTCGTCGTGTCATATTCTGTCTGTTCATTTCTCGCCCTTTCAGTTGCGGATGCTGATCAGATCGCTTTTCGGAGGTTTGCTGTCGGTGACGCGGGCCAGCGTATAGACGGTGCCGTCCTTGCCGACCGCGATCGAATTGACGTAGTAGGGCCGCCGGCCGTCCTCGTAGAAGATCGGGCCGTGATCGGTGTACTTGCGCGCGGGGATATCGTAGGTGATCAGGTGCAGGTTCTCAAGCCCCTTGGACTCGCCCATCGCGGTCTTGGCCTTGCCGGCCAGGCGCTTGCCGTCGATGTAGATCGGGCCGCCGGTCAGGTAATACAGCGTCTTGCCGTCGGGTCCGAGCGCAAAGCCGAGATAGCCGTAGCTGAACTGATCGAACATGCCGCTTCGCTTCGAGGGCAGCGAGGTGATGCGATCGACGATCTGCACCTCCGGCACGCGCGGATCGAAGCGGAACAGGTATCCGGAGTTGCCGTGTACGCCATAGATCGCCTTCTCCGGCTCATACCAGACCGTCTGCCTCCAGTTATAGGCCATATGGCCGGCGGAAGTCGGGTCGTAAAGTCCGAAGTAATCCTTTCGCATGTCGTCGCCGACCACCAGCTCGATCGCGTCGCGGTCGTATCGGTAGCGGAAGATCTCGCCGTCGCCGACGGTGTAGTAGACGCTGCCGTCGTGCGGATCGACCACGAACGAGCGGCACAGCGTGCGGTATTGCTCGCCCTTGCCGTTCTCGCCTTCGCGCGAGACGGGCCCGAAGTCCTTCAGCCCGCGCGTCGTCAGATCGTAGCGGAGGAAGCGGCCGCTGGGCCAGGTCAGGCCATAGAGACGCCCGCGTTGGGCGTCCATCGTCGTGGTGAGGATTCCCTCGCCGCGAGGGGCCTTGGCCAGGTCCTCGAATTTCTTCGTGGCCATGTTGTAGGCGAGGAAGTGTCCGCCGGGGTAGGGTTTCCAGCCTTCCGGCGGGATGCCGATCTTCTCCATGCCGTCCACGATGCTGTAGTAGCCCACGTGCGTCGAGAAGTAGAGCTTGCCGTCCCGCTCCATGAACGTCACGTGCGACTTGCCCTGGACGATGGTCTTGGTGTCCTTCTCGCCGCAGGCCTCGGTGATGTCGCCGACGTGCTCGATTTTGTCGGTGGCCGGGTCATAGCAGAACATCTGCGCGCCGACCTCATAGGACTCCGAACTCAGCACGTAGTAGATCCGCCCGTCGCTGGCGGCGCCCATTCCGTTGTAGGTGTCGTGCGCCAGGGCGAAGCCCGAGTCGTGGATTCGAGCGATCAGGTCCGCCCGGGCCGGAGCGAGATGCACCGACAGGCAGACGGCCAACGAGAAAACGCAGCGCAAGTACTTCATATTCGAGTCTCCCATCCATCCTTTTCACTGTTCCGTTTTCACTTGCTGCACCAGTTCGTGCACCTTGGCCACGACCACCTCCTCGACCGATGGTTGGAAGGGGCCGGGCAGGGGGGTGTAGAGCATCGCGCCGCCCCCTTCATAGCCGCCCTCGTGGACGATGCGGGCCGAGGGCACGTAGCCGAAGACGTCGTTTGAGTAGCCTGCGACCCAGAGCGGCTGGCCCGTCAGCTCGCGCTTCAGACGCAGCGAATAATCGACGACCACCTCGCCCGCCAGCGCCACCATCAGCAGGTCGTCGCCGAACCGGACCACCTGCACCGGATACGTATAGGTGGCCGGAATCCTGCCTTCATGCTCCAACTGGGCAAGCAGGAATTCCGCGTGTAGCTTTTCGTATTTGTTGTCGGACTTGGCCTGCTGTTCGAGCGTTTCCTTGCCGGGCGGCTCCGCGAGGTCCAGCGTCACATCCTCCAGCGCCGTTCGCAGCGGGCCACGAACGGGTCTGGGCACGCCCTGGAGCGCCGCCTCGACCGCGTTGGCCAGCGCGTGGCCGTGCTCGCGGCACAGGTCCAGCGCGCGGTCCGCCGTACGCGGATACGGGTTCTGGTCGGCCCCGCAGCCGGCGATGAACAACGCGGTCACGCCCGGAAACCGTTGCTCGACGTATTCCTTGGCGAAGCCGGGATAGTCGCCGCAGTAGTCGTAGAAGCTCAGCGTCGTCGCGTGACAGGCGTATCCGAATACGATCGCCCGCGGTTTTCCCTCGGAATCGTCGATGCGCAGCACCGGGACATCGTGGTCAACCGGGCCGTCCGCATGAGGACTGTTGATGACGCCTCGCGCCGTGGGCCGGCGGCGGTTCATGGCGAAGCCCGCGCGGGCGTGCGTATAGGACAGCTTGGCAGGGGCCATCTTCTCGATGGCCTCGCCGACCACGGCCGCGATCTTCTCCTGCAACCGATCGCTGTAGGCGTCGGATTGCACGAGCTGTTCCGGCGTCAGGTTGTAGAACGAGTGTCCGTAGATCGAGTAGGCGCTCTCGCGGATCACGGGTCCCGAATGCGTGTGGGACGCGTTGATCAGCAGGTCCTTCGGCGCGAGGCGGTATCGCCGCTCGACCTGCGTGGCGATCCAGTCGCGCATCGTGCGGTCGATGCCGAGCAGGTCCGCCGTGACGATGGCCAGGCGGTTGCCTTGGGCGTCCTGCAAGACCAGCGCCTTGGCGTGCAGGTCATGGACCTTGCCTTCGGCGGGCTTCGTCCGGGCGGCGTAGCCGGCCATCCACATGGGCTGGTCCGGCGTGATGACGGCTGTCGCCACACCCGCCTGCCACTGGTCCGCGCTCGCTGCCCTGGCGGGCACGCTGCAAACCGCCAACGCGCAGACGACGACCGCCAGCAAAAACGAGAGGACTGTACCGCGCCAAGTCCCGGCGCTACAACGTGAGGCGTGTGCACCCTTTGCATTCATCGCAGTCTCCTTCATGAACGCCAATGCCGACATGATACCAGCCCCGGCCTGGTGTCGCAAGCAACGAATTTGCCGGCCAGGACCCGCTACCGTGCCGGGTGGGAGCCAACGCTGTGAACTCAGGTGCGGTTGCTTATTTCGTAAGTCGTTCTGGCGAGGTGCTTTTCCTGTGGAGTGGCCTCGCGCATCTTCGGCCACCCCGGTGGGGGGCAAACACGCCATCACCGCCCCTTCCAATCCCCGTCGGGCCTGGCCCGGAGAGGTACTACGCAGGGTGTGCTGGGCCGGGCGAGGCAGTCTCTTAGGTCCATTAGGTCCCTTTGGTCCTTCTCGGGCCCCAAAGGCCCCAAGGGACCTGAAGGACCGAAAGGAGTAGTCGTTGCGGTCCGGCCCACAATCTTCACGGCGTTGCGTGGCAGCCTGAGACCTCTGCGCCTGAGACTGGATTGCTCTGGGATCTGCGCGGATATGTGTATGGCCGAGAGGCCGACAAAAAGCCTTGTACTCTGGGCGGCAGAGGGGATAATGGGGGGCGGCAACGGAGCTGCCGGCCTGCGATGTATCACCGGATGGCGGCAAGCAAACACGAATGAGATAGGAGAAGACCTGCCATGAGCGAAGCCACAAGCTACACCACCACACGTCGCGAATTTCTGAAGAATACAGGCCGGGTCGCGGCGGCCTCGGCCCTGGCGACGGGCATCAGTTCGAGCCTGTACGCCGGCAGCGACAACACCATCCGCCTGGCGCTGGTCGGCTGCGGCGGACGAGGCACGGGCGCGGCGGTCGACGCCATGAACGTCAAGGGTCGCGGCCCGATCAAGCTCGTGGCGATGGCCGACGTCTTCGAAGATCGCCTGACCAGCAGCTACAACAGCCTCAAGAACAACGAGAACGCCCGCGACAAGATGGACGTGCCGGACGAGCGCAAGTTCGTCGGCTTTGACGCCTACAAGAAGGCGATGGATTGTCTGCGTCCGGGCGACGTCGTCATCTTCGCGACCCCTCCCGCCTTCCGTTGGGTCCACTTCACCTACGCCGTCGACAAGGGCCTGAACGTGTTCATGGAAAAGCCGGTGACCGTCGACGGCCCGACCACCAAGCGCATGATCGAGTTGGCCAAGAAGGCCGACGCGAAGAACCTCAAGGTGGGCGTCGGTCTGATGTCGCGCCACAGCCGGGCGCTGCAAGAGTTGGCCAACCGTGTCGCGGATGGCGAGATCGGCGACATCGTCCTGATGCGCGGCTACCGGATGCACGGGGTCGTGGGCTTCTTCTCGTCGCCGCCCAAGCCGGACGACATCAGCGACCTGCTCTACCAGATCCGGCGTTTCCACAGCTTCATCTGGGCCAGCGGCGGCAACTACAGTGACTTCTACATCCACGTGATCGACCATCTGTGCTGGATGAAGGGCTCCTGGCCGGTGAAGGCCCAGGCGCTGGGCGGCCGCCACTACAAAGAGAGTCCCGAAGGCGTCCGGTTTGTCGATCAGAACTTCGATACCTACTCGGTTGAGTACACCTTCGCCGACGGCGGCAAATTCTTCTTCGACGGGCGCACGATAGAAGGCTGCGCTCCGATCTATGCCAGCTACCTGCATGGGACCAAGGGCTCGGCCATTGCCTCGAACAGCGGCGACTGCGGCCTGCCTTCGGCCATCTACAAGGGCCAGGCGTTCGACGATGCCAACCGGGTGTGGCGATCCAGGATTCCCCGCGAAGAGCAGAATCCCTATCAGAACGAGTGGAATGACCTCGTCGACGCGATCCGCAACGACAAGCCGTACAACGAGGCCGAGCGCGGCGCGATCGGCAGCATGGTCACGTCGATGGGCCGCATGGCCGCTCACACCGGCGTGGAGATCACCTACGATCAGATACTCAACTGCCCGCACGAGATGGCGCCGGGCCTGGACAAGCTGACCTGGAATTCGCCGGCTCCGCTACCGTCCGATGCCCAGGGACGCTATCCGGTTCCGAAGCCGGGCATTGTCACCGATCGCGAATACGCATAACCATCCAGTGGGTGGCGGCCTGTAGGGGCGCATAAGCATTCGCCCCTACAGGCCGTGTCACGGGGATGACGGAGGAGTTGATGGGGGTGGTCCGGCACATCGGACCGGCATTTCCATGTAACGACCGAAGCATTGTCCGCCGCACACCAGGCAAGTAGGAGAAGACCCACCATGAAGCAAACCACGAGCCAACAGACGTCACGCCGCCAATTCCTGAAGAACACCGGTCGGATCGCTGCGGCCACCACGCTGGTCGGCGGGCTCGGTTCGAGCCTGTACGCCGCCGGCAACGACACGATCCAGGTGGCCCTGGTGGGTTGCGGCGGTCGCGGCACCGGCGCCGCCCAGAACGCCCTGTCAGTCCCGAACGGACGGACGAAGCTCGTCGCGCTGGCGGATGTGTTCGCCGACCGCGTGGACCGCAGCTTCAAAGGGCTCCAGAACGAGCGCGCCGCCCAGATGGATGTGCCCGACGAGCGCAAGTTCGTCGGCTTCGACGGCTACAGGAAGGCGATGGACTGTCTGCGTCCGGGCGACGTGGCCATCCTCGCGACGCCGCCGGCGTTCCGCTGGGTGCACTTGACCTACGCCATCGAGAAGGGCATCAACGTCTTCATGGAAAAACCCGTCACCGTCGACGGCCCGACCACCAAGCGGATGATCGAGCTGGCCAAAAAGGCCGACGCCAAGAACCTCAAGGTCGGCGTGGGCCTGATGATCCGCCACTGCCGGGGCCGGCAGGAACTGAAGAAGCGCATCGAGTCGGGCGAGATCGGCGAGATCCACATGATGCGGGCCTACCGCATGGGCGGCCGCGCCGCCAACGCCCGTCCGAGGCGGGGCAACATCAGCGAGCTGCTCTACCAGGTCCGCAGCTTCCACAGCTTCCTGTGGGGCAGCGGCGGCGTCTACAGCGACTATTACATTCACCAGATCGACGAGTGCTCGTGGATGAAGGGTTCCTGGCCGGTCGAGGCCCGCGCCATCGGCGCGCGGCACTTCCGCGGCGAGTCCGTCGATCAGAATTTCGACAATTACTCGGTCGAGTACGTCTTCGACGACGGGACGCGGTTCTTCTACGATGGCCGCAACATGGACGGCTGCGAGAATGCCTTCAGCAGCTTCGTTCACGGCACCAAAGGCTCGGCGGTCGTCTCGACGTCCAGCCACACGCCCGGCCGCGTCCGCACGTACAGCGACCAGAAGATGGCCCGCGAGAACCTCATCTGGAGCTTCCCGCAGCCCGAGCCCAGTCCCTATCAGCTCGAATGGGACGACCTGATCGACGCCATTCGAAACGACAAGCCCTACAACGAGACCGAGCGCGGCGCGATCGGCAGCATGGTCACGTCGATGGGACGCATGGCCGCCCACACCGGCAACGTCATCACCTACGATCAGATGCTCAACTGCCCGCACGAGTTCGCCCCGGACGCCGACAAGTTCACGATGGACTCGCCCGCGCCGCTGAAATCGGACGCCGAGGGCCGGTATCCGCTGCCGCAGCCGGGCGTGCTGAAGGACCGCGAATACCAGGAATTCGTGTAGTATCGTCACATGGCAGCCGATGCGCCGCCGGTCCTGGACCCTTCGAGGCCGGCGGCGTTTGCCTTCGAGACCTCAGACCAAAGGGAAAGGGAGCCACCATGGACAGTCAAACGCAGTCGAAGGGTTTGACCTCATCGCAGACGGAAGGGACGCGATCCTCTCGCCGGCAGTTCCTGGCGCAGAGTTCGCGCGTCGTGGCCGGATCGGTGCTGGGCGGCGTCGCCCTGTCGCGCGCCTACGCGGGCGAGGACAACACGATCCGCCTGGCCCTGGTCGGCTGCGGCGGACGCGGCGGCGGGGCGGCCGCTAACGCCCTCTCCTCGCAGACGGGACCGACGAAGCTCGTCGCCATGGCCGACGTGTTCGAAGACCGCCTGACGCGGTCCTATAATGCCCTGCGGGAACAGTTTGGCGAGCGGATCGACGTGCCCGAGGACCGGCGTTTTGTCGGGTTCGACGCGTATCGCAAGGCGATCGACTGCCTGCGGCCGGGCGACGTAATGATCCAGGCGACGCATTCCGCCTTCCGTCCCACACACCTGGCGTACGCTGTCGAGAAAGGCGTCAACGCGTTCATCGAGAAATCGTTCGCTCCCGACCCCGGTGGCACGCACGAGATCCTCCATCTGGGCGAGCTGGCCCGGCAGAAGAACCTCAAGATCGGTTGTGGCCTGATGTGCCGCCATTCGTCGGCCCGCCAAGCCCTCATCGAGAAGACTCGCGAAGGCGCGATGGGCGAGATCACGCTGATCCGCGCGTACCGGATGGATCCCGGTGCTCGCATGGGCCCGTTCCAGGGAGGCGAGAGCGAACTGCTTTGGCAGATCCGCCGGCCGTACTTCTTCCTGTGGGTGTCCTCCGCGTGGTTCATCGAGATGATGATCCATCAGGTGGACGAGTGCTGCTGGATCAAGGACGCCTGGCCGGTGAGCGCCGAGGGTCTGGGCGGCTGCGAGCCGCGAAGCGACGATTGCAGCCAGAACGTGCACAGCTACGCTATCGAGTACACCTTCGGCGACGGGACCAAGGCATTCGTCAACAGCCGCAACCAGCAGAACTGCCGCAACGACTTCGCCACCTTTGTGCACGGCACGAAGTGCGCCGCCCAGTTCTCGGGCAACGTCCACGCGCCGACCGTGCAGATTCACAAGGACCAGCGGATCAGCCGGGACAACATCGCCTGGCGTCCCGACGCTGAAAAGGTCAGCCCGTACCAGGCCGAATGGGACGCGCTGCTCGACGCGATCCGCAACGACAAGCCGTACAACGAGGTCCAGCGGGCCGCCTATACCAATCTGGCCTCCATTATGGGACGGGCGGCCATCCACACCGGCCAGATCGTTACTTGGGAACAGATGATGGCCTCGAATTTCAAGTTCTGCCCGGATGTGAACTTCACGCTCAGAAGCCCCGCGCCGGTGCAGGCTGATGCGGAGGGACGCTATCCGGTCCCGATCCCCGGCCAGTGGTCGGAAGTCTGACGCCATACTGCCTTGAGGGTGAACCTCCCCGCTCGTCTTTGGGCTGTTGTGCGAGGACGCAGGACCTACATGGGCTGCGACTTGAATTTGGGTGACTCAGGGAGTATCATAACCCGCGCAGGCGCAATCTACAGGAGACCTTGATTCGATACGGGAACACCGGTCCAGGACAGGCAGATCGAACGAAGGAGGCACTATGGCAGGCTCGAACAAATCCGACAGGAGCCAGGGCACGACGCGGCGTGATTTCCTCAAGGCCTCGACCGTAGCGACTTCGGCCGCGGTGGCCGGGACGTTGGGGCTGGGCGCCCGGGTCTTCGCGGGCGGCAGCGACATCCTCCGCGTGGGGATGGTCGGCTGTGGCGGTCGCTGCACGGGCGCAGCCGCCGAGGCATTGACCGCCGATCCCGGAACCCGCCTCGTCGCCATGTGCGATGTCTTCATGGATCGCGTCAAGGACAAGCGCCGCATTTTGAAGGAGCAGAAGGGCGATCAGGTCATGGTCGACGACGACCATTGCTTCGTCGGCTTCGAGGGCTACAAGCACGTGATCGACTCGTGCGACGTCGTGCTCATCGCCAACGCCGCCAAGTTCCATCCGCTGCACGCGATGACCGCGGTGAAGGCGGGCAAGCACGTGTTCGTGGAGAAGCCGCACGGCATCGATCCGGCCGGCGTCAAGCTCATGGGCGCCGCCGCCGATCTGGCCAAACAGAAGGGCCTGTGCTTCGTCTCGGGTCTGCACAGCCGCTACGACACGCGATACGCCGAGACGGTCCAGCGGATTCACGACGGCGCCATCGGCGAGGTGATCTCGATCGAAGAGAACTTCCTTCGCGGCCCCTACGGCATCATCGACCGCCAACCCGGCCTGACCGAGCTCCAGTGGCAGTGCAGCACGCAGTACCACTTCCGCTGGCTCAGCGGCGACGACGTGCCGCAGTCGCTCGTGCACAACTTAGACCGGTCTCGCTGGGTCCTGCGCGAGGCCAATCCCGTCAAGTGCCACGGCCTGGGCGGGCGGTCCTCGATGACCGACCCGATCTACGGCGACGTCTTCGACCACCATTCGGTGGTCTACGAGTTCGCCAGCGGCGTCCGCATCTACGCCTTCTGCCGGACCACCGACGGATGCCACAACGACTCCTCCAGCGTCGTGCTGGGCACCAAGGGCAAGGCCGACGTCACCGGCTATCGTATTTGGGGCGAGACGAACTGGCGCTCGACGGCCCGCTGCAATCCGTATCAACGGGAGCACGATCTGCTCTTTGCCGCGATCCGTTCGGGCAATCCCATCAACAACGGCGCCTACATGGTCCCCAGCACGATGGTCACGGTCATGGGGCAGATCTCCTGCTACACGGGCAAAGAAGTGACATGGGACCAGATCCATCAGTCGGATTTCTACTACCCGCCCAGACCCGAGGAATGTCACGACGCGATGGACCCGCCCAGCCGGCTCGGTCCCGACGGCAGCTATCCGGTTCCCCGGCCGGGCTTTACGCAGATGATATAGAATCGAAACGCCGGGACCGCAGGGCGTTCCGGCCGACATTGGGATATCACGACCTTTCTCAGAAACGCTCTTAAGGAGACGAAGGTGAACGGCAGTAACAGGCAGAAGCGCATCGGTGTCCTGGCCCTCTGTATCGTCGCGGTGCTGGCCGGCAGCGTCATCGGCGCCGAAGACAAACTCCCGAAGAAGTATACCGAGACCATCAAGAGCAAGACCGGCGCCGAGCTGTCTCTCGAGATGGTCCTGGTCTCGGGCGGCAGCTTCACGATGGGCAGTCCCGCCACGGAAGCGGATCGCAACGAAGACGAGGGGCCGCAGCGCAAGGTCAGTCTCGATCCGTTCTATCTCTGTTCGACGGAGACTACGCTCGAGCTGTTCATGGTCTACTACCAGGAGACGGGCACCGCCAAGAAGGAGTTCGTCGAGGTCCAGGAGGCCCAGAAGAACGCCGAGCCGGCCGCCGGCGGCGTCAACACCATCACCGGCCCGACCCCCGTCTACGGGGACATGACGATGGGCTACAGCGTCAAGCATCCGGCGATCGGCATGACCTGGCACAACGCGAGCGTGTTCTGCCAGTGGCTGGCCCAGAAGACGGGCAAGCCGTACCGCCTGCCCACCGAGGCGGAATGGGAATACGCCGCCCGGGCCGGGACGACCTCCGCATATGGTCCCGCCACCGACGCCGAGAAACTCGGCGACTATGCCTGGTACGAGGACAATTCCGATTTCGGTCCCGGCGCCGTCGCGACGAAGAAGCCCAACGCCTGGGGCTTCTACGACATGCAGGGCAACGTCCGCGAGTGGGTCCACGACTTCTACCAGCCCAACGGCTACGCCGATGCCGCGACGAAGAACCCGACCGGTCCGGCCGACGGCAAGGTGCATGTCGCACGCGGCGGGTGCTACGACAGCCCGCCCGCTGACCTGCGCTGCGCCGCCCGGGCGTTCGAAGAGGACTGGTGGCGGATGAACGACCCGCAGATTCCCAAGAGCAAGTGGTGGCTGCCTCAGATCGATTTCATCGGCTTCCGCGTCGCCTGCTCGATTCCCAAGGACACCAAGTAACATCGGGTCGATCTCGGAGCAGGTTCTATGAATAGGGTTCTCAGCCGGCGTCATTTCCTCGGGACCGTGGGTGTCACGGCGGGCCTGGGGCTGACGCCGCGCGGGCTGCGCCGGATTTGCGCGAACGAGGGTCGTCCCGGCAGCTACACGAATTCGGTCCTGCGAGGGGATTACCCCGACCCGACCGTCGTCCGCGTGGGCGACGCGTATTACATGACCCATTGCGGCGGCAACTGGTGTCCGGCGTTCCTGATCTGGCGCTCGCGCAACCTCGTGGACTGGGAGCCGGTGCGTTCGGCGCTGCACGAATACGGCGGGTCGATCTCGGCGCCGGAGCTGACGAGCTACCAAGGCCGTTTCTACATCTACTACGAAACCGCCGGCGGCAACCACGCGATCGTCGCCGACCGGATCGAGGGTCCGTGGAGCCGGCCGCACAAGCTCGATCTGCCGCACATCGACCCCGGTCACATCGCCACGCCACAAGGGCAGCGCTATCTGCACGTCTCCGGCGGCTACGCGGTCGAACTGGCGCCTGATGGATTGTCCACCGCGGGACAGCTTCGCAAGGTGTTCGAGCCCTGGCCGATCCCCGAAGACTGGCACATCGAGTGCGTCTGTCTGGAATCTCCAAAACTCTTCTATCGCGATGGATACTACCACTTGCTGGTCGCCCAGGGCGGCACCGCCGGACCGCCGACCGGACACATGACCGTACACGCCCGCTCGCGAACGCCGATCGGGCCTTGGGAATACTCGCCGTATAACCCGATCGTCCACACCGCCAGCCGCGAAGAGAAATGGTGGTCGTGCGGACACGCGACCGCCGTCGAGGCCCTGGACGGCTCCTGGTGGCTGATCTACCACGCCTACGAGAACGGCTACTACACGCTTGGCCGTCACACGATGATGGAGCCTCTGGAATGGACGCCGGATGGATGGTTCCGCGTCCGCCCGGGGATCGACCGAGCTATGCCGATTCCGCGACCGAACGGCCCGGCGCAGGGCGTCCGCATCGAACGCTCCGACGACTTCTCATCTCCGGAACTGGGCGTCCACTGGCAGTTCTGGGGTGAGACCCCCGCGGGACACTATCGGCTGGCCGACCGCCGGCTACACCTGGAGGCCAAGGGCGCTACGCCGGGCGAAGGACGCATCGTAACGTGCAAGGTGGGCGATCACGCCTATGTCGCGGAGGTCAAGGTCGCCGTCGACGCGGGCGCCGAAGCGGGTTTGCTGCTGTTCTACAGCCCGCAATGCTATGCCGGCGTCTCGCTGACCGACAAGGGCGTGAGCGCCTATGCGTTGGGCCGGCCCGTCGGGACGATCCCTTCGCCGGCGGCGCCGGGCGGGCGCTGCGCGCTTCGCCTGCTCAACGACCACCACGACGTTGCGATGTACTTCCGCGCGTCGAACGGGCAGTGGACCAAGTTCGAGAGATCGTGGGACACCTCGGGCTACCATCACAACGTCTTTGGCGGGTTCGATGCGCTCCGCGTGGCGCTGTTCGCCTCGGGGCAGGGTGAGGCACGCTTCGGGGAGTTTTCGTATCGGCCCGCGTAGACCGCCGTGCCGATTGTCTCCGGGAAAGGAAGACCATGAAGTGTCGAGTGGGACTGATTCTGCTGGCGTCAACGTTGTTCGCCGCCGGCTGCGCCTCGCTGTCGCCCGAGTCGTCGGAGCGATGGTCGGCCGAGCAGGCCAGTGCCTGGTACGCCGGGATTCCGTGGCTGGTCGGCTGCAACTTCACGCCCAGCACCGCGGTCAATCAGCTCGAGATGTGGCAGCGCGACACGTGGGACCCGCAGACCATCGAACGGGAGCTGGCCTGGGCGCAGAAGCTCGGCTTCAACAGCATTCGGGTCTATCTGCACCATCTGCTCTGGGAGCAGCACGCGCGTGGCTTGCTCCATCGCATGGAGGAATTCCTCGACATCGCCGAGCGCCACGACATTGGCGTGGTGTTCGTGCTTCTCGACGCCTGCTGGGACCCCTATCCGCAGGTCGGGCCGCAGCCGGAACCGATCCCGCACATCCACAACTCCGGCTGGGTCCAGAGTCCCGGCGTCGAGGTTCTCCGCGATCCGGCCCGGCACGATGAGCTGAAGGGCTACATCAAGGGCGTCATCGGCCACTTCCGAAAGGACGGGCGCATCCATGCGTGGGACCTGTTCAATGAGCCCGACAACCGCAACGACCCCGCCTACGTGAAGTTCGAGCCCGAGAACAAGGCCGAGCTGTCGCTGATGCTGCTCAAGAAGGCGTTCGCCTGGGCCCGGGCGGCGCGACCGACGCAGCCGATCACCGCGGGCGTCTGGGCGGGCGACTGGTCGAGCGACGAGAAGCTCAGCGAGGTGAACCGCTTCATGCTCGAGCAGTCGGACATCATCACGTTCCACTGCTACGGGAATCCCGACGAGATGAAGGCCCGCGTCGAGTCGCTGCGACGTTGCGGCCGGCCCATCCTCTGCACCGAGTACATGGCGCGTCCTGCCGGCAGCACGTTCGCCGACATCCTGCCGTACCTCCAGCAGCAGCGGATCGGCGCCTACAACTGGGGCTTCGTCGCCGGCAAGACGCAGACGATCTACCCGTGGGATTCGTGGACGAAGACGTACAGCGCCGAGCCGCCCATCTGGTTCCACGACATCTTCCGGCCCGACGGCACGCCGTACGATGCGCAGGAGGTGACATTGATTCGCCGTCTGACCGGGCGGTAGAAGCATCTTGTGGAAATGCAGCTATCAAATAGCAGAACGCAGAATTGAGGAAGTTATCGCCGCGTTGCAGCGACTCCACTATTTTGATCTTCGCTTTTTGATATTTGATCTTCTTTTGAATCCGCAATCGGAAATATGGAGTCCGAGGAGAGCTGGACTATGGGAACCATCGAACAGGGCGTCAGGCAGGTGATCGACAACTGCCTGCGGATCCGGCCGGGCGAGCGTGTCGTTGTCATCACCGATCGCCCGACGCTTGCGATCGGCGAGGCGTTGCGCGTCGCGGCCGAGAAGATCGTCGGCAGCGTCCAGTTCTTCCTGATGGAAGACTTCGGGACCCGGCCCGTCGCGTTTCCCTCCATCATCGCCGAGGCCCTGCGGAACGCCGACGTGAGCATCTACGCCGCCCAGGGCGCCGAAGGCGAACTCCAGACCTTCCGAAAGCCCATGCTCAAAGCCGTCGACGCGAACCCGAAGCTGCGTCACGCGCACATGATCGGCATCACGACGCAGATCATGACCGACGGCATGTGCAGCGACTACGCCGAGATCCAGAGGATCAGCAAGCAGGTCTACGAGGTCGTCCACAGCGCCAGGGCGATTCGCGTCGTGACAGCCAAAGGCTGTGATTTTGCCGCCCGCTTCAGCCCCAGCCTGAAATGGATCATCAGCGATGGGGACATCCGGCCCCGGCACTGGACGAATCTTCCCGACGGCGAGGTGTTCACCGCGCCGGCGTCGGTCGACGGGCGCGTCGTGATCGACGGTTGTCTGGGCGACTACTTCACGGAGCGGTATGCGTCGCTGGCCGAGACGCCCGTCACCGTGGACGTTCGCGACGGCTGCGCGGTCCGCGGGAGCCTGCGTTGCGACAACGAGCAACTGCGGCGGGAACTGGACGCCTACGTCTTCGAGACCGACGCCAACAGCAGCCGCGTGGGCGAGTTCGCCATCGGCACCAACACCGGTTTGACCCGGCTGATCTACAACCTGCTCCAGGACGAGAAGTTTCCGGGCGTGCACATCGCGTTCGGCAGTCCCTATCCCGCCAAGACGGGCGCCACGTGGGACAGCGCTGCGCACGTCGACGGTGTGATCATCGCGCCGAGCATCTACGTCGACGGCCGGACGCTCATGGATCAGGGCCGATTCTGCCTTGAAGGAATGTGACAACGGCACCGCGCATCCGAATGGAGGAGCATGGGTTTTGAGCAGGTCTGCGAAGAAGTCCGACCCAGATGAGGCGACGCCGAGCGTGCTGCCGCAGCCGTACCCGTATCACGATGCGCGGAACGCGATGCTGCTGTCGGACGTGGTCGAGGGGCTTCTGTCGGGCCGGCGGATTTTTCTTTCCGGCGGCGCGGGCACGGGCAAGACCACGCTGGTCCGGCGGATCGCCAACCAGCTCGTGCAGCGCAGCAAGCACGTCGTCCTGGCGGCCTCGACGGGCATCGCCGCCTGCCAGTTGCGCGACGAGACGGGCATCCACAACTCGCACTACTGCCAGGGTCCGTCCACCCTCCACGCCGTCGCCTCGCTGCCCCGCGTCGAGATGCCCGACTCCAATCGCAGGAGAGAGTGGGGACGCCGCAAGCTCGGACGCGCCGCCGTGATCATCGTCGACGAAATCAGCATGGTCGACCGCGTCACCTTCGACCGGTTCCTCGAACGCGTCGAGCCGGAAACCGGTATCCTGGTGGTGGGCGATTTCTTCCAGCTTCCGCCCGTGCCGCGCAACGAGGAGGGGCTGCCCGACTTCGCGTTCTACAGCACCTCGTTCGCCGATTTCGAGTTGATCGACCTGCAAACGGTGTTGCGGCAGGCCGAGCCGCACTTCATCGAATTCTTGAAGGACCTCCGCCAAGGCCGCGTCAATGCCGCTGTCCTGGAACGTACGCAGCGCGAGTTCGACCCCGAATACCCCGTTCTCTTCGGCACCAACCGCCAGGCGGACGCCCACAACCAGAGACGCATCGACCAGATCGACGCCCCGTCGGTCTATAGCGCCTGCCAGGTCAAGAAAGGCGACCGCGAGGAGGCGGCCCAGTGGCTCCAGGGCCACACGCGGGCCAAGGCCATCCTCCAGATCAAAAAGCAAATGCGGGTCCTGTGCATCCAGAATCACGAGGACCTGGTCAACGGCGACTTGGGCACCGTCGTCGACATCTGCACCGAGTGCGAGCCGGGCACCGAGATGCCGTACTGGATTGACGTAGAATTCGACCGCAACGGGCTCGCCACCCGCCGGCTCAATCCCCTGGAGTTCCAGGAGCTGATCTGGGACTCCCGCAAAGACAAGGAGGAAGTCAAGTTCACGGTCGTGCAATACCCCATCGTGCCGGCCTACGCGCTGACGGTCCACAAGGCCCAGGGCATGACGCTCGACGTCGTCAATATCGATGGTTCGCACGTCAATTTCGTTCCCGGCCACGTGTACGTGGCCCTCTCGCGGGCGCGGACCCTCGACGGCGTGCGCCTGCGCAACGCACGCGGCCTGGCCGCCTTCAACGATTCGGCGGTGCTGCACTACTACGAGCGGGCCTGCTGCTTCCAGGGCCGCTCGTAGTGACGCCGTCAGGCGTTATATGTCCTTGCGGATACACTACCCGAAGGGGCGAATGATTGTTCGCCCCTGCCTGACCGGTCCCCCAACGGGTCACCACGCGGTGTTTTCCCTATTGACGGCGCAGACCTGCGCTGGGTAGCGTGAAAGGCTACGGCGCCCGGATTCGCCGGGTGGTAGCCTGTAGGGGCGAATAATCATGCGCCCCTACGGGATGGTGTCGCTGCAAGGCAGGGTCTCTTTGAGAGGAGTTGGCTATGCGAGGCACGATGGTACGTCTATCGTTGTTTGTGAGTCTGCTGGCGGTTGTTTCGCCGGGGCTGGTCGTTGCTGCGCCGCCGCGGAATGTCGTTCTCATCGACTGGGACGGAGCCGCACGCGAGCGCGTCGATCGGGCCCTCGCCCAGAAGGAGCTGCCCAACCTGCAAAAGCTCATCGATCGCGGCGTCTACGTCAAGATCGACGTTGAGGGCGCCGGCAACGGCGACGCGGCCTGGACGCAACTGCTGGCCGGCTATCTGCCCAGGCAGGCCGCCTCCGAAAGCGACCAACCGCCGGCCGCGAAGGGCGCCACCGTATTCGACCGCCTGGAGAATCACTTTGGCGCCGACAAGTTCGCCACTCTCGCGCTGATCGCCGGGCAGCGTGCTCCCGCCGCGATGCGTCCGGCGGTCGCGGACGTCTGGGCCGACGGCCTGCTACGCGACGAGACGATCGGCGCCCGTGCCGTCGAGTTGCTCGATAAGTACAAGGACCGGCCCTTCTTCCTCTTCGTGCACCTGGCCCGCGATGCCACCGCCTCCGGCACGAATGCTCAGCAGAACGGCGAACCTCTGGTCTGGTTCGACCGCTGGACCGGGCAGATCGCCGACAAGGTCCAGACGCTCGGATTGGCCGACAAGACCCAGGTCTACGTCACCACCGGTCTGAACTACCGCCGGGGCCAATCCGCCGAGGGCGCGCCGCCGCTGTTTCTCGCCACCGACAACCGGGCGGTCTACCGTGACGGACGCCGCCAGGATGTCGCGCCGACGATCCTGGAGGCGTTCGGACTGGACCTGAGCAAGATCGAGCCGGCGCTGGACGGGATCTCGCTGACGAAGATCGATTCGCGTCCGCCCGCCGTGCCCAGTCGCAAGCCCGACGTCGTCTATGTGCCCACGCCGATGGTCGTCGTCGACAAGATGCTGGAACTGGCCCAGGTCAAGCAGAGCGATGTCGTCTACGATCTCGGCTGCGGCGATGGGCGCATCGTCGTCACCGCCGCCAAGCGCTTCGGCTGCAGGGCCTATGGCTATGACATCGACCCGCAGCGCGTCGCCGAATCGCTCGACAACGTCGCCAAGGAAGGCGTCGGCCATCTCGTCACCATCGAGCAGAAGGACATCTTCACGCTCGATCTGAGCAAGGCCGACGTCGTGACGCTGTACTTGCTGCCCAGCCTGAACGTCAAGCTGATCCCCCAGTTGGACAAGCTCAGGCCCGGCTCACGCATCGTCTCGCACGATTTCGACATGCGCGGCGTCAAGCCCGACCAGGTGGTGCAGGTCACCAGCGACGGCGTCTACATCAGTCACACAGTCTACCTGTGGACCTGTCCGCTCAACAAGGTCGACGAGCCCGACGAAGACTCCGACGACGGCGTCGACTGACGCATGCGGCATGCCCTAAGCCGACGGTGCGCCGGTTCCATCGGCGGCCGGCGCATCGCGTTCCTCGGGGAAACTGAGCGAGGCGAATTCGCCGGAAGGCCCCCGACCCCAGACCGCGTAAACACGAAACACGAAGCACGAAATCCGAAACAAACTCGAATGCCAAAATCAGAAATCCCAAACCGCCATGCCCCGAAAAACCCGCTGGCGCCGTCAGGGTTTGTTTCGGATTTCGTGCTTCGGATTTCGAGTTTACCGCCGGTGGCGGTCAGGGAGACCGAGGCGCCTGGCTGTCCTGGGCTGACGAGAGCAGGTGCTCCTTGAGGCCCGCGAGGCCCGTTGTGCGCAGGACGCTCTGGAGTGTGGACGGCAGATCGGGTGCCAGGCTACCCTTCTGGCGTCCGTAGAGCAGTTGATTCTCGCCCTGGGCGAAGACCGCCAGATCGCGCAGCGAGCGTCCGCCGGTGCGCACCAGGACCAGAAGGTTGAACGGGCCTTCCCGCGCCTGGAGGACTTTGTCCCAGCCCTTCTGCGGCATGCGGCCGAGGTCCAATGGGCTGCCGGACGGCAGTTCGAAGACCGCCAGATCGATCCGCGTCAGGCCCGCGAGGTAGCCGCCTTCGCCGCCGGCTCGGGAGGCGGCCAGCTTCGCGAGGTTCATCGTCGCCCCGTTGAGCTGGAACTCGAACGAATCGCGCGGCGCCGCGCCGGTCTGCCGCTCGATCTCGTGTCGCGTCCACTGCGGACTGAACGGCGTGTGGCAGCCCGAGGTCAGCAGCAGGATCGCCGCCAGGCAGCCCTGCCCAAGACTGTGCCCTCTCATGGCATTCGCTCCTAAAGATAACATACTGCATCCAGATACGTGATATCTACCCCACGGGACGCGGTCCTATCAGAGTCGCGTCTTTCGCAGCATGAACACGCCCAGGGTGAAGAAAACGGCGCCGACGGCGATCAGGACGGCGCAGGGGACCAGCATCTCGGTGAAGCGAAAGTCGCGCCAGATGGCGCCCTCCATCGCGAGGATGGCCCACTTGATCGGACTGAAGTGGCTGATGTTGCGCATCCAGGAGGGCATGAAGGCCAGGGGCATCATGGCGCCGCCGAACATGGCCATGATCATGAGGATGGCCCAGCCGGCGCCGCCGACGCTCTGCTCGGTCTTGCCCAGCGTCGAGATGAACATCATCAGGCCGACGAAACACAGCACCGTGCAGGCGGCGCCGAGAACGAACAGGGGTGGGCTGCCGATCGGCACGTGGAAGACCAGCGAGCCGCCCAGGGTCAACACGCCGATGACCATTGCACACGTCATCGCGCAGGCAAGGCCCTTGCCCGCCAGGACGTGGGCCTGAGAGATGGGGCCGACGCACAGGCGCTGGAACGTGCCGCTGGTGCGCTCGCGGACGATCGAGACCGCGAACGTCGCGGCGCAGCCCAGGATGCCGAAGATCATCGCCTGGGGAAACGTGATCTGGAACGGCGTGCGCGGGCCATCATATTCGCGTTGGACGTCCACTGTCGCAATGTTGAGCAGCCCGTCGCCGAGCCCACTGCTGTAGGTTTGGTCGTTGACGTCTTCAAGGAACGTGTCGAGCGCGTCGAAGTAGCGCAGGAACACGCTCGTGTCTTCGCCGCTCAGGTCGTTGGCCTCGGTCATTTCTGCCCGCCAGGTGTCCATCTGCTCTCGCATCCACTGGCGATCCTGGAACTGCTTGCCCATCACTTCGAATTGGGCCTTGGCGAGCAGTCCCTGGAGGTAGGCGCCCTCCATGCGCCGCCCTGGATCCTGGGCGATCTGGAGCCTGGGCTCGTTGGCGTCGAACATGGCGCCGAGACCCTCTCCGAAACCAGGCTGGATCAGGATCGCGGCGGCCTGGTTGCCCTTGCGTACCTGTTCGAGGGCCTGCTCGCGATCGAGGCGGGCGATCTCGAGGGCTTCATCCTCTTCAAGATGCGAGACGTAGCGTTGGGAGAACGTGCTGTTGTCATCGTCCACGACGGCGACCTTCATGCCGGAGGGGCCATCGCCCGCACCCGAGTAGACGGCCCCGAACAGCAGGGCGAAGATCGCTGGGAAGACGAAGACCCAGAACAGGTTGCCCCGGTCGGCGATCAGAACGCGGAAGTCTTTGCAGGCCAGTGCCAAGAGCTTTCCCATCAGTCGCGCAGCCTCCTTCCGGTCAGGTTCAGGAAGACGTCTTCGAGGTTGGCGGTCTCGACCTTGATCGCGCGGAAGCGCAGGGCGGTTCGATTCAGACCCGCCAGGCTCTCCATCGGCTCGGCGGTCTCGAATCGGATGGTGTTCCCATCGATGTGAAGACCTCGCTCGCCGAGACGCGCGGCCAGCTCTTCGTGGTTCGCCGGCGCATCCTCCAATTCGGCTTCAATGTGCGAAGGGCCGCCGTGTTGGGCGATGAGGTTCTCGACGGTGTCCAGTGCGAGCATCTTGCCACGATCGAGGATCGCGACTCGACGGCACAGGCGCTGGGCCTCTTCCATGTAGTGGGTCGTGTAGATGATCGTCCGGCCTTCGGACTTGAGCTTCTCGATGCTGTCGAAGATGAGATTGCGCGACTGGGGGTCCACGCCGACGGTGGGCTCGTCCAGCAGCAGGATGGTCGGCTCGTGCAGGAGCGAGCAGACGAGGTTGAGCCGCCGCTTCATCCCGCCGCTGAAGGTGGCGACCCTGTCCTTGCGCCGTGGGGTCAGGCCGGCCATCTCCAGGCACGCCTTGACGCGCTCCTTGAGCCGCGATCCCCTCAGGCCGTTGATGCGTCCGAAGAACTCGAGGTTGCCCTGCGCGGTCAGCTCATCATAGAGAGCGAGGCTCTGCGGCACGACGCCCAGCGAGCGCCGGACGCTCGCCCGGGTGGGGTCCGTCTGGCCATCGAGGTTGACCGATCCGGAATCGGGCGGGACGAGGCCGCACAGCATGTTGATCGTGGTGCTCTTGCCTGCGCCGTTGGGCCCGAGCAGGCCAAACGTCTCCCCTTGCGCGACCTGGAAGCTGATGTCTTCCGCCGCCACGATCGTGCCGAAACGCTTGCACAACCTTTCGACCTCAACCATTCCCGTCTCCCTATGCGAGCGGCCCGGACAGGGACGCGTCCTCGCCCGCGCATGTCCGATGACCGTACGCGATGTCCATCGAAAAAACAAGATCGTTCCGGTGCGAACGGCGCATGCGTGAGTGTGCAGACTTCAGCGCACCGGCATTCCTGAGCCATTGGAGCGTCTGGGTGGGAGCCTTGAACTTCCTGACCCAGTCGCTGCTGTGCATCGCTGCAAAGGCTCTTGAGGACCTCGGCTTCTCATTAGGCTTAGGTCCTTTGAGGCCGAAAGGACCTAAGGGACCCAAAGGACTCAAATGACCGGCAGTCCGACACCCTACAGCCCTTTACGAAGGCGGCCCGCGCCGGTAGACTCCGGCGGACCGGATTTGGATCTTTGTGTAGAGGGATTGGCCATGGTGCGAACGCTGGTGCTGACCGTTGTGGGTTTCTGTTTGCTCCTGGTCCCGCTGTCCTGTGCGACGGCGGGCAGACGCGCAGGGGCGTCCCGGCGCGCCGGGATGCCCGTCCGGCTGATCGTGCTCGATCCGGGGCATTACCACGCCGCTCTCGTCCAGAAGACGATGTACGAGCAGATCGACCCGGCGGTCCACGTCTATGCCCCCGACGGGCCGGAAGTGCAGGAGTACCTCGCTCGGGTCGAGGGCTTCAGCCGCCGCGAGGACGACCCTACCAGTTGGCAGCAGCAGGTCTATATCGGACCCGACTACCTCAAAAGGATGCGAGCGGAGAAGGCGGGCGTCGTCGTCCTGTCAGGCAACAACCGCCGCAAGACCGAGTACATCACCGCCGCGATCGACGCGGGCCTGAACGTCTTTGCCGACAAGCCGATGTGCATCGATGCGGCGGGATTCGCCGAACTGGAGCGGGCCTTCGACGACGCCCGGCGCAAGGGGCTGCTGATCTACGACATCATGACCGAACGCTACAACCGGCTGTGCATCCTGCAAAGGCTGCTAATGCTCGACAAAGAGCTCTTCGGAGAACTCGACGAAGGCTCGCCCGAGGCACCAGCGGTCTATAAGGAAAGCACCCACCACTTCTTCAAGTACGTCGCAGGCCAGCCCATCCGGCGGCCGATGTGGTATTTCGATGCTGCCCAGCAAGGCGAGGGCTTGGTTGATATCACGACCCATCTGATTGATTCATCGCTGTGGACGTGTTTCCCCGGGCAGCAGATTGACTATGACGAGGATGTGGCCATCATCGCCGCTAGACGCTGGCCAACGGTAATTACGCGAGCGCAGTATGAGAAGGTCACGGGCGCACCAGAGTTTCCCGACTATCTGGAAAGCCAGTTGAATGACGACGGGGCCTTACCTTATTACTGCAACGGTGAAATAGCCTACACCGTTCACGGCGTGCATATGAAACTGGTGGTCAGATGGGATTTCGAGGCGCCCAAGGGAACGGAAGACACCCATATTTCCGTGACTTGTGGCAGTCGGGCCCGCATCGTCATTCGCCAAGGCATTGCGCAGAACTACCAGCCCGAACTCTACGTCGAGACGCTTGGTGCTATGGACGAGAGGCCTTTGTGGGCGCTGCGTGCCGCGGTGGCCCGCCTGCAAGGCGAATTCCCAGGGTTGACGATGAGACAGCACGGCCATACTTGGCAGCTGGTGATCCCACCCGAGCAGCTCATCGGACACGAGGCACACTTCCGCCACGTCACCGAGCAGTATCTCGACTACCTCGCCCAGGGCAGCCTGCCTCCGTGGGAGGTTGATTTCATGAAGGCCAAGTACTTCATCACGACCCAGGCCCTGGAGCTGGCCCGACAGCGGTAGGATGGGCTTCAGCCCATGCTGTGTCTAATTCGGCAGCACGCGATTCAATCTGGCGAGAATGTCGGCCAGCCGCTCGCGGCCGCCTCCGCCGACTTCCGCCGTGCACCAGCCGGTGAAGCCGACTTCGTCGAGCGCCTCGCGGACTGCGGGCCAGTCGATTGTGCCGTCGCCGATCTCGCACCAGTTGTTCTTCTCGCGGCTGTAGCCTTTGACGTCGAGCTTGACGATCCGCGTGCCGAGGGTGCGAATCCACTCCTGAGGCCGGCCGTACTTGTGATGGTTGCCGATGTCGTAGTACGCGCCCACCCACGGACTCTTGCAGGCGTCGATGAAGGCGGCGTAGCGTTCGGCTCCCTGCTCCGGGGCGCCGTCGTGGTCGTAGAACATCCGGTTCCACACATTCTCGATGAGGATGCGAACGCCCAGCTTGGCCGCTGTCGGCAGCGCCTGGCCGATCACGTCAAGGCAGCGCGGGACGATCTCGCTCTCGGGACCATCGTTGCCATGGCCCGGGACGAACAGCACGGTCGAGCCGCCGCAATAGTTTGATTCCTTGATCGCAGTCAGCAGATCGTTGAGGCACTCCTGCCGCCGTTTGGGGTCGGCTTCGGTGGCGCGCACGGACCAGTGTCGAGAATCGACCACGCCATGGATAGGCAGGCCGGTCTTCCGGCTGGCCTCCAGACATTGCTGTTTGTCCTGCCCGCCCGGCGAATCCAGCTCCACCCCGTCATAGCCGAGGTCCTGGACCAGCTTGAACTTGTCGAGAATGGACATGTCGCCCTGGATCATGCCGAACTTGAGCGATTTGAAGATGGGCTTGCGCGTCGGCTTGCCGCCCTGGAGTACGGGCGAATAATTATTCGCCCCTGCCGCGGCGCGGTGCGGCGTCAGCGCCGTTGTGCCCAGGGCAAGAGCGGTTCCCAGGGACATGGACATCATCTCGCGCCGACTCATTGGCGATGGATTGGACGACAGACTGCGATGGCGATTGGCCATGATCGAGCCTCCAGAAGAAGAATGCTGTTCCACTGATCCTGCATCGAACGCAATACCCATTCTACGGTCGTCGGCTGGCAATTTCCAGCGTCCCGCACAGTTGGTCTTATTGCCAGAGCGCTTCGATCTGCCGGATGGTTTCGTCCACGAGCGCCTGGCCCCCTTCGGGTCCGACGACGAACTTGTCGGCGCTGTATCCTCCGCCCTGGACGGCCTTTTCCGTCGGCAGGTAGCCGCAATGCTGGCATGACAACTGGACCAGCAGGGTCATCGTCGCCGGGCTTCGGGCTTTCATGCGGATTCCGTAGTCGAGGTACAGCTCGAACGGATTCGTCGCCATGGCGACCTCGCCGAGCCGCAGCACGTGCAGCTCGACCGGGGCAATTGTGTCCGTCGTGTAGAACGGCGCGTTGACAGAGCTGGCCGGCGGAATGTTCACCCGCGCGACAGCATGTTTGAAAACGATATCAGTTTCGATGCGCCGCTGGACCAGGGGCAGCACATCCTGAACGGCGCCGACGATTCGCCGGGCGATCTCCTGGCGACGGGACAGGCCCCGTTGCTCGATCATGGTCTGCTCGGCGCGCGAGCGAAAGAGCAGATGCGGAGACAGGTCGCCCGCTGGGGCGCACTGAGGCAGCACGAACAGGTCCGGCGCGATCTTGTTGTGAAGCTCCTGCCGCACATCGTGCCAGAAATCGGCGGAGACTTCGCTCAGGCCTTCGGTTTCCTGCGAGGTGCAGGCAATGTTTATGACCACCCCCGTCGGCTTGCGGCTGCCGTCCCAGAAGAACAGCATCTCCACGCCGTGGTCCTCGTATCCTTCGATCCCGGAGAATTCGGGCCGGTTGGTGGCGCCGTACATCACCGCCGAGCCGTCGAAGTAGCGAGCGCGCCGGTTCATCCCCACCACCGCGTGCCCGAGCCCCCAGCTCATGCCGGCCGGTTTGCGCTTCTGCCACGCCTGGGCCGCGACCTGCGCGACCTTCTCCGCGAAGAACGCCCCGTACTCGGATGCCTTCATCACTCCATCGTCCTCGCTTACATCGTACAGGTCGCCGAAGTCCTCGTCCGCGAAGCCCGGGCCTGTATGCGTGTGCGTGGCGTTCAAGGCCAGCTTGTTCGCGTCGAAGTCGGGCAGCTTTGTTTTGAGGAGGTCCCTTGCCTTGTCCAGCATCGACTTGCGGATGTAGAGCACGTCGCAGGACACGAGGATGGCCTGTTCGGATTGGCCCTCAGGCGTCTTCGTTTCGAGGGCCAGCGCGGTGGCCGTCAGTGGATCGAGGACCCGCTGCGAGATGCGTTTGTGCAGTTGCCCGACCAGCGCCACGGGCTTTTCCGGCGTGATGTCGATGGTGGACCATCCGACGGACAGCGGGGCTTTGGCCGGTGCGGACAGGCTGCTGACGCACGACAACAAGGTTATTGCGCATATTCCAAAGCTCAATCTCATGGATCGCACACGCTCCTTTCGCCTCTTTGTGCAAGACGCCTCTGTCACAGATGCCACGGGCTTCTCATGGGCCGATTCAGCATCCGGCTGGCCTGCGGGTCGTCGATGAAGTCTTCCTTCGCGGGGTCCCATCGCAGCTTGCGACCCAGACGCGTGCAGATGTCCGTCAGGTGACAGATCGTGTCCGTACGCACAGCGACATCGATGGGACAGATCGTGCCGCCCCGCGTCTTGACCGCGTCGAGGAAGTCACGCTGGTGCCCCTTGCTTTCGGGCAGGTGAATCCCGTCCGGCCCGATGGTCGAGGTCAGCAGCGACTCGGGTTCGGCCCAGAGCCCCTCACGCGTGACGTGCACCCATCCCTCCGTGCCCTGGAAGGTCACGCCGTGCTTGTACTGGGCCTCGTCCATGTAGATCATCTTCACACCGTCGGCGTAGGTGTGCGTTACCTTCCAGCTCGTGGCGCAGTCCGTCAGGCCATCGGCGGGAAAGACGCCTGTGCCCTCGATCTCGACCGGGCCGGTGTCGTCGGTGCCGTGACCCCACTGGCCGATGTCCACATGGTGGACGCCCCAGTAACCCCCGATGCCGCCCAGACAGTAATCGGCGATGTGATACCAGATCGAATAGCTTTCCTTTTGCGTCCAGGGACGACATCGCTGGTAGGTGTAGGGCGCCCACGGCGCCGGGCCCAGCCACAGGTCATAGTCCAGACCCTCCGGGACCGGCTGCGTCGGCTGATTGGGAAAGGCGAAATCGTAAGGCACGCCCACTTGGATCGTGTGCAGCTTGCCGATGCGACCGTTGCGCACCAGTTCGCAGCCGAAGCGGAAGTTCCGGTCGGATCGCTGCTGTGTTCCCCACTGAAAGACCGTGCCATACTTGTGACAGGCCCGCTGGAGTGCCTTGTCCCAGGCCAGGCTCAGGCCCAGGGCCTTCTCGGTGTACATGTCCTTGCCGTTGCGGGCCGCCTCCAGCGACACGAGCACGTGCCAGTGGTCCGGCGTCGCAATGCAGACCGCGTCGATGTCGCGGCGCCCGCACACCTCGCGAAAGTCGTTGTACATGGCGCAGTCAGAGTTGCCGTAGCGCTGATCGACGGTCTGCTTGGCTCGCTGGCGCTGGCTCGCCCGGACGTCGCAGACGGCGACCGCCTGCACGTCCTTCTGGCCCAGGAACGCTCCCATCAGGCCGGAGCCCTGAATTCCGAGGCCGATGAAACCCATTGTGATTCGCTCGCTCGGCGCGACAGCGCCGGCCGACCCCATCGCCGACGGCGGAACGAAGTACGGAATGACCCCAGCCCCTGCGATGGTTGCAGCGCCTCTGAGAAACTGACGACGTGAACACCTGTTTTCCGAAGACATGCCCGATCCTCTCGAATTGGCCACATAGACGTAGGGTCCCGGCACGCCGGGATTGCACACCAAATCGACTTCAAACTTCAAACTTGAAACTTCACACTTCAGACCTCACGCTTGGAACTTCACCTCGCCTTGCTCTTGGAGAGCGTAAGGGTGATCCGGCCTGCGGGATCGCCGGCTTCCGTGAAGCGGGGCGGCACGAACGTGACGCGTCCGGATGCCTCCGGTCCGTCTGCGGCCGGCTCGATCGCCAGAAGCGCCGCCACCGTTTCGATGCGCGCCTTGCCAATGGCAATGCAGGCATCCTGCGTGCGTCTTCTTACGGCGTACTCCGAGCCGGGACGCATCGTCTCGAGGAGATTGTCCAGAGCCTGCTCGATCAGACCCAGTTGTGTCTCGGCCTGTTGCAACTGCCTTGTCCTGGTCGTTACGTTCCCGCGGGAGCCTGCGGCATAGGCCGCACGAGTCTGGCCTGCCAGTTCGTCTCTGCGTCGCCTCAGTTCGGTCCTTTCCTGGCGCAGCTTCGCCAACAGGGCCTTCGTCTGGGGCTCTGACAGGTTGACCAGGCCGGCGGCCTTTTCGATGTCTGCGGCGCCCAGGTGGTGGCGAACCGTAACCGCCAGGTCTCGTTCATTGCGCAGACGCTCGGCGATCTGCGCCAGCTCTGCGGCCTGGCGATCGGAAAGCATGGTGATGCCGGCGGCATACTCCACGACGTAGGTTTCCGCGCCGCTGGCTTCCTCCTTGTCCCCGCCCAGGATATTGCCGATCGTTCCGGCGACCCGGTAGGGGGAACCTGCTACGGCGCCGGCGATGAGGGTCGCGGCCGCTCCCACGGCCGCCTGCGTAATCTGGCCGCGCGAGAGGCCGTCCTCGCCGATCTTGAACGACAGCGGCAGCCGAATGGACCCGCCCGCGTCCCGCAGAATGAAGAGCACCGTGTCCAGAGACGCCGGCAAAGTCAGAAGCTGCGCCAGAAAGCCATCGGGCGGCTCCGTCAGCGACAGGTCCGTAAAGACCAGCCGGGCCCGCGTCGAAAGAGGCTGATCCTTGTGGAACCGCATGTCGACGCTGGCGTCGAAAACGCCTTTGCGCAGGGTCACCCCGCTCTCGCTGGCCACGCCCCTGAAATTGACCAGCTCCAGTCCGCTCAGGCCGGCCTTCACCCAGCCGTCGGGACGCGGATAGAGGGTCAGGCGTCCGGTGGCCGACAGCTCCTGGAACAGCAGGCGATTCTCCATCGTCGAAGGCTCCGAGGAGTCCTCGATGTCCGCCAGAGGCAAATCGGCCGGCTCCTCGGAGGCGGATGCGGAGCTGCGCCTCGTCTGCGGCAACGGCACCTCCCCGGCCGTCGCAATCACGTTGAATCGCATCGGGGTCTTGACGTCGGCGCCGGCTGTGGCGAATCCGCGAACCTCCACGTCCAGGCCCTTCAGTGGTACGTACATCGGGGGCTCGACCGTGTTGTCGACGAGAGCGAAATCGACGCCCGTCACCAGGAGCTGATCGACGCGCAGGTCGAACGCGGATTGTGGATTGGGGATTGGCGATTGCGGATTGGCCGACGCGACCGCATTCGCATCGGCGGATCGCCCCTTCGCGGTCGTTTTCCAGGTCATTCCGAGCAGATGCCATCCGTCTGTTTCCCGCCGGATCGCCCCCTGCGGATTCACCAGGCCGATCTCCTTGACGTGAACGCTGCCGCTGTTCAAATCCACTTTTGGCGCCACGATCCGCAGTTCCTCGACTCCCGCCAGCACGGTGTCCGTCTGCGCGTCACGGAAGGCCATCGCCTTGACCCACGCATCTACGCCAAAAGGTCTGCTGAAGTCGAATTCTGCGACGTCGCGTCGCTCCACGTGCAGCGTCAATTGCGCGGTCCCGGAGAACCTGCCGGTGTGCAGGTTGTTGGCATCCACTGCGCTGCGGACCTCCGGCAGGATGGAAACCAATCCCGGGCCTTGGATCTGCGTGATGTCCCACTCGGCGAGAATCTGGGGCTGGGCGATGAAGGGAGACACCTCGATCTTCAGCGCCAGAGACTCGGTCAAAGGCTCAATCTGGCCGTGGACATCGATCTTGACGGGCGGATTGGTGTCCGGCTCATCGCCAAGGAGCTTGACGGTCTCGGTATTGGCCACCTTCAAATTCGAGATGACCAAGGGTGTCGCCGCCGGCCTGGCGGCATCCTTCACGGTGAGTTTGCTGGCCTCCAACGACAATCGATCGAGGACAACCAGCGGCAGCCGCCGGGCCTTCCGTGCGACGGCGCTCGCAAGGCCCGGCGCCTGATCGGGCACGGTCTGTTGGGCCGCCGGCGGTTCCTCGCTGGCAGAAGGTGTGAGACCCCGCTGTTCATCCGTCGTGCCAGACGCGTCGGTGGGGGCCGACTCAGAAGCGCCAAAGTCAAATCCGAGCAGGCTCATCAGGCCGGAAGCCTTGCGTTCGACGGTGGCCTCCAGACCCTGGAGCGATACCTGCTCGATGGAGATCAGGTGTGCGTTCGGGTCGAAGCGATCGACGGCCAGTTCGGCCGAATCGAATCGCAGGAAAGGCTCCGGCTCGGAATCCCCGCGGTAATCGACATCGGTTGCGCTGGCGCGGATGCGCCGGCCCCCTTCGGGATGCGCGGTCAGCTCGCCGGTGATTCGGGCGTGGAGTTGCCCTTGCTCCAGAGCCGGTCTGACGGCCGGCGGCAGGTAGCTCAGCAACGGTCCTGCATTGACGCCTGCCGCGTCCAGCGTCAGGTCGGCTCCCTGTTTTGACGGCGTTGTCTGAAGCTGTCCGGTCACGGTGGCCTGCTGCACGATGCCGGGGGCCCTGACGGTTGCGCTGATCGTCGTCGGAGGCGATTCAACTCCGAGGGCAAGCTCGCTCAGGGCGAGGTCGATCCCCACAGACTGGGATACCGCCGGCGTCACGGCGTGATCGGACCACTGAATCTGGGCACCTTTCATTTCCAGCCGACCCACACGCACGGGCCGGACCGGCTCTGGCGAGGCCTCTGTCTCGGTCTTCTGCCCCGGGACGATACGCAGGCCCGCGCAGGCAAATACGCCGGATTCGTCGCGCGACAGCATCAGCCGTGGACGCTCGAGCATGATGCGCTCCACCTGGAAACCTGTGGCGGCCAGATGGAGCTGTGCGATCTCGATCTGGTCAAGTCCTGCCAACTCGGCGGCGCCGTCCCTGACAGCCGCATCGCGGATCGTCGCCGAGCAATGGAGCCCGTCGATTCCCCATGTGATGCGTCCCTTCGTCCGGGCGGCCACACTACCTTCTGTCATGACAGACTCGGTCCCAAGAGCCGCAAGGTAAGGCGCCATCGCCACCAGAGCCAGACCTTCGCCGCGCAGGTCCAGGTCGAAGGACAGCCCGGCCGGCTCGGGCGCAACCGAACCGCTCAACTGGACGGTCTCGATGGTTCCCGGACTGCGCAGCCATGCCTTCACCGATGCCGGCGATGCCGCGTTGGGATCACCTCCCAGGACAAGGTTCGTCAGTTCAAAGCCAAGGTCCGGCACCGCGATCGTCTTGGCGGGCGTGACCATCCGATCCACAAAAGTCAGTTCATTGTCGTGCCAGCTCAACCGCCCGATCTCAATCGTGGCGGTCTTCGTCCGATGTGCGCCGAGAGTCGATGGGGTCCGGGTCCCTTGGACTGCCTCCATGCTCTCGGCTTGGTGCGGCGCTGGCTCGGACGTGCGGCCGACGAGGCGAAAGCCCAGAGTGGCCAAGCAGCCTTCTCTGTCCCGCGCGACCGCCAGACGCTGTCCGGAGATCTCAACCTGATCGATGCGCGTTGCCCCGGTAACCGGGTCGATCCTGGCCCCTTGAACGCCGATGGTCTTGAGGCCGAACAGCTCTTCGGTGTCCTGCAAGTGAATATTCGTGATGGCCCCGGACGCCCCGATGGGTTCATTCGGCTGATTGGTGAACGTCGCGTTCACGTCACACGAGAATGTCCCGCCGGTGTAGAGAGACTCCAGGCCGAGCCCTTCGAGATACGGCTGCAAGGCGTCCGGGCGGATTCCCGTGCCAGAGATCTTGAGCGCTGCGCTGCCCTGGGAAGACGACAGAACCACGGTCCCCTGGGTCTGGAGGCTCTCGACGACGCCCGGCGCCCCCAAACGAGCGGTCAGCGTCAATCCTTCCTGATCGGAGGCGGCGCTGCGGACCGTCACGTCGTTGAGGTCCAGCGCCAGATCGGCCTGTGGTGACACCGACTGATCGTGAAGCACCAGTCGCACGTCCCGCACCTCCACGCTGTCGAGCGACCACGCAAAGCCGTTGCTGGTCGCTGGTCGCTGGTCACTCGGGCCACTCGTCGGCTCCGGCCGCGGGCGCCGGGTGAACTGGAAACCGCCGACCGAAAGCGCGCCGGCCGGCCTCCTCCAGGCGTGGAACGCGCCCCCACGGATCTGTATCCGTCCCGCCCGAATGGCGCCCGAGTCCGCCACGTTCGCGTCGACCGCCGCGTGCTCCAGAACGAAATGCTCCGCGCCGTCAATCGTCACGGTCGTGTTCTTCGATTCGAGCTGAACCTGGAGTGTGGCAGACGAAGGGGCCGCCGCGATCTCGTTCGACGAAAGTGTCTCGTCGATCACCGGGCCTGCATCGTTGGCGTCCATCACCTCGATCCCCTGGACGCGGACGGATCCGCTGCAGGACAGCGCCAGATTGCGCGCATCGGGAACGAGTCCCAGATCGGCCAGGTAATCCTTCACCGCGTCGGGATGCAGACCCTGGAGGGCGACGTGGACTTCCGCCAGGAGGTCGCGTCCTTCGGCCGAGCCGGTCCCGTCGATCTGAAGCTGGTCCAGCACGGGAGGAGACGACAGGAGGATCTGGAACCGTGTCTTGCGTTTGTCGGATCGGAGGTCAGAAAGACGCACGTTCAGATCCAACTGCGTCTCAAAGACCGGCTCCACAGTCTCGTCTCGAAACTGCAACTGCACGTGCTGAAGTCTCAGCGCATCCATCTGGAGCGGCGGCGTCAGATCGATCTGCCCCGGCGACGCCGCGGTCGGGGCCGCCGCAGTATCGGTCGGCTGTGCCGCCTTGCTGCGCTGGCGCAGGACGGTCAGCAGGGTCCGCAGTTGGGGAAACGTCCCATCCTGGGCCCGGGTCAGATTGACATCCATTCCGTCGATCTCGACGCGGCGGACGATGAGCCGACGTGTAAACAACGTCACCAGAGAGACCGCCGCCCGGCAGTACTCAACATCCGCAAATGGCGTGTTGGCGTCGGTCGGTACGAGAACCAGATGCCACAGTTCTGCGTCTCCGGTGAGCAGGGAGAGATTCAACCGTTCGTAGCGCGCGTTCAGGCCGTACTGCTCCATCGTCTTGTCGAGGATCCACGGCAGAGACAACCACAGCGCAATCCGCAGGACCACAATCACGGCGGCCAGGATTACACCGGCCCAGAACAGACGCCGGAGCCAACGGTGATGGTGGCCCGCCTCTTGTTTGATCCGCTGCTGGGGTGGTCCGCCGGCGGGCTGATCCGTTTCCGATCCGCCTGTGGCGGGGGCGGCTGCGGGCGAATAGTTATTCGCCCCTACCGCGGCCTGCCGCTTGTCCGGATGGTCCGAGAATGACTTGCGTTTTCTGTCTTTGTGCCGCACGGGATGCTCCTGTGATTCTACGGTTGTTCCTGGAGAATCCGGTTCAGTACGTTGCGCCTTTCCTTGAGTGAGGCGAGGGGATCATAGCCCTGAGGCGCCTGGTCTCTGGCCGCCAGCCATTCAAAGGCCCGTGTCCGGGCGGCTGGCGAAATGTCCTCCAGATAGATGAAGTTCTCCAGGAGCAACCGCTGCCTCAGGTCCTCGATACTCGTCGCCTCCGAGACCATCTCCTGCAGAACGGAAGGATGACGACCCACCTCGCCGGCGTGGCGGATCACGACCGCCTCCAGGTCGGGCGACGTCTGGTCGGCGCTCAGCAGCTTGATGAGCAGTTGATACGCGGTCCGCTCCAGCCGCCATCCCAGGGTGGCTGTTTCAAAGGTGGAACCCGACCACTCGTTCGTGACCGCGTTCGCGAGACGGTCCACGACGGTGTCTGTCGCCGACAGCGTCACGTCGGCGAACAGCGGCGCTCCGGTCTCTTGTGCCAGGTACACCAGTGCCCGCCGCCTGTGTGTGGGCGACGCGAGCAGTCGCAGGGCGTCTTCGATGCCTCGTCTGCCAGCGTCGAACGGCGGTCGGTCGTCGCCTGTTCCCGCCGCTGCCAGCAGTTTGTCTCGACACTGCTTCCAGCTCGCTGCATAGGTGGCTGCTTCGGCCGTTCCTTCCGGCGGGGGCGGCTGCACTTCGATCAGCGCCGCGAATCCCACGAGTCCGTCCACGTCGAATGGAGACGGCAGCACGAACGCCAGGCGATCCTGCTCCTGCATGTCCTGTGGCGCCAGCGCGATCGTCTCGGTCGTCAGCATGCCCGTTCCGCCGGGCCCGGACGGCCCTTGGGGCTTCTCCGAATCGTCGGCCTCGGGGCCGGCCGTCTGCTTCAGATGTCCCGTCGCCACAAGCGAAACCTCCAGCGAAATCCGCCGCAAGCGGATCGCCGGCACGTTCGGTTCCGGTCCGCCCGTGGCGGATCTGCGGCGCACGTGGATCTCGAGCGTACGGATGGCGCCGGAATCCGACGTCGGCTTCTCCGCGATGCGAATGACGGCGCCGATCCCATCGGGCAGAATGCCGTGCAGCTTTTCCACGAACAGCGGCGTTTCGGAGCCTTTGACGGCGATCTGGCTCCAGAACTGTGCTCTGCTTTGAATCACGCCCACGCTGGCTCTTCTCATCAGACGCGGCACAGCCGCCACCGCCGTGCTCGCCGGGAGCACCGTGATCATTTGCGTCTGTGAGGCTACGGGTCTCAGGGTGTTCTCATGCCACTGGGTTATGGCCGCAATGGTCACGTTGATACCAAGGGAATCTTCGATGCGTCCCGGCGCGCCGGGATCGGCCGGCGATAAGCCTGTGGCGTAGCCGACGCCATACTGCAACTCGGAGCCGGGCAGAGGGTGAGCCGTCTTGAGGCCGGGACGGCAACCCGCAGACAAGGCCATCATCCAACTCATCAAGACGAGGGCAACTCGATACGGACCAGTTGAATTCCTGTGCCGGCAACTCCACTGTCGTTCCATGTTTGTCTCAGATCTGCATCCCCATGGTCGTTGCCACGGCGGGCGCCCGCCATGTTTTTTCCATAAGATAGCATGAGTCGGCGCAGAGCACAAGAATTGCCGGTTCCGCCTGCGGCGGATCGGATCACAGGTCCGGTAGGGTGTGCACCGCACACCTTTGGTCTATCGAGTTGATGTGCGATCCCGGCACGCCGGGACCCTACGCCTCAAGGGACCAAAGAGACCTCAGGGAAGGGCGAGGGCTGTCTGCCGAGCAGCTCGGTCAGTTGGGCCTCATCCAGCCGGTTGTGTTTGACCAGCGCATCGACCAGGCGATCGAATTCGTCGCGATGGGTCTCAATGAGTCTCCTGGCGACGTCCAGTTGTTCGGACACGATCCTCTCGGCCAGCATAAGGGTTTGTTCGGCGAGCGGGCGCTGGCTGTTTTCGACGCTGAGCTCATCGAGCGCCAATTGTCCGATCTCCTCGTCCATGCCGTAGACGCGAACCATCTGGATCGCCCTCTGCGATGCGTTGGGCAAGTCGCCGCCTCCACCGCCGATGGCTCGGGGCGCGCCGACGCCGATGCTCAGACCCGCGTCCGGGCCATAGCAGACCAGTTCCGCCGCGCGACCCGCCATGGAGATGCGAATATCACGAAGCAGATCTTCCTTGGTTTGCAGGTCGCGGTCGTCGTCGTGTTTGCGTTCCATGTAACCGCCGGCCCCGCCGCGTCCGACGATCGTCACCTGATGGACCGGCGTGCCGCTTTTCCACGCCACCAGCGTGTGTCCCGCCTCGTGGCGGGCGATGCGGAGCAGCTTTGTCTGGTTCGTGCAGGGCAGGGCTTCGCCCATGCGCTGCTTCTCGAACGCCTCGAGCAGGATGCTGTCGGTGATGGTCGATCCGGCCAGCGCCGCCATCACGCCGGCTTCCTGGACGATGCGGGCCAGGTCGGCGATCGTCATGTATACGCTCTGATTGGCGATCGCTTCGAGAGTCTCGGCGCCGACCTCGGATTTCGAGAGCTTACCGATCGCCTGTTGCAGGTACGCCAGGCGAGCGGACCGGTCCGGCTCGTCGACCCTGATCTCGCGGTCGAAACGCCGCTTCAGCGCCGGGTCGAGCTTCTCGGCCAGGTTCGTCGCCGCCAGCACGATCACCGGGGCGTCCGCCGTCGCGCCGAACCCGTCCATTTCCGTCAGGAGGGTGTTGAGCGTTGTCTCGCGGGACTCGCTGGTGGTTGCGCCGCTGCGCGTCTTGCCCACCGCGTCGATCTCGTCGATGAATACGATCGCAGGCGCGTACTTGCGTGCCCGCTGGAACAGCTTCCGCACGTTTTCCGGACCGCTGCCTTGCCACTTGGTGATGAAGTTGCCGCCGGATTCCTCCATGAACGCACAATTCGACTCTCCGGCGACCGCCCGGGCGAGCATGGTCTTGCCGGTTCCGGGCGGGCCGCTCAGGAGAATGCCCTTGGGCGGGCGCAGCCCCAGTCCCGCGTAACGCTTGCGGTTCTTCAGCCAGTCGACCACGAAGCCCAGCGATTTCTTCGCGGCGGTCGCGCCGAAGACTTCGTCGAAGCGGGTGGAAGGACGTTCCACGTCGCTGACCAGGCCGACCACGTCTTCGGCCTCGATGACACGCTGGAGTCGGAATCCGCGAGTCCAGATCCCCAGGTGACGAGCCGACTCGTTCAGGCGGGCGACCGTGTCGAACTCCAGGCACTGGCGCTGCCGCGCGAGATCGGCGGCCACCTTTTCGCGGAACAGGCGAAGCAGAATCCCCTGAAGGGCCGCCGCGAATCCCGGCGCGCCGGGGTCGGTTTTTGAGGATCGGTCATATTCGGTGGCGATCATCCCTCGGGCGCCGCCGGCTCGGACGCAGGCCAGAAACAACTCTTCGTCGATCGGCCGGGGCCTCTTCGCGTCGTGGGGGCGCTCATTGACGTCGTACCGATCATCCACGCAAACGGTCTTTGTCGTGCCGTCGGCCTGTTGCGTCTGGAACGACAGCAGGTAGACCGGGACATCCGAGAAACGCTTGCGAATGGTCTGGAGGATCGTCCGGCCGTTGTCGAAGGCCCTGGCCGACAAGGGGAGATGATCGATCCGGCCCGCGCTCGGTAGGGGCGAATAATCATTCGCCCCTGCGCCGGCCCGATCGTGTCCCGTCGAGACCCACAGGTCCAGCAGGATCACGTTGACTTCATGGGCAGTCAGTTGACTGACCACTTCTTCCTTCGTCGCGGCCGAGATCCACTCGAACTCCGGATGGGCCTGGCGACAACGCGAGGCGAAGGCCTCATCCGCCACCAGGAGCACAGTCGATTTGTCCGGATTGAACAGGAGTTTCTGCGTCGCAGGGTGATTCTGAATCTCGGCCGGATCGACAGTGAAGAGCACCTCGTCGATCTGCTCGAGCACTTTTTCGACGCGCTGCGACTCGTAGAGGCTACAGAACTTGAACAGCTCCGATTTGACGAATCGCTCCACCTCGCTGCGCAACTGCCGGGCGTCGATGCTCGCGCCGCATCGCAGCACGAGCAGGATCGGCAGGATCGGATCGTGTCGAAACGTCTTGAAGTACTGCCGTTCGAGCAGGGCCTCGGTGCGCGTCATTTCCGTCTCGGCGATGCGTTCAAGCTCGTTGATGCCCAAATGATTGAACATCAGCGGATAGCCCTGCCCGAGCCGGCTGCAAATGGCCGGCGGAAAGGCCGGCTGGCCGGTCGTGGGATTCTTCTCGTTCGCCAGCGCGCTGAGGATCGTGCGCTTGTGATAGTCGGCGTTGACCGCGGAGATCCCGCTGGCGTTGGGATTCTCGTAGAGGCTCCGCCCGGCGTTCGTCGTGAAGATGATGATCGTGTCGCGGAAGCACACATCCTCGTCGTCGAATTTGTCGTGCAGTCGGCCGGCGTCGAGGATCTGATAGAACAGTTGCATCGTGTTCAGATGCGCCTTCTCGATCTCGTCGAACAGCAGGATGGCGTTGGGATTCTGCTTGACGAATCCCGTCAGGAGGCCGGGCTTGGCGGCCTGAAAGGACGGCGCAAAACCGACGAGCTGGTTGTCGGCCTGGTGGTCGCTGTAGGCGGTCATGTCGAACCGCTTGAAGGGGCGCTTCAGATGAGCGGCGCACAGCTCGGCCATGTGGGTCTTGCCGACCCCGGGAGGTCCGGCAAAGACGAACGTGGCGATGGGCTGCCGGCGATCGTGGTCGGCGCCCGCGGTCACCTGCGCATTGTAGAGCCCTTCGACCAGGGCATGGACCGCGTGATCCTGTCCGAATACTCTCGCCAGAAGGGCCGCCCGCAGCCCGCGAAGCTGGCTGGTCAGCTCTCCGAGCCCGCCTGTGGCGGATTCGCTGTCCATCACCCAGCGGGCCAGCAGACGCATCGCCTGTTTGGAGCCGATGGGCGCGATCGGGTCGCCCAGCAGACTTGCCACCTCGACCGACATCGCGGCCGCACAGATCAGGTGAGGCAACCCCACCAGTCCCGGATGCGTCCGGTCGGGGACTCCCTCCCCGCCCGCCAGTTCGCAAGCCTTGTCGAGGAGCAAACGCACCGCTTCATCGGGCGGCATCGTGCCCGGACACGACCCCGGCGACTCAGACGACGGGCAGCGGTGTCGCAGATCGGCGACGTTGCCGTCGGTCAGGCACTCCGCCAGCCGCACGCACGCCTCACGGTCGGCCGCGACGGCCGCCAGCAGGCTCTCGACGTCTATGCAATTCCGTCCGAGCGTGTAGGCCCGGTCTTTGGCCATGGAAACGATCGCTTGTGCTTTCTCTGTGAACACGGATCACCTCAATGCAATTCGTTCGGCCCGTATGTCTGAAGCTTGAAGTTCCTTCACACTTCACAGGTACGGGCGAATGATTATTCGCCCCTACTTCACACTGCGCCTCTCCCACTTCGTGGCAAATTCCGCGTTACAACTCCATACCCACCCGCCGGCGGGGCGAAGGGCTGTGAATCCAGATCTGCTGGAACGTGTTCTTCCAGTCGAGCGGTAGGGGCGAATAATCATTCGCCCGTACTTTGTCGTACTGGCTCTGCGAGATGGCGAAGAGGAATCGGCTGTTCGTCTGCTTGAGCCATTGGACAAAGCGCAGCCGGAAGACCGACGGCGCCAGCTCCTCGCTCAGGTACCGATGCAACGAGTCGAAGAACCAGATGGTCTTCTGATTCGATTCGTCGCAGAGCAAATCCAGAAAGCCGATGGCCGCGACGTTCCCATCCCGGGAAAGACGTTCCAGCAACGCCCGGCTGTTCACCTGGATGACCTTCGGGGGCTTCCGGTCGCCGGGACGGCCGAGCAGATCGATCAGAACGTCGTGCGCGGTCCGGTCCGGCCCATGAATCAGCAGGCACGGCCGTCCCGGCGTGCCGGGATTGGCGAACACGTCGGCCAACACGCGCACAGCAGGATCGGCGAGAATCCGCTTTCTCTCGGCATCGTCGACCACGGTCCCGGCGTGCCGGGGCGCCAGCGGGACCAGCACGTCGGTCCACTGCTCCAACGCCTGATTGCGCTGGGCCAGTTGGGATGCGGACGGGATTCCCTGTTGCTCCAATCCGCGGCGAATCCATTCGTCGGACCCGTTCATAAGCGCGCCCAGCAGATCGACGACCCCCAGGCGCTGGCGGCCCGCCTGTTCCGCCGCGCCCTGCGCGGCCCGAAACACCTCGCGTGCGGCGTCACTGCGATGGACCATCCCTCCCGGTCCGCCTGTGGCGGACTGCGCTCGCGGGCCCCTTCGGCTGCGCTCAGGGCAGGCTTCGCCAGGTCGTCGCAGGGCCCGGCGCAGGCGAGTAGAAACCTCGGGCACCGTGATTCCCCACGGGTCGTCGAGATGCGCCTTCAAGTCCTGGTGTTCCTGCGCCAGGTTGCCGAGATTCTCATTGGTCTGGCCGAGGCGTTCCAGATCGGCCCCGTCCATTTCTGCGAACTTCAGAATCGCACACAACAGATGGGCCGGCTGGATCTGCGACCATCCCAGGGCCTGGGCTTCCATCGCGGCCAGCGGCCATACCAGCATGATACCGGCTTCGGGTTCCATATCCGCTTATCCTTTCTCTGATGTCTCGTGCAGTAGCGGCGATTCCTCAAGGTCCAGCGAAGCGATCGTCTGTGCCACCTTGCTGGGGGATACGTGGTCGGCGCGCACAGATTGCACCTCCGCCACGATCACGGTGATATTGTCGTATCCGCCGGCCTCGTTCGCCCGCGACACCATCTGGCGGCAGATCTGCTCGCAGGGCGTCTCGGCCCGCAGGACTTCGGCGATTTCCCCTTCGTCGAGCATGTTCGTCAGGCCGTCGCTGCACAGCAGATAGCGGTCGCGCTGCCGGAGGTCGAACGCCCCGACGTCCGGCGGCAGCGGCTGGTCCATCCCCACGAACCGGCGCAGCACGTGGTATTCCGGGATGTCCTCGGCCCCATCGTGGACCACGCCCTCGTCACGCAGGGCATTGCCGAGATTGTGGTCTCGTGTAAGCAGTTCCAGGTGGCCATTGCGAAGCCGATAGGCCCGGCTGTCGCCGAGATGGGCGACCAGAAGCGCCGCATCGCTGACCAGGGCGGCCACGACTGTCGCGCCCATGCCTTCCTGTTCCGGCGTCGCACATCCCATGTCACGAAGCTGCTCGGCGACGATCAGCAGCGACTGGCTCAGGAGCTGCGCAGGGCCCTGTGCGTCCTCCAGGCCGGCGGCCCGTCCCATCGCCAGTTGGCGCGGCAGCGCCTCGACGACGAACGCCGAGGCCACCTCGCCGGCCGGATGGCCGCCCAGACCGTCTGCGACGACCATCAGTCCGAGCTGAGGATCGATGCCGAACGCATCCTCGTTCGTCTCTCGCATTCGCCCGACGTCCGTCAGGCCGGCATAGACCATTGTCACCGACATATGCTCCCGTCAATGCCCGACGGTGATCCCGGGCCCCGCGTATCCACTCGTGACCTTCTCCTGGACATTCGCCGGCAGAAGGCCCAGCAGTTGGGCGACGACCTGGCGCAGTTGCTGAATGTCTCCGCGCTGCAGGCACGCGTCACCCTGGCCGATCAGGCGGGTCGCCAGGGTCTGATCGCTCATTTGGGCTCTGTTTCTCTTGGCGTTCTGGAACACCGAGACCCAGAATTCATCCCTCGACATCAGCACCTCGTAACGCAACGCCTGCACCTGCTGAAGCTTCTTGGGCAGACGGTCGTCGCGGTGCTCTTCGATGAGTTGCTCCACTTCGGCCCGCAGCTCCCCGGCGCGCCGGGCGAATTCCGGATTGTCGCCGCCGAGTTGGGAGACGACGTCGTCGAGCTCGTCCAATTGCGTGCGGGCATCCTGCACCATCTTGGGCCAGCCGCACTCGTTCTCCACTCGGTCGAGGCTGGCCTTGAGTTCGAGAAGCCGCGCTTCGGCTTTGTTGGCGGCATCGGGGTCGCTCTGCGCTGTCTCGACCAGGTCTTCGAGGTTGGCGATCTTCGCCTGCTGCTGGGCAACGGCGGGGGAAGGTCCGCCCTTGTTGGCCAGCTCTCGCAGCCGTTGTTTCTCCTCGTTCAATTCGCGCGTGAGACGCGCCGCGTCGGGCGTCCGGGTTTCCGGGGTGATGACGACCTCGAATTCCTCGTCCAGCATGGTGATGTAAGCCCGCGCCCGGATGATGCGATCCTCATCCATCATCAGAGTCACCTCGACCTCGGACTGCGCAGGAATGTCGCGGCGAATCTGGTTGCCCTTCACTGTCAATACCGCCTGGAGGCGGTTGCGGTCGGCCTTGGGATTCTCGCCTTCGACGATGGGAATGCTCAGCATCTCTCCCGAATCTTCTTTGCCCAGCGCCCTGGTCGTGCGATACACCCTGGTCTGTTTGGCCGGGAGCGGCGTGCCCTTCTCCAATAGCACGTCGAATTCGTTGTCGCGAAGCTCCACGCCCAGTGAATTGATCACCGTCTGTTGAGAAGGAGCGGTACCGATGGTGTACACCAGCTCCTCGGGAACCGTTTTCTGGATCGTGCCCTTCGCATCCGCCAGTTGAATGGCAAACGTGTTCCTCGTTCCCGTCTCCGCCAGCAGATCGGCCTTGAAGGTTCCCTCGGACTTCAGAGGGATCTTCCCGCTGTCCCAGCCCGTCGCTCGATTCGAGAAGCGGACCGTGAACCCTGTGAGGTCTTCGTTCTCGGCTGCGACCTTGCCACGGACGCGGAAATCCTCGTCCGGCCCGATGGCGTTGTACTTCAATTCGAGCCGGTAACTGCCCTGTCCCGGCGCGCCGGGATTGCAGACCAATCGCTGCGTGCCGGCGAAGACCGCCGCACCCCGTGCGACAACTGTCAGCGGGTCGATGGAATGGTCGAGCGGAACGCCGAGCTGCTCGGTGAGGATGTTACGGAAATAGGGCGCCAGCGTGGGCCCGCCAACCAGGATGACCTTGTTGACCATGGCGGGCGTCAGGTCCTTCTCTTTGAGCACGCGTTTGCAGATCTCCACCGATTCCATGATGATCGGCGTGGCGACCGCGGTGACTTCGCTGCGTGTCAGCGGGAAATCGATCTCCACCGTCTGGCCGGTTGCGTCCTTGACCAAGCAGTCGGCCAGGAAGGTCTTCTCGCTTCGCGAAAGCTCGATCTTGGCCACTTCCACCGCGTGTTTGATCTGGGCGATCGCCGTGCGCCAGCGGAGGTTCTTGCGGTGCAGCTCGGGGAAGTTGAATTCCTTGGCCACGCGCGGCAGGACGATCTTCTCGACGATGGCCCAGTCGATATCGGCGCCGCCGAGATGATTGTCGCCCCCGTGGTTGACGACGTCGATCATGCCGTCGTCGGCTTTCATCAGGGCCGCGTCGAAGGTGCCGCCGCCGAAGTCGTATACGAGCCAGTATTCCCGCTCGGCCCGGAGCTGGAAACCGTAGGCCAGCGCTGCGGCCACCGGCTCCTGTACGAGCGGACACTGTCGCAGGCCGACCATTTCGGCCGCCCGCTTGGTCGCGGCGCACTGCTTCTGGTCGAAGGCGGCCGGAACCGTGATCACGGCGGCCGCAACCTCCTCGCCCAGTCGCTGCTGTGCATCGCCGCACAGACTCTTGAGGACTTCGGCCGACAGTTCCTCGGGGCTCTTGTTCACGGCGGCGCTGCGGAACGCATAGACGTGGTCCGTTCCCATCCGCCGCTTGAACTCGATGTATACGTCGCCTTCCGCCGCTTCGCTGAGCAGTTGCTGCCGGGCGCGTTTGCCCACGCGCAGTTGTCCGTGCTTGCTGATGTGCACCGCCGAAGACGTGACATCCAGATCGTCGTTGTTCTTGATGATCTCGGGCGTGACCCCGTTGAGAACGGCAATCGCGCTGTTGGTCGTGCCCAGGTCGATGCCGAAATCGATCGTGCTTCGTTTGCCCATGTTTATCCCTTTCTCATTCGTCTTAGGTCCTTTTTGTCCCTTAGGTCTTTTGAGACCGAAAGGACCTGAGGGACCAAAAGGACTCAAATGACCGGCAGTCCCACGATGATCTCGCCGTTGCAGAGCGGGCGCTCTCTCCAGCGGATGGTGGGGCGGACGGTGTCGATGATTTGCTCTCTGGCCAGGCCCGGCGTCTGCTCGAAGCTGATGACCTTCTCCGGCATGCCCTCGTCGTAGGGCTTTCCCGTCTTGTCGACCACCTGGATGCCCGCTTCGTCCAGCGCGCGGAACAGCCCCTCGACGAAGCGGTACAGCTTGGCGGTCTGTTCTTTCGGCTCGCCCGTCTCGGCGTCGATCATGCGGACCTTCAGCCGCCAGGCGTTGGTCGCGATCTGGGCCAGCGGACCGAGCAACTCGCGAGCCTCTGGCGGCCCGTCGCTGGTCGCTGGTCGCTGGTCGCTCGGGCCACGAGCGACGAGTGACGAGTGACGGCTTTGCGTTGTGCCGCGAGGTTCGTTCTTCTTCTGGGCCTTGGCCCTTTTGCTTCTCGATCGCGTGGATTTTCGCATAGCCGTCTGTTCCTCGAAGTAAGGGCGAATAATCATTCGCCCCTACGCGACGATGTGAAACCCGTCCTGTTTGGCCTTGACGATGCCGGGCCACGACTGGAGGTGGTCCAGCGGTTTGGTGTTGCCTGTCTTCATTCGTTCTCCGAGTCCGCCGGCGGCGGATCCCGCATGGACGGCCGCACACGTGTGACATCGGGGAACCAGGGCCGTCACTTGCTGCGAGCCCACCTCGACCGAGTCGTTGACGAACGGGTCAACGGCGCGCACGGTGGCGTGAATATCTCCGCTGTTGACAACCCCCCTGAGCTGCTTGGCGAGGATCATTCCCACGACATCCATCTGGCCGGTCGCGCCGCCGGAGAACTGGGAGATCAAGTGCTCGGCGATCTGAAAGACGGCTTCGCGGTACGGGGCCGGATTGCTCTTGATGCCCGCCCACGTGACGGATCTGTGCAACGTGACCGGGACGGCGTGTTCGTTCTCCTTCGGGCAGCTTTCGCAGAACCAGCAGAGCTCCCCCTGGTTCTGACGCACGATGCATATGTTCTCCTGGAGCCGGGCGCGCATCCGGCTTCCGCGGGCGATCTGGAGCGTGGTGTCCAGCAGTTCGAGCGAACTGGCCCAGTCCCGGGTTTCGTTGCCGTAGACGACCTGGCATTGGAGCATGCTCTCGGCCACGCGGTCGCACGTCTCGGTGAACTCCTGCGATTCGCTGCCGAGCAGCACCTCGAGAACATCCAGGATGTGACCAACCGTGTTGAACAGCTCGATGCAACGCTGCTTTCCGGCGGTCTTGTTGTTGTGCAGTTGGTAGGTGGCCGTTTCGATGGCATGGTCGATGCGGCCGTTGAGCGGTCTGGTGACGCGCCGCAGACTGGCGTCGACGTCGTCGTGCCCGGCGTTCGTCGCCTTCATGATCCGGATGTGGTCTCGCGCCCGGTCGTACATCTGGCGATCGCAATAAGCCACCGCCAGATCGGCGTTGATGTTGTCAAACGCGATGGGCAGCCACTGGGAGAAGTCGCGCAGGAATCCCACGGTCAGACGCGGATCGTTCAACGCGCCAATCCGGTCGGCCGCAAGCGACCAGAATTCCTCGTTGGCGCAGAGGGATTCCCAGTACCTAAAGGCGAAGTCCCAGTGGGAATCGAACTGCCGGCGGGTCTGTTCTGACAACCCACCAGGGTTGATCGACGTCAGAATCTCTCGCTCCTGGTCGAGGGCCTTCCAGTGCCCCAGGATCGCCAGGTTGTGCCGGGCGGCCCAGGCCGCCTCGCCGTCGCAGCCGGCAAGGTCCTCCCATTGCCTCTGCGCCGCGCTCACCTGGTTGGCCTGAATACACTTGAGCGCCTCGTCGGCATGGCTTTGGCCCCATTGGAGCGGCCAGAACCAGAAGAACTCGTGCACGAATCGCTGCCTGGCGTCGGCCAATACCCGGCCGGCCTGAAGGAGTTCCTCGCGGCTCGGCAAAGGATCGGGCCGGAGAAACTCGCCGTATTCCTCCGCCAGCTCGCCCACCTCGAGAGCGGACTGGAGTTCCGCCTCATTCCGCTTGATCTTCCGCCCGGTGGCGTCGACGCCCACTGCGAGCAATCGAAAGGCGTTGCGGCTGTAGATGTCCGGCCCGCAGATATCCAGCAACGTATGGCATTCCCCGGTCAGCATACCCTGACTTCTCCTCGGTGTCCGCCAGTGGCGGATTGGCGTTCGTCTACATCTGAATTCCGCGACGCCACAGGGTGACCTTCGTGGCGTACTTGTCTCTCAGTGAGGGCCATTTGTTGAACGCGTCCTCCATGATGTCCGCCGCCTCGTTCAGATTGCCCTGCTCCGTGGCGATTCGCAGCGCCCGGCGGACGAGCGCTTCGGCCTGCTCCTCATCGGCAGCCGACAGAGGGCCGAGGGCATTTTTGGAGAAGCGCGATACGCTCGTCGATGAGGACGCGGACGGCTCGGGGCCGCAAGCCCCCGGTTTCCATGCGTCGAGCGCTTGGAGCAGCTCCCCGGCGCTGGCGTAACGGTCGGCCGGCTTGGGCGAAAGGCATTTCAGCACGATCCGATCCAGAGCGGCATTCGCCTCCACGTTGTACAGGCTCGGCGCCGGCGGGGGCGTTCGCAGCGCCTGGCCGTTGCCCCATCCGAGGTGTTCGTCGACCTCGAAGGGAATCTTGTCGGTCAGCAGCATGTACGTCATCACGCCCAGCGCCCAGATGTCGCCAGCCACGGAATCCGCTTTGGCCTGGGTGAACACTTCCGGCGGTTTGAACGCCAGCGTGCCGGCGGCTGTGGCCAGGAGGGTCAGGCGGTTGACCTGCCGGGCCAGACCGAAGTCGCTGATGCGAGCCCGCAGGCCATCGGCCTCGTACCCGATGAGAATGTTCTGCGGCTTGATGTCACGGTGAATGATGGGCGGGTTCTTGCTGTGCGCCAGACTCAGCCCGCGACAGACCTGCTTGAGAATCTCGACGGTGGTTTCGACCGGAACCAGTTGCACCCCGTGCGACCGCCAGAACTTGTCCAGACTGCCGCCGGGAACGTTCTCCATCGTGAAGTAGCCGCACTCGCCCCGCTCCGTCACGACCGTGTTCGCATCGAATACCTTTACGATGTTGGGGTGGGCGATCTGGGACAGCAGGACCGCCTCGGCCATCATCTCATCGAGGTCGGCGTGAGTCATCCCGGTGCGTTTGAACACCTTCATCGCCTGGCGTCCGAGGAATTTGTGTTTGACGCGATAGACCTCTGCAAAGGCGCCCTCGGCCAGGTAACGCTCCACCTCATAGGTGTCCCGGATGATCTGTCCCGGTTGAAGTAATGGCATCGCTTCTCTGTTCTCCTGCCAGCCCGCGAGCGATATCTGACGTACACCGGGTTCCGCCCGAGAACGGACCGGTGGCGAAACCCGGGATACGTCTTGCTTTCACGTCCTGATCGCCGTCGGCTTTAGACAAGGGACGGGCTCTTGCCGAGGATATTCTCGGCCACGCGGACGGTCTGGTCGCGGTTCACGCCGTTCTTGATTGCTTCGGCAATGCCCAGAATCACGTCCACGACCGTGGACGCATGGAATCCGAGGCCCAGCGCCACCGCCCGGCAGCAGTCCAGTTCCTTCTGATTGATGTTTCCGTCGGCCATCATCATGAACACCACGTCGGCCAACTGCCGGACCTTCTCGGTGGGGTCCTGAGGGACGACGAACTCGATCTGACCCGGATTGGCCACGATCTCGTTCAGTTCGCTGGGTTCCAGTCCCAGCCGTTTGCAGATGAAGCCCAGTGTGGCCACTTCGTTCGGCTCCACCTTGCCGTCGGCCAGCATCACGGCCACAGCATTTCGCAACGCGGACTTCTTCTGCATAGTGTCTTTGTCGTTGAACCAACCCATGATTGCTGCTCCTTTCCCAAAAACCCTTTACGTTCCGCACAGCACTGGTCTGGCGGAGGTTGTCCATGGCAGACCGCACTTGTTTCTACGCCGTCAGAAAGCATCGGACAGAACCGGCTCCGGGTTGAGGAACGAATTGCACGGTGGGTGCAAGTACCATGAGGTTTGTCCGTGGCAAGGACCTGGATTCCCAAGGAGTATCGGACTTTTCGTGCGAAGCGCTGCTGGGGGGCTTGCAGGATCGGGCCGGATTCGTCCCCGACGTCACTTTATCGGAGTACCCGAGGGAACGAGGGAATGGCAAAGGACCTGCCTGGAAGAGCTTCCTTACTGGGCGATACTGGACTCGAACCAGTGACCTCACGGGTGTGATCCGTGCGCTCTAACCAACTGAGCTAATCGCCCGAGAAGGCGGTATTAGAGCAGACGGCCCGGGCGGCTGTCAAGGGGTAATCAAAGCAAAGATCAAACAGCAAAATGCAAAAATGCCGTAGGGGCGAATGATGATTCGCCCATACTCATCCGCCGAAGGCGGATTCCGCTGTTTGGATGTTTGCCTTTTGCTCTTTCCTGCAAGAAGGGCGGATTTCTACACCGCCACCAGGTTGACCCGGCCGAGCTTGACGCCCTTCATGCTCAGGATGTTCTCGCCGACCTTGTTGATCTCGCCGACTTGGCCCCGCAGGACGATGATTTCGAGGCAATCGTGCTCGTCGAGGTGCACGTGCAGCGAGCTGATCGCATGCAGCAGGTGGGAATGCTGAATGGCAATCAGCTTCTCGCTGAGGTTGGCCGCATGGTGGTCGTAGACCAGAAAGACCGCCGCGACCGCTTCGGATTTCGGATCGCCGAGCCGCTCCTGGCTCAATTGCTGCCGCACCAGGTCGCGGACCGCCTCCGAGCGGCTCTGGTAGCCCTGCCGGGCGATTAGCGCGTCGAACTCCGATAGCAGGTCTTTGTCGAGCGAAATGCCTATGCGTTCGAGTTCAGCCATGAAGACCCCTCCTGCAAAGCACTCCTAATCTTCTCGAATCACGTAAATGACCTGCTCGGCGAGCAGGTTCGGCCATACCCGGACCGGGCTCGGACGGGTCTTGACCAGCGGGACCCGCCTCTCGATTCTGGCGCCCAGGTGCCCGCAGAAATCGTCGAAGTCCTTCAGCGACAGGCAGTGAATGTTCGGCGTGTCATGCCAGCCGAACGGCAACTGACGCGTGACCGGCGCCCGCCCTCGGCACAGCAACTGGACCCGTGAGCGCCAGTGGGCGAAGTTGGGGAAGCTGACGATGACCCTGCGACCGACGCGCAGAAGGTCCTGGAGCACCCGCTCCGGATCCCGAATGGTCTGCACGGTCTGCGAGAGGATGGCGTAATCGAAGCTCTTGTCCGCGTAGCTGCCCAGTCCACGCTCAATATCGTATTGGATGATAGATAGCCTCTTGCAGACGCAGCCCAGGACGAGGTCCTGCTCCAGCTCGATTCCGCGTCCGTCGATTCGCTTGTCCTGTCGCAGCCGGGCCAGCAACTCTCCATCGCCGCAGCCGACGTCCAGCACGGTCGCATCGGGCTCGATCAGCGATTCGACGAGCTGATAGTCGACGCGCGCGCGGTGGGCCTGTTCGTGTCGACCCAGGCGGCGGGTCGGTTTCGGGCAGCAGGCGTCCCCTACTTTGACACACTCCGGGTGGCTCGTGGCGGCGAGGAAACAGCGGATGAACGCACCGAGCGTTTCATTCTCCAGCAGAAAGGCGTCATGCCCGTAGGACGAATCGATGTTGCAGAAGCTGATGTCCTTGCCGTTGGCGGCCAGGGCATCGACGATGGCTTCGGACTGGGCGGGCGTGAACAGCCAGTCGCTGCTGAAGCTGACCACGAGGAACCGCGCCCGCGTGCCGGCAAAGGCCTGGCTCAGAGAGCTGTAGTCTCGGGCCAGGTCGAAGTAATCGGAGGCCTTGGTGATGTACAGGTAGCTGTTGGCGTCGAATCGGTCAACGAACGTCTGCCCCTGGTAGTCGAGATAGGTCTCGACGGAGAATTCCGAGTTGAAGTCGTAGCTGTACTTGCCGGCGCTGCGCAACTCGCGACCGAACTTCTGGCGCATTCCCTCTTCCGAGAGGTAGGTGATGTGTCCGATCATACGGGCAATCGCCAGTCCCCGGGCGGGGACCGAGTTGCCGTGGTACTGGCCGTCGGCGAAATTGGCGTCGGCCAGGATGGCGTTGCGGCCGACGGCATCGAACGCGATGGACTGGGCGCCGAGGTGCGTCGTCGTGGCGATGGGAATTGCGGCGTCCATCATGTCGGGATAGGCGATCGACCACTGAAGCACTTGCATGCCCCCGATCGAACCGCCGATCACCGCCAGCAGGTGCTCGATCCCCAGGCGATCGAGCAGCAACTTCTGGACGCGCACCATGTCGGCGATGGTGATGATGGGGAAACTCAGCCCGTACGGTTTGCCGGTCTGGGGATCGATCGACGAAGGCCCCGTGGTCCCGGAGCAGCCGCCGAGGAAATTCGAGCACAGCACGAAGTACTTGTCGGTGTCGATGCCCTTTCCCGGCCCGATCATATCCTCCCACCAGCCGGGTTTTCGGTCATCGCGGCTGTGGTAGCCCGCCGCATGCGCGCTGCCGCTCAGGGCGTGGCAGACCAGGATCGCGTTGTTCCGGGCTTCGTTCAGTTGCCCATAGGTCTCATAGGCCACGTCGATCGGCCCGAGCTTCTTGCCGCATTCCAGCAGCAAGGGGGCGTCCGACTCGACGACACGGAGGACCTTGGTTTGCACCAGACCCACAGAATTTGCATCGATGGCTGTCATAAGCCATACCAGTATAGTCAGGAACTCGTTTCTGTAAACATCCACGCACTGGCTGCCGGTTGGTTCACCGCTGCGCGCAGGGGCGTAGCATGTGCCGATGTCAGGACAGACCATCTCCTACAGGTCCTGTGGGACAGATGGGACCCCTGGGACGAATGGGACCTATGTGCTCGTGCGAATCAGATGATTTCCAGACGGCGGAGAATGGCCTTGGTCCAGCGGGCGCTGCGTGCCTGGGACATGATCAACAGCAGCATGACGAGAAGCCAGTATATGGTGAACCGCAGATAGAACAGGACGCCGTACATGAAGCCGGACCCCTTGTCGGAAACCCACTTGACCAGTTCGGCGGGCGTGTATGCCACACCGACGACGCTGGAGCCGATCAGTTCCTGCCAGGGCACGATCAGGATGAACATGATCAAGGACAGGAAGAACGCCCGCGCGATGTGATTGATGCCTCCCAGCCGCCCGATGAGGGACACCATCAGACTGAAGAACATGGCCAGACAGAACAATCCTGCTGTGATGATCAGGATGCCGTTGACCAGTTCGACGGTGCGTTTGATGTGCTTCCAGGTCAGCTTCTCGATGAAGGGCAGCCTGACCTTCTTTGTTCCGGCCGGGGCGGAGGTCGACGCCTCGTCGCCGGCGGCCACGGTCTGTGCGGCCGCGGCGCTCAACGCCTCCAGGGCGGTTTCCGGCTCGGCGGGCGCCGCGGGGATCTCGACCAGCCTCAGGTTGACCAGCCAGAAGCAGGCCTGCGCCAGCAGCAGGCAAATCACCACCAGCAGGAAGAAGAAGTTCTTCCATCCTCGGAAGACCCCTACCGCTTCCAGACAGTCGGTCGTTTCGATCATATGGCTCTGGTTGACCGGGCCTTCGTTCATCTCAGCGATCTCCAATTCCTCGACCTTACTCGGTAGACACCGGTGGCCATTATGTGGGATGGCGACAGGGAATGCAATGAGATTCTCCGGGGAGCGGGGTTTCTGTGCTGGCGGCGGAGCCGTGTGCCGGCATGCTCGGCCGTTGCGGAACCGCCATCCAAGGTCCACGAAGCCTGACGTTTTGTCATTCGCCGGCGGGAATCGGCTGGCGGCAGGCGGCAATGGCGTGCGACAGCCCGCAGGTGATCAGGTCCACCTTGTGCAGCTCTTCTGCCGTCAATGCCGCGGGCATGGCGCGGCTGAGCAGCAGGAATCCAAGCGGACGCCCCAGGTTGGCCAGCGGCAGCGTCGTCAGAGAGACGTTGCCCAGCTCTGAGAGGTTGCCATGCAGGCCCATGCCGAACAGATCGTTCATCGTGCACTGCCTGTTCGACTTGTAGATGCCGTCGACCAGTTCGGAGCCGAAATAGTCTTCGAGCGGCTGGTCGTCGATGGTCGGCGTCTCGTGGACGTTGACCGCGCGCAGTTGGCCCCCCTCCACCGGCCGCAGAAAGAAGGTGATGCTCACCCCGGGCAGCTCGTCTCGCAGCATCTGGTCCGCTCGCACGAGCAGGCTCCGCAGGTCCGTAGCCCCCAGCAGAGACTTGTAGAAAGTAGCGGCAAAGCCCACGCTGTTGAGCCGTTTGACGAAGGCCCTCTGAGCGCCGATGAGATCGTTGCACAGGATATCGATCTGGCTGGCCTGCCGTTTCCGTTCTCGGTTGAGCTTCTTGACGAGCAGACGCAGTCGTTGTTGTCGTTGGCTCTGACTCATATAACTCCACGTTCAAAGGACCCTTCTCGTAGAGGCAAAACCCCTACGTTCCATTCGGCTTGGCGCCCATCGTGCTTTAGCGGCATGCGCGGCGATCCCCGGTTCGTTGGGGCCGCCCCATAAACGAACACATATCAGCGGTAGAGGTCTTTCGAGGTTGTCGTGGGATGCCGACGCCGGCGGCACAAAGCATGAAGGCGGAGAAAGACCACGGGGTTCTCGGACCTTGCGCTGACCATCCGTTTTCTGTGAACCCCGCGCACCTCTGGCGTCATCGATGCCGCTATGGCAGTTGATCGAGATCTGCGAGGTCCTGATGCCGCCCGGAAGCCTTCTTGTTGGTTTTGAGGTGGGCAAGGCCGATCAGATCAACGGGGACGCCGTCGAGCGTGTCTTCAACCCGATCTGCATAGCACTCAGCGAAATCAACGCCCGAAATCGTGGTGCAGATCTCTATCCGAACGGGCGGCACCCCCAAGCGGATGATCTGCCAGGGTCGCAGGAACAACTCAGGCCCGAGCTCCGGAGGATTGAAGCCGAACTCCCTGAGGACGGACACCATCCTGTCGGCATTGCGTGGCTCGATGGCGATCCATATGTCCATATCGGCGGTTGCGCGCGGGTACCCATGATAACCCACGGCGTACCCACCGATGAGGAGATACTCAACCCTGTGAGCGTTGAGCAACCTCAAGAATTCTTTGAAGTCGGGTGGCAGACGGATCGTAGCCATAGATGACCTGACGCATCCATTCCACGGCCCGCAAGCGCAGATACGGGCTCCTGGCAAGCCAATAGGACTTCTCGTCCGACGGCTCAAGAAGCGATCCAGTTGAAAACACTGTTCTGTCCAGCTTGGCAGAAAACACCTTTTCCATCCCTTGAGTATATCAAAGACCGCCCCGCACGTAAACGACGAACCATCCGAATCGTCGCCGTCGCATCTGCGGGCGGAATTGTCGGGAGATCCTGTTGGCTCGAGAGGCCAATCTTGCGTACACTGCCGGTGGGCATCGGCGCCGCTGTGGTGCGATGTCGAAGACACTTGGGCTATCGATCAGAAAGAGAGACGACAGTATGAAGAAGCTCATCCTCGTGGCCGTCGCCGTTCTGGCGACGGCGTCCTGCCAATCGCTGCCGCGACATCGGTCGGTCAGTCTCTTCAACGGCAAGGACCTCCGCGGCTGGTACGTCGACGTGCCCAAGATGGACAACAACCCCAGTGTGGCCAGCCCGTTCATTGTCCGCGACGGCATGCTCGTCAGCCTGGGCACGCCCGGCGGCCACTTGGTCACCGACACGATCTATCAGGATTATCGGTTGGAGGTCGAGTACCGCTTCGCCGGCAAGCCGGGCAACTGCGGCGTCCTGGTTCACGCCTCGACGCCTCGGGCATTGTACGGCATGTTCCCCCAGTCGCTCGAAGTGCAGATGATGCACGAGAACGCCGGCGACTTCTGGTGCATCATGGAAGACGCCACCGTGCCGGACATGGAAGAGCGACGAGGACCGAAGGAGCAGTGGGGCATCAGCGAGAACAAGCAGCGTCGCATCGTCAACCTGACCGACGGCTCCGAGAACCCCCCAGGCCAGTGGAACACGATGGTCATCGAGTGCCTCGGCAATTCCCTGAAGGTCTGGGTCAACGGCGATCTGGTCAACCACGGGTACGACTGCACCGCCGACAAAGGCCGGATCGCCATCCAGGCGGAAGGCTCCGAGGTCGAGTTCCGCAAGCTCCTGTTGACCCCCATCCACGAGTTCACCGACGGCGCGTGACGGAGGATGGCGCAGCGAGGCAAGACATGCCTTGCCCATGCTTCACATGAGGAGGTTTGCATCCACTGCACGGCCGGTATCGCTGCCAGGCCTGGCTATGCCTCATTGGAGTCTTGGACGACCGCACGTAGGGGCAACTGCGCCGGTGGTAGTAGCGATTGCCGCCGGTGGTGTAAACGACGGGATCGTGCATCGTACGAGCGACGCACGCGTCCCGGCAAGCCGGTGTTTCGCAGGCTACCACCGTCGGTGATGAAGGCTTCTGACGCAGGCCCAGGTAAGCGCCCGTCACGACGAACGCCAAGCCTTCCGCAATGGCCGCCGCCCGGACCAGATGATGCAGCACGCCTGTCATCCTATTGCCCCTGCATTCAGCACCGCATCCATTATACACGAATCTGTGCGTTTCTCATAGGTCCTATGAGTCGGACAGGCCCAATCGGACGGATAGGACCCGTGTGCCGTTGAGAGTCGGCTATTCGTAGGGCAGGGTGACGGTGGCGGTGGTGCCCTGGTGGGGGGTGCTGGCCAGGGCGAGGGTTCCCCGGTTCAGTTGGATCAGGCGGGCGGCGTAGGCCAGGCCCATGCCCCGTTTGCGGCCCGCGGGCTTGGCGCTGAAGAACGGATGCGTGGCCTTTCGCAGCGTATCGGTGTCCATGCCGCAGCCCAGATCGCGCACCTGGAGCATGACTCCATCGGCGCCGGGTTCGACGCTGATCTTGATCGGTCCGGATGGGTCGGTGTACGACTCGATGGCGTTGGCGATGATATTGGCCAGCGCCGAGACGACCTGGGCGGAGTCGACGTATACCTCGCCATCGGCTCCGACCGCCTGGACCTGCGCGTTGACGTGCTCGACCCTGCTTTTCTGGCCGGCCAGCTCGAGCGCCTCCTCGATGATCTGGTGAATCGCGGTAGCCGCCGGGCGGGGTTTCGACGGCTCGGCGAACGCCATCAGGTCGTCGATCACGCCGGTAGCCTCGCCTACGTTGTCCTGTATCTGCCGAAGGTCCCGCTTTCGCTCCTCATCGGCCTCGCTCTCGGCCAGCAGTTGAGCGCGGCCCGAGATCACCGACAGCGGGTTGTTCAGCTCATGGGCGACGCCTGCGGCCATCTCGGCCAGGGCCTCGATCGGGCTCTCAACCGACTTGGGCTCGGCCGCCGGTTTGGCGTCGCTCATCGCCCGGACGAGCCGTTCGGAGAATCGCGTCTGTTTCTCCTTCGCCATCGCCAGTCCGAGCACGGTTCCCGCCATCGATGCGGCCGTCTGGAACCTCTCGGCAAACAACGCGGCATCGCCCGGATAGTTCAGTTCGAAGGCCATGATCGCCACCGCCCGCCCGTCGCAGAGCAGCGGAACGAGCTTCGTCCGACCGAGGTCGAGGTCCACGTCCACCTGCTCGACGAGCCAGTCGATGTGGTCCTGCGCATCGGTCACGGCGAAACGCTCGGCAATCAAACGCGGCACCACAGGCCGGTCTTCGGGCGCTTCCAGCACCATCCTGTGGCTGTGTCCCAGGGCCTCGACCACGATGGTGTCGATGGCCCCGACGTGCGTTCCGCCCGCCAGGTACAGGCAGATCGACCCGGTCTGAAAGAACCGCTGCCACCGGCGAGCGAGGTTCTCCGCGATGGCGACAGCGCCGGCGCTGGGACCGATATCGCCGAGGAACTCGCGGGCGAAATCCAAGTAGCTCGAAGCCATCTTTAGGTCGCGCCCCTCGACACCAAGTGTCGTCTGTCCGGTCGAGAGCTTCGCCGCGACGGCCTGGATCGCATCGCAGTATCTGGCCGCCGCGTTGGGCATGGTAAGACCCAGGGCCTCGGCCCTGGTCGCGACCTCCTGCGCCAGGCCGTCCGCGATTCGGGCCAGCGTTTCCACGTCGGCCTCGATAGTCTTGGCGACGGCGCTGAGCCGCTCGGGCGGATCGAAACTGCCGGAGCGACCGATCCCGACGTGCCGGGCGACGTGGTCGGCTGCCCAGACGATGCGCGCGACGGCGGTTTCGGGCAGGCCCTCCAAGGTGGTGACGGTGCTGCTGTGGTGCAGCCAGATCGCCGTCGTGATCGGGTCGGGCAGGCGCCATTTGCGGGCCAACTGCTTGCCGAGCATGGCGTGGTGGGTGCCGAGGTGCTTCTGTTCGACGGCGTACAGGCCCGATCCGGTGGCTTCCGCCTCCTGGACGATAGCCGCAAGGCTCTTGGGCATGATGTCCTGAAGGGCGAACTTGCCGATATCGTGCAGCAGACCGGCCGAGTAGGCCATGTGCGGGTCCAGGGCCGGTTGGCAGGCTTCGACGATGTGTCTGGCGCAGACCGCCACCGCGAGACTGTGGACGATCAGATCGTTGCGGGCCGGCGAGCCAGGCTGGTTCTGGCCGAACTCGATCTCGAAGCCGGCCGAGACCTTCAGGCCCAGAAGGGCGTCGCGGACCTCGTCAGCGTCGAGACGGTCGAGCACGAGGTGGATCGCATGTCGCTGGCCGGGCGGTGCGGCAGGGCAGCGTTGCCCCAGCGACAGGACACGGGCAGCCAGAGCCGGCTCGCACTGCGCAATATCCGCGATAGAGCTGGCGCAGAAGCGGCCCTGGAGCATCCTGGTGAGGTACTGAACGGCCACGCACGGTGGCACCGACAGGGCCGCCAGCTCACCTGCGGCCAGTTCCACCTTGCGGGAAGCGGCTGCGCTCACACTTCGTTCGGCCATGCCGGTGTCCTCGTTACGTCTCTTCGCTGTCGTTCACCCGCCTCGATGAAGCAACACGCCCTTTCGTCAGTCCAGAGATTCCCCGCGCCCATCACCCCGCAGGGGCCCCGTGGCACTCACGCCAGCTGCAATGCCGCATCGACCTTCTCGGTCAGCTCCGCGATGGTGAACGGCTTGCGAATGAAATTCTCGGCGCCCGATCGCAGGAGTTGATCGATCTCCTCCTGTTTGATGACACCACTGACGATGATGATCCGTGTGTTCTCGAATTCCGGATTGCTCCGGATGGTCTGACAGACCACGTTGCCATTGACGTCCGGCAGCATGTAATCGAGCAGAATCAGGTCCGGTCGAAACTGCTGCGTCGCCATGCCCGCCTCGTACCCGCTCGATGCCGTCCGGATGTCGAACCGTCCATCCCGTGTCAGGATGTCACTGATCAGCTCGACGATCTCGGCGTCGTCATCGACCACGAGCACCTTTTTCTTGCCCGAATCCAGGTTGTCCAGAGGGATGTTGTTCTCCCTCATGAACTTGATCAGATTCTGGCGGGGAATGCGGCGGAACTTCGATCCTGGTACGCGAAAGCCCCTGAGTCGACCCGAGTCAAAACAGCGAATGATAGTTTGCTGGCTGACTCGGCAGATCTCGGCGGCCTCGCCGGTGGTGAATAGATCCTTCATCCTTGCCCCTTCCTTTTTCGCCAACTCCATTTGACAGAAGGCTCTTCCAGGTTACCTTGACGGCCCACATTAACCTCAGTTCGGCAGTTTGTCAAGTCGAAAAAAACACTGACCCCCGCTTTTTACCATGATACCTAAATTCTTATCGGAGATGGACATCGGGGGGGCCGGATCACCCTTACGCTCTCCAAAAGCAAGGCGCGGTGGAGTTTCAAGTTTGAAGTCTGAAGTTTGAAGTGGTGAGTGTGAAGCAGGATGCCTGGCCTCTCTTCAAACTTGAAACTTCCAACGGCTGCAAACCTGCTCGAGTTCTTCTCAGACCCCGAGGGAAACCTGTCCCGTCGCGGCATTCCGCTGCTTGGGGGGCGGACCGATGCAACACACAGGCAGGGCATTCTCTGTGCTGTCGCGGGCAATGTTATCTGACGTTGCGCGGTCGCGACGCGGCAAAGGGCAGGCCGGGACGTCCCGAGGGTGACGCGGCTGGAGAGATCCGACGCTCAGACCGCAACGTCACGAGGACGCCGACCGTAGTTGTACTGCTTCTCCGTTCGACCTTCTCGATCGTGAATAACCAGAAGACTATAGGGATGCGTCCTGGCCAGGTCTCGCCCCCGGAGGATGGCTTCGGTGCGCGCGCGGTGCGTGCTCATCACCTGACCTGAGTTCTCCTGCACGACGTTCCATCCACGTTCTTCGTCAAAGGCCACGTGGTACGTCACGCGTCCGACTGTCTCCATACCTCGATCTCTCCGTCACGGCCGACGGCGTTTCGTCGGCGTCTATCGACTGTCGTTGGCGCCCTGTCCGCCCACGGGTTCACACGCCCGTGCGTCACGCCGCCGCTTCGCCATTCTGCCAGCAGTCACCTGCACGTCAATACCTTTGCTGTATACTCCGCCCGAAACCGCAATCTTAGCGTCATTGCTTAAGCAACCGTTTTTGGGGGGCACACGCTCGAATGGAACAACGAGCGCGACCGGGAAAGCTGTTAAGAGGGGGCGATGTGCGAGGTCTGGGAGATTGCGATGCCAGGGGATGTGGGGCCGTGCGGCCTGCGCCGCGTTGGAGTGTGGAGGGCAGATTTCCTTTGTCTTTCGCGAAGCGGGTCAAAGAAGAATAGTATTATAGCTATATTAAGATAAATGAGTTATCAGAGGCCCGAACATGGATAAAGAACTGGCTGTGCAGGCGGCGGAGGTGCTCAAGGCGGTCGCCCACCCCATCCGCCTCCAGATCATCGAGGCGCTGGAGGCGCGAAGGCGGTCCGTGAACAAGATCGCCGAGACGGTGGGGGAGAAGCAGGCGATCACCAGCCAGCAACTGACCATCATGAAGGACAAAGGCATCCTCAGTTCACACCGGGAAGGGGCATACGTGTTCTATCAGATCGAGAACGAGAGCGTCATCCGCGTTCTCGGCTGCGTCTACAACCACTGTCGGAAGAAGACCAGGGGGCGAAAGCAGGCGAGCACAGCCGGCCGATCGCCGATGGGACGAACGATATGAAGCTAAGACACACGATCACGGATTTCTCGCTGCGCCACTACAAGCTGATCACTGTGGCGATGGTGGTCTTCACCCTGGGGCTGGGAGCCCTGATCCCGCGAATCCGGGTGGACACGGACCCGGAGAACATGCTTTCGGCCGAGGAGCCGGTGCGGGTCTTTCACGACCGGACCAAGGAAGAGTTCGTCCTGTCGGACATGGTGGTCGTCGGGATCGTCAACAACGTCCATCCCGACGGCGTGTTCAATCCCGAGTCGCTTAGCAGGATCTACGAGCTGACCGAATTTGCCAGGACGCTCCGCTGGCGGAGCGAGGAAGACCCGAACCGGGAGGTCGGCGTGATCGAGGTCGATCTGCTGGCTCCGTCCACGGTCGATCACATCGGCCAGGGCGGTCCGGGCGTCGTGACGTTCGAGTGGCTGATGCCCCGGCCCCCCCAGACCGACACCGAGGCGCTGGCCGTTCGCGACAAGGCCATGTCCAATCCGCTGCTCAAGGGAACGGTCGTCTCCGACGACGGCAAGGCGATCTGTCTGTACCTGCCGCTGACGCACAAGGACCTGAGCCATCGGGTGTATCGCGCGCTCAACACGAAGATCACTGAGTTCACGGGCGACGAGGAATACCACATCACGGGCCTGCCCGTGGCGGAGGACACCTTCGGCTACGAGATGTTCATCCAGATGGCCATCTCGGCCCCGCTGGCGATGCTGGTGATCTTCCTGCTGATGCTGGCGTTCTTCCGCAAGCTGGTTCTGGTGATCTCGCCGATGATCGTGGCGATGGTCGCGGTCATCTCGACGATGGGCGCGCTGATCGGCCTGGGCTTTCCGGTCCACATCATGAGCTCGATGATCCCGATCTTCCTGATGCCGATCTCGGTGGTCGATTCGGTGCACATTCTGTCGGAATTCTTCGACCGTTACACGAAGGAAAAGGGGCGGCGCGAGACGACGCTGGAGGTCATGGACACCCTGTTCATGCCGATGCTGTATACGTCGCTGACGTCGGCAGCCGGGTTCGCATCGCTGGCGCTGACGCCGATCCCGCCGGTGCAGGTGTTCGGCATCTTCGTCGCGGCGGGCATCATGGTGGCGTGGGTCTGCACGGTGACGTTCGTGCCTGCCTACATCATGTTCCTCAAGGACCGCTCGCTGGAGAACTTCGGCGCCGCGGCCGCGCACGAAGAAGAGCAAACCTGGCTGACGCGCGTGCTTCATTCTACGGGACGGCTCACCTACGCCGCCGCCAAACCCATTCTGGTGGTGATGATGATTCTGGCGGCCATCGCCGTCTACGGCATTACACAAGTCAACATCAACGACAACCCGATCAAGTGGTTTGCGAAAAGCCATCCGATCCGCCAGGCGGATATCGAGCTGAACCGGCACTTCTCGGGGACCTACATGGCGTATCTGGTTCTCGAAGACGCCGGCGATCCCAACGTGAGCACCGAGTATGTGCAGGCTCTGCGCGACCGCCTCATGGAGAAAGCCGGAGATCTGACGGCCGACCTGCCGGCCGCGACGGCGATAGTCGTCGAAGCCGAGAAGGCTCTCCTGGCCGAGGCCTCGACCGGCATGACCAGGCTCGCGCTGCTCGATAAGCTGGGCGGCTACGCTCAGGAGAAGGAGGCCTCGGCGTCGCAGGAGGCCGCCGACGTCTGGTATGAGCTGATCGATTTCTTCGACCTCGAGAAAGAGCGTCTGAAGATCTTCAAGCAGCCCGAGGCGCTGCGCTACATCGCGCAACTGGAGAAGTACCTGGAAGAAACCGGTCTCGTCGGCAAGACGAACTCGCTTGCCGGCATCGTCAAGAAGGTCCACCAGGAGCTGATCGACGGCAAGCCTGAGAACTACACGATCCCGGATTCCAGCGCGGCGGTGGCCGAGTGTCTGATCCAGTTCCAGAGCAGCCACACGCCCGACGATCTGTGGCACTTCGTCACCAACGACTACGACAAAACCAGCCTCTGGCTCCAGCTCAGAAGCGGCGACAACAAGGACATGGAGCAGGTCGTCAAAGCGGTGGACGAGTTCTTCGCACAAAATCCCTCGCCGGTGCCGGTCGAGCACCAGTGGGCGGGTCTGACCTATATCAACATTGTCTGGCAGAACAAGATGGTCTGGGGCATGCTCCAGTCGCTGCTCGGCAGCTTCATCATCGTGTTCATCATGATGGCGATCATGTTCCGTTCGGTGCTGTGGGGTCTGGTGTGCATGGTGCCGCTGTCGATCACCATTGTGGTCATCTACGGCGTCATCGGGCTGGTCGGCAAGGACTACGACATGCCCGTCGCGGTGCTCAGCGCGCTGACGTTGGGCATGGCGGTCGACTTCGCGATCCACTTCCTCGAACGGGCGCGGGCCACGTACGCCCAGACCGGCTCGTGGAAGCACAGCGCTGCGGAGATGTTCGGCGAGCCGGCGCGGGCCATCAGCCGCAACGTCCTGGTAATCGCCATCGGCTTCCTGCCGCTGCTGGCGGCGCCGCTGGTTCCGTATAAGACGGTGGGCATCTTCCTCTGCGCGATCATGGCGCTGTCGGGCGTCGTCACACTTCTGGTGCTCCCCGCTATTCTGACCGTGGCGGAGAAGCGACTGTTCAAGACGGCGGTAGAGCCGCAGTCCCCCGGCTGCAACTGCGCGTTCTGCTTTGTGGTCTCGCTGTCGAGCGTGGTCGTCGTCCTCCTGAATGTGTATCAGTTCGGGAAGATGGGTTTCAACAGCTTCATGTGGTTCAGCATCGTTGCTGTGCCGGTCCTGGCAGTGATCTGCGGCATCCTGTCGCGCCGACAGGCCTGTCGAATGGTCCAGGCCCAGCAACAGAAGACCGGTCCGGTCGAGAAGGAATAGAGAGGTGCACCATGACGGTCGAAACCACGCTTCGGGGAATTGCCGGATTCTTCGTGGTTGTGAGTGCTCTGCTGGCACACTATCATTCGCCTTATTGGCTTTTGTTCACGGGCTTCGTCGGTCTGAACCTGCTCCAGTCGGCGTTCACCAACTGGTGCCCGATGATGACGCTGCTGCGAAAGCTCGGGGTCAAAGGCTGATATCAAGAAGTGGGAGGTGTTGCATGCTGCGCAAGAGAAGCTTCGTGATTTTGTCTGCGTTTGCGGTTTTCAGTTTGTTTGCTGCGGCCGGCGTTCGTGCGGCCGACGGCGACGTGCCGGACGTGCAGACGATCGTGAACAAGGCCAATGTCGTCGCCTACTACCAGGGCGACGACGGCAAAGCCACGGTCAAGATGACCATCACCAATAAGGCGGGGCAGACCCGCGAGCGGGAGTTCATCATCCTGCGCAAAGACATTGCCGACGGCGGCGACCAGAATTACTTCGTGTACTTCCAGCGTCCGTCCGACGTGCGGCGGATGGTCTACCTCGTGCAGAAACACACCGGCGAGGGCAAAGACGATGACCGCTGGCTGTACCTGCCCGCCCTCGATCTGGTCAAGCGCATCGCCGCCAGCGACAAGCGGACCAGCTTCGTCGGTTCCGACTTCGTCTATGAGGATGTCTCCGGACGCAACCTGGACCTTGATACCCATGAGCTGATCGAGACCACCGATACCCTGTTCGTCGTCAAGAACGTGCCGAAGAAGCCCGAAGAGGTCGAGTTCAGCCACTACACCGTGGCGATCGACCGCAAGACGTACGTGCCGACGAAGATGGAATTTTACGACAAGCAGGGGCAGCTCTACCGCGTCATCGAGTCGAAGGACGTCAAGATGATCCAGGAGTTCCCCACGGTCACCAAGTCCGTCGTCAAGGACCTCAAGACCGGCGGCCAGACCGAAATGGCCTTCACGGATGTCAAGTACAACGTCGGCGTCGGCGATGTCTTCGAGGAGCGCTATCTCCGCAGACCCCCCAGGGAGGCCATGAGATGATCGTATCGGCGCGCGGATCGGTGACGTACGTCGTGACTCTTCTGTTCCTCGCTGCGGCGATGGCCCCGGTCGGCGCCGCCCAGGACGAAGAACCGAAGCCCGACCCGGTTGAGGAGTTCTTCGACAAGCTCGACACCGAGTACCACGGCTTCTACGAGGCGCGGGCAGGCTATCGGCTCCAGAACGATCGGCATGAGAAGGACATGTCGATCATGGAGGCGCGATACCAGTTCGACCTGTTCAGCATGCGCGACTGGGGCGACGTCAAGATCAAGGGCGACGTCTACGGCGACGGCGTGGAAGAGAAGGGCGTCTTCGATCTGCGCGAGGCGAATCTCTTCATGCGTCCGGCCGATTCCATGGACGTCAAGCTGGGTCGCCAGGTCCTGACCTGGGGGACGGGCGACCTGATCTTCATCAACGACCTGTTTCCGAAGGACTGGCAGTCGTTCTTCATCGGTCGCGACACCGAGTATCTCAAAGCGCCGTCGGATGCGGTGAAGGTCAGCTTCTTCATGGACTGGGCGAACCTGGACGTCGCTTATACGCCGGAGTCCGACTCCGACCGCTTTATCAGCGGCGAGCGTCTGTCTTACTGGAATCCCGCACTGGGCGACCGGGCGGGCGAGGACAACACGCTGAGCGTCGAACGCCGCCGCGAGTTCCTCGAAGAGGACGAGCTGGCCCTTCGTCTGTACCGGAACATCCGCAACTACGAGTTGGCTCTCTATGGGTACTGGGGCTACTGGAAGAGTCCGGGCGGCTTCAATGACGCGATGTCGGCCGCGGTCTTTCCCGAGCTGTACGTCTACGGCGCCAGCGTTCGCGGCGCCGTCGGCAAGGGCATCGGCAACGCCGAGATCGGCTACTACGATTCCGTCGACGACCGCAGCGGTGACGATTTCCTTATCAACAACTCCGAGCTGCGCTACCTGGTGGGCTATACGCAGGAGATCGGACGCGATTTCACCGCCGGCGTTCAATACTACATCGAGCAGACCCTCGACTACGACGACTACGAGGACAACCAACCTGCGGGAATGCCCGAACGCGACGAGTTTCGCCACCTCACGACGCTGCGCCTGACCAAACTGCTGATGAACCAGAACCTGAGTCTCTCGCTGTTCACATACTACTCGCCGTCCGACGAGGACGTCTACCTGCGCCCCATCGCCAACTACAAGGCCAGCGACCATCTGACCGTCGAGGTCGGCTCCAACATCTTCTTCGGCGACGAGGCCCACACCTTTTTCGGCCAGTTCGAAGACAACACCAACGCCTACCTCGCCGTCCGCTACAGTTTCTGAGCAATCCCGCGCAACGTGTCACATCGCGGTCGCGAGTCGATCCATGTAATCCGCCAGCGTCATCTGGTGGGCATCAGCGAGCTTCTTAAGGGCCGCATGAGTGGCACGGCATTCGCCCCGCTCAATCCGTCCAACCTGGCGGGCGGTGAGTCCGGCAACATCGCTCTGACGCAGCCCGTGTTGCATCCGCAGCGTCCTTATCGCCGCCCCGTAGGATCGGTTGAATTCTGTTGACTGTTGTCTTGCCCTGAGAGCAGCCTGCCCGTCGACGGCCATCTCAAGCTGCTCCCATCCCAGATGAACATCCAACGAGGGCCAACAGATGAACATGCCATCTTCGTCGATCTCGAAATGGGCCAGTGCGCTTTCCGAGTGTTCCTTCAGAGCCGGCAGTCTCGAGAGCGGCACGCGAATCTTGCTGAACCCCATTCTGCTGGGAGACACCACTACCAGCGTCTTCTCCTCCCACCATGCCTCCAGTATCCGATGCTCCTGCTGATCGCAGTCCAGGGCGGCCAGGAGCCTTTCGGCGAGGCTTGCCTCATTCTCCTTATCCGTCTCCACGAAGTGAATCCTGCTGTCGTCCCTGACGTCAAGCCAGGCCAGACGGTCGACAACGGCTCTTGATGGCAATCGTCCGCGCAGCAGCAGAAACACCTTGTCCCTGCCTTTAGTCTCCTTCCATCGTCGGATCTGTGCGATTTTCTCCTGGCTGAGCTCCTGCAAGGTGCACACGATGAACAAACGAGCCGTGCCAGCTGAAGGGAGATGGTTCCAGTTCTTGATGCGCCGCCACCCGCGTTTGCCTTCTGACAGCCCCGTTGTGACAAAAGCCCTTCTTAACAGCGACTCCGCATGCTCATCCGCGGCGAGGATTTCGGGTTTCTCCATAGTCTCAGTCGTCATGTTTCACCTTGCGTTCCCACTCCAGCAGCAATTCGTCTCTGTGCTCGGTGGCCATACGCTGGAGTATCTTCCTGTCCTCTGTTGAGACTCGCCCTTTAGGCCCCGGCCTTCTCTCAAGCATGGCCGTCTGCTTCTCCAGGAACCAGACTCTGAAACACCATTCGCCACGCCTCTTCGCATGGAAATGCGGGGGCCTATGGTCTTGAGAGTAGAACCAGCACTTGATGCCTTCGATATGAAAGCACCCGACTTCGCCCATATCTACCTCTTAGAATATACCGTGAGATCGGACATTTGTCAATGGCAACTTCACATATTTGTCCTTTTGTGGGGGCATCGCTTGGGTCCGGTAACACAAGGAACCACCCCTGTGGGGCACCAGACGCAGCAAGCACCGGAACTACAGCACTCCGCACATTTGACTTCCTCGAAAGCCTCGGTGCGACGATCGTACGGCTTGGCTGCCTCGCCATCAAGGGTTAATGCGGCGACTCGCATGGCAACGAATAGGATGCGAGTCGGGCCGGATAGAGACCTTCCTCTGGGTGTCTGGTGCGAAGGGCTTTTGGTTTGACCGGAGCCGGGGGGCCTACGTAGACTGGCGGGACAGTGGCTTTCGTCCCAGGGGGCTGTTCCGGGACCCAAAGGAGGATTGAGATGGCCGAGCAGATGCGTCTTTCACGTCGGGGTTTCCTCCGGCGTGCGACTGGGGTGACCTTGGGAGCGGTGGCCTTTCCCTACGTGGTACGGCCGTCGGCATTGGGCAAGGCAGGCACGGTGGCTCCGAGCGAGCGGATCACCGTCGGCACCGTCGGCGTCGGGCCGCAGGGCACCTACGTGATGCGGAACTTCCTCTCGCAGGACGATTGCCGCGTCGTGGCGGTCTGCGACCTGAAGAAGCCCGTGCTCGAAGCCGGCCGCAACACCGTCAATGGCTACTACAAAAACAGCGATTGCGCCGCCTATGCGGATTACCGCGAACTGATCGCCCGCCCGGACATCGACGTGGTGCACATCGCCACGTGCGATCACTGGCACGTGCTGGTGGCGCTCGAAGCCGCCCGCGCGGGCAAGGACATGTATCTCGAAAAACCGATGGGGCTCAGTCTGGCCGAGGACCAGGCGCTGCGCGAGGCGTGCCATCGCTTCGGCACAATCTTCCAGTTCGGCACCCAACAGCGATCGGAGCGGAACTTCCGCTTCGCCTGCGAGCTGGTGCGCAACGGGCGGATCGGCAAGCTGCACACGATCAACGTCTGGTCGCCCGGCAGCAGCTCCGGCGGCCCGCGCAAGCCGGCGCCGGCTCCGGACTGGGTGGACTACGACATGTGGCTCGGTCCGGCCCCGTACCATCCGCATACGCCGGACCGCACCTCCAATCAGTGGTGGTGGTTCGTCTCGGACTACGCTCTGGGCTTCATCGCCGGCTGGGGTGTGCACCCGCTCGATATCGCCCTCTGGGGCGGCGGGGACGAACTGGCAGGGCCGCTCGAGATCGAAGGCAAGGGCGTCTGGCCCGACCCCGAAGGCGTCTGCGACACCGCCATGAACTGGGATGTCACCTGCCGGTACGACAGCGGAATACGGATGAACTACACTGGCACGCCCTATCCCGATGAATGGAAACAGCGCTACGGACGGACCAGCGACCACGGCACCGCCTTCGAAGGCACCGACGGCTGGGTCCATGTCGATCGCTCCGGCATCAACGCCCATGTTGGGGCGAATAATCATTCGCCCCTACTTGACATCGAGTGGGGCGCCAACGACCTGCGGCTGTACGAAAGCAACAACCACGCGCGAAACCTGCTGGATTGCGTCAAGACGCGCAAGGAGGCGATCTGTCCGATCAACGCATCCGTCCAGGCCGACATCCTCTGCCACATCAGTGACATCGCGATCCGCCTCGAACAGAAGCTGCGCTGGGATCCGGCGAGAGAGCAGTTCGTCGACAACGATGCCGCGAACCGTCGCCTCGTGCGGGCGATGCGGAGCCCCTGGCGACTTTGAGACCGATCCACAAGACTTTGAGGAGATTTATGACATGCTGAAGAAGACCACACTTGGATTGCTGACCTGCTGCTTAATCACGGTATGCAGTGCCGCCGCCGATGACGGTGGATGGATTACTCTGTTCGATGGGACCAGGGGCCTCGAAGGCTGGCGGGCCAGCGAGAATCAGGGCACCTTCAAAGTGGAAGACGGCAAGCTCGTCGTGCACGGCGACCGCAGCCACCTCTTCTATGTCGGGCCGGTCAACGGCGGCACGTTCAGGAACTTCGAGTTCCAGGCGGATGTGATGACCACGCAGGGCGCCAACTCCGGCATCTACTTCCACACCGCCTACCAGCAGGACGGCTGGCCCAACAAGGGCTACGAATGCCAGGTCAACACGACCCACACGGATATCAAGAAGACCGGCGGCCTCTACGGCGTGCAGGATGTGAACAGGGACGCCCCCTCGAAAGACGGCGAGTGGTTCCATTACTACATCAAGGTCGTCGGCAGGCACATCGTGATCAAGATCGACGGCAAGACGACGGTGAATTGGATCGAGCCGGAGGACTGGAGCCGCGGGGGACGCAAGATCGACAGTGGCACCTTCGCCATTCAGGGCCACGATCCCAAGAGCCTCGTCTACTACAAGAACATCCAGGTCAGACCTTTGCCCGACATGGCTTCCGATGGCTGGGTCGCCTTGTTCGACGGCACCAAGGGCCTGGAAGGCTGGCGGGCCAGCGAGAACGAGGGCACCTTCAGCGTCGAGGACGGCCAGCTCGTCGTCCACGGCAAACGCAGCCACCTGTTCTACACCGGTCCGGTCAACGGCGCCGACTTCAAGAACTTCGAGTTCCAGGCCCACGTCATGACCATGCCCAAAGCCAACTCTGGCATCTACTTCCACACCGCCTATCAGCAGACCGGCTGGCCCGACAAGGGCTATGAGTGCCAGGTGAATTCGACGCACAGCGACCGCAAGAAGACGGGCGGCCTCTACGATGTGCAGGATGTGATGGACAACGCACCGTCGACGGACGGGAAGTGGTTCCACTACTACATCAAGGTCGTCGGCAAGCACATCACGATCCAGATCGACGGCAAGACAACGGTGAACTGGATCGAGCCGGAAGGATGGAGTCGCGGCGGACGCAGGATCGACCGCGGCACCTTCGCCATTCAGGGCCACGACCCCGACAGCATCGTCCACTATAAGAACATCATGGTCAAACCCCTGCCTGATGACGCCACCGATGGTTGGGTCGCGCTGTTCGACGGCACCAAAGGTCTCGAAGGCTGGCGGGCCAGCGAGAACCAGGGCACCTTCCGCGTCGAGGACGGCAAGCTGGTCGTCCACGGCAAACGCAGCCATCTCTTCTATACCGGTTCCGTCAACGGGGGCACCTTCACCGACTTCGAGTTCCAGGCCCAGGTGATGACCAGCCCCAAGGCGAATTCGGGCATCTACTTCCACACCGCCTACCAGGAGACCGACTGGCCCGCCAAAGGCTACGAATGCCAGGTCAACTCGACGCACAGCGACCGCAAGAAGACCGGCGGCCTGTACGCGGTGCAGGACGTGATGGACAATGCGCCGTCGACGGATGGGCAGTGGTTCCACTACTACATCAAGGTCGTGGGCAAGCACATTGTGATCAAGATCGACGGCAAGACCACGGTGGACTGGACCGAGCCGGCCGATTGGAAGCCGCCGCAGGGCATGGCCGGCCGCAAGGTCTCCAGCGGCACCTTCGCCATCCAGGGCCACGACCCCGACAGCCTCGTCTACTACCGGAACATCATGGTCAAGCCATTGAACCCGATCAAGGTCGTCGTCGTTACAGGCGGGCATGACTTCGAACACGATCCATTCTTCGAGATGTTCCAGGGCTATGACGACATCGCGTACGTCGAAGCCGCACAGAAGGACCACAGCGAGCTGTTCGAGGACGTCTCCGACTGGGACTACGACGTCATCGTGCTCTACAACATGACGGCGAACATCTCGCCCAAGCGGCAGCAGAACTTCGAGAGCCTGCTGAAGGACAAAGGCGTCGGCCTCGTGGCGCTGCACCATTCTCAGGGCGCCTTCCCCGATTGGGACCAGTACCACAGGATCATCGGCGCCAAATACCCGCTGAAGGACCAGGAGATCGACGGCGTCACCCTCAAGACCGCCAGCTACAAACACGATGTGGACCTGACCGTCCGGATCGCCGACGACCGCCACCCGATCACTCGCGGACTGAGCGATTTCGCCATCCACGATGAGAGCTACAAAGGCGTGTGGTTCGCCAAGGACAATCACGTGCTGCTGACGACGGATGAGCCGACCAGCGACAAGACCATCGGCTGGGTGCGGCCGAACTACGGCAAGGCCCGCGTCTGCTTCTTCCAGGGCGGCCACGACTCGAAGGCCTACGCCAATCCGAGCTTCCTCGAGATCGTCCGCCGCGCCATCCGCTGGTCCGCCGGTCGGCTGAACTGAGCAAGTGTGAGGTTTCTCCAAAAAGGAGGACGAGAACGATGTCATCGAATCTGAATCGTCGCAGTTTCATGAAGCACACGTTGGCCGCTTCGGCCGGTGGTACCATGGCACTGAGTGCGGCCCGGGGCGCTGAGAGGGGCAGGCCCGCTATCAAGGTGGAGCCGAACTCGAAGGCCACGCTGCCGATGGGCCGGATAGGCGACCTGGAGGTCAGCCGCATCCTGCTGGGCGGCAACCTCCTGACGCACTACACCCACAGCCGGGACCTTAAGTACGTCTACAATCTCTGCGCCCACTATAATACCGAGGACAAAATCCACGAGACGATGGCCCTGGCGGAGGCACATGGCGTCAACACGCTCTCGATCCACAACCCGCCCGGCATCGTGGAGATGCTCAAGCGGTATCGCCATCGCTACGGCGGCAAGATGAAATGGATCATCTGTCCCATCGCCGAGATCACCGACGACATGAAAGTCTATGCCGACATGACCAGGGAGTTGGTCGACAACGGCACCGACGCCATCTATCTGTGGGGCGTCCGGGCTGACCCGCTCTGCGCCCAGGGGCGGATGGACCTGGTCCGCAAGGCGGTCGAGATCGCCAAGGACCTTGGCGTGCCCTCCGGCGTCGGCGGACACGACCTGAACGTGATCGTCCAGTGCGAGAAGCACAACATCCCCGCCGACTTCTATATCAAGACGTTCCACCACCACAACTACCCGAGCGCTCCGAAGCCGCACGAGTTGAAGAACGCCTACAACGAGGTTCCGGGCTACTGGTGCAAGAGCCCGGCCGAGACGATCGAGGTGATGAAGAACGTCACCAAGCCGTGGATCGCGTTCAAGGTGATGGCCGCCGGAGCGATTCCCCCGCGAGACGCGTTCAAATACGTCTTCGAAAACGGCGCCGACCACTGCTTGGCCGGCATGTTCGATTTCGAGATCGCCGAGGACGCCATGATCGCCAACGAGACCCTCGCCGCCGTCAAGAATCGCACCCGCCCCTGGCGAAGCTGACACACGACAATCGAAGTGTGAATTCAAAGCCCACCTGCGGCCCATGTGCTCACCGCCATGGGCCGCTCGTCCATCAGGCCGTGTGCTTCCGGCGCTGGACCCTCCGTGGCAGCCTCAAGTCCGAAGGACTTGGGGATGGCAAACGTTTGCTCAGCGAAAGGATGCTTGTTGGCATCGGAGGGGTCGGGTACGATGCTGATTGCACCGGACGAGGCAAGATGGCGACCCCAGCGCGGCATGACCTTCGCGCTCGCTGACGGCACCACCGTCGAACGATCCGTGTCCGAAGCGCATCTGACGCTGCCGCAGGGCCAGGCCCATACGCCCGTGATTCTCGGTGAGCCCAACGATCAGGCGCTGCTGGGCGTGGTGACCCTGGAAATCCTCGGCCTCGTCTTCAACCCCTTCGACCGAACCCTCCAACCCATGCGCATGCTCCTGGCCTGAAGCATTGTGTGGATGTGCGTCTCGGCGTTCCCTCCCGATCTTCCCGTTGGCACTATCTGCTGACGTGGGTGTATCGCTCGGGGTGTTCGATGATGTCGAAGGTCAGGTCGATGTCGAGATCGGGCCAGTAGAGATGCGTGCCGTGGGACAGCTCAACGTGGCATATCTGTTCGACCGTGGCCTTCTTGAACCAGGGGAAGTGTCGGTAGTCCAGGAGGTACTCTCTGCCCTCGTGGAACAGCCAGAAGCCGTGTTCGGAGATGTTCGTCACCTCAAGCTTCGAAGTGCTTGTTCCATGCTGCGGCGATCTCATTCTTTCGAGACTCCACAATCCTCAGAAGATCATTTAACTGCTTCTCGGAAAGGCCTGTGCTGGCGGCAACTGATATCGTGGGCTCAAGCCAGAACTTCGCCTCCCCGTCCGGGCAGGTCGCATGCACGTGCGGTCTTTCCTCCTCGCGAGAGAAGAAGTAGAACCTATATGGACCTACCCTGAAGACCGTCGGGCTCATGGGTTATAGGATATTACAGTGCGCCACGAAATGCAACATTTCCGTCTGGCGATGCGCGACGGCCTCGCAGGCGAAATCGGATTGACAGCGGCCGGGCGGGCCGGTAGGCTGCTCGGCTTTGTGTGGGCCGCAGGGTGTGGGTCCTGCGGGCCGGATGAAGAGAGACCAGAGGAGAGAAGGGCCGACCACTCCCGCGTACCTCCCTTGAGGCCTGCTGCTGGCAGGTTCCGCTTCCGTATGACCTGGATTCGATCGCCGCTGGTGATCATTGTCGCGACGCAGTTGCTGTTCACGGCGGGCGACCTGCTCGCCCGAGCCAACCTGCGCCACAATCCGTTCAGCGCCTCGACCTTTCTGAGCTGGTGGTTCGTGCTGTACTTCCTGATCCGCCAGGTCGCCATGTTCGGCCAGCTCTACGTCTTCAGCGCCCTCCAGATCGGCAAGACCATGGCCCTGTTCAGCGCCACCTCCATCGTGGTGGTCAACGTCCTCGGCGTTCTGCTGCTGGGCGAGGTCCTTTCCGTTCAGGCCTACCTGGCCATTGGCCTGGTCGTGCTGGGCTTCGTCCTGATGTCGGTCAGTCCGTAGAGCCGCGATTCGCACGTCCTGAGCTACTCGCATCGTGTGCCGGCCCGTCTGTATGGGTCTGGCTCAGGGCCGCCAGGCCGCCCATGGCGCCGAGGTTCATCGTCTCCAGCGCCGAGCTGGGAACGATGATCATCGAGCCTTTCTCCTTCAGACCTTCGAAGAGCATGTTCATGCCGCGAAGGTGCATGGCCATCGGATTCGCCTCGTATTGCTTGGCGGCCTGGGCGAACTTCTGGGCGATCTCGGTCTCGGCGGTCCCGAGGATGATTCGCGCCTGCCGCTCGCGCTCGGCCTGGGCCTGCTTGGACATCGCGTCCTCCAGGTCCTTCGGGATGATGATGTCGCGAATCTCGACGGATTGGACGGTGATGCCCCAGGGATTGGTCTTCTCGTCGAGAATCTCGCGCAGCCGGCTGCCCAATTCGCCGCGATGAGTGAGCATGTCCGCCAGTTCGTGCGTGCCGATGATATCCCGCAAGGCCGTCTGCGCGGACAGCACGATGGCCAGATAGTAATTCTCCACCTCGAGGATCGCCTTCTTCGCGTCCCAGACCATCCAGAAGCAGATCGCGTCCACGTTGACCGGGACGGTGTCCTTCGTCAGGGTCGATTCCGAGCTGAAGTCCGTGGCGCGGATGCGCATGTCCACCGTTTGCACGATGCTCTCGATGATCGGGACGATGAAGAACGCGCCCGGTCCCTTGAGCCGGTGGAATCTGCCCAGGCGAAGGATCACCGCACGGTCCCACTGGTTGGCGACCTTCAGGGCGAACAGAATGTAGACCGCCAGGAAGATGGCCACGCCCGCCACGGCCGGATGGATCTCATCCCACTGCCCCACGACGTAGCGGTTGACGACGAACCCGGCGGCCAGAACGAGAATCGCGGCCAGGAACGCGGGCAGGTTCAACTCCGCGCTGGGCACTTTGAAACTTTCCACGTACTTGCGCGCAATCGCCACAGGTTCTGGGGTCTTACTTCTGAGTCTCATGGTCTGGCCTCCCTTGCAGGTACTCGACGATTTCTGTGAGTGTCAGGTTGTATTGGTGTCCACGGGCGACAAGCTCGTCGCAGATCTGTTTGAGCATGCGGCGTTTCTCAGCATCGCCGATCTCGACCTCGCGGTGGCTCACGAAGGTGCCGGTCCCCTGTTGCGTGTCCAGGATGCCCAGGATTTCCAGTTCCGAGTAGGCCTTGCGGACCGTGTTGGGATTGACCTGGAGCTGGACCGCCAGATCCCGGACAGTGGGCAGTTGCTCGCCGGGCAACAGCCGGCCCGAGGCAATCCCATAGCGAATCTGGTCCACGATCTGACGATGGAAGGGGACCCCGCTCTTCAAATCCAGCTTGAACTCAATCATCAGCGTGCTCCGTCAATGATCCTGTGTTGTAGTTTAACATAGGTATAGTGTACTATAGATATAGCACATTGTCAACAGAAATCTCATTTCTTGTTTAGAGACCATAAATCATTTATTGGAAAGCGCTTACATTGATAGAGATGCTGAAGAGGAGAAGAATCCTCCTAGCCTACTCCTGCTTCGTGAGGATAGCTCCATCGCCCGAAGCGACGGTGAAGCGGGTTCCCGTGCGGCCTGTGAGGGAGTCCTTTGCGGGGTGGTCGAGGTCGATCGTGTAGGGTTTGGCAGCACCAGGCAGGTTGACCACGACGAGCGCCTTTTCGTAGCTGCGTCGCCAGACGTGGGGGCTGACTCGCTCGCCGGAGCCGGTCGGCAGGCCGATCTTGACGTCGTACTCGGGATACCAGTCGTGCTGGTGGCTGGTGTTGTCGGCGAAGAGATAGTAGAAATCGCCGACCGTAAGAGCGAAGCAGAGGCTCCAGCGTCGGGCCTGCGGAACGGCGGGGGGCTTCTTGCCTCGGTTAGGGTCGCCCGGCCAGCCTGATCGCGAGCCGGTGTTTTCGAATCGCTCGATTACGCTGATCGTTGGCTTGCGCAGGAGTGACTCGGTGTGCCGCATCTTCGCGATGCAGTCGTCCCACTCGGTGCGCTCGTGACTCCACCCCGATTCGTACATGATCCCGTTCAGGTACGGAGCCGCGAAGTCGTGCCTGCCCACGGCATAGCCCGAATTAGCCAGGAGCAGGAAGTCGTTGCCCACCACTTGGCGGACCTCCGTCAGGAACGCGACCCATGGCTCGGCTTCTTCACGCAGGTTGTCGTAGAAGACGCCGTCGAGGCCGACCTCCTTTAACGCCGCCGTGAGCTTCGCCACGTGGCGGCGGTACTCGGCGTTGTACCAGTCCATGCGGTACGTGCCGGGCCAGAACTGCTCGCGTTTGCCCTCCTTGCGCAGCCACCACGGATGGTCCTCGGGCAGCCAGGTTTCACCGTACTCGTAGAAGTACAGTTCCGCGAGAATGGGTGCATCGGGGTTGAGTGTCCGGAGTTCAGCCAGACGCCCTCGAGCCTGCGCGACCGAATCGGCGGTGAATCCCTCAGCCAGCCCGGTCGGCTCGCGGTCGTATCTCAGGCCGAAACCGCTGACACCCGTCATGATCAGATCGTGCCTGGCCATGCTTTCGAGCGAGCGATCGCCCCGGACCGGTGACCAGAGCATGGCGATGCGCGGGTAGGGCGTAGCCGCGTCGCATAGGCACGGGGCCCACAGAAGCCATAACAGGCATGTCTTGCGGCGGGATATCGAGCATTCCATCGGGCGATCCTTTCCAGAGCATTGCTGCGGCCATCATACACCGCAGGGAAGGGGGCCTGAAAGATTTCTGAAAGAATCTGGAAATTGCGCTTGCGATCTTTACAGATGTAGAGTAATCTCGTAATCGTTAAAGCGAAAGGAGGTTGTCATGGCGACAAGAGACCACGAGCTGACCGAAGCGGAATGGGAGATCATCCAGGTGGTGTGGGCGCACGAGCCGTGTGCGGCCCCGACGGTCCAGGAGGAACTCCAGGCCCGCAAGAAGTGGACCTACAGCACCGTCAAAACCCTGATGGACCGCATGGTCGTCAAGGGCCTGCTCACCACCGAACGCATCCGCAACCTGATCCTCTACCGCTCCGCCATTACACAAAAGCAGGCCCGCAAGGGCGAGGTGGCCAAGACACTGGCGCGAGCCTTCGGCGGGGCGTTCACCCCCATGATGCAGTTTCTGCTCGAAAGCCAGACGCTCTCCGATGTGGAGCTGGCCGAGCTGGAGAGCATGATCCGAAAGAAGCGACGCCGCGAAAGAGGCAGGGGCGAATAATCATTCGCCCGTACGTGGATGTAACAAAACACGTCGGCAAGCATCTTTGGATGCGGAGGTATTGCGATGAATGCGGTCATTGAGACGATCAATTCTGCGGGACGGACATTCGTTGAGTTCGCGCTGCCCATGTTCATCCAGTCCAGCGTGCTGATCCTGATCCTGCTGGCGCTCGACGTGCTGCTGCGGCGGCGAGTGCGGGCGGTCTTTCGCTACTGGCTCTGGATGCTGGTCCTCCTGAAGCTCGTGCTGCCCCCGTCCTTGTGGTCGCCCGTCAGCATCGGTACCTGGCTGGGCGAGACGCTCGAGCCGCCGCAGATCGCCGTCGATGAGCCGCTGGCTCCTCAGCCGCAAACGCCTCCAGCCGAATGGCAGCCTCAAGCGAAGCTTGGGGATGGCATGCGGCCCGACGACGGCATCGCCAAAGGTTTTGGCCTCGACACGCCGCTTGCAGACGAAGTCCTGTCACCGTTGTCTGTGCCGGTGGCCCGTAGGGGCGAATCATCATTCGCCCCTACCCATGCGCCCCCGCATCCCGATACGACAGCGGGAGCGAGCGAGGACTCTCATGCCACGATCAGTTGGCAGGGCATGATTCTGGTGGCTTGGGCAGCCGTTGTGCTGGCCCTGTTGCTGTTGCTGTTGCAGCGGGCGTGGTTTGTTCGAGGCCTAGTGGCCCAGGCGCAGGAGGCTCCCGCGCGATTGCAGGCCGCTCTGGATCAGTGTCGAACGCGAATGGGAATTGCCCGGCCGATCTCACTGCGCATCTCACCCAACGCGAGCAGTCCCGCCGTGTGCGGCCTGCTGCGGCCGGCGATCCTCATCCCGCAGAATCTGGCGCCGAGATTGCAGCCGCACGACCTGCAGGCGGTGCTGCTGCACGAGCTGACGCACATCAAGCGGGGCGACCTGTGGATCAATCTCGTTCAGACGCTGCTGCAAATCGTCTATTTCTACAACCCGCTGCTCTGGCTGGCCAACGCGATGATCCGCCGCGCCCGCGAGCAGGCGGTCGATGAAGCCGTGCTCGTAGCGATGGGCGAGACCGCTCCGGATTATCCCGAGACGCTGCTCCACGTCGCCAAGCTCGCCTTCCATCGACGACCGGCCCTGAGCCTGCGTCTGATCGGCGTCGTGGAATCCAGGAGCGCCCTGCGCAGCCGCATCAAACACATCCTCGCCCGCCCCCTCCCGAAGACCGCCAAACTCGGCCTGCTCGGCCTGGTTTCAGTGTTCCTTATCGCGGCGGTCCTGCTGCCCATGGCCAAAGCACGCCCACTGACCGACCGGGCCCGCAGCGTGATGTCTCTGGCAAGTGAGGAGGCTCGGCGACTCAATCACGACTATGTCGGTACCGAGCACATCCTGCTGGCTCTGGCGTGCCAGGAGGACGCCGTCAGTGCGAAGGTCCTGGCGAATCTCGGCGCTGATATCGACACGCTGCGGACCGAAGTGAACAAGTTCGTCCGCCCCGGCGCGGAACCGGTGACCCGGAGCACACTGCCGCGCATGCCCCGCGCCGAGAAGGCGATGCAGTACGCCAAAGAGGAAGCCAAATCTCTCGGCCATGACTACATCGGCACCGAGCATATCCTCCTGGCCCTCATGCGAGAACGCGATGGCGTCGCGGCCCAAGTGTTCGCCAGGCTGGGCATTACGCAGACGCAGATCAGGGCCCAGGTGCTCACGTTCGTTCAGCCTGGGCGGCAGGACCCGGAAGAGGACAACGACGAGGGCGCTGGCGGAGGCGCCCTCGTCGAACCGCCGGAAGCCCCGTCTTCCGGTGTCGTTGCCGAGTTGCCCAACGGCGTGACGGTGGAGTTTCTGGCGTATTCGCAACTGACGCCGGACGGCCTCAAGTGGTGGACGCCGGAGGGCAAGCCGACCACGATCCCAGGTCTCTACGAGGCCGACGTCGAAGGGCACGGCACGCTTCTGGCGCTGCGGATTGAGCCGGAACCCGAGGCTGGCGTCTGGGCGTGGCGCTTTCAGCCCCCCGGTGTCAGCGAAGAACTGAAACCCGTCTGGCAAGTCAACGAGAGCGACATCTGGCTTATTCCGCTGGGAGAGGGACGCAGCTACGCCAATGTCGAGATCGCGGCCCAGGTGAGAGATCCGGTCGTGATCAAGACGGCTTCTGTGCAGCAGGGATCCTCGCAGGATGGTTTCTGGGTCAAGGACGTGACGCCCATCGATGCCGACTCGACGGCGTTCACCGCGCACGGCGCCTCGTCCTACTCCGGCGTGCCGATGGGAGTGCAGGTCCTGGCCGCTATCGACTCGGCCGGGCAGATTCACGCGGTCCGTCGGATACCGAGTCGTTCCATCGAGGAGCAACTGGGCAATCCGTTTGGAGAACCGCCGCGGCTTCAGGTGGACCTGCCCGTGGGTCGTTTCGCGAAAGTCGTGGTGGAAGGCTACGGTGAGCGCGCCGGCAGAGTCAAGTTTCGCAACCTGTCCCTGCGACCCGGCCAGCCGACGGAGGTGCACATCGAAGTTGAGGCCGAGCAACGAGGGCCCTGGTGGCATCCCAGCGAATATGACTCGAAACTGGAAGATCTCGGCCGGGTACTCTCAGAACAGGCAAAGGCGCGCGATGGACTGTACCCTGCCGATCTGGCCGCATTAGAAGCCTACTTCACGGACACGCAGTGGAGTTGGCTCCAGGAGCATGCCGTCTATCTTGTCGCCAGCGAACCGGCGACGAAGGCCGAGACCGTACTGCTGGCTTATGAGAAGACGCTGTTGCCGGCCGGCTTCGGTACCTACGTCCTCTTCGGTGACGGTGACGTGTCCTTTCAGACACCCAGCGAATTGGAGCAACTCGGCATCACGCAAGCGAACCGGACCGTCCCCCGCCCGATGCTGTCCCCCCAGCCAGTCAACCAGACGAAGGCCGATGCGGTGCCGCTGCCCGCCGTCAAGGCGGAATTGCCCAACGGTGTGACGGTCGAGTTTCTGGCGTATTCGCACTTGGTGCCCAGGGGTGGGCTCTTCTGGTTCGACCCGCAGGGACAGGAGACCACCATCCCCGGCGTCTATGAGGCCGACGTCGAGGGACTCGGCACGATCCTGGCGCTGCGGGTCCGACCGCCGGAAGCACATCTGGGCGCGCAGCTCTATCGTGGTCCCGATTCGCAGAACATCGAAAAGCAGTGGCAGCTTCCCGGTACGGACATCTGGCTTCTGCCGTTGCGGGATGAGCGCAGTTTCGCCAATCTGCGGGTCCTCACACAGTGGACTGAGCCGCCGGCGATCGAGACCATTCCCCTGACCGAAGAGAACCTTGGCCAACTGGTTGAGGTCAACCGGTACGGCATCGCCAGCATCGTCGACCTTCAGGTGGTCGAGAGCTTCTCTGCCGATAGGCTCATGAACGAGATGGGTCAGCCCTCGATCCTGGGGACGGGGGTGGCGACCGCTGAGTCCATGGGCCTTCAGGACGTCGCCGAGCCGCCCATGCTGCAATTCTCCTACCTCCGCGAGCAAGGGTCTTTCCAGAAGGTGGTAGCGTTTCTGGACCAGGAAGGCCGCACCCATCCGGTCGAGCAGGTCAAGGTTGACTCGACCGGGGCCACCTACCAGGGCAGGATCTGGCCGGGTCGCCTCGCGGGTGTTCGCGTAGAGGCCTCCGCTGTACGTGCCGCCGACGTGCGATTCCGCAATATCTCGCTTACACCCGAACGCACAACAGAGATTCAGATCGAGCCCGCAGCCAGCCAGGAGATTCTGTGGAAGCTCAGCTACCGACACTTCGTCCTCGAGGCCTTGACCAACAGCCTGCGCCAGTTCTGCGAACGCCATGGCGGACGCTTCCCCGCCTCTCTGGCCGACCTGCAAAGCAGTCACGGCCCCGACGCCTTTCGCTGGATCTCGACCCACATGGCCTACGTCGGCCAGGGCAAGGCGACCGACGACGATCCCCCCAGCGTGATCGCCTACGACAGAAGCCTCCTGGCCCAGGGCCAAGGCACCTACGTCCTCTACTCCGACGGCCAATTCGAATTCGAAAGCCCCGTCGAACTGGCGGAACTCGGCATCCTGCCGCCGAATCAGGGTGGCACTCCTCCGAATTCCGCCGATCCCTCGTCCGGGGATGGTGTTGGGTCCAATGCCATAGGCAAGCCTCGCTTCACCGTTCATGGTGTGGTGACGGACGCGTCGGGGCGGCCGATGGAAGGGGTGTGGGTGAACGTCGACTGCGGATTCGAGAGGCCCCAGCGGGCGGGGCGGACCTTGACTGATGAGGAGGGGCGCTACACACTCGGTTTCGAGTCGGCGTGGGTGGTGGCGAATGCGGACCCGTATGGCGTGGGGATACAGCCGGCCTTTGTCTACGCGCGGAAGGACGGCTTCTACGAAACGAGCCTGTGCCACAAAGGCAACCTGGCCATGGCGGGCAAGGCGCCCGGGCCCGCCGAGCAGCGTTTCGTCGCCGGTCGCGCCGGCGTGGTTCTGGTAAACGAGCCGTACGAGCTGAACTTCGTGATGGCTCCGGCCGCCTTGCTCACGGGTCAACTGGTGGATGCAGACGGCCGGCCGATGGCGGATCACGATCTGTGGCTCTTCAGCGGGCAGATGTATCCGCCGCATCAACGCTCCATCAGCATCCGAACGGGGTCAGACGGGACGTTTGGCCCATACACGCTTCCCTGCACTTCCGTTCGATTCCACGGTGCCCTCGCCCGCAGTGACGAGATTGCCTTCACCCGCGCCGGCAACTGGCGAGTCACCTTGAAGTATCGCCAGACAGGCCCGCAGACAGCTCAACTCCTGGTCGAGGATCTGCAAGGGCCGACCGATAGGTCTCAGAATTCCTCGCCGTCCGCACCCTTGGCGTGGCAGCGAACCGATCGATACGTCCCGCCCGATCCGAACGGTTTCTTCCCGGACGACCCTCAGGGCGGAAAGCAGCTCGATGCACTCTTCCAGGCCGCCGACAAGGACCAACGATCGGACGAGGAGATTCTCTCGACTGTGCGCCAGGGTTTTCGATGCACGAAGCAGTATCGCACGCTGATTCTCCAGTGGATCGGCAATCGATATATCTGGGGCAAGGACCCGCAAAACCCTCGGGCGGTGGAGATCATGTACCACGCCGTGCCACTCGAACGACATTACGCGGTGTACTTCGGCTTGTCCGTCGTTCGCAACAAGACGCCAAACGTGCTGAGGACGCTAGCCGACATTTGTATGGAGGGCCAGGAGGTCGGACGGATCACGTGGGGTCTCGGCGACCAGCGAGAGGCGCTGTTGGTTTACATCACTCCCCATCTGCAGGATAGTGACCCCGCCAGGCGGCAGATCGCCGAGGTGCTCGCAAAGCACTTCAAAGGAGAGCTGGACTTCGAGCAGTGGCAGCGCGACAAACAACTGGAGGAGGCCAAGGCCAAGTTCAGCGTCGAGTTGCCGCGGTTCCGAGAGACTCTCCTGACCGGCGGCAGCGGAGCCCGCTACGAGGTTCTGAGCACGATTCAGCGCAACCGCCTGGCGGAGATCCTGGAGGATTCCTTCGTGCCCGCGCTGCGCGCGGCGGGCGGTGACTCGGACCCGAAAGTGCGCAACGAAGTGGCTCGCATCGCCGGCCATCGGTGGGTCTGGTCGGCGCGACAGCAGGATCCGAACGTCATCGAGCTGATGCTCAAGCTCTCCTCGGACAGCAACCGAGAGGTGCGATACAACGCCGTCTACTACGGACTGTCTGTTGTACGCGACAAGAGCGAGTCCGTGATCCAACGGCTCGTCAGTCTGGCACTGGCCGACCAGGAACAGAACTTCTACCGCCGAATCGTCTGGGGTCTCAAGGGTCCCATGCGAGCAGACCGTCAGTTGGTTGAGCGCGTTCTCACCCGCGAGTTGGAGGACGCCGGAACGGACGCCAAGCGAGCCGCGGTCCATCGCCTCTTCAAGGATGTCTTGGGTGAGGATGCGCCGCCACATCGAGAACTCTCCGGCCGGGTGGTCGATCCGAACGGCGCGCCGGTGGGGGGGATCGATGCGGGTTTGTGGCAGGATGTTGGCGAGGCGGTTCCGGCCGATGCGAATGATGCGCGCACGCTGGGGCCGGGTGTGGTGCTCGATGGGATCGGGCAGGATGTGGAGGGCAAGGTGTTCGTCGCCTGCGTTCGGGATGCGGCCGCGACGAGGGACATGCAATACCGATTCGTGCTGCACCGGAAGGACGGGCAGGTCTTTGAGCCGCAATATTACCTCCGTTTGGACCGGGCCGGCGGCAAGGTGTGGGAGAAGTTCACCTTCGATATGTGGTACGACCATCGCAGTATCGACGGTTTCCGCCTGCAAGTGCGCCGAGCCGATGGCGACCAGCCTCCGAAGATTCCCTTGGCGCGTGATGAGGTCGTCGCCGCCGCGAGCGCGAAGGAAGAACCCCCGCTTTCGAAACAAGGCCCGCCCGGGCGCTACGCGCTGTCCTTCGACGGTCGGGGCGACTACCTGTATATCCCCGATTCCGAGAGCCTGCGCACGCCTGAGCAGTTGACGATTGAACTGTGGATCAAGCCCGAGTTTCACGAAGGTTCGCTCGAAAACCGTCCCGGCTGGGCCGTCTTGGCCAAGGGCGCCTATACGGGCAGAGGCCGCGTGCGCCACCAGGGCTTTGCCCTCAGAATGGACCGCGCCGACCGTACGTCCAAGACCGTCACCTTCGACCATTGTGTTACCAGCCTCGATGGTCGAGGCTACAACGTGGCGGGAACAAGCCAGCGGCTCTCGCAGGACTGGATTCACATCTCCAGGACGTTCCATCGCAGCGAGTTCATCCCCGCACCCGGCCACCCGCTGGTGGTCGGGCGATTCCTGATCCCCAGCGAGGACCCCCTCATGGGGCAGATCGCGGAGATTCGCGTCTGGGACGGCGCCAAGAGCGACTACCTTGGGCAATACAAGGACAAGGCCCTCACCGGCGACGAGCCGGGCCTTGTCGCCTGCTGGACCTTCGAAGAAGGTTCCGGCCAGATCGCCCGCGACATCAGCCCCCACGCCAACCACGCTCGTCTCGGCCGTTCCGTCTCGCCGGATGACGCTGATCCGACCTGGCTCGACCTCCAGGCCCCCGAGTCCGCGACGACGGAGAGTTCCGGTCGGGTACTCGATCCGAATGGCGCGCCGGCGGCGGGGGCGCAGGTGGCTTGGATCGATGCCGAAAGGAGCGTATCGATTACCGATGGCCGGTTGATGGCGCCTCGATTTGGCAATCGTGGGAAAGGGCCGATCATCGAGACGGATGAGCAGGGGAATTTTCGATTCGAAGGGGAGCCAAACGATGGGTTCAGTCTGCTTGCGGCGCATGATGCGGGTTTTGCGCTGGTCGGCTCGGAGCAGTTCGCCAGGGATCGCGTGATTCGACTCCAGCGGTGGGGGCGTGTCGAGGGGCAGGTGGCCAAAGGCCGGCATCCTCTGGAAGACAAGATTTGGATGGGCGGGTTGCCGAACTCGACGTGGTTCGAACATCGCCGCGATTTCAATTACGAGACGCTCTGCGATTCGGAGGGGCGTTTCACGTTCAAGTGGGTGCCGCCGGGCTGGTTCGAGGTCGGCTATCTCACAAGGATGGGAGATTCCGTCAGCTCGCACACTTCGCGAACGCCCATCCTGGTCGAGTCTGGTCGGACCGCAACGATGACATTGGGCGGCGAAGGCCGGCCCGTGATCGGGCGGTTCGTGCCTCCGCCGGACTGGGAAGGCCCCATCTACTTCGGCGCCGGTTTCCGTGCCCTGGACACGGCCCGGCCCGATCGGCCGAGGCCGGCCGACTACGACCAGATGACCCAGCGCCAGCAGCAAGAATGGCTCAAGCAATGGCACCAGACACCCGAGGCCGAGGAGTACCTCAAAGCGGTTTGGCACAACCCGAACCAGCGGCACTACACCTTCTGCATCGCCGTCGACGGAACGTTTCGCATCGAAGACGTGATCCCGGGCAAGTATACGTTCACTGTCTGGCTGGAAGAGCGCAACAGCCATGAGGGCCCGGCGGAATTCGGCGGCTATTCCGGAACGGTCGAGGTCCCGCCGATGGAGGAGGCATACAGCGACGAGCCGCTCGACGTGGGTGATCTCGTGCTGAGGCTGCGCCGGCCTCTGCACGTCGGGGACACAGCGCCGACGTTCGAAGCCAAGACGCTGGATGGCAAGGACATTCGCCTGATCGACTATCGCGGCCGGTTCGTCCTGCTGAACTTCTGGTCGCCCGTTTTCAATCCCGAATTGGATCGGCTCAAGGAGCTGCACGCGACCTACAGTCGCACGAGCCAGCTCCAGATCATCGGTCTCGGCGGAACCGATACGCTCGACGAGGTCAGGAAATACGTCGAGGAACACGACATCGAGTGGCCGGAAATCTACTTCGGCCCGGATTGGGACGCCGAACTGCTGCGGCAACTGGGCGGCCAGATGCAGATCCTGCTGATCGACCCCGACGGCAAGATCGTCGCCACCTGGCTTCGCGAAGAGAAACTGACCGACACCGTCCGCGAAGCACTGGCGGCCTTCACGCACGATTGAATACAGCATGGGCTGAGAGCCCATCCTACATGAAATCACGGCTCGGCCGCTCGTAACATTCCCTGCGTTCGCGCAATGGTAGCGGTGGAAGAGCAAGGCCTTGCGTGACATTTCGGTGGATACCTCAAGCAGAGACTTCTGTCGGAACGACTGCGGAGATGGTGCGCTCTCTCGTTGGTCCCGGCTGGAGTCGTGGAAGGAGCAGGCCATGAACGAACGCCAGTCAATTCAGAAGATGGATCGGCGGCGCTTCCTTCGTTCTGCGACGGCGGTGAGCGCGGGATTGGTGTTGGCGCCGACGGTTCGCAGTGCCGCGTCGCCGACGGCAGGGGCTAGTGATGATTCGCCCCTGCATGTTGCGCTGATCGGCGCCGGCGCTCAGGGACAGGTCCTGATGGATGCTTGCCGGAGGATCCCCGGCATCCGCTTCGAGGCGGTGTGTGATATCTGGGAGGCGTACAATCTCCGGCGAGGGTATCGCATTCTCCAGCGGTGCGGCCATCCGGCCCGACCCTACACGGACTATGAGGAGATGTTGCACAGGGAGGAGAATCTGGATGCGGCGATCGTTGCCACGCCGGACTGCTGGCATGCCCGGCACACCATCGCCTGCCTCGACGCCGGTCTGCACGTGTACTGCGAGGCGCCCATGTCCAACGGCGTCGAGGATGCCCGCCGGATGGTCCAGGCCGCACGCAGGACCGGCAAGCTCCTCCAGATCGGCCACCAGCGGCGCAGCAATCCGCAGTATCGCTTCTGTTATGAGAGGTTCTTGCACGAAGTGACATTGCTGGGTCGGATCATTGCGGTCAATGGCCAGTGGAATCGCGGCGCTCAGGCCCCGCTCGGTTGGCCTCGGCAAGCGCCGGTCGATCCGGCGGTGCTCAGCAAATACGGTTACGAATCCATGGAGCGCTTTAGGAACTGGCGTTGGTACAAAGGGCTCGGAAGCGGTCCGGTCGTCGATCTGGGGTCGCATCAGCTCGATGTCTACAACTGGTTTCTCGACGCCCGGCCGGTCTCTGTCCTGGCCAGCGGCTACATCAATCAGCCCAACTGCGCCGGCCACGAGTGGTGCGATACGGTGATGGCCATCTATGACTACCGAACACCCCAAGGCGCGGTGGCCGCTTCGTATCAGGTCCTCTCGGGCAATCGGTACGAAGGCTATGTCGAGAAGTTTCTCGGAGACAAGGGGACGCTCGCGATCTCACATCGCTCGGATCGGACGAGACTCTACCCGGATTGGGTCGGTGGCCAAATGGCCCAGTGGGTGGCGTTTCTGAAGGAGGGATACCTCACGGTTCCCCCGGAATGGCGTGTCTGGCTGGAGCAACAGCGAGTGACGGAGGAACGGCTTGCGGAGGCCTTCGCAGGGCTCTTCGTGCTGGAGAGTCCGGAAGGAATAGACCTCGACCGGCTCAGTTGCTCAGTGCCCATCAAGATGGATACGCCGCCTCACCAGCCTCACCTGGAGAATTTCTTCGATGCGATTCGAGGCGAGGCTGAACTGGCTTGTCCGGCGAAGATCGGCTACGAGGCCGTCGTGACCGTGCTGAAGGTCAACGAAGCGATCGCCGCCGGACGCAGGCTCGACTTTGCGCCCGGCGACTTTGTCGTATAGACCCGCCGGAGCAGGGGCCAATGATGATTCGCCCCTACTGCGCCCACTTGATCAGTTCGGGGTGCGAATCGCGCAGAATCGGGTCGGCCGGGCGAAGGCGCACGTTCATGCTCAGCAGGCCATGCTCGACGATGTCGAACGAGCAGGTGTACGGACGCGAATGGCCCTGCATCTCGCCGCCGGTCATCGGGATCACGGTGAACTCGTCGACGTTGTTCTGGCTCAGGTACAGCTCCACGCCGAACGCATCGGCCGGCGCCCCGTGGAAGTCGACCATGCAGCGGACCTCCACCTTCTCACCCTGGCAGACGTGGTCCTTGCGGTCTACGGTGGTGAACAGGTCGCGAATGACCACTCGATCCCAGTTGTTCAGCAGAGCGTCCCGCCCCTGGAAGGCCTTCCGGAGCATCTCGCAGTCGTTGGCCGAGAGGCTCTGGAGCTGCCGCTTGGCCGGAATGTAGTATTGCCGGGCATAGTCGGCCAGCACGCGGTTCATGTTGAATCCGGAGCACGCGGTCGCGATCGAGTTCCTCATCATTTCGACCCAATGCGTCGGAAGGCCGACCTCGCTGCGGTCGTAGTACATCTCGGTGATGACGGCTTCGAGCAGGTCGTAGATCTGGTTGGCCTCGGCCACCTCCTTCAGTTCGGGTTGCTCGTAGTACTGGCCGGCGGTGATGGCCCAGCCGTTGTCGCCGTCGTAGGCCTCGGGCCACCAGCCGTCGAGGACGCTGAGATTCAGGACGCCGTTCATGGCGGCCTTCATGCCGGAGGTGCCGCTGGCCTCGTTCGGCCGGCTCGGGGTGTTCAGCCAGACGTCGGCGCCCCAGGCCAGATGCCGGGCGATATCGACGTCATAGTCTTCGAGGAAGATCACGCGGTCTTCGAGGCGGTAATCCTTGGCGAAGTGGATGACCTCCCGAATCATCTCCTTTCCGGCCTTGTCCGCCGGGTGGGCCTTGCCCGCGAAGAGCAGTTGGACCGGCTTGGTGCTGTTGGTCAGGATCTTCGCCAGGCGTTCCTTGTCTTTGAGCACGAGGGTAGCGCGTTTGTACCTGGCGAACCGACGGGCGAAGACCACGGTCAGGTATTCCGGATTCAGCAGGCGGGTAAGGTTTTCGATCCGTCTCTGGATGAACCCCTTGGCGGCCAGGTCTACCGCGAGTTTCCGCCGGACAAACGTAACGAGGTTCTGTTTGTTCTTGCGATGCGCTTCCCAGATGTCTTCGTCGGGGATGTGCGCGACCTTGCCGGACAGACCGCGGTCGCTGGCGCAATAGATGTACGTCGGGCCGACGTGCCGGTTGAGCAGCTCCGTGAACGGCTGGCTCAGCCAGGAGCGATGCACGCCGTTGGTGACGTGGCCGATCGGGATCTCGCGGATCTGCAAACCGGGAAACAGGTCCGCCCACATGTGGCGGGAGACCTCGCCGTGGAGCTTGGAGACGCCGTTGACGTGCGAGGCGAAGCGGATCGCGACGGCGGGCATCCAGAAGACCTCCTCGTTCTCGCCGAAGAGGCCGTACGAGGCCAGTTCCTTGAAGGAAAGGCCGAGGGCGGCGGCCTCTGCCTCCAGGTATTCCTTCACCATCGGCATCTTGAAGCTCTCGTTGCCGGCCGTGACGGGCGTGTGCGTCGTGAAGACGGTGGACGCCCGGATGAGGGCCTTGGCCTCCGGCAGGCTGAGCTTGCGGTCACGCGTCAACTGCTTGAGCCGGGCGATTGCCAGCAGCGCGGAATGGCCTTCGTTGATGTGGTAGATCGTGGGATGGATGTCCAGCCGCTCCAGAGCGATGACGCCGCCGATGCCGAGGACGACCTCCTGCTGGAGGCGTTTCTCCCGGTCGGCGACGTAGAGCTCTCGCGTGATGTCGCGGAAATCCGGTGGGTTGTCCTCGATGTCGGTGTCGAGCAGGATCAATCGCGTGCGGCCGACCTGGATCTCCCACAGCTTGACCTTCAGCGGCTCCCCGCCGAGGGTCATGTCGAAGTAGGCGATTTCCCCGCGGGCGTCGCGCACCTCGTGGAGCGGGATCAGATGGTTGTCGAACTCCAGGAACAGCTCCTCCTGAAGTCCGTCAAGGTCGATGCGCTGGGTGAAGTAGCCGAACCGGTAGATCAAGCCGACGCCGATGATCGGAAGGGCCATGTCCGACGCCGCCTTGAGGAAGTCGCCCGCCAGGATGCCCAGGCCGCCCCCGTAGATGGGGATGCACTCGTGCAGTCCGAACTCCATTGAGAAATAGGCAATGACGTCGTTCGGCGACAGGGCGCTCGCCCTGTTCTGCTCGCCGGTCTCGGTGTGAGACATGTACTCCTGGTAATTCTCCCAGACCTCGTTGAGTTCGAAGAGAAAGCCGTCGTCGTGGGAAAGCTCGTCGATGCGCTCCTGCGAAAGGCTCATCAGCAGCTTGACGGGATTGTGCTTGACCTTCTGGAACAAGGACGCGTCGACGCGGTAGAACAGCCGGATGGCCTCATAGTTCCACGTGGACCAGAGATTGTAGGCCAGGCGATACAGCCGTTCGAGGTTCTCGGGGTACCTTGGGTAGACAAACACGTTCCGGAAGGCCATAGGTGTGCTCCTTTACTCTATTGCGAGAAACGCAACGGGCTCCATGCCCGATCCAGGTCCTATGCGCCTGCAGGACCCATGTCAGTTCAGATCAACCGAAATTGTAGTGCTTCTTGACCGCCTCCTCCACATTCCAGACGCAGTCGAGGTCCTGGGGAAAGATCACCAGATCGCCCGGACCGAAGCTGACGGCTCCGTGACGATCGGTGACGGTGACCTTGCCCTCCAGGATCAGGCACGTCTCCTTCTCCGTATAGGACCAGTCGAAGGAACTGGGTTCGCAGGTCCAGATCGGCCAGGCCTTGCATCGGCTGACCTCCTGTTCTGTAGGTTTGCGTACCACGATATCCTTGACTGTCGGCATAACAAACTTCTCCTACCGCGCGACCGCTTGTAGTGATCCCGATGTCCATCGGGATCAGGCGTCATCTCGTTCGTAGTGACGCCGCGAAGCGTTAGCTTCCCGCAGTCTTTGTATGCCCCTTCGGCAAGCTCAGGGCAGGCTCTTACGGGCATACTACGAGCGAGCACACTACGAACGAACGGGGCCATTATAGCCTGCTCGAAGCGTTTGGGAATAGCGAGGCGGTTTTTCTTGCACGCGCGGCGCTTTCGGATACACTCTCGGTCTTTCTTCGAGGGCATGGGCGGATGATGATTCGCCCCTACGGATACCCGATACGCATGGAACGAAACCAACTGGAACGATTCAAACGCTGGTTCACAGAGTACAGCGGCCGCTTTCTCGGGGACGACGAATACGTCAACGCCAATCTGCGACTCAAACAGGAGCACACCGCGCGCACGTGCTCGGAGATCGTGCATCTGGCGCAGGAGCTGGCGCTGGACGACAACGAGGTGCGGATCGCCGAGCTGACGGCGCTGTTTCACGACGTCGGCCGGTTCCCCCAGTTTGCCCAGTATCGCACGTACAACGACTTGCGCAGCATCGACCACGGGCAGAAGGGCGTTGAGGTCCTGCGCGCCGAGAGGGTCCTCGACAGCCTGCCGGCCGACGAGAGGCAGTGGGTCCAGACCGCCGTCGGCCTGCACAACCGCAAGTCGTTGCCCTCGACGCTGAAGGGCCGGGCCTTGCTGTTCACCAAGCTCGTCCGCGATGCGGACAAGGTCGATATCTTTCGCGTGGTCATGGAGTACTACAGGTGTCGCCGGGACAACCCGCAATCCCCCTGTACATGGGAGATCGAAATCGAGCTGCCCGACACGCCGCAGTACAACCCCGAGGTGCTGGAAGCGGTCATGAACGAAGAGGCGGTCGATTGGGCGAAGCTACGCACCCTCACCGACGCGAGACTCTGCCAGCTCGGCTGGGTCTACGATCTGAACTTCACGTCTTCGCTGCGTCGAATCGACGAGTGCGGATACCTGACCGATCTGATCGGTTTTCTGCCCCAGGACGACGCCATCCAGCGCCTCTGCCGGAAGGTCCTCGAATACGTCGACCTCAGGCTGGGGCGGTAGGGCACTGCACACCATCTCCCTGCGAAGGTTTGCAGTGCACACCTTACGGCTCTGACTCAGGCAGGCTGCTTGGTTGGTGTCCCCGTCTGCGGCATCGGCCCTGGCCCCTCATCGGCCCGCCTCGGTGACAGCCTCGCGTGGGGCCGGCGGTTTCGGGGCCGCCGGTTATCGGGCCGGCTACCTCGACGGGACCGCCCTCAATGGACAAGGCCTTGCCGTGGACGAGGGCGTCGGCCACCTTCTTGTGCGCGGCCTCGAGGATGCGTCCGAACGTCTGGCGAGAGACGTTCATCCGCTGCGCCGCCTCTTCCTGATAGAGCCCCTCCAGGTCGGCCAGGCGCAGGGCCTCCAACTCATCGACCGCCAGCTCGATGCACTGAAGCATCGCCAGCGGCACGCCCCTGGGTTTGTAGTAGGCCACGTGAGGGAGCTTGGCCACCCGCCGGCAATGTCTGGGTCTGGGCATGGTGACGATCCTGCGGTTCGTTAATGGTCACAGACATTTTCGCCGGTCTGGAGCGCGCCGGCAAGGTAGTCGCTGACAAGCGCCTCCGGCGTGTCGACGGGAGCGCCGACGATCACCTCGATACTCTTCTCGGCAAACAGCGTCTGGGCGCGCTGGCCCATGCCGCCGGCGATGACCACGCTCACCCCTTGTTTGGCCAGCCAGGCGGGCAGCACGCCCGGCTCGTGTGGCGGCGGCTCCAGCGTCACCTGACTTCGAATCGTTTTGCTTTGCGGGTCAACGTCGAGAATGGCGAACTGCCCGCAGTGCCCGAAGTGCGCGGTCAGCTTTCCATCAGCCAGGGGGATGGCTATCTTCATGGCGGTTGTCTCCTTCTTCTCTGTGTGTTGCTCCGGCTCGCCCAGCAAGGGTCTGAAGGCGTCCTCGAAGGCCTGTGTCGTGGGACTGTCTTTCTCGAATGCGATCAGCGGCTTGCCCGCGTCGCAGGCGCGTGCAACCGTCGGGTCCATCGGGATGCCGCCCAAGTACGGGACGCGGAAGTCTTCGGCGATTTGCTCGCCGCCGGCGCCGGGAAAGACGTCCGTGCGCTTGCCGCAATGAGGGCAGATGAAACCGCTCATGTTCTCGATGATGCCCAGTACCGGCAGGCTCAACTGCTTGCAGAACGTCACGCATTTGCGGACGTCGACCACCGCCAGGTCCTGCGGCGTCGTTACGATCACGACGCCATGGATCGTCCCGAGCACCTGGACCGCCGAGAGCGCCTCGTCACCGGTTCCGGGCGGGCAGTCCACCACGAGATCGTCCAGATCGCCCCAGGCGACGCCGTCGCAGAACTGCTGGATCATGTTGTGCTTCATCGGCCCGCGCCAGATCACCGCCTCGTTGGGGTTGCTGAGCATGAAGGCGATGCTCATGACTTTCAAGGAATCGTTGTAGAGAACGGGCTCGATCTTCTCATCGATCGCCGTCAGCCGAGTGCCTTCGAGCCGCAGCAGCTTGGGGATGCTCGGCCCGTGAATGTCGATGTCCAGCAGGCCGACGCGCCGGCCCTGCCCGCTGAGCCAGACGGCCAGATTGACGGCGATGCTGCTTTTGCCTACGCCACCCTTGCCGCTCATGACGAGAATCTTGCGATGGATGCGGTTCGCCACGTTGTGTCGCTCCTATTTCGTCGTTCTCAATGATTCTGTGATGGTGTTCCACACCGAGACGATCTGCCGGGCCGTTCCATTTTGAGCATACTCAATGACGGTCTCTTCCGCCACTTGGGCTTGCGTCACCGCCGGATCGTAGTCGATCTTCCCGGCCAAGGCGAGCCCTTTGTCTCGGAGGTCGGCCTCGATGGTCTCCGTGACGTCGGGATTGATGTCCCACTTGTTGATGCACACCGCCGTCGGAATGCCAAAGTGCGCCGTTAGTTGGGCCACGCGATCGAGATCGTGGCGGCCCGGCAAGGTCGGCTCGGTCACCACGAGGACCAGGTCCGCGCCGGTGATCGAGGCAATCACGGGACAGCCAATGCCCGGCGAACCGTCTACCAGTAGGGGCGAATCATCATTCGCCCTTGCGCCCCGCTCGTCAGCAATCCGCCGCGCCTGTTTGCGGATCAGGCTGACGAGCTTGCCGCTGTTCTCCTCGGCGGCGCCCAGCCGGGCGTGGACCATCGGGCCAAACCGCGTGTCCGAGACGAACCACTGGCCGTTGATCGCGTCCTTGAAATCGATCGCATCGGCCGGACACACCAGCCAGCACCCGCCGCAACTGGGGCAGAGTTGCTCGAACGTCAGGACCTGATCGCCGATACAGACGATCGCACTGTACTGACAGATCTGCCCGCACCGGCCGCACCCGATGCACTTGGCCACATCCACGTGCGGCACGTCCACGGTCACTTCCCCGCGCCGCCGGCATCGACGTTGGTGTTCTCGACCGCCTCGAATTCCATGTCATCGGTATCGACAACCACGAAGCAGGCCGCCCGCCCGAATCGCGGGTCCACCTGCGCATCCATCGTTTTGCCGGTTGATGTCACGGCGATCTTCATGCGTTCTCTCCAATCACGGCATGCAGGGACTTACTTCGTCTGCGCGGCAAGCTCATCGATGCGTTTCTGAATGTCGGCCAGCGCACTCTGGAAGGAGCTTGCCTGCTGCTTGAGCGTTTCCATCTCCTGCTCGCGGGTCGGCGCTACCGGCCCGTAGGCGGATATGCGGTCCCCATCGGGGCCCACCCGAACCGACCGGCAGCGAACCCGAAACCCCGGCCCCGACCGCCGATTGGATTCGCGTAGCCGGGCATCGCGTACCCGGCGCGGTATCCGGCGGCTCTTCCCGTCATCGGACCCATACCCATCGGGCCTGTTCCATCTCCGCCTGGCATCGCACGCTCCTTTCCATACCGGCGCTTCGGAAGAGGCGCCACAACTGTATTATGAGCATATGCTCAAAATAGGTTCAATGGAAAATGCCGAATTCGCGAGAGATTTTTCGTTGTGCCCGATTGGCTCAGGGCGCCGGACATGGGCTTGCGCCGGGATGTTGCGGCTATGCAGGCCCGGTCACGGCGAAACGGCGGGTGTGGTCGGCGTTTTCCCTGATCTGGTCGTGGTATCGGGGGTACATGCCGACGATGACGCCGTCGGTGGGCTTGATGTGCGCGAAGGCGAACTGGAACGCCTCGCGGACCACCTGCGAATCGTGGCATCTGCGGCCGGCGGCGAGAATCTTGAAGCCCAGGCAGGGCTGCCCGACCTGGCGCACCACCTCTGTCATGGTCGCCGGATCGGAGGCGAAGAACGGATAGCCGATCTGGAGCGTGGCGATCGCCGGCATCTTGTCCAGCTCCTGCCGCGTTCGGGTCAGATAATAGAAGCACGTCATGAAGAAGTCGACGGGCCAGCCCTCGTCGGCGATGCGCTTAATGCAGTCGGGATTGTGGGCCGAGACGCCCGCCAGCGCGCCGGCGTCGCGGACTCGCTTGACGAAATCGCGCACGTCCGAGCTCTTGCCTTCGCGGAACAAGCGGTCGGTCACGCCGCCGTGGTGGACAATGGCAATGGGCTGCGTATCGCGGACCACCTGCTCGGGCGACGCGTTCTGCGATCCTCCGGCATGGAGGCAGATGAACTTCATCTTCGAGCCGCGTTCGCGCAGCGTGCGAATGACGCCGGTCATCATCGCGACGTCGCTGAACTGGTGGGTGTTGATCCCCTCGCGTTCGCAGTTCAGCAGGAACTCGACGACGCGCTGCGGCGTGAAGTACTCCTTCATCTGCCGGTCCATGATCGGACCGAGGTAGGAGTATCCGCTGACGGGATTCGAGCCTGCGACGAGACGCGCGACCTCGTGCTCGCCCAGTCGGATCGTCGGCAGAAGCGAAGCGGGCGCATTCGAGATCGTTTGCTGGGCCTCCGTCGCCCCTAATAGGGCCGAATAATCATTCGCCCCTACCGCCCAGGCCGACCCGGCTACCGCCAGCGGCAGACGTGAGAGGAACTCCCTGCGGCACGTGACGTTCGTCTTGTCTCGATCCGAGTGCATGTCGGCCTCCCGTTGCTCTGACCATCCCGTTGGGCGAATCATGATTCGCCCCTACTGATGGCCGGCCATTATACCACGCACAGATGCCTTCGGCCAGACCTGAGGCGTCCATCGGCGTCCGCGTTTGGATTGACGGAAAGGCTAGGTTCCCATAGGATAGCGGCTCAAACAAAGGACGATCGGAACGGATTGTAAGGATTCGCGATGGAAACCGTGCTTCAGACCAAAATCGCCGGCACCAAGCCGAGCCGGGGCAAAGTCCGCGACATCTACGACCTGGGCGACAAGCTGCTGATCGTGGCGAGCGACCGCATCAGCGCATTCGACGTCATCATGACCAACGGCATCCCGTACAAGGGGATTGTCCTGACGCAGATTTCGAAGTTCTGGTTCGACTTCCTCGCCGGCGTGGTCGAGCACCACCTGATCAGTGACGACGTGGCCGATTTCCCCAAGCCGTTCCGCGACCACGCCGACCAGCTCGCCGGGCGCAGCATGCTGGTCAAGAAGGTCAAAGTTCTGCCCATCGAGTGCGTCGTGCGCGGCTACCTGGCCGGATCGGGCTGGAAGGAGTACCAGACGAACGGGACGGTCTGCGGGGTGAAGCTCTCCGGTGGTCTGAAGCAGTGCGCCAAGCTGCCCGAGCCGATCTTCACACCGGCCACCAAGGCCGAACTCGGTGCCCACGACGAGAACATCAGCTTCGAGCAGGCCGCCCAGATCATCGGCCGCGACAAGGTCACGTACGTCCGCGACCGCAGTATCGCGGTCTTCCGCAAGGCGAGCGACTACGCCGAGAGCAAAGGGCTGATCCTGGCCGACACGAAGTTCGAGTGGGGTCTGGTCGACGGCAAGATCATCCTGATCGACGAGGTGCTGACGCCCGACTCGTCACGGTTCTGGCCGGCCGACAAGTACCAGGCGGGCCGCGACCAGGAGAGCTTCGACAAACAGTTCGTCCGCAACTGGCTCGAAGAGATCAAGTTCAACAAGTCCGGCCCTGGCGTCGAGCTACCGCCCGAGATCGTCGCCAAGACCAGCGCCAAGTACATCGAAGCTTACGAACGCCTCACCGGCCGCAAGTTTGCTTTCGCTGGTTCGTAGTGTGTCCGCAAGGGCACGAGGAGCGCCTTGTCCTTGCCCATCGGGATTGCTGCAAACCATTATAGAGTATGAAGATATCGCCAGGCCACCTCACAGAGAGGTGGCCGTTTCCTTTGGGCGAGAAGAAGACAAACGGCGGATGCAGCGCGCCGCTTGCGGCCTCGGCGTGCATCGGGACGCGTTTTTCTGTAATCTGGAGGGTTGCGGATTGTCTCTATGGTGGAACCGGATGGCGGAGTCGGCGTTTGGATCGACACAGCGACACAGATCTGGTCGGGGCGGTGCGGCAGGGGGACCGCTCGGCGTACGCCGAGCTGGTCGAGAGGTACTACGGCAAGGTGTTTGTGGTGTGCTTCGCCGTGCTCGGCAACATCCACGACGCCGAGGACGTGGCGCAAGATGCGATGATCGCGGGGCTCCAGAAGCTCCGCCAGCTCCGCGAGGCGGGGCAATTCGGCCCCTGGATCGCGCAGATCGCCCGGAATCTGAGCGTCAACCTCGTTCGCAAGAAGGCGGCAACTGAGAGAGCGTTGAACCGCAAGCCGACCGAGCCCGTCGAGCAGGCCGGACCGGATGATACGTTGCGGCAGGCCGTGGCCAAGCTTCCCATGGAGCTGCGCCTGCCGCTGGTGATGTATTACTTCGACGGCAAGGACGTCAAATCCGTCGCCGGCACGCTCGATATCTCCCCCTCGGCCGTCTACCTGAAACTGAAGACCGCGATCAGGCAGCTCCACGAAATCCTGACCGCAGATGGAGAACAACAATGAGCCAGCCATGCCATGACATGCAGGAACGAATCCTCGATCTCGCGCTGGGCGCCTTGGATGCAGAGCAGACGCAAGAGGTGCAGAGGCATTTGGACACGTGCGAATCGTGTCGGCGCTTCGCGCAGGCGCTCACAGAGCAGGGCGAGTCGCTCGCGGCGCTGGGGCGGCGGGTTCAAGCCGACATGGACGCCCGTCGCGGCAGGGTGATTGAGGCCCTGCAAGGGGTCGCCCCGGCTCGACCGAGAGCGCTGCCGTTTGTCGGCCGGTTCGTAAGGGCCGCCGTCGCGGCGGTGCTGATACTGGGGGCCGGCATTGTCATCGGGCGCCTCAGCTCGCCCGAGTCCATCGATGTGGAGCAGCTTCGCGCCGATCTGCAGACATCCATCGTCGCCTCGCTCCACCCGGCGGTGCGCCAGGCAGTTCTGTCGGATGTGGACGGGCGACTGGAAGCGGCTCTGGCGGCTCGCGACGAACGCATTGCGACCGAGCTCGTCGAGCTGCTGCGGCAGGACCTTCGTGTCATCGCCGCCGAGCTGACGAGCGGTTCCGAACGATTGGTGGACGAGCGGTTCGCCGACGTCGTGCAGCTCATCGAAGCGGCCCGCCAGACCGACCGCCGGCAGGTCGCCAGGGCCCTCGAACAGATCATGACGCAGACCGGCATGGGGTTTGTGAGATTGGCCAGCCTCGCCGAAAGAACGCCGCCGGCTGGGCCAGACCAGTGAGGACCGGCGCCGACCGATTCAGACAACAGGACACAACCTGTGAAGAGGTGACATCATGAAGAGCAAGATAGCTGCGATTGCGATCCTGGCCCTGTGCGCCCTCATTGTCTGCGGCGTGGGGCAAGCCGCCGATTCCACGGCCGATCCACCGAGCAGAAAGACCTTCGCGATCTCCGGGAGCATCGGCTTGCCTGGCGTGACGCTTGTGGGTTTACCCGGGTCGCCTGTCACCGATGAGAACGGCGTGTACACGGCAGAGGTGGAATCCGGCTGGTCCGGCACCGTCACGCCACTGAAGGTGGGATACACCTTCTTGCCGCCGGCAAAGACATATTCGGCGCTCACCACGAATCTGAATAGCCAGGATTACCGCGCAGCGATAATCACCTTCGCGATTTCGGGCAACGCGGGCTTGGCTGGAGTGACGATGGAGGGCTTGCCGGGCGATCCGATCACCGACGAGGACGGGTTCTACAGGGCGATGGTGGAATATGGCTGGTCGGGTGTGGTCCGTCCAAAGAAGGGCGATCGCAAGTTCAATCCCACCCAAAGGCAATACGAGAAGGTCAGCAAGAACCTTACGGATGAGGATTACACCCTTCAGACGGTTGTCATCTCCGATCGGATTGCGTTCGGCGTCGAGCCGATCCAGGACGTGGTCGTCACCGCCGATCCGGGGGGCTACACCGCGACCACCGATTCGCAGGGCCGCTACCGCGTCGAAGTGCCCTACGGGTGGACCGGCAGGCTGCTGGTGTCCAAACCCGGCTTCGAGTTCGAACCGCCCGGCATTCCCTACAGCAACGTCAAGGCCGACATCATAATGGGAGCGGAGCCTGACATGTCGGAACTCGAGCCCTTTCCTGAGCAGTTGGATCATCCTCGCGTGTACGGCTCGCCGGTTGCGCCGGGCGACGATGTGCTGGTGATCCCGACCGCGAGCGTCTCGGTCGATGAATTCGCCGAGACGAGCGAGGACATTCGCGTGATGCAGCAGATCCTGCGCGACATGCTCAGCGAGCCGCGCATGATCCTGGGCGTGCTGTACGACTACGGCGATTTCCTCGGTGCGGCGGGTCGCCGCAACGACGCTTTCTACCTCCAGGGCTATGGTGTGCTGTTCGTCATGGAGGTGGATTTCCCCCTGTCGCCTGCGGTTTCGCCGGGAGCCGATGTAGACCAGCCGCAGGAGACGCCGGTCGATCCGGTCTGGCACCGGGCCCGCCAGCGACTGTACTCGCCGCGCGATCCAGGTCTTCGGTCGAGAATGCAACCCAATCCGAGAGACCAGATGAGTTTCGAGCAGTTCAAGGAAGACCTGATCGGGACGCTCAAGCACGCCGCCAACATCCGCCACGTCGATCCGAACGAGAATATCGTTCTGACCATCGTCGGACAGAACGTGGACTATGGACAAGAAGTCCCGGCGCCGAGCCGGGGCTCGTTCTCCGGCGGCGCGGGTGGATACGTCGAAGGCGGCAGTTACGGCTACGGCGGCGCCAGCTTCGGTCCTGGCGGCGTCAGCTCCTACGGCGATTCCCGCTCGTACGTCAGAGGCTCGGGACGCGGACAAACGGTCCGCCGCACGCCGTCAGGCTTTGGGACGCCGGCCACCACGGTCCTGTCGATCCAGGCAAAGAAGGCCGACGTCGACGCCTTCTCCGCCGGCCGGATCGCTGCCGAGCAGTTCCGCCAACGCGTGAAGGTATTCGCCTATTAGTCTCTCCGTATATCGGCATGGAAAAGAGGGAGGTTTGCACATGAGACCGCAATGCCGAGTTGTTTCGATGTTGGTGGTGGCTCTGTGCCTGATGGTGGCGGTCCCCTCGTCGCATCCGCAATCGCAACAGACGAACGAGGTAAGGACTCAGGAGATGCCTGAGGCGATGCGACGCCAGCAGGAGCAGTGGCGAGAACAGATGGAGAAGATGGCCCGGTTCCAGGAGCAACAGATGGCCCGGTTCCAGGAGCAGGCGAAGCGCGACGGTCGACGAAGTCTCGACGAGGCGCAGCGTCAGGCGATCGGCGCGACACCTTCCCAATGGCGAACGATCCGGCCCCGGTTGCAGGCCGTCGAGGCGCTCCGATTCGATGCGTACGCCTGCCTGCGGCCTCAGGTCAGACTGCACACTTCGCAGTCCGTCGCACAATGCCAATGGACATGGGAGAATATCTTTGCGTTGGACCCTGACAAACCGTTGACGGCCGCCGAGACCACCTGCCGCGTGCTGCGCGACATGCTGGCCGATGACCAGGCACCGAGCGAAACGATTTGGGAGCAGGTCGAATTGCTGCGCGCACAGAGGAAACGCGCTGCCGAGCAGACGCCCGCCGCCGAGCAGGCGCTGCGCAACGCCGCGACCCTCCGCCAGGAAGCCGCGTTGATGGTCATGGGCTCCCTGCGATGATGGACGCCGATTGAGGCAATGGAGAAAGGCCGATCATGAAGCCAAAGCAGTGTGTGACCATGGCGCTCTTGAGCGCTGCATTCCTATCGGTCGGGCTCGTCCTGGCAGGAGCAGCGAACCCCGAATCGGCCGATCCCAATGCGGCCCACAGCCCGACGTTGCCAGGCGTATCGGGTGACCGCGTGGAATGGAAGACCCTTGAGGGACAATGCAACAGCGTGGAGGAATGCCAGGAGGCCGTCATACGCGAGTTGGCGGGAGCGACCGAGGAGCAATGGCAGCAGATTGGGCCGAAGTTCCGCGAACTCGAAGCGGTAAAGAGGCGGACGCACTCCAGCATCGGCGTCTTCGCGGCCGGCGGGGCCGGCGGAGGAGCCGGAGGTGGTCACGCCGGTGTTTCAGGCGGCGCCCGCGATGCAGACGGTTCACGCCGCATGCGCCGCAGCTACCAAGATAGCGGGCGGCGCCGCGCAGCGCCGAGGCAATCGGTCCAGCCTTCCGCAGGCACGAGTCCTTCCGTTTCGGGATGGCTGCGACCGTCCCAGCGCCGCGCCGGCGGGCAGATCACGGAAGGCGAGCGACTGTGCGAGGAACTGCTCGATCTGATCGATCGCGCCGATGCGAGCAGCGAAGAGATTCGCCAGAGAATGGCCCAGCTCGCGGCGTACCGCCGCAAAGCAGCGGAAGAAGTCAAGCAGGCCAAAGAGGCACTGCGCCAGGTCGTGACGCGCCGTCAGGAAGCTGCCCTCATCCTGATGGGCTACCTCGATTGACGCAATTCCGTAAAAAGCGCGAAACATCGGGCAGTTGGACGGATTGCACTGTGGGAAGGTCGCGTCCGACAGAGATGGGCAGGCTGACGGTCAGCGCAGATTGTAGACGGGAGTAGGACAAGTGCGAGGCGATTCTTTTAAGGAGGCAATGCCATGAGATGCGGAGGTTTCAAGATGCGGGTGGCTGTGGTGCTTTGTGTGATCGTCGTGAGCACTGCGTGGTCGGCCGAGCGCGTGATCTATGTGGATGCGGCGGCGACGGGTGCCGGCGACGGTTTGTCGTGGGCCAATGCGTACCGCGACCTCCAGGATGCGCTGGCCGACGCGAACGAAGCGCCGCCCGCCGTGATTCACGTCGCCCAGGGAACGTATAGCCCCGGCCCCGCCACGGGGGCAACTCGAGAATCCCGGGACGCCACGTTCCAGTTGTACAACTACGTGACGCTGGAAGGGGGGTACGCTGGCGTGGCGAGGCCCGATCCGAACATGCGAGACGTCGACCGCCATCTGACCATTTTGAGCGGCGATTTGGCCGGCAATGACGGTCCCGAGGAGAACTGGGATGTGCCCGCGCGACAGGACAACTGTCGACGTGTGGTAACCGCTACCGGAACGGACGAGACCGCTGTCATGGACGGCTTCACGGTCACCGGCGCTCGCGAGTACGGGATGTGGATGCAGCCTGGGAGTCCAAGCATCCACCGTTGCCGGTTCGTCGACAACGGTATCACCGGGCTCTATGCCTGGGATTGCAACAGCGTGGTGGCCGAGTGTATGTTCGAGCGGAACGGGCACTTGGTCTCGTGGGGTGGGTTCTGGATTGGGCACGGCGATCTGACTCTGACGGATTGTGCCTTTGTCGAGAATCAGGGCGGTGGCCTCCAGAGCGGCGGCACACTGAATCTGATTCGATGCTCGTTCATAGCCAACGAGGCTTTCTCCACGGCCGGAATTCGCCATTCGGGCGACCTGACGGCGCGGCAGTGCATTTTTCGATCCAACCGCGGCGAGGCGGTAGAGTGTCTCGGTGCGACCACATTGGTCGATTGTGAATTCGTGGACAATGTGTCGCGTGGTGGTGCAGGGGCGGTTCACGCGTCCAACCGCTTGAGCCTGCCCGGCTGCAAATTCATCGGAAATTCAGGATACCATGTCATGGACGGCGGAGCTGTCGCAATGTACGGGGACGTGCTGGAGGCTGAAGGCTGTGTCTTTGCCGGCAACTCGGGTCACAATGGCCCCGGCGCCATCTTCACGCACTCGACGGCCGTCGTACGCCTTTCGAACTGCACGTTCATCGACAATCGCGGGTGGCCCAATGCCATCGAGCATCCGCCGATCGAGCAGTCTCTCGTCGAGTTGAGCCACTGCATAATTTGGAACGGTCCCGAGCCATTCAGGAAATTCGAATCGTTTGAGCCCGGGATCGTGGTCACCCATAGCGATGTGCAGGGAGGATACGAAGGCGAAGGCAATATCGATGTCGATCCGCTCTTCGTCGATCCCGGCTACTGGGACCCGAACGGCACGCCGGACGATCCAAACGATGACGTGTACGTCGCGGGCGATTACCATTTGAAGTCACAGGCGGGTCATTGGGATTGTGCGACCGAGAGCTGGGTCTTCGACGAAGTCACCAGCCCGTGTGTCGATGCGGGCGATCCGAATGCGCCGCTGGGCGCAGAGTCCTTCCCGAATGGGGGTTATGTCAACCTGGGCGCATATGGCGGCACCCCGGAGGCCAGCCGCTCCTATTTCGGCGAGCCTGTCTGCGAGACACACATCGCCGGTGACATCAATGGCGATTGTAAGGTGGACGATCTCGACATGGACATCCTGGTCTCGCACTGGCTAATGCCCGACATCGCAAAGCCCAACATCCCGCCGACCATCCGGTTGATCAGTCCCGCTGAAGGCGACGCGTTTGCTGAGGGAACGCCCATGACATTCCGCGCGGAAGCCTCCGATCCCGACGGCAGGGTAGTTCGTGTGCAGTATACGGTGACCAGCCAAGGCGAAGGCGGTTCGGGGGCCACCGGCCCCGGCCTGGGCGACCCGGACGATGAGTGGATGGTCACCTGGGAATGGTGGCCCAGCCTGAGGATCTATCCGGATCGGACCTACACGGTCCGCGCCAAGGCCATCGACGACCAGGGCGCCGTGACGACCACGCCCGAGGTCGAAATCAGAATACTGGAGTGACCATCGCCGTCACAGGGCGGCGGCTGCCGCCTTCTTGAGGATGACGGATGTAACAGTATGGAATCACGTGCATAGGAGCAACCAATGGTAGTGACGCACAGAAGCATCTTTCGCGTGCTCGTTGTTCTGTCGGCGATCCTGGCTGCTGGCGCGGGTCGCGCCGGGCAACCACGGCCGCCAGGTCAACCTCCGTCCAATGTCATGACGCCGGAAGACTGGGACTATTTCTGGAAGCTGCCGCCCGCCCGTCGCGACGCCTACATGCAGGCCAGGGATGAGCGACACCGTAGAGAGATGGAGGAATACCGGCAGAGGGAGCGGATCGAGAACCGCAAGAGAGCGGAGGCCGCACAGGAAAGGGCCAGGACAGAAGAGCAAAGGTGTTTGAGGCTGGCGCTTGGAGTCTCGGACGAGCAGTGGCAGACACTCGGACCTAAGCTGCGCAGAATCCGGGAACTGAAGAGGCAGGCGGGCCTGACGATGGCCTCGGCGCCGCGATTCGATGCGAACGATGTCCGCGTCCCTTTCGACGAGAAACTCCATGGATACGAGCGGATCACCACTACCAGGAGCGACACAGGCAGCTACACACAGTGGAGCAGTTCCAGCGGTGGCCACAGTCGCGGCGGCGTGTCCGCACGAGGGGGCGGCAGCGCCGGGGGTGCGAGCTTCGGCAGCAGCGCGACCGGAGTGTCTGCCGGTGCAGGTGCAGGTGGAGGATTCGCCGGCGGCAGTGGCTCCGGCGGCGGCATGGGCGGAGGGTTTGCCTCCGGCAGCGCTGGTGGTCGGTCGTTCAGCACGCCGTTTGCCTGGAGGCAGTCGGAGCGGGCGGACTATGAGCCCAGCGAAGGCGAGCGGCTCTGCGAGGAGCTTTTCGTCCTTCTCGAAGACGAGAACGCCGACAAGGTGCAGATCGCACAGAAGACCGAAGCGCTCCAGCGCTTTCGAGCGGAAGCCCGCCGGGAACTGGCCGAGGTGCAAGCGGAACTGGCTCCCATGCTGACGCCCCGCCAGCGGGTGCGCCTGGTCCTGATGGGCTATCTCGATTGACTGTTCGCGGCGAATTTCTCGCATTGATGCGAAGGATTGAGCCGGATTCTGCACAAAAGCGCGAAACGCAGGACGAGTACATGGGACTTAAGATATGAGTGGGACAGGTGCATCTCGCCCTGGCGCAAGGGGGGCCGGATGGACCTCGATTGACGGATGCAAAGGCACAGTCGACGTAGACTGGGCATAGGGATGTACTTGTTACGAGGCGACCTTTTTCAGGAGGGAAAGCCATGCGAAACGAAAGACTCAACAAGTTGTTAGCCATCATTCTGTGCACGGGTGTGCTGGCGAGCGTGTTGGCCGCCCAGGAGCCGCCGGATGCGGCCGAGGCCTTCGAGCCCTACTGGCGCTCGGTCACGCTGCAATCGCAGCTGTACAACCCGGTCGAAGAACCCGACCGCGATCCGAATGCCCAGACCACGTTGCAGATTTCCGGCAGCGTTCGGATCCTCGACTACACCGGCCTGATCGGTGTGGAGATGACACAAAGGGAGGCCATCGTGTGGGACCAGGACGGTGTGGAGATCTATAACTCCGTCGATGGTCCTTCGCTCAGTCGCACGTATCAGTCGATCGAGGACGCCAGACACCTGTCTGCGGTGATTGGAAGAGACGATGAATTCCATTTTGGCGTGAGTTTCCCTGTCGATCGCGCGCTGGGCTATCCGTCGGCGCTGAGCCGTGTAGAGTGGTCTCTGGACGTCCTGATGGCCGATGCGTTCGAGGTGATCGACGTTCCCTTCGAGCCCAATGAAACCGCGATCGAGTTGATGCCCGGGCTGGAAATCCTCGTACAGGAGGCCACGGTCGAGGAGGGCCGATACAGCTACCGCATCCAGGCGAGCTACGACCCCAATCTCGTCTCCTATTCCACGGGATTCTGGCATTTCTTCCGTGACGAGGTTCCCCCGCCCGTGATGCTGGTCAAGATGGACCTGCTCAACGCGGAGGGCAAGTCGGTGTGGGATGTGAGCAGTTCGGGCAGCTCCGGCTCGAGCTCGGGCACGGGCGCTCGTTTGTCCGATGGCCTGATGGTCGCCACGAGTTCCGGCAGCGGCCGGTGCAGCGCCTGCGGCGATGTGACGACGATGCGCTATACGGTCGCCTTGGCCCCCTATGAGCGGCAGGTACCGCTGGCACTGGAGAACATCCCGGTCCCCGGCTTCTGAGAAACTCGTCCCAACAATAACGACCATCCCAGGGGCGGCCAGCGGAGGCGGCCGCCCTTTGCTTTTGTGCACTTCCTGCGAGCCAAGAAATTCTTCTGGAATTTTCATTTTTCCTGTTGGCGCCTTCTACGGATGTAGTAGAATGCTACTACGGCTGTAGAAGGAGTAGCACTTATGAAGCTCACTGAAGCAGAATGGCAGATCATGAAGGCGTTGTGGGAAAAGCACCCGGCGACGGCCCGCGAGATCATGGAGCGGCTGCCGGCGGGCGTCAAGTGGGCCTACACCACAATAAAGACCATGCTCACGCGACTGGTGGATAAGCAGGTCGTCAGTGAAGCCAAGCAGGGCAACACGAGCGTGTACGACCCGCTGATCTCGCAGCGCAAGGCCCGGCTCAGCGCGTTTCGCTCGCTGCTGGAGACGGCCTTCGACGGCGCCATGGGGCCGCTGGTCCACTTCCTCGTCGAGGAGGAGCAGCTCACCCCGAAGCAGAAGCGCGAACTGGCCAGGCTCGTGGAAGATCAGGCCAAGGGAGAGACCAAATGATCGAGTACGTCAATGCCATTGCCCGCCTGTGGTGGGATTGGACCGCCGCCATGTTCTGGCAGGTGGGCCTGCTGATCGTTCTGATCGCCTGTATCGACCGTCTTGTGCGGCGGTGGGCCTGGCCGCAGTTGCGGTATGCGCTGTGGTCGCTGATCCTCATCAAGCTGGTTCTGCCGCCGACGCTGTCGCTGCCGAGCGGCATGGTGCCGCAGTTGCGCCTGGTGGTGGAGCAGGCTGCCCGGTGGATGGACTCCGAGAAGTCCGCTGGCGTGGAAAGCCCCATCCTTCGGGCGCTTCATGAGAACGCGGCTGCTGTCGCTGCCGTGGAGCCGGTGCCCCCCATGCGCGTCGGCTTCGCCATGGTCGAATCACGTGGCTCCATCGAGTGTGAAGGCCTTCACGATGCTGCGGTTGCCTACACGAAGCCCGTAGGGGCGAATGATTATTCGCCCCTACCCGTTGCCACACCGCGAAATCCACAATCCGTTCCGCCTGTGGCGGACCGTGATCCGCAATTGTCATGGCAGTTCCATGCGATGGCGATATGGCTCGCGGGAACGCTGATTCTGGGAATATGGCTGCCGCTCAGATTGCGCTCGTTAGTCGGCCGGCACACCAACCGTGCGGCGGAGACGTCTCTGCCGCAATCCTTCTACAGCCATCTGGCCGGCTGCGCGGAGCGTCTGGGGCTGCGGCGGATTCCCAGGGTCATCGTGGTCAGGCAACTGGCCACGCCCGCGGTGTTCGGGGTCTTCCGGCCGGTACTGCTCATGCCTAAAGGCTATCTGAGCAGGCTGAGCCGACGGGACACCGAGCACATGCTTCTGCACGAGCTGGCGCACATCCGCAGGGGCGATCTGCACGCGCACGGTCTCTACATGCTCTTGCAGATCGTGTACTGGTACAACCCCTTGCTCTGGCTGGCGCGCCGGCAACTGCACCATCTGCGGGAGCTGTCGTGCGACGCCACGGTCGCCAACCTGCTGCGTGAGCAGACGAGCGCCTATCGCCAGACGCTTTTGGAGACCGCCCGGCGTTTCCTCGCCCACTCGACCGAGCCGGGCCTGGGCCTGCTGGGCCTGTTTGAAGATGCGAACCGTTTAGTAGTCCGCCTGGACTGGTTGGCTAAGCCAACCTGGAGGTATAGAACCATGAAACGTGCATTCGTACTCGCTGTAGTGGCGCTGATGTTCGCCTGCGTGCTGCCGATGGCGCAGGGCCAGGACAACACGCCCGCTGTCGCGGAAAACAAGTCAACCGATCAGATTGAAGAGGAGACCCCGTCGTCACAGGAGCTTGCGGAGTTGCAGGCAAGACTTGAGAAGCTGGAGGTCGAGAGACAGGAGCTCCAGAAGGAACTCCAGACGCTGGAGCAGGCCCGCCGCAAGGCGCTGGAGGGTCAGGCCCAGAGCGTCGAGGCCGGCAAAGAGGCCAAGAAGGCCAAAGACGCTGCCGACAAAGCCCGGCTCAAGGCCAAGGAGGCCCAGGCCCATGCCATGCAGGCCCATATGGACACGGAGGAGTATCAGGAGTGGGCCAAGGAGATGCAGACTTGGGCCGAGCAGATGCAGCAGTGGCAGCAGAGCCCTGAAATGCAGGCCTGGCAGAAGGCCGTCGAACAGTGGCAGAACAGTGACGAGTGGAAACAGTGGGAAAAGGACGTGCAGACGTGGGGCCAGGAATATGGCGACGCTTTCGGGAAGGCTTACGGCGGCGCTGATGCTCCTGCCGACGTCCCGCCCGTGCGGCCGATGCCACCGATGCCGGCCATGCCCCCCATGCCTGCGATGCCTGTGGTGCCCAGTGGCCCTGCGCCCGCTGCGCCGCACCCCATGCCGATGCCCATGCCGGTCCTTCCGGCGATGCCGCAGGTGCATGTGCCCGCCATGCCGGAGATCCACGTGCCGGATACGCCCCCGGTGAAGGTCAACGTGCAGCACGACGACAGCAGGGCCAGAGCAGAGGAAACGATGCACTTCACGTCGCCTCTGGTTGATGGTGGACTCCTGATTGTGGAGAACCGGGTCGGGGCCATCAATGTGCGCGGTGGCTCGACGAATGAGTGCCGCGTCGATATCAAGGTCACGGCCCGAGCGGAGACGGAGGAAGAGGCCCAGGCGATGGCCCAGGCTGTGAAGATGAAGGTCGACAACTCCGATGCCCGGTTCTTCATCAAGCCCGTCAAGCCCGACAATGACGACTGGAGCAACCTCGACGTGGCCTTTGAGATCACGGTTCCGCACCACGTCAATCTCCAGCTCAGCACCGACGTCGGACACGTCCATCTCCGTGACGTGCAAGGCCAGATCAAGGTCAAGGCGAACGTCGGCGCGATCAAGACCGAGAACGTGCGAGGCGATGTCGAGCTGGAAACCAACGTCGGCAACGTCGACTTCGTCGCACCGGACGACCTGTCGGCCAAGGTCACAGCGCTAACGAACATGGGCTCGATCAAGAGCGATCTGCCGATCCAGGTGGGCAGCAAGACGCAGGCGGGCGAGGGCCATCCGCAGATATCCATGGGCAGCACCGCCGCCGGCACGCTGGGCGCCGGCGAAGGAACCGTGAAGCTGAAATCCAACGTCGGCTCGATCTCCATCCGTTCGAGGGCCTCCGGCGATCCCGATGTGCGTCGTGACACGGGCAAGACGGTTTCCTCGTCTCACACCGCTTCGGCGTCCATGACTGTGGGTGACGCATCCGGCGTGCGCATGGTTGAGTCGATCAAGGAAACACAGGAAGGCGACCAGTATCTTCTCCGGAGGACGGAACTTCAGACCGTGACCCTGCTGCCCGGCTCTGTCCTCGATGTGACCAACGAGGAAGGTGCGGTCACCGTGCGTGGCACGGACGGCAAAGACTGTAGCGTGCAGGCGATTCTCACGCTACAGGCGCCCACGGCGGAAGCCGCCAGGCAGTTGTCCAAAGCGGTTTCGGTTGACCTGACCCCCTCGGACAAGCGGCTTTCGATCTCTACTGTCACGCCGGAGACGATGCCTGCCGGTCACTCCTGCTGCGTGGACCTGCTGATCCAGGTGCCACGCCGGACGGATCCGAATATCACAAACAGTGAAGGCGATGTGAAGATCACCAACCTCGAAGGGCAGATCAAGCTGAACGTGGAGGACGGGAATGTCCACTGTGAACGTTTGGCGGGCGATCTGGATCTTCGCCTCGAAGACAGCCAGTTAAAGATCGACCAGAGCGCATTTTCGAACTGCCGAGTGGCGATGGAGGATGGCTCGGTCCAGTGCGACGCGGTCACAGGGAACCTCAACTTCGAGGTCCAAGACGGCCAGGTCAAGATCGTCTATGGCGATGATGTCCCCGAAACGTGCGCTATTGCGGTGGTCATGGACGATGGCAGCATCCAGCTTTCTGCCCCGAGCGAAATGTTCCCGACGGACGACTCGGCCAAGGTCCGCACGAAGGAAGACGGCGCCGAGTGGAAAACCATCGTCGCCACAGCGCAGGGCACGCGTGCCGTGACCCTTCGAACCGAAGACGGCTCTGTGAAAGTTGACAGACGTTAACCAAGAACCGCAGGGTGGGCTCCACCTCACGCGGTTGAATCTGCTATTCCTGCACGATTCCACCAGAACGTGCATCCCTCACCACCAGGCCGGGGCCACACACCCCGGCCTTTTTCGCCGCGCTGCTCCGGCCACAAGGGTGGACTGCTATTTCCCGATGTCCATCGGAATCTTGCGGACGGTCTGGGCCGCAGGTACAATCTCAAGGTACAATTATCGGGAGGAATTCAAATGCGTAAACGGATGAACACGCGCACAGGACTTCTGTCCGCCGCCTTTCTGGTCTTTACCGCGTGGCACAGCTTCGTCGCAGGCGGGGTCTGCGTCGCGGCGTCCACCGTTTCGTCGCCGGTCGCGCCGGAGACTGCGATACGAGCGGGGGACCTGCGGCTGGTCCTGGAGAAGAAGGAACAGGGCCTGCGCATTGTCAGGCTCACCGATCTGGTCACGAACCAGGAGCTGTGTCCTGCCGAGCCGGCGCCGCTGTTCTCCGTCGTCCTGCGCGACGTGCAGACGAAGGACCTGCTCACCGTCACCGCCGACTCCGGCTGGAGGCAGGTCGATGTGGCATCCAGCGGCGTCACCGGAATGCATACGCTTGCTTTTGCTGCCCCGATGGATGAGCGCCTCGAAGGAATCCGTGTCGAAGTGACGCTCGATGTCGAGGCTGACGACAGCGCGCTGACGTGGGACCTGCACATCACGAACGACAGTCCCCGATGGGCTCTGTGGCACATCGTATTCCCGCAGGCGGCGGTGCGCGACTTGGGCGAAGGCGGCAGGGTGTTCGCACAGGTCACCTCCGGCGTCGAGCTTTCGGAGATGTGGAGCAAAGGCGGCAAGCGGGGCGGGCCCTACCCCGGCGGTTGGACGGCCATGCAGTACATGGCTGCCTACAACCGGACGAAACGGACCGGGCTTTATGTGGGCATGCACGATCCGTTCGGCTCTACGAAAACCATCTTCGCGGAAGGTCAGCCCGCTAAAAAGATGGTCCTCTTCACGTTCGACCATCCAGCGCCCGACATGGGCAAGCCCGGCGTCGGCTTCGACCTGCCCGGCCACGCCCGTTGGCAACTGCTGCGAGGCGACTGGTTCGACGCAGCGCAGATCTACCGCGCCTGGGCGATGCGGGAAGCTCGATGGTGGCCTGCGCTTGGACCCAATGGCCGCGAGGACACCCCCAAATGGATGCGAGAGCTGCCCGCCTGGGTCATGACGGGAGGCGCTGCATCCGACTGCGTTCCGCAAGTCCGAAAGTTCGCCGAGACGAGCGGCCTGCCGACCGGCTTTCACTGGTACAACTGGCACCAGATTCCCTTCGACAACGACTATCCCCACTACTTCCCGGTCAAGGAGGACTTCGCTGAGGGCGTCGCGAAATTGAAGGCCGCCGGCGTTTACCCGATGCCCTACATCAACGGCCGGCTGTGGGACACGCGCGACAAGGGCGCCCAGGATTGGCAGTTCACACAGACGGCTCTGCCCGCCGCGACGAAGGACGAAGACGGCAAGCCGTGCACCGAAAGCTATGGCAGCAAAGAGACCGACGGCAACAGCGTCACGCTGGCAGTCATGTGTCCGACTACGCCCCTGTGGCAGGACCGGGTCGGGGACATCGTGCTTCGGCTGTTCAACGAGTACGGTGTCAGCGGCGTCTACATCGACCAGATTGCCGCCGCCCAGCCGCGACTGTGCTTTGATGCCTCGCATGGTCACCTGCTTGGCGGGGGGCACTGGTGGACCGAAGGCTACTGGAAGATGCTGGACGCGATCCGCGCCGCCAAGCCCGCCGACCGCATGCTCACCACGGAGTGCAACGCCGAACCATACATCAAATGGCTCGACGGCTACCTCACCTGGCACTGGCAGCAGCAGGACATGGTTCCGGCATTCTCGGCGGTTTACGGCGGGACCGTCCAGATGTTCGGACGGGCCTATCGCGGCGGCCCGACCCAGGACCTCGCCAACCGCATGAAGGCCGCACAGCAACTGGTCTACGGCGAGCAGATCGGCTGGTTCGGACCGGAGATCATCGAGCGGGCTGATTGTTGGTCGTTCCTGCGCGACTGCATCCAACTGCGCTGGCGGCTCCGCGAGTACTTCTGCCGAGGCCACATGGCCCGCCCGCCGCACCTGGAAGGACCCGTCCCGACCGTGACCGCCGACTGGCAATGGAGCGGCGAGTGGCTGGTTACGACCGATGCGATTCTGACCGGCGCCTGGCGGATCCCCCAGGACGGCAAGGTTGTATTGCTGTTCGCCAACGTCTCAGACAGCCCGTATGCCGGCCGCCTTGATCTGGACCCCGCCGACTACGGCCTGGTCACCAAGGCGCCAACGTTTACTGCCATCCAGCCCAATGCCGGTAGGGGCGACACATGTGTCGCCCATCCCCTTGCCATCGAGGCCATCGACCACGCCGACGTGGAACTGCCCGCGCGAACCATCCTCGCCTGGGAGGTCCAGCCAGCCGCCGGCAGGTGAGGTTCCACGAAAGCGACGGTCGTGCCTGTTGCGGCGCACTGCTTCAGGTCGGCGCTGGCTGCGAGGTTGCCAGGAATTGCATCCTGCGCCTTTCCCACCTGCCTGCCTCGCTTTGTCACGCAAGAAGAAGCTGTGCCGCTAAGGTAAAATGGTCGGTCGTGTCGTCATAGAGGTGACGATCGATCGTAAAACCTGAACGACTGGATGGCCCATGACCGAAGACACGCAGCTTCTGGAACGACTCAGACGCGGCGACAAAGACGCCCTTCGGACGATCTACGAGAAGTATCAGGGCACTCTGGCGACGCTGGCGGCCGGCCTTCTCGACGACCACGCGACGGCTGAAGACGTGCTTCAGGACGTGATGGTGAGCCTCGTTCGGTCGGTGCACAGACTGAACATCAAAGGTGATCTCCGAGCCTACTTGGCGACGGCGGTCGCGAATCGGGCTCGCGACCACTATCGAAGGCAACCCCGTCAGAAGGTTGTGGCTCTCGACGAAACGCTGGAGATGGCGTCCGGCGCCGAGGGTCCGCTCCAGATGGTGATTCGCGATGAGCGGCTGCAGCAAGTGCGACTGGCCCTCGAAGAGTTGCCTTACGAGCAGCGCGAAGCCATCGTGTTGCGGCTGCACGCAGACATGAAGTTCAGGCAGATCGCCAGATTCCAGAGCGTGTCGATCAAGACCGCTCTGAGTCGGTACGCCTATGGACTCGACAAGCTTCGATCCCGATTGAATGGTGAGGCAGAACGATGACACGGAACGATCCTGTGGAAGAACTCATACGAGATTTGCGATACAAGCTGGCCCCCGAGGCAAAGGACCGCATCCTGGAGAGAGCCTGCGGGGCAATGGATGAGATAAAAACACCGGCGCCGGCTTTCGGCCGGCCTCGAATGTGGAGAATGACGATGAACAGCAAAGCAGGAAAGTGCGCTCTGGCCGCCGCGGTCATCCTGATTGTCCTTGGCGGCATCACCCTCTGGCCGTTCGCCCGGACCGCAACCGGGCCGTGGTGGCTCGGCCCATCCGCCGCTTGGGGACAGGAGATCCTCCGTTCCCTCGAGGCCATTCAGGCGGTGGTTTACCGTCAGCGTGCCGGCTACACCAGCGACTACGGCGCGCCGGAAATGAGCAAAGGCTATGAGATTCGCTTCAATGCCAAAGACCGGTACAGGCGGGACCGCTACGATGACGGCGTGCATATCATGAACACGCAATGGGTCGTGCCGGATGGCAACGGGGTTCAGATGATTGAGGTCTCCTATGAATATGAGTGCTGGTTCTCCCAGGAGAACGAGGCCTATGGTTTCATGGAGAGCATGATCGACCGGATGCGGTGGTACGTTGACCTGTTGGACAGAGCGGATCGCGTCCTGGCGACCGAGACGTTCGACGGGCACGAGTGCGTCGGTTTTGAAATCTGTGCGTCTAAGTACGGTGACAATGCGGAAGGACGTTTTGACCGTATTTGGTTCGACGTGGATACGAGACTACCGATGCGAATCGAACGCTGTGGCATTACTATGGACTATGACCCTGCAAGGAAACTGATCCTGATTCACGATCAGTTCGAGTACTTCGCTGAAGTGCCGCCGGATCTGTTTGTTCCGGAGATTCCGGACGGCTACGTCAACGCTCATCCCGACGAGGTGCGCACGGCCCGAGACGCCCAGGTGAAGGGCGAGATGGTCTTTGCTGACGTCCCGCCCGGTCTTGAAGAGAAGATCGTTGGGGGGCTGGAAGCCGTCGAGACGGGAGCCTATCGCCAGGGCGATGTGGTCACGTCGTTTTCAGGGCACACCTGGCGAAAAGATACGTATTCCGATACCGCGCTGGCACAGACTGTGTGGTTCGCGCTCGACGAGAGTCCTCTCGAAGGTCCGTTCGAAATGCGAGACGGTACGGCCGTAAAGGAGACGAGCGCGGACTTCCAGAGCAAGACGTTCCGCGTAGTCGATCACACGGACTCGCCGCAACCGCGTCATCCGATGAGGGACATCCTCTTCGTCGCTGGCTTGCTCAGTCAAGCTGACCACTTCTACGAGAACGCCGAGATCGATGGCATTGTGTGTTTTGGATTCGAGGTCAGCGCCAAGAAGTACGGCGACAATCCCGACGGGATGCTCCACCGCGTCTGGCTCGACAGGGCTACATACCTCCCGGTCAGAATCGAATTCGTGTGGCCTCCGAACGGCACCAGAGGAACCCGCACGGAAGTGAAGGAACAATTCGAATGGAACCCCTTGCTGCCCGACGGCTTCTTCACTCCGCAGATTCCTGGCGATTTCACCTTGGCAACAGACTGAGCGAAAACTCCGCCATTCGCAGTGCCACTCCAGGCCGGGCGAAACGACCCGGCCTGCCCTGTGCGCTCCAGGAAAGGTGCTTGTGCCTGATGCGATGGGGGGATTAGAATCCTTATCATCGTCGGCATCGCAATGGAGGAAGGAGTTGCAGGATCATGCGAAAGAGCAGTCCGCTTCGAAGAACACATCTGCTTGTTCTTTTGTCTCTTGCGATGGGAATGTCTTTCCCCGCCATGTCAAGCGCTTTCGACTACGCTGTCGGCGCGGACCTTTCGTTTCTCAAGCAGGCGGAGGATCGCGGCACGGTGTTCAAGGACGAAGGGCAGGGCAAGCCGGGACTTCAGATCTTCAAGAACCACGGCTACAACTGGATTCGCCTGAGGCTGTTCCACACGCCGACGCGCCTGCCGAATGATCTGGCGTACACCATCGCACTGGCCCAGGACGCCAAGAAGCTGGGCTATAAGTTCCTGCTCAACTATCACTACTCCGACACATGGGCCGACCCGGGCAAACAGTTCATCCCCAAGGCGTGGGAGGGCAAGTCGCACGCCGAATTGGTCCAGGCGGTGCTCGAGTACACGCGCGACACCATCCGCGCCTTCCGTGACGCCAACGCGCTGCCGGAGATGGTCCAGGTCGGCAACGAGATCACTCCCGGCATGCTCTGGCCCGACGGCAAGCTCCCCGACAATTGGGACAACTTCGCCGAGTTGCTCAAGGCGGGCATCGACGGCGTCGAGGCCGGCCGAGGCGATGGGCCGCGACCGCTCATCATGATCCACATCGACCGCGGCGGCGACGTCAAGACGACCAGGAGCTTCTTCGACAAGCTGCACTCCTACGATGTCCCCTACGACGTCATCGGCCAGTCGTACTATCCCTGGTGGCACGGCAGCCTGCTGGACCTGCGGGAGAACCTGATCTTCATGGCCGAGACGTATCGCAAGGACATCATCCTCGTGGAGGTCGCCTACAACTGGCGGCCCGCCGAATACCGCGATAAGCCCGCGCCCTTCCCCGAAACGCCCGAAGGGCAGAGGCAATTCCTGGAGGAAGTCCACCGCCTCGTTCTGGCGACACCGCACAACCGGGGCAAAGGTGTCTTCTGGTGGGAGCCCGCCGTCGCGGGGCCGCTGGGTCGTCGAGGCATGTTCGACGAGGCCGGCAACGCCTTGCCCGTCATCGGCGTGTTCGACAAATACACCCGCCGGTAGGGGGCGAATGATTATTCGCCCCCTACGGCTGTTCATGCTGTATCAGCCGCACAGGCCCAAGCCCATCCCGCACACGCCTCAGATTCGCCAGAATCCGTATTTCGGTTAACCATAATCCGCTTGTCGCTCGCGGCCAGGGCCACGGCTCTTGTCTGCGCGGCCGCAATGTGGTACAAGATACTCCGGTCGGAAGTGATTAATCTGCGGATCGCAGGATGGGTGATCGACCCGCGCGTCTGGACATGTCTCCATTGCCGCAACGCCCGGGTAGAGAGGCCACCCTGCAAGAGCGTAAGGAGGATTGGTATGTGCATGAGACTGTATCTCCCGATTCTGTGCGTTCTAATGCTTCTGGCGATTTCCGCCAACGTGGCGACTGCCGCCGAGCCCGACCCGGTCGGCTGGTGGAAGTTTGACGACGGCGCAGGCGCCGTCGCCCTGGACTCCAGCGGCAGCGGCAATCACGGCACGATCTTCGGCGATCCGCAATGGATTGCCGGTCAACTGGACGGTGCTCTGCAGCTCGACGGGACCGGCGATTATGTCGAATTGCCGATCGGCCCGGTGATAGGTGCGCTGGAGGAGGCCACGCTGATGCTGTGGGTGAACTGGTCGGGCGAGGGCGCCAACTGGCAGCGGATCCTCGATCTCGGCTCCGGGACCGCCAACTATCTATATCTCTGTCCCAACAATGGTTCGACCAGCGCGATGCGCGTCGCCATCACCGTCAACAACGGCGTCTGGAACGAGTTCGATTCGAGCGAGGGTCTGCTTCCGCTCGGCTGGCACCATGTGACGATCACCGTCAGCAGCAGTGCGAAGAGGATGGAATTGCACCTCGACGGCGAGAGCGTCGGCTCGATGGCGAACATCACCAACACCGTCAATGCGCTGGGCGAAACCACGCAGAACTGGATCGGCCGGTCGCAGTACGACGCCGATCCGTATTTCAACGGCGCCGTGGACGATCTGCGGATCTACAACGTCGTGTTGTCGGACCGCCAGATTCAGACGGTGATGAGCGGCCTCAGTACCGGCCTTGCATCGGGACCGTTGCCGGCGAACGAGGCGACCGACGTGCCTCGGGATGTCGTCGTCGGCTGGACGGCCGGTCAGTTCGCGGCGACGCACGATGTGTATCTTGGGACCTCGTTCGCCGATGTGGATGCGGCGAGCCGGGGCAATGCGCTGGGGGTGCTGGTCAGCCAGGGGCAGGCGGGCACGACGTACACGCCGCCGGTGCGTCTGGAGTTTGAGACGACGTATTACTGGCGCATCGACGAGGTCAACGCGGCGCCGGACAACACGGTCTTCAAGGGCGAGGTGTGGAGCTTCACCACCGAGCCGTTCACCTATCCGGTGGCGAACATCATCGCCACCAGCAACGTCCCGAACGTGGAAGCCGAGACCGGGCCGGAGAACACGGTCAACGGGTCCGGGCTTGACGCGGCCGGCAAGCACTCGATCCAACCGACGGATATGTGGCTGGCGGCCGGCAGCGGTGAGCCGGTGTGGCTGCAGTGCGAGTTCGACGGTGTCTACAAGATTCACGAGATGCGCGTCTGGAACTACAACGTGATGTTCGAGCTGATGCTCGGGTTCGGGTTCAAGGACACCACGGTCGAGTACTCCACCGACGGTGAGACCTGGACGGCCTTGGGCG